>Ga0315336_1000689_pt1 | contig 83289 bp, 80 predicted proteins | sample ASW5metaG_FD_204512 | JGI IMG/M metagenome (GOLD analysis project Ga0315336, IMG submission 204512) | Ammonia-oxidizing marine archaeal communities from Monterey Bay, California, United States - ASW #5 | ecosystem: Environmental > Aquatic > Marine > Intertidal zone | place: USA: California...
ATTCTGCTGGCGATTGCCGTCGTGGCGCTGTTCGGCTCCAGCGTGGTGAACGTCATCATCGCCATCACCATCCCCGAAATCCCCCGCGTCGTGCGATTGGTCCGCGCCGTCGTGCTGACCATCCGCGAGCAGCCCTACATCGCCGCCGCGGTCTCCGTCGGCACGCAGCTGCCGAAAATGTTGCGCGTTCACGTCCTGCCAAACACCATAGCGCCGTTGATCGTACAGGCGACATACGTTTGTGCATCGGCGGTCATCGTCGAGGCTTTTCTAAGCTTCCTCGGCGCCGGCACGCCGCCGGAAATCCCGAGCTGGGGCAACATGGTCGCCGAGGGCCGGGTATATTTCCAGATCGCCCCGTGGTGGATTTTGTTTCCCTGTATTGGCCTGACCATCTTGGTCCTGACGATTAATGTCCTGGGCGACGGGTTGCGCGACACCTTGGACCCGCGCATCGCGCGGCGCATGCGCTAATCCATCGTTAAAAAGTCCCTCGGCTTCGCCTCGGTTCACCGCCGCCTAATGTTCCAGAACAGCGGCACGGGTGCTTCCAGCACGCCGGTTAAGTCGGCGCGGTAGGCGATCGGCGAGGTATATTGTCCGATCGGGATATAGGTGACGATCTCCATGGCGCGCGCCTGAACTTGCTCCGCCAGCGCCTTGCGCTTGGCGCCGTCGGGTTCTGCCGAGAAGGCGCGGCGCAGGTCTTCGATTTTTTCGTCGCAAGGCCAACCGAACCAAGCTTTGGCCTGGCAGCCGCCGGAGACGCCGATATTGGCCACCGGGTTGATCAGATCGAGCGACGACCAGGAGGTGTGGAAGGCGCTCCAGCCGCCGTCGGCCAGCGGCTTCTTTTTCGCCCGGCGCGCGGTCAAGGTGCTCCAATCCATCGCCTGGACCTCGACATTGATGCCGATATCCCGCATCAACTGCGCCGTCACCAAGGTCGCGGGCGAGGAATGGGTGCCGTCGGTCGCGTGCAGCAACACGACCTTGCCGCCGTCGTAGCCGCTCGCCTTCAACAAGGCCTTGGCCTTGGCCGGGTCCTTGGCCATCAACCGGGTGGCGCCGACATCGCTGGCATACGGCGTGTCACAGACGAACATCGCCGGACAGGTCCGGAACAGCGTCGGGTCGCCGACCATCGCCAACAAATAGGTTTCCTGATCCACCATATACTGCAGCGCTTGCCGCGCCTTGAGCTTATCGAACGGCGGCAGCAGGTGGTTGATGCGGAGCCAGCCTTGGCTGCCGCGTGGATCGATGATCTTGAGCTTGACCCCGTCGGACTGGCGCAGGATCGGCAGGAAATCCGGCGACGGGCTCTCGATATAGTCGATCTCGCCGACGATCAACGCATTCATGGCGGTGTTCTGGTCGGGGATATAGAGCCACTCGACACGATCGAAATGCACGATTTTGCCACCGGCGGCGCCGCTTGGCGGTTCGGCGCGCGGCCGGTAGTCGGCGTTGCGCCGGTAGACCACCTTGGCGCCGGGACGCCATTCAGCCTTGACGAAGGCGAACGGGCCGGAGCCGATGGCTTCCGCGATCTGCTCGAACGGATCGGTCTTGGCCAGGCGTTCCGGCATCATGAAGGGAACGTTGGAACTCATCTTGCCGAGCGCCGCCAAAGTGAGCCCCCATGGCGCCTTTAGATGGATGCGAAAGCGCCGGTCGTCGACGGTTTCCATCGACGACACCTGGGCCATCAATTGTTGGCCCATGCCGTCGCGCGCGCCCCAGCGCCGGATCGATTGGATACAATCCGCCGGCGTCACTGGCCGGCCGTCGAGCCATTGCAGGCCTTGCCTGAGGGTAATCGTGTAGGTCTTGGCATCGGCGCTGAGCGTATGGCCTTCGGCCATCTGCGGCCGGACCTCCAGCTCTGCGTCCATCGCGAACAGCGTATCGAAGACCATGTAGCCATGGTTGCGAGTGATGTAGGCAGTGGTCCAAATCGGGTCGATGTTCATCAAGTCGGACTGAACGTTGACTTTCAATACGGACTCGGCCGCCGAGGCGGCCGGCACGCCAAGCCAAATGGACAACAACACCGCGGCTGCGCGCAGGGCAGGGCGCAAATGACCCATCGACCTCTCCAGTTCCAAACCGATTAAGCGGCCGATTCGGACCGCCCAATCGTTATAACACTTGGGCGGGATCAGCAGAGAAAACGGCGTCGCCTCGAGATCAAACTGCGTAAAATTAGGATCACCTTTATGCAGATAATTTGATCTATTTCAAAGTGTTAGAGCAACTTGTCTGCGCTCGAATGAACGCAGGTTGCTCTATGCCGCCGGCTTTTGGCCAATCACCTTGCGGTTGCGGTTGATGGTCTTGAGGAATTCGATGCCTTCGGCGGCAATGGCGTCGCCGACGACGAAATCGCCTTCGTCTTCCAGTTCTTTCATGTCGACCCATGAGGCGTAAACGCCTTGGGTCCGCTCAGTGATTATTCCGGCTTGAAGAAGTGTCTTAACAAGCACCCGGAAGATATTGGTTTGGTTCTTAAAATCCTCGCGGCGATCGTTATCGGTATAGACCTCGCGGCAGGCGTCGCGGACATATTCCCATTCCAACCCGAACTGCGGGTAGATGTGCTGCTTCTGGCGGATGTTGTTGAGGTTGAACAGGATCGTCGTGAAACATTCCGCCGCCCAGTCTTCGACCAGTTCGTGTTCTTCTTTCGACAGATGCGGAATGGTGCGGTTCGCCCAAATCTTGCCGAACCGATGATGAAAAGCCTCGTCGGACATGACCAACTGGGTCAAACGCCGTAGCAACGGGTCATTGGTGTTGCGGTGGATGTTGGCAAAGGCGCCCATGGCAAGGCCTTCGATCAGCATCTGCATGCCGACCAGCTTCTTATAGACTTCCTTGGCGGTCACTAACTCCAGCATCAAATTGCCGAGGCCTTCGCCGACACGATAGGGCGTGCCCCAACGCGCCTGGATGTATCGGCTGAAAGCGGTGACGTGGCGGGCTTCCTCGCGCGCCTGGTTGGCGGCGTATTCCTGGGCGCCCGGGTCGACCAGGATATGACAAAGGCTGGCGCTCAACGACAACGCGCCTTGCTCGCCATGCAGGATGCTGGAAACCGACCAGCGCAGCGTCTCATTGACCAGTTTGATCTTCTGTTTCTCGTCTAGCATGTCAGCAATGGCGGTATTGAGTTCCGGCGCCGAGTTTTCCGGCATCAGCATCTCGTTTTCCATGTCGAAGGGCGAAGAGAAATCGAGGTAGGCCGGATCCATCGGATCCCAAAAATGATCATGGGTCGCCGAAATGATCTCGTCGAACGCATCGCTGCGCGTCGCATAGCGCTCGAGTTCGAGCATTGCCGAAAAATCATCCGGTTCGACGGTGTTGTAGATCTTATCGTGCGTGATGTGCGCTGCCATCGTCTCCGTACCCCAACGTTCGCGTAATTTCTGATTGGCCGGGATCGTAGTTGACGTTTACGTAAACGTCAATCTAGAAAGTTTCAGTTCCGATTGGCGCCGGTCATCCGTTTCCTTATGATCTGTCCATCAAATTTTGCCGCTTCCCAACCACAACAAAACAGATTGCAGCCATGGCCAACTCCGAAATCGCCACCATTCGCGCCTATCTGGACGGCCTGCCGGCGGCCGCCGAGCTCACCATCCAACAGCATCGCGACTTTTACGATCGAGCCGAGGAGGCCTATCCGGTGGACGACTCCGTCACCGTGACGGAGACTAGGGTCGGCGACATCCCAACCGACCACCTGACTTTCGACGGCCCGGCCACGGCCAACACGCTGCTCTATTTGCACGGTGGCGGCTATGTGATCGGCTCGCGCCGCTCGCACCGCCATCTCGCCGCCGCACTCGGCCAGGCGGCCGGTGCAGAGGTCGTGGTGCCGGACTATCGCTTGGCGCCGGAGCATCCGTTTCCCGCCGCGATCGACGACGCGACCGCGGTCTATCGCGCGCTGCTCGACCAAGGCCATGATCCGGCAAACCTCGCCATCGCCGGCGATTCCGCCGGCGGCGGCCTGACCTTAGCGACCCTGCTGGCCTTGCGCGATGCCGACATACCGCTGCCGGCCTCTGCGGCCTGTCTGTCGCCCTGGACGGACCTAGCGGCCACCGGCGATTCCATCACCAGCCGCGCCGAACGCGACCCCTTGGTCGACGCCGCCAACCTCAAGGATTGGGCAGCGCTCTATCTCGACGGCAAACCCGCCGACACGCCGCTCGCTTCGCCGTTATACGCCGATCTCGCCGGCTTGCCGCCGATCCTGATCCATGTCGGCGATGACGAGATCCTGCTCGACGACGCGCTTGGCCTGCACAAGGCGGCCCGCGCCGCCGACACCCAGGCCACCGTCGAAGTCTGGACCGACATGATCCACGTCTGGCACTGGTTCCACCCGCGCCTGAAAGAAGGCCGCGACGCCATCGCCGACATCGGCCGCTACCTGCGCCGGCATTGGGACTGAGGGGCAGGGTCGATCATGGAACTCAAACTCTACCAGGTCGATGCGTTCGGGCGGGGTGTGTTCACGGGTAATCCCGCGGCGGTGGTACCGTTGCAGGACTGGCTCGACGACGCGGTCTTGGCTGCCATCGCCGCGGAGAACAATCTCTCGGAAACCGCCTTCATCATCCGGCGTGGCGGCGACTGGGATCTCCGCTGGTTTACGCCGGCGTTCGAGGTGGCGCTCTGCGGTCATGCGACCCTCGGTGCCGCTCACGCGATCTGCGAATTCATCGATCCCAACGCTTCGGAGCTTCGCTTCAATACCCGGCAATCCGGTGTCTTGACCGTGACGAAGAAGGGCAATGTCTATGAGATGCGCTTTCCAGCCATCGCCACGGAAGAGGTGGCAACGCCGGACGCCCTCGTCGCGGCTCTGGGCGTGGCGCCGAGCCGTACGTTGATCGGACACTATTCGCCAAGCGAAGCGGATTATTTGGCAATCTTCGATACCGAGGAAGCCGTCCAAGACTTAAAGCCGGACATGGGCGGGTTTTCCGCCCTTGGCACACGCGGCGCGATTTGCAGCGCCGCCGGTCAAGACGTCGACTTCGTTTCCCGCTATTTCGCACCGGCCGCCGGCATACCCGAAGACCCGGTCACCGGGTCCGCCCATTGCATCTTGACGCCATACTGGGCAGCGGCATTCGGCAAGACGGCGCTCGAAGCACGGCAAATCTCCGCCCGCGGCGGCTGGCTCGGCTGTGTCCTCGACGGCGAATCCGTGCGTCTCACCGGACAAGCCTTCACCTACCTGGAAGGATCGATCGTCCTCTAAAGCGATTGGAATGGCCCCAATCTCAATCTGCCAAGCCGACCTTACGAAGGCCATCAAGCAGCAGGTCCATATGCTCTCGCTTGGCGAATATGTGGTTCTTGCCTTCAAACAGGCTGGCGATAAAACCCGGAGAAAAACGGTTCAATTCATCCAGATGAATTCTTATAAGGTGGCCCTTTCCGACACGGCCCGCGAATGAAATCATCAAGGCCCGGCGTATCGGCGCCACGGGATGCGCAAGGATCGCGCTCTCTGCGGCCTCTATGAAGACGTCGTCGTCGCCCTCGACAAAGGCCGCCATTGCCAGTGCAAGATGGGCGTTGCCGATATAAACGTCCTTGGGGCTAAGCCGGATTGCGGCTTCGGCGTGCCGCCGTGCCTTGGTACTGTCACCCAGGGACGCTTCCGCGAAAGACAGACCGGTCAGCGCCCCGACGTGGTTCGGATTGAGTTTAACCGCCTGCGCATAATCCCTAACTGCTTGCTCGGTGTGACCTTTTCTGAGATGGGCGGTGCCCAGGCATAGATAGGCGACGAAGGATTGCGGCAACGCCACCATTGCCGCATTTGCCCAACTGAGAGTGTTGTCTGCCGCTTCGCCAGGATCGTCCCAGGCAAGCAGGCTGCGCACGCCGTAACCGCCACAAAGTGTCGCATAGGCCGGGGCGCATTTCCCATTGATCTCTATCGCGCGCTCCGCGATTTGCAAAGCAGCCGCGTGGCCTTCCGGGTCAGCGCGTTGAAACGCTTCCCACGCATCCGCCTGCGCGCGCCAGGCCAAATCATGCGCTTCATCGAACACGCGCTCCCGTTGCCGGGCCCACCGTATCTGCTCATTGTTTATCTGCGGCGCAACCCGAGCAGTGACGTTCCGCGTCACTTCATCCTGCAGGTCGAAAACGTCTTCCAAGGACCCGTCATAGCGTTCGGCCCAAACATGCGTTCCTCTCGAACCGTCGATCAATTGCGCGGTGATGCGGACTCGGTTGCCGGCTTTGCGGACGCTGCCTTCCAGCACAAAGTGAACGCCGAGGTCCCTGGCGACCTGGGCGACGTCGATCTTCGTGCCTTTGTAGGTAAACGCCGTATTGCGGGCGATGACGAACAGATGATCGAAGCGTGACAGGTCGGTGATTATGTCCTCAGTCAGTCCGTCGGCAAAATACTCTTGCTCCGGATCACCGGACATGTTGTCGAAGGGCAGCACGACGATCGACGGTTTGTCGGGCAATGGTAGCGGTTCGACCGCGGCGGCAACAGCCATCATGCCCCAGCCATGAGCGGTAACAGGATCGGCGATGTTCTTTAGATCTTGCTTACCCAGATCCGCGAAAGCGGCACCCAGCTTGCTGTCGATGCTGCGGCGTGCCACGTCGGAGATGACGATCGCGCCCGGTTCTGCGATCTCTTGAAGGCGCGCGGCGATGTTGACGCCGTCTCCGTATATGTCTTCATTCTCATGCGTGATATCGCCCAGATGCACGCCGATGCGCAGCTTAATGATCTCGTGGCCAAGCAACTGCTCCTGCAATTCGATGGCACAGGTAACAGAATCGGCGACAGCCATAAATTCAACCAGCCAACCATCGCCCATGCTCTTGACAACGATGCCACGGTGGCTGTCGACCGTTCGCGCAAACAGCCCGGACCGCAGGTCCCGGAGCGCCATGAGGGTGCTGGCCTCGTCCTCGCCCATCAGGCGGGAATACCCGACAACGTCGGCGGCCATAATCGCGGCGAGACGGCGTTCCATTGAAGTCCTCCCTGCCGGGAAGCTTAGCGTTGATGGAAATAGGAATCCATGCACGCCGTTGATCCGGACTGCGCCGGCCGATTAGCAGCCTCTGCCCTGTCTGCGATACAGATCACCCCTTCGGATCGGCGGATACCCGGACCATCAGCTTGCCCTGGTTGCTGCCGTCGAACAGCTTGCGCACCGCACCCGCAGCGTTTTCCAGGCCGTCGACCACGTCCACGCGATAGTGCAGCTTGCCTTCAGCGAGCCATTTGCCGAGTTCGGCCAGGGCCTCGGGGAACCGCGGCAGGAAATCGGTGACGATGAAGCCTTTCACCGTGACGCGCTTCATCAGGATGTTGCGGAACATGTAGGGGCCGGGGACCGGATCGTTGGCGTTGTATTGGGATATCAGACCGCAGAGCGCGATCCGCGCGTTCTGATTGACCAAGGTCAGCACCGCATCCAGGATCTCGCCGCCGACATTTTCGAAATCGACATCGATGCCGTCGGGACAGTGGCGGCGCAACGCTTCGAGCACGTTTTCGGTTTTGTAATTGATCGCCGCGTCGAACCCGAGGTCTTCGGTGATCCAGCGGCATTTGTCGTCCGAGCCGGCGATACCGACGACCCGGCAGCCCTTGATCTTGGCGATCTGGCCGACCACAGAGCCGACTGCCCCGGCCGCCGCCGAGACCACCACAGTCTCGCCCGGTTTCACTTGTCCCACATCCAACAGCCCGAAATAGGCGGTGCAACCGATCGCGCCGAGCAGCCCCATATAGGCGGTGAGCGGCGTCGGATCATCCTTATTCAAGCGCGCCCGTAAACCCTGCGGTCCGAGGACGGCATACTCCTGCCAGCCCCAAAAGCCTTGCACCAGGTCGCCGGCCGCGAAGTCGGGGTGGGTCGAGTTGATCACCTGGCCAATGGTACCGCCGCGCATGACATCGCCGATCTCGACCGGCGGCATATATTGATCCATGTCGCTCATCCAGATCCGATTGGTTGGATCGAGTGACAGATAAATCGTCCGCACCAAGACCTCGCCGTCGCCCGGCACCGGCATCGGCGCTTCAACGAGTTCGAGATTGTCGTCGTCAATATCACCGCTCGGCCGCGTTTTGAGACGCCATTGCCGGTTTACCGTGTCACTCATCGGTCCGCCCCTATCTGCCGTGTTTATTCTCTGCAGAGGTTTGTAGGCCACCCGACGGGCCGGCGCAAACCGTCGCGGTCATCAACCGATCGAATTCGATTAATCGGAGGAGGGCGCAGACAGGCGGATCAAATCGACGACTTCATCTACCGGCCGGACGTCGCCAAAAATGCGGTAAAAAGTGGTGAGCGAGGCTTCGTGCAGTCCGAAGGCATGGCCGGCCAATGCGTCGGAGACCATGATCGCTCTGAAACCGAGTTCAACCGCGTCGCGCGCCGAAGACTCGCAACAGACGTTCGTCACCGTGCCGACAATCAGCACGGTATCCACGCCGGCGCGCCTCAGGTGGTCCGGCAGCGCGCATTTGCCAGGAAAGAAGGCGCTGGCGCCGGCTTTCTGGACGAATAGATCGGCCTGGTCGGTATTGAGGCCGAGCCAGAGCGCGGACTGCGGGTTATCGGCACGGGCCTGTTCGAAAAACATTTGGGCTCGATCGGCTCCGACAATCGCCACCAGGCCCGGATTCACGCGATCTGCCGGCGCTGGCGTAATCCAGGCGACGACGCCACCGGCGTCTCTCAAGGTTGATGCTAGGCGATTGATCGGTTCAACCACTGTGCAACACTTCGGGTCGCTGTCGATCGAGCCAAGTGTCAAATCGATCACGACCAGGGCGGTCCGGGCCGGCACCAATGATTCATAGGCATGCAGCCGGCCTCGCCGCGCTGCCACCTTGGCTACGACACGCTCGTTCAAGCCGCTTGGGTGAACCCAATCCAATTTCATCCCTCCATCAGCGATCGGCAATGACGCAGAGGCATTCTATCCATGCGCCATCGAAATACGATCGGTTAAATCAGTTATTGACATTTTGTCAGAACTGACAAATTATCATTTTATGTCATCTGCAGCCCTTGAGACTGAATCGAAATCTGCGCCCAAAGGCCGGCGTCGGGGCGATTCTCGTCGCCGCATTATGGCTGCGGCACGGCAGCTGTTTGTCGAGCGCGGCTATCATGAAACGCGGCCGCAGGACATCGCCCGCGCCGCCGATCTCGGCCACGGCACGTTCTATCTGCATTTCGCCGACAAACGCGCCTGCTTCCTCGCATTCGTCGAGGAGGCACGCAATGAACTGCAAGCTGAAATAGAACGCCGCATGGCATCGGATCTTGATCTCGGTGGCCTGATCCGGGCGATCTTGGAGGCGAGCTGGGATTACGGCGAACGCAATCCCGGGGTCATTCGGGCGGCACTCACCGACATCAGCATGATTGCCAACGATACCGACGCGCCGACCTCGTTGATGCGCATTTGGGGCGAGCACTGGGGCCAGATCATAGAAACCGGCATCCGGAATGGCCGTGTCCACGAGGGCTACGATCCGACGATCATCGGTCACGCCGTCATCGGCTTCATCGTCAATGCCGGCACGCAAACCGGCGGCAGCCCGCAATCGCACCGCCTCGTAATCGACAACCTCACCACCTTTTTAACGCGGGCGCTGGCGCCCGATCAGGCCATCACAGGGAGAGATACGTGAACCAGCTTGTCTTCACCGAACCCGAGTTGAAGCAGGACCATCCGTTTGCCGAGCCGCAAGTCGAGGCCGGTTATCGTCTGCATGGCGGCTTCGACGAAAGCGGCACCTATATTTCGCCGCGGACGCTCAATCGTTGGCCGGCCATCCGGAACTGGCAGGCGGCGCTCGACGGGCGCGGCTGGGACTTGCTCGATGCCAGCCAAGAGTTGCTGAAGCGGGAAAACTATCCAACGAGCGCCCAGCAGAAGTTCTTGCTTGAACGCGATATGGGCAGCGTCTTGTGGAATTCCCTGACCATCACCGGCATCGTCGAGGCGCGCGGTAAGTTCCTGGTGACCTACGACGCGCCGAACATGCAGGACATCGTTGTCGAGGATTTGTCGGAAACCTGCCTCGGCCACTTGAACAAGGGCCTGTTGGTCACCCACGGCTGGGACGAAGGCGGCGACGAGGCGGCCGGCATCGGCGGTCACGACGCCATGTGGTTCGCGGTACGCGACATGCTGTTCGGCAAGGGCGCCTATCCCATGCCCGAGGAACCGGAACGGCTCAACCGGCCGGAGATCGGCCGCCTGATGCCGATGATTCCGGAGGCCCATGAGGAATTGCTGTTGCTGATGATGAACGTACTGATGATCGAAGTACGGGCGGAATCGTTTTTCGAGTTCTGTGTCCGCATCATGCGCGACCCGGATCTTTTTGCCGACCGGCGTGCCGATGCCGATCATGCGGCGGTCATCGTCGACCGCATCCGCGCCGACGAGCAAAGCCATGTCGCCTATCTGCAGACCGCCCTGTCGGAACTCCGAAGCTTCACCATCAAGACAGTCGATGGCGGCACCATCCCCGGCACCCAAATGCTTGACCGGATCTGGCAGGGGCTGACCGTCTATCACGGTGTCACCGTGTTCGATCAAAATCGGGAGCGGACCCGCGCCGGCTTGATTCCCTATATGGAATCCAAGCCGAACGGCACCGCCCTGGTCGCCGCCTTCGACGATCTGGAACAGGAAAGGGCGGCTTGATGCGGGATCTCTCCGGCAAGACCGCCTTCATTACAGGCGGCGCCAGCGGTATCGGCCTCGGCATGGCCCGCGCCTTTGCCGGAGCCGGTGCCAATCTGGTGTTGGCCGACATTGAAGAAGCCGCATTGGCCCAAGCGCGAGCGGAATTCGATTCCCGTAACGTTGCCTTGATGACGGTGCGCTGCGACGTCGCCGACCGCGCTTCCGTCACCGAAGCCGCAGGTCAGGCGATCGAGCAGTTCGAGCGTATCCATATCCTGTGCAACAATGCCGGTGTCGGTGCCGGCGGCGTCATGGGCGAGATTCCCGCCGCCGATTGGAATTGGGTCCTCGGCGTCAATCTGATGGGCGTGATCCACGGCATTGATGCGCTGTTGCCGCATATGCGCGCGCATGGCGATGACGGCCACGTGGTCAACACCGCATCCATGGCCGGTATGGCCGGCGTCGCCGGCATGGGGCCTTACTGCGCCAGCAAGTTTGCCGTCGTCGCCCTGTCCGAAGGCCTTTCCCAAGAATTGCAAGGCAGCAACATCGGCGTCTCTGTGCTCTGCCCCGGCTGGGTCAACACATCCATCATTGAGAGCGGTCGCAACCGTCCAGCGGACGCGCCGCGCCGTCCGATCGACCCGAACGATCCGCGCGCGCGGTTGGTCCGCGACCTGGTCGAGAACGGCCTGTCGATCGACACGGTCGGTGAACGGGTGCTGGAAGCAGTGCACGACGACGAACTCTATGTCTTCACCCATCCCGACATGCGCCAAAACACCGAAGAGCGCTTTGAGCGCATCCTGGCGGGCTTCGATCAGGCCGCCCAAAGCCCGGCCTTGGCCGGGACCTTTTCCGAGCAACAGAAATCATCGCTTTTCCAAAGATCCTAAGCCAAGGAACCAGATATGAAATTCGGAATATTCTACGAGCACCAACTGCCGCGCCCTTGGGCCGAGGATTCTGAGCGCCAGTTGATCCAGGACGCTTTGGACCAAGTCGAATTGGCCGACCAGCTCGGCATCGATTACGCCTGGGAGGTCGAGCATCATTTCCTGGAAGAATATTCCCATTCTCCGGCGCCGGAAGTGTTCCTCGCCGCCTGTTCTCAGCGCACCAAGAATATTCGTTTGGGCCATGGCATTGCCTTGATGCCGCCCAAATACAATCACCCGGCCCGGGTCGCCGAACGCATCGCGACGCTGGATCTCGTATCCAACGGACGCGTCGATTGGGGCACCGGCGAATCTTCCTCACTGGCCGAGCTCGGTGGCTTCAACATTGCCGTCGACGAAAAACGCGACATGTGGCGGGAAGGCACGGAGCAGGCCGCCAACATGCTGGTCATGGATCCCTATCCGGGATTTGACGGCAAGTACTTCTCCATGCCGTGCCGCAATGTGGTGCCGAAGCCGGTGCAACGGCCGCATCCGCCGTTATGGGTCGCCTGTTCGAAACGCGAGACCATTCATCTGGCGGCGCGCGCCGGCATCGGCGCCTTGACCTTTGCCTTCGTCGATCCGGAAGAAGCAACCAAATGGGTCGACGAATATTACGACATCATCAAGTCCGACGAATGCGTGCCGATCGGCCATACAGTCAATGCCAACATCGCCATGGTGACCGGATTTTCCTGCCATGAAGACGCGGATGAAGCCCGCCGCCGCGGCCTTGAGGGGTTCCAGTTCTTCGGCTATGGCCTAGGCCACCATTATATCTTCGGCGAGCATCAGCCGGGCCGCACCGACATTTGGCAGCGCTTCGAGCAGGCCAAGGAAAATATGCCGAAGATCGGCTCTGGCGGCATCGGCACGCCGGCACAAATGAGCGTGCATCTAAAAAAATTCGCCGATGCCGGCGTCGACCAGGTGATCTTCATCCAGCAGGGCGGCCGCAACAAGCATGAACATATCTGCGACTCGCTGCGGCTGTTTGCCGACAAAGTGATGCCGGCTTTCAAACAGGAAGAAGCGGCCCGCGAAGCCGCCAAACAGGCCGAGCTCGCGCCCTACATCGAGGCGGCGTTGGCCCGCAAGCCGCGGCTGCGTGAACTCACCGACGACGAAATCCCGACAATCGTTGCGCTGGGCCGACAGATCCAGGCCGACGCGCAACCGGCGACGGCGTCCACGGACGGCAAAACCGCCGACTTCGGCCGCGGCGACATTTCGGTACCGCTCGAGGATCCGGCAGAGGCCGGGAAACTGGCGGCGGCCGGCGACGACTAGTTTGAGGGGGGACGGTAAAGGGCGGTCCACGTTTCGGGCCGCCCTTTGCTTTCCTGGTAGAGGCAGTGTCCCAGATAAGGTCACCTGCGGCTGCGTTCCCTCGTTGATGAGAATTGTCAGGGCCCGATAGTCCGTTGCATTTGCTTCGCAGTCGTAGTCAATTGATTAACGGCGCGATGTGATGGCGGCAATGGGTCGATGAACGATCGCTAATTCTGTCAAATTGGAAGTCTTTGCCGGTGCCAGCCTGGGCGGATTGGTTGGCCTGCTGCTCGGATTGTCGAGTTCCGAACTGGTTGGTATTGTCGTCAGTGCCTTAACCGCTTTGCTCGGAGCGTATTTCGGACTGAAAGACAATTCATCGAACACACCATTGCAAGGCGCTCGCTTGTTGCGTGTCGGCACCTTTGGCGTTTCCTGTATCGTTGCCGTTCTTGTCGGATTGTTTCTGCGGTCGAACAACGTCCTTGGGATATCGCCGGAAGAGCTGGCGGAATCCTGGCGGAAGGCGGGATTCGAACGAAGTGACGCGGGTCAGCTCGCTGCCTATCAACGCTTGGGTTTAATGAAAGGAAATTGGCGGGGATCCGAGGACCAGAAAATAGCCTCGATCCAAGCGACCAGCCTCGGCATCCTTTTCAGTGACCAATCCCCGTCGGACTGTGTCATTCTGGAAAATGATCGCCATGCCGATACGAATGCACGGCTCAAGGCATTCCAGCTCGCTGGGGATCCGTGGCCGGATATTGCCCGAGCGGCAAAAGGACGCGAAGGCGCAGACCTTGAACGGTCATTAGAAGCGGCATGGCAAAAACTATGCAACCTGAGCGCACGATGATCGCGTGGACGGCAGACCGACGTTTCCGCCGATCTGTGGTCACTGTCGCCGCCATGATTAGCCTATTCAGCATTATTCTCGGCACGGCTCAAGCAACGACCGTCATTGAGCGCGCGGCCCGGTCCGTGGCGCGGGTATCCGCAATGCAATGCGAAGGCGCCAAGCGCGTTGGCACCGGATTCGTCTGGCGCGACCGTGCCCATCTGGTAACCGCGCTGCATGTCGTTGCCGGTTGTCGCCGCATCGCCGTCTACTTCGAATCGACCAAAACGACCAGTGGGGCTCAAGTCGTCCGGGTGCTGCGTCAGGCCGACCTGGCTCTCCTGCAGGTGGACGAGCCGTCAAACGTATCACCGTTGCGAGAGAACACACAGGCACCGGCCACAAATGCTCCGGTCAACGCGATCGGCTACTTCGAAAACGCACCGACGCTGAGCAACAAGAATCTTAAGGTCGCGCTGAATTCGACCGTGCTGAAGGACATGTTGCCGTCGCACTTGCGCCAACGGATTCGGCAGCTTGGCTCGCCCAGTCTGACCGTTCGAATCCTACGGTTGGACGGCCCGCTGTTGCCCGGTCTTTCCGGCGGCCCGATCGTAGACGACAAGGGCGACATCGTTGCGATCGCCTCTGGCGGTCTAAAGAACGGTTTTGTTGGCGTAAGTTGGGGTATCGCTACCAGCTACTTGAAAGAATTGGTTACGTCGGCAAGGGCCGACGCCCAGGGTGACATCCGGACGAGCGAATTGTTCTTCTCCCAAGCGGCAGAGCCGGATCCGGGATCGGCGATTGTCTGTGGGAATCTGAAACTGACTAAGGTAAGAACCGCTACAATTACAGAGCTGCTGCCTGGCTCGGACAATCAAGTTGGGCTTTTGCAGATCGCAGAATCCTTCGGTAAACGCCTGCCGGACGTCGAGAACGTTCAGTTTTCGATCTACCAGAATCTCGAAACTGGCGCTGCCATCGCTGTGCCGGTCGACCTTACATTACGGGCGAATGGCGAGGCCTGCCGCGCCACCGACATCATGGGACGCATTGAAATGCGCGTCTCCGGCACGCGCGTCGCCAGCCCTTACGATGCACAGGAACAGTCCGTCAATTTTGAAAACATCTTGAACCCGGGTTACGACTGGTACGTCCAACCAGACGTCAATTTCTCTTATTTGTTCCCGTTCACCCGCCCCGACGGTTTGGTTGTGAACCGCAAGTCTTTCATCGCAGCCGACCCGTCGACGCTGCGTCCGCCAAAGCATCTGTTCGAAACCCTGATGATGCGCAACAACGCCTTTGCCGGCATTGCCACGATCAACCACTTCTACAATGTTCAACAGATTGGATTTTGCCGGTTCAACCCCCAACAACAGGTTTGCGCGGAATTGTTTGAACTTTGGGACGCCTGGATGCGCATGGTGTTCGCCACGCACCTATCAACTTTCCCGATCTATTAGGCCGCCCTTTGCTTTCCTGGCGGCGGCGATGCAGTATGCCGGCGCCGGGGTCGCCAGCGGATGATCCCGATCACCAATGAACAAGTCGAAAAAAGGCAGAATTGAATGAGTCGCAGCAGCAAGGCGTACATCGCCGGAATCTATGAGCACCCGACACGGCATGCCGCCGATAAATCCATCGCGCAATTGCATGCCGAGGTCGCCAAGGGCGCCTTGGCCGATGCCGGCCTGACGAAAGACGATGTCGACGGCTATTTCTGTGCCGGCGACGCGCCCGGCCTCGGCGGCTTGACCATGGCCGAGTATATGGGCCTTGACGTCAAACATATCGATACAACGGAGACCGGCGGCTCTAGCTACGTGGTCCATGTCGGCCACGCGGTCGAGGCGATCGCCGCCGGCCAATGTTCGGTGGCGCTGATCACCCTGGCCGGCCGGCCCAAGGCCGAGGGCATGGCAACCGGTACCAAGCCACGCAATTATGGCGACACCAGCCCCGATGTCGGTTTCGAGCTGGTCTATGGCCCGACCGTCGTCAATATGTATGGCATGGCGGCGATGCGCCACATGCATGAATACGGCACCACCAGCGAGCAGCTCGCTTGGATCAAAGTGGCCGCCTCTCACCACGCCCAGCACAACGAGCATGCGGTACTGCGCAACGTCGTGACTGTCGAGGACGTGGTCAATTCGCCGATGATCAGCGACCCGCTGCATCGCCTGGATTGCTGCGTCATCTCAGACGGCGGCGGCGCTTTGGTGGTGGTGAGCCCGAAAATCGCCGCCGAACTGGGCGACCGCAGCATCAAAGTCTTGGGCCATGGCGAGGCGATCAAGCATCTCCAGGGCGGCAAGGTCGACTTGACCTACACCGGCGCGCGCTGGTCCGGCCCACGTGCTTTCGAGCGGGCCAAGCTGAAACCCGCTGATATGGATTATGTCTCGATCTACGATTCCTTCACCATAACGGTGCTGGAAACCCTCGAGGATTTGGGCTTCTGCGAGAAAGGCGAGGGCGGGCCGTTTGTTGCCGACGGCAACCTGATTTCCGGCGTCGGCAAGCTGCCGTTCAACACCGACGGCGGCGGTCTCTGCAACAACCATCCCAACAACCGCGGCGGTATGACCAAGGTCATCGAGGCGGTCCGTCAACTGCGCCACGAGGCGCATCCGAAAGTCCAGGTGCCCGATTGCAGCCTGGCGCTGGCGCACGGCACCGGCGGTTCCATCGGCACCCGCATGGGCTCGGCCACGGTCATCCTAGGGGGGAACGACGCATGAACGCGCAACAGAAAACCTACGTCGATCCGCCGGCCACCGTCGAAGCCGAGCGCTTCTGGGCAGCAACCGCCAACGGCCAATTGCTGATCGGCCACTGCAACACCTGTAACGAAGCGCACTACTATCCGCGCTCGCTCTGCCCGAACTGCTTCAGCGACGACGTCGACTGGGTAGCATCGTCGGGGCCCGGCACGATCTACAGCTACTCGGTCATGCGCCGGGCGCCGGTGCCTTACACCATCGCCTATGTGACCCTAGCCGAGGGCGTCACCGTGCTGACCAACCTGGTCGATTGCGATTTCGACGCCCTCGCCATCGGCCAACAGGTAACGCTCACCTTCGGCGACACCGAAGGTGGCATGGCCTTGCCGCTGTTCAAGCCGACTAGTTAATGAGTCACGTACCGGGATGACGGATCCCTGTCATCCCGGAGACCATTACCTCCAAGGTAATTGCTGACGCGCTTCCCATTGCCTACGTCATAGTCATGGACCAACCCAGTAGTGGAGGACGGCTATGGAAGCGGATGCGGCGAAACTGATCGGCGCGGGCTTGGCGACGATCGCCTTGGCCGGTGTCGGTATCGGCATTGGCAACATCTTCGGCAGTTTCGTGATGGGCGCGCTTAGGAACCCGGCGGCAGCGCCGAAGGTATTCGGCAACGTCCTGCTCGGCTTTGCTTTGACTGAGGCAATCGCGCTGTTCGCCCTGGTCATCGCGCTCTTGCTGTTGTTCGCCTTTTAAATTCAGGAGGATCGCCATGTATATGCTGAAATTCCTGCTGACGCGCTATGCCCGGCCGTTCTACAAAGTCTTGGGCCTGGCTGCCCTGGTTGGCGCCGTCGTTCTGGCCGCACTGTCACCGACCGGTTACCTTGTTCCGGCGTTGATTGTCGTTGGCGCCGCCGCCGGCGCGGTTGTCGCGCTCGCCGTCACCTTGGGTATCTTGGTCTTGAACGTCGTCGTCGCCGCCAGCCTCAAACGCGGATTCGACCGCTTCGAGGCGGCCTACAACACCTACCGCAAGGCCAACAACATCCCCGACATTTTCTACGAGGAGATGGATCTGGCCGAGGCCGCCGCCCGAAACGGCGAAGCGTAGTGGTCACAGGCGCAGAGGCCAATTAGTATCGGTTGCTCTAAATTCCAATTAGGGGGACCGAAGGCGATGAGCACCGTGCCGATAATCGACATCGCCCCCTATCTGCACGGCAATGCGGCGGACAAGGCCGCCGTCGCGGCCGCTGTCGATGAAGCCTGCCGTAACATTGGCTTTCTGGTGATCGAAGGGCACGCCGTATCGGCCGACATCATCGACGCCATGTATGAAAGCGCGGCGGCATACTTCGCCTTGCCCTTCTGGGAGAAAATGCGCCTGAAGATGCCGCCGGACCGTTATCGCGGCTACACCCCCTACGGCGCGGAAACCCTGGCCTTGAGCCTCGACGACGCGACGCCGCCGGACATCAAGGAATCCTTCAGCATCGGGCCGTTTGAGCATGCGTATGATGCCTACCATTTCGGCGAACAGGGTTCTCGTTTCTTCGCACCGAATATGTGGCCGATGCGGCCCGAGCTGATGCAGTCGGTGTGGCAGACCTACTATTCGGAGATGACCCGGTTGGCCGGTGCATTGATGCGCATATTCGCGCTGGCTTTGGATATGCCGGAGACTTGGTTCGACGACAAGGTCGACCGCCACATCACCAACTTCAGTGCCATCCATTACCCGGCCCAATCGGAAGCACCGTCAACCGAACAATTGCGCGCCGGCGCCCACACCGATTACGGCAGCCTTACCATTGTTCATACCAACACGGACGTCGGCGGGCTGGAGGTGCAAGACCAAAGCGGCGCCTGGTCGCTTGTGCCGATCGTCCCCGGTACATTCGTCGTCAACCTCGGCGACCTGATGGCCGAATGGACCAACGACCGCTGGGTTTCCACCATGCACCGCGTCGCCAACCCGCCACGGGACCGGGCCGAGCAAGCCAAGACCTCGCTCTTGTTCTTCCACCAGCCGAACTACGACGGCGTCGTGGAATGCGTGCCGACCTGCACTGGGCCGGACAATCCGCCACGGTATTCGAAAACCACGTCGGGCGAACATGTGACCGCCAAGATCAACAAACATCGAGAGCTTTGAATAACGAGCTAAAATGGGGGCAGTTTGATCTACGGCAGGGCCGGGAACTGCATGACCAGAACGCAGGCCCCGTCAGCGCCCGCCGTCACAGAAGGCGGTTCTTCGTCCGGAAAGCGGTAGAGACAGGAATCGACGGCCAATTCGCTGTCCTGATAGGTCACGCTGCCGGCTGAAACCAGAATATACTGACCGCCGCCGGCGACCGGAAGATCAATTGTCTGCTCTGCGCCGGCGGCGATGGCAAACAAAGAGACGCCGAGCCCGTCTTCCTCGTACGGCACCACGTCGTTGCGCTGGCCCTCTACAGCCCCGGCCAAAATGTCATCGGCGAGACGGTGACATCGGCGCACGGGTTTCAGTTTATCGCGCATCTGCGGCATCGGCTTACCGCCTGAATCCCACTTCTGGCGCAGGGTGAAGAAGTGCACGCCCTCATCTTCGGTCACGATGGGGCCATAGGGCGTGTGCCCACCAGCGTAATGCACGGTCAGCGGTCGTACCGGTTTCTTGCCGAATTTGGAGGCGCCGGCGGTGAAAACTTGGAATTGGTTGGTGTCGTGGAAATGCGCCGGCACTGTCGCGTGGGCCGGCTGCTCGACGAAGTAGGCTTGCGGCAGCGCTTTGTCGGCGTCTGCCGCGGACATGGAATCCCCGGCGGTGTCCGGCGGAGCGCCCATATAGAGGGTGGCGTAATAGGTGTCCGCCTCGCGGGTCTTATTCGTATAGTCCTTGACGTCGATCGGCACCCGGCCTTGGCGCGCCTCGTTCACATCCACCACGATCGTCATCGCAACTCCCCATTCGTCATCCGTGTCACGCGGTATTCTAAGTCGATAAGATCGCCTTGGCCAAGCGTGCCCCGAGATGGCGCGGAATTCTCGACGCAGACCTAACCGGGCACATCCTGCCTCAATCTTCCGGCAACGGCACGGCCATGGCTGGCCTGCGCGTCGGCCATCTCGGCACAGAGGCCGGTGTAGGCGGTGGGGTCGAGCAGGACGTCGATCTCCGCCACGCTCAAATGTGCCGTGACCTTGGGATCGGCCGCCAGGGTTTCCGCGAATGACCGGCCTGAGGACGCCGCCGCTTCGGTCGCGTCATAAATCACGTCATGGGCATCTTGGCGGCCGATATGCCGGCCAAGGCGGAGCATCAGTGCCTCTGCCAGGATCAGGCCGCCCGAGAGATCCAGGTTCCGGCGCATGCGGGCCTCATCGACGGTCATGCCTTCGGCGATCAGCTTCAGCCGCGCCAAGATATCGCCGGCCAGTTCGACGATGCGGGTGAGGCCGTTGCGCAACATCAGGCTGGTCGCCCGGTTCGCCTCATGCTCGGTCTGCATGGCTTCGAGAGCGAGCGGCACCAGCGCCCGGATCTCGGCCGCGGCGGCGATGATGTCTTGGGCCAGGATCGGGTTGCGCTTCTGCGGCATGGTCGAGCTGCCGACGGTGCCCGCCGGGACCGGTTCCCGCGCCTCGGCGAATTCCTGCTTCATCAAGGTATAGACCTCGTTGGCGAGCTTCGACGACGTCGCCGCGACCATGCCCAACAGGCAGGCGTATTCCGCGAAATGATCAAGGATCGTCCGCGACGGCACTGCCATTGGCCTAAGACCGAGACGCGCGGCAAATCGCGCCTGCAAGTCGACACCCTCGGCGCCGAACGACGCGAACGTGCCGGCGGCACCGCCCAGCGAACAGACGAACAGCCTGGGCGCGGCCGAAACCAGGCGATCGCCATGGCGCGCCAGTTCATCGATCCAGACCGCGACTTTGTAACCGAAGGTGACCGGCACCGCGTGCTGGCCATGGGTGCGGCCGGCGGCCCGCATCGCCCGGGTCCGTTCGGCAAGATCCGCAAGCGCCAGTAATATATCGGCGAGCAGATCCAGCAGGATGCGATGGGATCGAGCCAGCAACAGGACTTCGCCGGTGTCGGTGATGTTCTGGGTCGTCGCCCCCCAATGAACGTATTGGCCGGCATCTTCGCCGGCAACCCGCGCCAGTTCCCAGATCAGCGGCACCAGCGGATGCCCGGTGCGCTCGAGACCTTCGGCGATGCGCGCCGGGTCGAGGGCCGCGATGTCCGCGGCGCGGACAATCTCTTTGGCTGCCGCATCGGGAATGATGCCGAGTTCGGCCTCGGCCAAGGCAAGTGCCGCCTCGACATCGAGCCATGCTTGATGGCGTGAATCCTGTTCGAATAGGGCCCGGATTCCGGAATCGGTCACCCGCGAAGCAGTGGCGCTGTTCTTCATGACGGCCTCCAATCTGTTCCATCAGACTAACGCACAGAACGTGCCGCGGAAATCCGGTCGCACAGCGGCCACTTTACCTGGCGCCCGGAAACGGCAATATAGGGGCCTTAAGGCAACAATGTTTTGAGGAGACGAGCGTGAGCGGCATTCTTGACGGCTATCGGGTACTGGATTTCGGCCGGTTCATTGCCGGGCCGTACTGCGGCGCGCTGTTGGGCGATTTGGGCGCCGACGTCATCCGCATCGAGCGGGTCGATGGCGGCGAGGACCGCTTCCTCGCACCCGTCGACGAAAGCGGGGTCGGCAGCGCCTATTTGCAGATGAACCGCAACAAACGCGGCATGACCTTGAACCCGACCAAGCCCGAGGGCCGGGCGATCGTCGAAAAACTGGTGGCGACGGCCGACGTGGTGCTCGCCAACCTGCCGCCGCCGACGCGAAAATCCTGGGGCCTGGATTACGACAATTTGAAACGGATCAAGCCCGATATCGTATTGACCACGGTCTCGGCCTACGGGATCGGCGGCCCCTACCAGGATAAGGTCGGGTTCGACGGCATCGGCCAGGCCATGTCCGGCAACCTGCATCTGACCGGCCCGGCGGATCACCCAATCAAGAACTGGGTGCCGTATGTCGATTTCGGCACCGCCAGCCTGACTGCCTTTGCCACCGTCGCCGCGCTGTTGCATCGGGAGAAGACCGGCGAGGGTCAGGAAGTGCAGGGTGCCTTGCTCGGTACCGCACTCACCATGAACAACAGCACCTTGATCGAGCAGGCCCTGATCAACGTCAACCGGATCGGCAGCGTCAACCGCGCCCAGACTTCGGGCCCGGCCGATGTGTTCCAGACCAAGGATGGCTGGATTTTGATTCAGGCGATCGGCCGGCCGATGTTCGAGCGTATTGCCCGGATGATGGGCGAGGAAGGTTGGCTCACCGATCCGCGCTTCGAGACCGACCTGGATCGCGGCAACAACGGCGAGATCTTGAGCGAACGGGTCGCCGCCTGGTGTGCCGAGCGCACCTCGCAACAAGCCATCGCCGAACTGGAAGAAGCCAAGATTCCATCCGGCGAGGTCTATTCGCCGCAACGCGCCCTCGACGACCCGCACATCCGCGAGGTCGGCTTCATGCAGGACGTGGATTACCCGGGCCTAACCAAGCCGGCACCGGTCGCGACAACACCGGTGCGCTTAACCGGCACCCCAGGCGAAATCCGCCACCGCGCACCCACCCTCGGCGAACATACCGACGCCATCATGGCCGAACTCGGCTATGGCGCCGACGAAATCGCGGCGCTGAAGGAGAAGCGGATAGTCTAACCGCGTACCGGCATTTCGCCGGCGATGGCGGTGCGGTAGAGCAGGCGGCGGTGGCCGTCGTAGTCGTTGATCGCGTAATGCAGGGTGGCGCGGTTGTCCCAGAGCGCGACATCGCCCTGGCACCAATGCCAGCGGCAGCAAAATTCCGGCCGCGTCGCGTGGGCGTAGACAAAGTCGAGCAGCGGTTGGCTCTCCGCGTCGGTCATGTCGGCGATGCGTGTCGTGTAGATCGGATTGACGAACAGCGCCGGCTGGCCGGTCGGTTCATGGCGTCGGACCAGCGGATGGCTTTGCTCTTGATCGGCGTCCGGGTTGCCGCGGCTGATACCGATCGAGCGGCTCGTCCGGATCCCGACTGGCGGGCGCTCGGCGCCATAAACATGCCCACTATGCATGGCCCGTAGTGGCCCCAGCAGGGATTTCATGCCGTCCGACAGCGCCGCGTGGGCCGCGATCATGTTGGCCCAGAGCGTGTCACCGCCGGTGTTCGGTACCGTATCGGCATAGAGTACGGAGCCCATCGGCGGCTCGGCCAGGAACGAATAGTCGGAATGCCAGTCGCCGCCGAACACGGAAATGCGCCGTTCGTCGGCCTCCTTCAACACCGCGATAACATCCGGATGCTCCGGCAGTGCCGCGACATAAGGCAATTGCATGGGTTGGCCGATGCGCCGGGTGAAGGCTAGCAGGCGCTCGGGATCGAGGCTCTGTCGCGGCAAAAAAATAACGAGATGACGGGCCAGGGCCTGTCGCAAGGCCTGAATCGACTCCTGCTCGAGGTCGCTTGACACATCGATGCCGCTGACGACGGCGCCTAGGCTGCCGGCGATTGGCTCGACGTCCATGCCGGGCGTGGTCATTGCACCGTGGGATTGGCGGCGGGATCCCATTCGTCGGCGGCGATCCAACTGCCGTGGGACAAGAAGTCCGGGGATACCGCGGCGACAAAGGCATCGCCGGCATCTTCCGGCGCCGGTAGGGAGTTCGGATCCTCGCCGGGAAATGCGGCCGCCCGCAGGGCGGTCCGAGTCGGGCCGGGATTGATCAGATTGACCCGCAGACTGGAACTCGCGACCTCCTTCGCATAGGTCACGATCATCGCTTCCAAGGCGGCCTTGGCCATCGCATAAGCACCCCAATAAGCCGGCAAATGTTGCGTGATGCCTGACGTCACGAACAGCGCCCGACCGGCCGGTGCCGCCCTGAGTAGCGGGTCGAGCGCGCGGATCAGGCGCCAGTTGGCGTGCACGTTGACCTTGAACACGGTTTCCCATTCGTCCGGCGGCGCCTGCGCCATCGGCATCATTGTTCCCATGATGGCGGCATTGCCGACCAGGATATCGAGCCGGCCCCAGCGCTCCAATATCGGCGCCGCCAAGCCGTCGATGGCGTCCCAGTCGGCCAGATCCATGGGCACTAGGGTCGCCTGTCCGCCGAGCGCCCGGATTTCGTCATCCAAAGATTCCAAGTCCGGTACCGAGCGCGCCAAGGCCATGACATGGGCACCTTCGGCGGCATAGCGCCGGGCCACCGCGCGGCCGATTCCGCGGCTCGCTCCGGTGACCAGGGCAAGCCGGCCGTCGAGACGACCCGCCATAGCGTTATACCAACCTGCGGTGATAGGGACCCATTTGACCGGGATTATTTTGCGCTGTGGCGGCGTCGCGTTGCGCCGTGCGATGTGGGATATCGGATAAGCAGCGCGACGCCGCCACAGCGCAAAAGAACCCGGCCTTCGGTGGGGAAAAATAGCCCAGCCAGTGCGTTACAACGCTTGCCCGATGCGCCGGCATCGCGCTGCGCGCCGTGCCTTCTGGACTGAACTCTTTTTCCTCCATCAAATGGGTTCCTATCACCGCAGGTTGGTATTAGGCCGTATCCGCGAGCAGCGACAGCTGCGCCGGCGGCCGGCCGTCTTCCAAGTCGATCAACGGAATCGGATATTCGCCGGAGAAACACGCATCGCAATGGGTCGGGTTGTCGACATCGCGGCCGTTGGGCACGCCGACCGCCCGATAGAGGCCGTCCATGGAAACATATTGCAGGCTGTCGACACCGATCAAATTGGCGATCTCATCGTTCGAGAGATTGGCGGCGATCAATTTGTCGCGCGACGGTGTATCGACACCGTAGTAACAGGAATGGGTGGTCGGCGGGCTGGCGATCCTCAGGTGGACTTCGGTGGCGCCGGCCTCGCGCACCATTTGTACGATCTTCGTCGAGGTAGTGCCGCGGACAACGGAATCATCGACCAGCACGACGCGCTTGCCTTTCAGGATCCCGCGGTTGGCGTTGTGCTTGAGCTTAACACCGAGATGGCGAATTTGATCGGTCGGCTCGATGAAGGTGCGGCCAATATAATGGTTGCGGATGATGCCGAGATCGAAAGGCAGGCCGACGGTTTCGGCATAGCCGATCGCCGCGGGCGTGCCGGAATCCGGCACCGGCACGACGATGTCGGCCTCGAGCGGCGCCTCTTTGGCGAGCTCCGCGCCGATGCGCTTGCGCACCTGATAGACGTCTTCACCGTTCACCACAGAATCGGGGCGCGCGAAATAGACGAACTCGAAAATGCAGAACCGCGGCGGCCGCTGGTTGAAAGGGAACATGCTTCTGACGCCGGCCTCGTCGATCACCACCATCTCGCCGGGCTCTATGTCGCGCACGAAATGGGCGCCGATGATGTCCAGCGCGCAAGTCTCCGAAGCGATCGTCCAAGCCTTGTCGAGGCGGCCGAGAACCAGCGGCCGGACACCGGCCGGATCGCGCACGCCGATCAGCTTCTTGGTCGACAACGCGACCAGGGAATAGGCGCCCTCGACCTGCAGCAAGGCGTCGGTCAGCCGGTCGACAAGCCCGCGATGGGGGCTGGTCGCCACCAGGTGCAGGATCACCTCCGTATCCATGGTCGATTGGAAGATCGCACCCTTGCTTACCAATCTTTGCCGCAACAGGCCACTGTTGGTCAGGTTGCCGTTATGGGCGACGGCAAAGCCGCCGCTTTCCAATTCGGCGACTAAAGGCTGGACGTTGCGCAGAATAGTTTCGCCGGTGGTGGCGTAGCGGTTGTGACCGATCGCCGACTCGCCCGACAGGCGTCGCATGATGCGGGGATCATCGAAGGTTTCGCCGACCAGGCCGAGCGCCCGATGGATGTTGAATTGGCCGCTGTCGAAACTGACGATGCCGGTCGCTTCTTGGCCGCGATGCTGCAGTGCGTGCAGTCCCAGCACCGTATGCGCCGCGGCGTCGGGCGTTCCCCAGATACCGAAGACCGCGCATTCCTCATGCAGCTTGTCGTCGTCGAAGGGATGCGCCGGTCCATCGAACGAGGACGCCGAGGCCCCCAAAGGCTGCTTGGGCATGGCCATTATTCCTTCTGGTCCTTTGGATTCTGGATCAGGCGCTCGAGCATCTTGCGTGCGGCGCCCTTATAGCCGGTTTCGGGCGCATTGTCAGTCGTCGTTGTCGCTTGGCTTGGCGCCGTCAATCGCTCGACGCGACGGGCCGCCGCCTCGGTTTTCGCTAGGGCTGCCTTGGCCGGCTCGAGCGTGTCTTCCAAGTCATCGCCTGGCACCAAGGCGCGCAGCCAAGACCCGCCTCGCTCGACCAACGGCAGCGCCCTGGCCTCGCTAATCCAACCGGGATGTTCTTCCGGCGGCACCAATGCGGCGAAGGCGAGCCAGGCGATGCAGATCAGCACCGCACCCCGCACCACGCCGAATAAGAAGCCCAAGGACCGGTCCAGGGCACTCAACGCGCTGTCTCGTACCCGCCTAGAAACCTGGTGGCTGACCCAGGTCAAAACCACCAGCGCAATCAAAAAGATAACGACGATCGTGACGCCGTCGGCGACCAGTTCCGTGGTGATTTGCTGGCGCACATAGGGGCGGGCCAAAGGAAACAGATAAAGCGTGACAAGTGCGGCACCAACCCAGCCGGCAACGGCCAGCACTTCGTGCACGAAGCCGCGAAAAAAAGCCAGAAACCCGGACGCCAGCAGCACGATCAAGATGGCAAGATCAACAATGTTGATGGGAAAGGACTCCATCTCGTTAGCCGCTACGCCGGCAGCCGTCTGATTCGAACGTTGTCATTCTATCACCGATTTGTGGCGCAATTTGGCCGCCATCAAATGACTCCGTATTCTCCGAAACTGCTCTAGGTCGGCGCCTCGAAAAGTTGGACCATGTCACGGAGATGGCTGATCTCCATGACCGACATCGTGACATCCCTGCCGCTGCGCCCGCCCGCCGGCATCAGGGCGCGTTCGAAGCCGAGCTTGGTGGCCTCTTTCAGGCGCTGTTCGGTCTGGGCCACTTGGCGGACTTCGCCGGACAGGCTGATCTCACCAAATATCACGCCATCGGCTGGTGCCGGCTGGTCGCTGACCGAGGAGACCAAGGCCGTCGCGACCGCCAGGTCGGCCGCCGGTTCGACGATCCTAAGGCCGCCCGCGACATTCAAATAAACGTCGTTGCCGGCGAGTGCCAAGCCGCAACGCGCTTCCAAGACGGCCAGCACCATGGCTAGGCGACCGGTATCCCAGCCGACCACGGTCCGCCGCGGTGTCGCCAAAGGCGAGGGCGCCACCAAGGCCTGAATTTCCGACAGCAGCGGCCGACTGCCCTCGATGCCGGCAAACACCGTGGTGCCGCTGATCGGCTTGCCGCGCTCGCCCAGGAACAACGACGACGGATTGGCCACCTCTTTCAGGCCGCCGTCGGTCATCTCGAAGACACCGATCTCGTCTGTCGGACCAAAGCGGTTTTTCACCGCCCGCAAGATGCGGAACTGGTGGCCGCGGTCGCCTTCGAAATAGAGCACGCAATCGACCATGTGTTCGAGCACCCGCGGACCGGCGATTTGGCCGTCCTTGGTAACATGTCCGACCAGCACCACCACGGCGCCGGATTTCTTGGCATAGCGAATCAACTCATTGGCGCTGGCGCGGACTTGCGCGACCGTGCCCGGCGCGCTTTCCAGGGCGTCGGTGAACATAGTCTGAATTGAATCGATGACCACGATGCCGGGCGGTCGGTCGCCGGCCAGACCCTTTAGGACGTCGCGTACGTTGTTGGCCGAAGCGAGCCTGACCGGCGCCTCCGACAGGCCGAGGCGCCGCGCCCGAAGCCCGACCTGGCCGGGCGCTTCCTCGCCGGATACATAGACGCAATCGACGCCGGCGAGCGCCAAGCGCGCCACCGCCTGCAACAACAACGTCGATTTGCCGATGCCCGGATCGCCGCCGATCAAAATCGCCGAGCCGGCAACCAGGCCGCCGCCGACGACACGGTCCAATTCCGCGACGCCGATTTTCAAGCGCGGCGTTTCCGTGGTCGCCGCCTCCAGGCCTGTGAAAGCGAGGCCTTGCGCCTGCGGCAGGCGGCCGCCGCTGGTGGCCTTGGGCGCCACGTCCTCATCCAGCGAATTGGCAACACCGCAGGCCTTGCACCAGCCTTGCCAGCGGCCATGCTCGGCGCCGCATTCCCGGCAAACATGGATCGTCCGATCACGCGCCATCGAATGTCAGCCTTTGTCGTATTGCTCTAGGCAAGGGCGCGTTTGCGACCCTCGATTTCAATCGGGCCGTCGACCCGGCCTTCGATGAACTGCTCAACGATGGCATTGCCGGAGTGATCGATCTCCGACACCGGCCCGGCCCACACGATCTTGCCCTCATAGATCATGGCGATCCGATCGGCAATGGTTCGGGCGGAATCCATGTCATGCGTGATGGTGAGCGCCGTGGCGCCGAGTTCCTTGACGCATTTCACGATCAATTGGTCGATAATGTCACCCATGATCGGATCCAAGCCGGTGGTTGGCTCATCGAAAAAAATCACCGCTGGTTCGGTGGCGATGGCGCGGGCCAGGCCGACGCGCTTGCGCATGCCGCCGGACAGTTCCGCCGGATTAATGTCGCAAACTTCCTCGCCAAGCCCCACTTGGGCCAGCCTTTCGATCGCCCGTCGGCGCGCCTCATCCTTATCGATAGTACTGTCGAGCCGTAGCGCGAAGGCGACGTTTTCCCAAACCGTCAGACTGTCGAACAAGGCGGCATGTTGAAACAGCATGCCGACTTGGCGCATCAGCCGGTCACGCTCGCCGGCCGCCATGCGCACGGTTTCCTTGCCGTCGATCTTGATGCTGCCTGCCTCGGGCGCCATCAGCCCCAGAATGCATTTCAGTGTCACCGATTTACCCGAGCCGGACCCACCGATGATGGCAACCGATTCGCCGGTCGCGACATCGAGATCGATGCCGTTGAGCACGGTCTTCGAGCCGAATCGTTTGACGACGCCTTTCAGGCTGATCTTCGGTTCCGTGCTCATGTCGCGAAGAACAGCTCCGTCACCAAGTAGTTGGCAGTCAAGATCAGGATCGAGGCCGAGACCACCGCGTTGGTCGTCGCCCGGCCGACGCCTTGGGCGCCGCCGCTCGAATTGAAGCCGTGGTAGCAGCCCATCAACGCGATCAGGAAGCCGAACACCGCCGCCTTGACCAAACCGGAGGCGACGTCCTCGAATTCCAGGAACTCGAAGGTGCGCTTCAAATACATGCCGGCGTTGAAACCGAGCTTCTGGGTGCTGACCGCATAGCCGCCGAAGACGCCGATAATGTCCGCCACCAAAACCAGCAACGGCATCATCAAGGTGGCGGCGATCAAGCGCGGCGCCACCAGATATTTGAACGGGTTGGTCGACAACGTCGTCAGCGCGTCGATCTGTTCGGTAACCCGCATGGTACCGATTTCCGCTGCCATGGCGGCGCTGACCCGGCCGGCGACCATGAGCCCGCCGATCACCGGGCCGAGTTCGCGGGTGATGCCGATGACGACAATGGTGGCGACCGCGCTTTCGGCGTTGAAGCGCGAACTGCCGATGAAGATTTGCAGCGCCAGCACCGCACCGGTGAAGAACGCGGTCAAACCGATGACCGGCAGCGAATAGTAGCCGATGCTCATCATTTGCCGGCCGATCAGCCGGAAGTACCAGGGCGGCAAGAAGCAATGTTGCACACCAGTGGCGGTGAATATCGCCAAGCGGCCGGCGGTGGTCAGGAAGGCCAGAACCACATGACCAATTAATGCAAGAAAGTTCCAACGCATGGCTTAAACTGCCTCAGGCTCCATCATTGGTGGGACCGGCCGAATCGCCGACATAGACGCGTCGGTATCGCGGCCCCAGGCTTGTCAGCAATTCGTATGAAATCGTGTCGGCGCAGGCCGCCAGTGCGTCGATGTCGACACCGCCGCCCAGCAACGTAACCGCGGTGCCGATCCGAAGGTCGGCCGGCGCCACGTCGCTGACGTCGAGCGTTATCAAGTCCATGGACACCCGTCCGATCACGGGGACGCGGACATCCCCAATAAAGCCATACCCCCGGCCACCGAGCGCGCGCACATAACCGTCCGCGTAACCCACTGGAATCGTTGCGATTCGGCTTGGTCGCTCGATTCGATGCGCGGCACCGTAGCCAACGGTCTTAGGGCTGTCAACGTGGTGGAACTGGATGATCGGCGCCTCCAGTCGCACCACCGGCGCCATCGGATTGGCGCGGCCCGGTGTCGGGTTGCCGCCATAGAGCGCGATGCCGGGGCGGACCAAATCAAAGCGGTAATCGGGCCCGAGAAATATCCCCGACGAGTTGGCGAGGCTGGCCGGCGCCGGGGGCAGGGATTGCAGCAGTGCCGCGAACGCGGCCCGTTGTTCGGTGTTCATCGGATTGTCGAATTCTTCGGCACAAGCCAAATGTGACAGCCAGCAACCGACGTCGAGCGACGCCAACAATCCGTCCGCCGCCACCAGGCGCTTGACCTCTTCGGCCGACAGGCCGAGCCGGGTCATCCCGGTGTCGAGATGCACCGCGGCGCGCTGCCGGGCGGCGGCGCCGGTCCAGGCGACGATGTCCTCGAAAGAATTGAGCACCGGTACCAGGCCGGCCTCCACCAAAGTCGCTTCGGCACCGCGCGGTGCACCATTCAACACAAAAATTTCCAGACCAGGGCCAAGCAGCGCACGCAGCGACAAGCCTTCCTCGGTCTGGGCCACGAAATATGTCCGGCAACCGGCCGCGGCAAGCGCCGGGCCGGCCCGCAGGGCGCCGGTGCCGTAGGCATCGGCTTTCAAGACCGCGCCGCAATCCGCACCGCCGACACGTGTCCGCAACAGCCGCCAATTTTCGACCAAAGCGCCTAGGTCTACGGTCAATGTCGCGGCGCCCAACGCTCTGTCGGCCATGGTCGGTTCCTGCGCTGATCCGGCCATCAATAGCCTTCGGGAATTCGATCGTCTCGGTCGTAATTTCGAAAGGCAGTGAAGCGGGCCTCGAATTGCAATTGAATAGTTCCGGTCGGCCCGTGACGCTGTTTACCGATAATCAGCTCCGCAATATTGGACACACGCTCCATTTTGTCTCGCCATTTTTCGAACTCAGGCGTGTCATCTTCCGGTTTGTGGCGGCTGAGGTAATATTCTTCTCGGAAGACAAACATGACAACATCGGCGTCTTGCTCGATGGAACCGCTTTCGCGCAGGTCGGCCAGTTGCGGCCGCTTGTCGTCGCGCTGTTCGACGGCGCGCGACAATTGCGACAAGGCCACCACAGGCAAATTGAGTTCCTTCGCAATTGCCTTCAGCCCCCGTGTAATCTCGGAAATTTCCTGTACCCGGTTATCGACGCGCGACATACCCGACGGCCGCATCAATTGAAGATAATCGACAACGATTAGGCCAAGATCATGGGTTCGCTTTAACCGTCGGGCACGGGTCCGCAATTGCGATATGGAAAGAGCCGGTGTGTCGTCTATGAACAGCGGCGAGTTCTGCAGCTCGCGGGCGCAAGGGACAACAATATTGGCGAAGTCGTCAGTCGAAACGTCGCCGCGCCGCAGGGATTCGGAACTGATCTGTGCGGCATCCGCCAACAACCGTGTCGTCAATTGTTCTGCCGACATTTCGAGGCTGAAAAACGCGGCAACCGCGCCGTTGGTAGGATCGGCCAAATGCGCCCTAGCAGCGTTGAAGGCGATGTTGGCAGCCAGCGCCGATTTGCCCATGGCCGGTCGACCGGCAAGGATGAGCAGGTCCGAGGGATGCAATCCGCCGAGCTTGACGTCGAGGTCGCGCAAGCCGGTCGCCACACCGACCAATTTTCCGTCCCGCTTATGGGCCGCCTCGATCATATCGATCGATTGTTTGAGCGTCTCATTGAACGTAAAGAAGCTGGTCTCCTTGGCGCCTTCTTCCGCCAGATGGAATAGCGCCGCCTCGGCATCCTCGATCTGAACCGGGGCCGGGTCGTCCAAGCCCGCCTCGTAGGCGCGGTTGACCACTTCTTCACCAAGGCCAATCAATCGGCGCCGGGTCGCCAGGTCGAAGACTATGCGACCGTATTCCGCGGCGTTGATAATGGTCGTGGCGCTGGCCGCCAGGCGCGCCAGATAGCGCTGGCCGCCGACCTCGTCGAGATCGCCTTTATTTTGGAAGTGATTGTTCAGGGTGACCGGATTGGCGATCTCGCCGCGTTCGATCAGCATCATGGCGGCTTCATAAATGCGATTGTGAACGCCTTCGGAAAAATGCTCCGGCCGCAGAAATTCGTTGACCTTGGTGGCAGCGTCATTGTTGACCAATATCGCCCCGAGCAACTCCTGTTCCGCTTCCGTATTATGGGGAACTTCCCGGTATTTGAGGTCATCGGCGTCGGCCGCGGCAAAGCTGCCTTCGGTCACCGTCGCGCCGATCGGTGAGTCGTATAATCCAATGTCCGTCATGGCGTCGGAGACTATCACGACAGGCGATCGGATGCGCGGAAAAATTCGACGAATCGCCTGTGGATGTTGGGGAAAAAACCATCCACAGCCGCCCAATGTCGTGGATAAGATTACTCCGCCGCGACGCTGGCCGCCGATGCTTCGCGGCCCGGTCGCTGACGCTCCCAATCGACCATGTAGTCGCGCGTGATCGGCACCGTTTCCAATTGCTTGGAAAGTTGCAGTTGAAACACCATTTGGCCGCCAAACCGGAACGACGCCTCGCAAGCGGCAAGATAGAATTCCCACATGCGGCAGAAGCGTTCGTCATACATTTCGCGAATTTGATCAACGTTGCCGGTGAACTGCTGCCGCCAATGCCGCAGGGTCTCGGCATAATGCAGCCGCAGGATTTCTATATCGGTCGTAAACAGACCACTAGTCTCGACATGCGGTAAAACCTCGCTGAGCGCCGGGGTGTAACCGCCCGGGAAAATGTACTTCGAAATCCACGGATTGCCCGCGGCCGGTTCGTCGAACCGGCCGATCGAATGCAACAGCGCCACGCCTTCCGGCGTCATCAAATCACGCACCCGATCGAAATATTCCCGATAATGGCCGACGCCGACATGCTCGAACATACCGACCGAGACGATGCGGTCGAACTGACTGTCGATTTCTCGATAATCTTTCAACAGGAACTGGACGCGATCCTGCAGCCCTTGATCCTTGGCGCGTTGGACCGAGACCTTGTGTTGTTCTTCCGACAACGTCACGCCGATCACCTCGGCGCCGGTTTCGCGCGCCAAATAGAGTCCGAGGCCGCCCCAGCCGCTGCCGATGTCCAACACGCGCATGCCTGGTTCGATCAGCAGTTTGGTGGCGATATGTTTGAGCTTTTGCTGTTGCGCCTGCTCCAGGCTATCGTCGGGATTGACGAAGTAGGCACAGGAATATTGCTTGTCCTCGTCCAGGAACAGGTCGTAAAGCTGACCCGACAGATCATAGTGATGGGCGACATTGGATTTGGCGCGGCCGACCGGATTGTATTGCGATATGTAACGGACCTTCTTACGCAACCCGGCGATGACTCCCAACCACCAGTTCGCGTACCGAAGCCCGAGATTGGCGTAGACCAACTCGAGAAAGGCGTACACCGACGCATCGACGACCTCGAAGTCGCCGTCCATAAAGGTTTCGCCCAGTGCCAAATCGGCATCGAGCGCCAATCGCCTTGCCACCGACGGTGCCCGAAACCGGATGGTGATCTCCGGCTTGCCGTGCCCGAACCGATGGCTCCTGCCTTCGTGATCAAGGACGACAAGGGTGCCAACCCTGATGAAACGAGACAAGAACTGGCGCATAAGGAACATGGGTCCACCTCCCCAGTTGCCAGGCCCAAATGCTGCAAGCCAATATTAATCCAAGGCCTAAGCAGAGAACAAGACTATGTTGGGGAAGGTACACTATACAAGAATATGCACTGCGCGGCGGTTGTCAGCGCCGTCAAAATTAAGTGATTGTCTTAACAGAATCCGCCAATACGCTGATTTTTTGACAATTATAGTGTTGATTTTTCCTCTTCCGGAAGCTGTTCCGCTTCCTTTTCGCCGGTTTCGTCATCATCGGCGGGAATATCATCCGAATTTTCGAAATATTCTTCGGCGGCCTGCAACGTGTCGAATTCGTCGTCATCGTCGAAACCGCCAACGCGCCGACCGGCCGCCTGGGCCGCGGCCTCATCTTCCGAACGGGCGACGTTGACCCGGGCGACCACAGACACTTCCGGGTGCAATTGCAAGCTGACTTCTTGGACGCCCAACGATTTGATCGGGCGCGCTAGGATGACTTGATGGCGATCGATGGTGAACCCGGACTCGGTCACGGCCACGGCAATATCGCGGGTGTTCACCGAACCATAGAGTTGCCCGGAATCGCTGGCCTGCCTGATGAGCACCACGGCGACGCCGTCCATACGCTCCGCCAAGCCTTCGGCCTCGCCGCGCTGTTCCAAATTTTGCGCCTCGTATTGTGCCTTCTTTTGTTCGAACTGCACCATGTTGCTTTTCGAAGCACGAAGCGCTTTGCCTTTCGGCAACAGAAAATTGCGGGCATAGCCGTCGCGAACCGTGACGATGTCACCCATTTGACCGAGTTTTTCGATCCGTTCCATCAAAATGATCTTCATCACTCATCCTCCTGGTCCGGCGGACCGCGCTTAAAGCGTCGGCACAAGCCCGCCCATTGTTCGATCACGCCCAGCAGCAGTACCAACGGCAGCAGCCAGCCGAACAGCAACATGAAATAAAAAACAAACAACAACAGGCCCGGCGCCGCGAACCGCGCAGCGAACGCATGCACCACGGCCAAGCCTTGCATGCAAAGCGGCACCGCTAAAATCATCACGGCAATAAAGCCGTAACGCGACAAGGCGCCGCCAATTAGCCCGATCGCCAAAGCCAATCCGAACGCCGCCGGTAGCGCCAGCGGCAATCGGATGTCGGCGATCGCCGGTGACGGCCGCAAATTGCGGCCGAACCTGGCCAGCAATCCCTGCGCCAAGGCGCTGTTCACGATCACCATCAGCATCCAACTCACGGCGAACTGGCCGGGCAGGATTGACAGCATCAAATCCGCCGTCCGTGTTGCCGCCGCCGGATCGATCGCGGTGAATTGCGAAAATGCCCGCGCCAGTTCGTCGCGCATCGCCGCATCGCGCGCCAGATCCGCCGGCTGCAATATGACAAACAACGCCACCATGCCGCCAAGCCCGGTCAGCCAAACCAGCAGCAATCCCGGCGGATACCATTCCTGATTGCCGGTCGCACCGGGCCGGTTCAACAGCGCTTGCCGCGTCAACACCGCCACCGGCGTCAAATAGGCGAGGGCGAAGAATAACCCCGACAGCATGCCTGCCGTCGCCACGACGATGGCAATCCCGGTCGCGCCCGCCACCAACGCCGGAATCAGCCCAAGACCGAGGCCGACGGCGAACAAGGGGACCATGGCCAAAAAGCCAAGAATGACTGACCCCAAACCGCCGCCGGTGACGGCGATATGCAGCAAGCCGCCTAGGCATCCCGCCAAAACCGCAAGAATGACATCTCTGCGCATGACTCCCACGCCGGGCAGGGCCGTCGATCGATCGCTTGCGCCATCGACCGCGACTTCCGCCGCTTACTTTGCTTCGTAGGGCAACAGCGCCAAAAACCGGGCCCGCTTGATCGCGCGCGCCAATTCACGCTGTTTCTTTGCGGACACGGCGGTGATGCGGCTCGGCACGATCTTACCGCGTTCGGACACATAGCGTTGCATCTGCCGAACGTCCTTGTAGTCGATCTTGGGCGCGCCGGGACCGCTAAACGGGCAGGTTTTGCGGCGCCGGAAAAACGGCCGCCGGGCACCTGTCATGGCGGGCCGTACAACGCCTCTTCCTGCCCCGCTCATTTGGCATCTCCTGCATCGCTGGTTTCTGTTTTTGCTCGGCTGTCGTCGTCCTTCGGACGATCTTCGCGTGGCCGATCCTCGCGTGGCCGATCCTCGCGAGGCCGATCTTCGCGAGGCCGATCCTCTCGCGGCCGGCCACCGTCACGGCCGGGTCGCGGGCCACGATCGTCGCGCCGTCCGCGATGCCGATCGTCGCGCGCATGCCGGCTTTGCATTTGAACCGACGGGCCTTCCTCGTGTTCATCAACACGAATTGTCAAATACCGCATCACATCCTCGCTGATGCGCATATTGCGTTCGTATTCCTGCACCGCTTCGGGCGGCGCATCGATGTTGAACAGCACGTAGTGGCCTTTGCGATTCTTCTTGATGCGATAGGCCAGATTCCGCAAGCCCCAATATTCGTGCTTGGTGATGGATCCGCCGTTATCGTCGATGATTTTGGTCAGGTTTTCTGAAATGGACTCGACCTGTTGGGCCGACACGTCCGGGCGTGTGATTAACACGCTCTCATAAAGTGGCATTCCTTCTCCTCGGGGTTTGCCGGCGCCCGCGGCTAGGGACCCGACGCCCAGCCACTCGGTCTCCCACCGCCGATCGGCCGGAGGAGCGCCAAGGCGGCGCACTATACACAAACCGCGCCCCTCCGCAAGGCCGGTTGTTCCGGTTGGGAGGCTGATCGCTTGACAGGCACGGCCAAGCGCTTAAACAAGGGGCCGGGAGCCAAATCAGGCGCCATCACGAACCAGCATTGGACCGGCGAAAACACCATGACAACCGCATTCGTTTTCCCAGGCCAAGGCAGCCAGGAAGTCGGCATGGGCCAGGACCTCGCCGCCGCGTATCCCGTCGCCCGGCAGGTGTTTGAAGAAGTCGACGAGGCGCTCGGACAGAAGCTGAGTGCCATCATGGCCAACGGCCCGGAAGAAGACTTGCGACTGACCGAGAATGCCCAACCGGCGCTCATGGCGGTGAGCGTCGCCGTCGCGCTGGTGATACAAGCCGAAAGCGGGAAGACCTTGGCCGAACTGGCGAGCCACGTCGCCGGCCATTCTTTGGGCGAATATTCCGCACTGACGGCCGCGGGTTCACTGGATTTGGCCGACTGCGCCCGATTGTTGAAACAACGCGGCCAGGCCATGCAACAAGCGGTTCCCGTCGGCCTCGGAGCGATGGCGGCATTATTGGGATTGTCCCTAGAGGATGCCGTCGCCGCCGCCGGCGAAGCGGCGGAAGGTCAAATTTGTTCTGCCGCCAACGACAACGCCGTCGGCCAGGTCGTGGTCAGCGGCGACGCGCAAGCGGTCGAACGCGCCATCGAAATCGCCAAGGAAAAAGGCGCCCGGCGCGCAATGATGCTGCCGGTGAGCGCGCCCTTCCATTGCGCGTTGATGCAGCCCGCCGCCGAAGTCATGGCGGCCGCGTTGGCATCGATCGAGATCAATACCCCGGCCGTCCCCTTGGTCGCCAATGTCACCGCCGCGGCGGAAACCGACACCGATCGTATTCGCGGATTGTTGGTCGACCAGGTCACGTCGATGGTGCGCTGGCGCGAAAGCGTATTGTTTCTAAAAACCCAGGGTGTCGATCATCTGACGGAGATCGGTGCCGGCAAGGTGTTGAGCACCATGACGCGACGCATTGATCGGGAAATTTCTGCTAGTGCCATCGGCACGCCGGCCGACATCGATGCCTTCCTGCAAATTGTATAGGAGCCGATCCGATGTTTGATTTGACGGCCAAGCATGCGCTGGTAACCGGCGCCTCCGGCGGCATCGGCGGTGCCATAGCGCGGGCACTCCACGGCCAAGGAGCAACGGTCGCTTTGAGTGGCACGCGCACCGACGCCTTGCAAACGCTGGCGAGCGAACTCGGCGACCGCGCGCATGTGACGCCGTGCGACCTGAGCGACGCGAAGGCCGTCGAGGCCTTGGTCGCGACCGCGCAAGAGGCGATGGGCGGCCTGGACATACTGGTCAACAATGCCGGCCTGACACGTGACGGATTGGCCATGCGCATGAAAGACGAGGATTGGCAAAGCGTCTTGGACGTCAACCTCAGTGCCGGTTTTCGCCTTTCTCGGGCGGCATTGAAAACGATGATGCGCCAACGCTGGGGGCGGATCATCGGCATCACGTCCGTGGTCGGCGTCACCGGCAATCCGGGCCAAGCCAACTATGCCGCGTCCAAGGCCGGCATGATCGGCATGAGCAAGGCGCTGGCCCAAGAAGTCGCCAGCCGCGGCATCACGGTCAATTGTATCGCGCCAGGCTTCATTGCCAGCGCCATGACCGACGGCTTGAACGAGGCGCAAACCGTCCGTATCTTGGCAAGCATACCCGGAGGCCGCCTGGGCACGACAGCAGAGGTCGCCGCGGCCGCGGTATTTCTCGCTGGCGAAGAAGCGGCCTACGTGACCGGACAAACCATTCACGTCAATGGCGGAATGGCAATGATTTGAAGGGCCAAGGGCGGGATGTTCGGCGCGGGCAAGGCGGCTGGTCAAGCCGAAAAAAGTATGGTAGACGGCTGCCAGCTTGGGACACGCCTTGTAAATCCGTTGGCGGGCTTCGATATGATGCGAAATGAAAACGGCTAGGCCGTGTCCAAGCGCGACGAAAACTTGACGGTATTCAAAGGTAGCTAGGAAACAAGCGATGAGCATAGCGGAGCGCGTAAAAAAGATCGTGGTCGAGCATCTTGGCGTTGAAGAAGACAAGGTGACGGAGACAGCCAGTTTTATTGACGATTTGGGCGCCGACAGCCTGGATACGGTCGAGTTGGTCATGGCATTCGAAGAGGAATTCGGGTGTGAGATTCCAGACGATGCCGCGGAAAAGATCCAAACCGTCAAAGACGCCGTGACCTATCTGGAACAAAGCGCGTCCTGATCCGACAGCGAGATAGCCGCCTTATTTAACGGCGGCGAATGAAAGGTGAGCGATGCGCCGCGTTGTCGTAACCGGTTTGGGCTTGGTGACACCGCTTGCGACCGGTGTCGAGGAGACGTGGAAACGGCTGATTGCCGGCGAATCGGGTGCTGGACGATTATCCCGATTTGACCCGTCGCGCCTCAATGTGCGCTATGGCTGCGAGATCGCCCGGAAATCCGAAGACCACCCGGACGGATTTGATCCGGATGACTGGATGGAACCGCGCGAACAGCGCCGGGTCGATGATTTCATCCTTTACGGCATGGCCGCCGCCAAGCAAGCGATATCTGATTCGGAATGGCAACCCGAATCGGAAGAACAGCGCTGGCGGACCGGTGTCATCATCGGCTCCGGCATCGGCGGCCTGGAAGGCATCGCCGAAGCGGCGATCGCCCTGAAGGAAAAAGGTCCGCGGCGCATCAGTCCGTTTTTCATACCCGGCCGCCTGATCAATCTCGTATCCGGCCAGGTGTCTATAGAATTCGGCTTCAAAGGTCCCAATCATGCTGTAGTGACGGCCTGTTCCACCGGTGCGCACGCCATTGGTGACGGCGCCCGCTTGATTGCGCTCGACGATGCCGACGTGATGGTGGCGGGCGGCACGGAAGCCGCTATTTGCGAACTGGGCGTGGCCGGTTTCGCCGCCGCACGCGCGCTGTCCACCGGCTTCGAGCATGCGCCGGAGGAGGCCTCGCGGCCATGGGACAAAAAGCGTGACGGTTTCGTAATTGGCGAGGGTGCCGGCGTCGTCGTACTCGAGGAATTGGAACACGCCCGGGCACGCGGCGCCAAGATCTACGCCGAAGTGACCGGCTACGGCCTGTCCGGCGACGCCCATCACATCACCGCGCCGGCGGAAGATGGCGAAGGCGGCTATCGCTGCATGAAGATGGCAATCGCGCGTGCCGGCCTGGACTTCAGCGAAATCGACTATATCAACGCGCATGGAACGTCGACGCCGCTTGGCGATGGCATCGAGCTTGGCGCGGTACAACGGTTATTCGGCAACGCCATCAACGGGCTTTCGATGTCTTCAACCAAATCGTCGATCGGGCATTTGTTGGGTGCCGCAGGCAGTGTTGAAGCGATCTTTTCGATTTTGGCCATGCGCGACAATATTGCGCCGCCGACGCTCAATCTGCACGAACCCGATGAAGGGATTGACATTGATCTCGTGCCGCTTGAGGCCAAAGAACGCCAGATCGACGCGGTACTGTCAAACTCCTTTGGGTTTGGCGGCACCAATGCAAGCTTGGTGATGATAAAGGCTCCGTAGGATCCATGAGGCGCCTGGCCGCCTTCTCAATATTGGCTTTCGCCGCGGTCAGCGTTGTCGCGCTGGCATCGGTATCCTGGATCAAGGCCGAAGTCGACCGGCCGGGGCCGCATCGCGATCCGGTTCGAATCTTATTGCAATCCGGCGCGGTGCTGGAGCAAATCGCCGAACAACTGGCCGAAGCCGGTGCGCTCAGACATCCTATGATCTTTCGGATCACCGCCCGCTTCGAGCGTGTCGCCCGACATCTCAAGGCCGGCGAATACGAAGTCGAAGGGCGCGCCAGCCAACGCGACATCCTCGACATGTTGGTGGCCGGGCGCACCTACGTTCGCCGGCTCACCATACCGGAAGGCCTCAGCGTTCATGAAATCGTCGCCCTACTGTCGACGGCCGACGGCCTGACTGGCACGATCAGTGACCTGCCGCCCGAAGGCCGGCTGCTGCCAGACACCTACCATTACGCCTTTGGCGATACGCGCGGCAGTCTGGTTACCCGCATGCGGCAGAAAATGGATCAATTTTTGGCAAAGGCCTGGCCGTCCAGACGCTCCGGATTGCCGGTCAAAAGCCCGGAACAGACACTGGTCCTGGCCTCTATCGTTGAAAAGGAAACCGCGCGCGCCGATGAACGGCCGCGCGTCGCCGCGGTCTTCCTCAATCGCCTGCGCAAAGGCATGCGGCTGCAATCCGACCCGACGGTTATCTACGGTATCACCTTGGGCGAGCGGCCGCTTGGCCGGCGCCTGACGCGCAAAGACGTCGAAACGCCGAGCGAATTCAACACCTACGCCATCGCCGGGTTGCCGCCGCATCCGATCGCCAATCCCGGGAGGGCGGCGATTGAGGCGGTTCTCAATCCCCTGGCGAGCACGGAGTTGTATTTTGTGGCCGACGGCAAAGGTGGCCATGCCTTCGCCGAAACCTTGGCGGCGCACAATAAGAACGTCGCCCGTTGGCGTCGATTGCGTAAAAAAGCCGTCGGCCTGGGGCGCAAAGCGACCAGCCCGTAAGGGCTTGTTGTCGGCCATTTGCCTGCCTACAGTTGCGCCGGAGATTCGCCTAAGAGAGTGTTCAAGGAAGGACAGCCCCGTGACCCTGGCTAGCATGACCGGCTTTTCACGCGCCGATGGTCAACATGGCGACCACCACTGGATTTGGGAGCTTCGCAGCGTCAATGGTCGAAATTTAGACCTGCGTTGTCGCGTGCCGTCGGGCTACGAAACCATCGAAGCCGAAGCCCGCAAACGGGCACCCGGTCATTTTCGACGCGGCAGTCTGTCCGTCACCCTGCAAGTGTCGCGGACCAGTGCCGACACCGCCTTTCAGATCAACCATGGCCTCCTGGCTCAACTGGCGCCCATTCTTGCGGAGGCCCAACGCATCATTCCCACTGCCGCGGCGCCGCGCCTTGACGGCATCATTGGGCTCAGAGGCGTCATTGACGTTGTCGAGCCGGAGGAAAGCGAAGCGCTGAAAACAGCCCGCGACCAGGCTATCATGACAACCCTGGAGACCGCGTTTGACGGATTGTCGGAAACGCGGTCGGAGGAGGGTAGCCGGCTTGCGGACATACTGCGCGACCAACTCGAACAGATGACGACGTTGGTCACCCAGGCAAAACAGGCGGCAGCGAGCCAACCGCAAGCCATTCGAGACCGCCTCACGGCGATCGTGGCCGACTTGATGGACGCCCCGACACCGGAATTGGATGAACGCGTCGCTCAGGAAATCACTCTGTTGGCGACCAAGGCAGATGTTCAGGAAGAACTCGACCGCCTGGACGGGCACATCGCTGCCGCCCAGCTATTGATTCGCGATGGCGGCAAAGACGGTGCCGCCGGTCGGCGGCTCGATTTCCTGGCCCAGGAATTCAACCGCGAAGCCAACACACTGTGTTCAAAATCTCAAGACAGCGCGCTCACCGCGATCGGCCTGGAACTTAAAATCACCATCGACCGAATTCGCGAACAAGCGCAGAATGTCGAGTGACAATGCAAGTCGAAATCGGTCTTACGGCGAGACGCCCATGCCGGACATAACCATTGCCCGCCGCGGCTTGATGATGGTGCTTTCTTCGCCGTCCGGCGCCGGTAAAACAACCATGTCGCGAGAGCTTTTGAAACGCGACGAAAATCTTGTGATGTCGGTGTCCGCGACCACGCGGCCGCCGCGCCCCGGCGAGCAAGACGGCAAAGACTATTTCTTCCACGACCCGGTCGACTTCAATCTCATGGTGAACCGGCAGGAATTGCTGGAACATGCCAAAGTCTTCGATCATTACTACGGCACACCGGCCGAACCGGTCATGGACGCCCTCGATGCCGGGCGTGACGTGTTGTTCGACATCGACTGGCAGGGCACCCAGCAACTGAAGCAAAAGGCGCGGGACGACTTGGTCAGCGTCTTCATCTTGCCGCCGTCAATGGCGGAGCTGGAACGCCGGCTCAAGCAGCGCGCCCAAGACAGCGCCGAAACCGTCGCCCACCGCATGGCCAAGGCATCGGACGAAATCAGCCATTGGGCGGAATATGATTACATCGTCGTCAACGAAGACGTGACGTCCTGTCTGGATAGCGTATTCGCCATATTGCTGTCGGAGCGCCAGCGCCGCGAACGGCAAACCGGCCTGTTGGACTTCGTCAAGGAACTCCGCGACTGGCGTTAGAGCGTCCATCGTTAAAAAGTCCTTCGGCTCCGCCTCAGTGTACTTTTTACCGGTGAAATAATGCCAAATCAGGCCTTGGGGCGGCCCGGCGGTCTGATTTCGACCCTTTCTCTCACTGATCATGACCTTCGGTCATGATCAGAGGTCGCAACAGAAGGGAGCTAAAATGGGGACAGGCACCATTTTTTCTGTACCAAAAATGGTGCCTGTCCCCATTTTAGCTCCCTTCTGTTGCAAACAAAAACGCTGTTAGCGCATCGCCGAGCCGCCTCAAGATGCGCTAACGCATTATTACATCTGAAGAAAAGTACACTGAGCGTAGCGAAGGACTTTTCTTCACAGTTGACTAGAGCGGCGCGCCAGGCGGACAAACGCCTCGACGCTCAAGGTCTCTGCCCGTGATGTCGGGTCAATTCCCGCGGCTTCCAAGGCCACCACCGGATCCGGAAAAATCGGCTTTAACGCCGTTCGCAACATCTTGCGGCGTTGCCCGAAGGCCGCCTGAACTAACTGCCCGACCGGTCGCCAAAGCGGGTCTTCGGTGGTCAGCATGCGCGGCACCAACTCGACCACGCTCGACCAGACGCTGGGCGGCGGTGTAAAGGCGCGGGGATGAACATCGAACAGCGGCCGCACCGTGCAGGCATATTGCGCCATGACCGAAAGCCGCCCGTAGGTCTTGGAACCCGGCGCCGCCACTAGGCGATCGGCGACTTCCTTTTGGAACATCAGGATCAAACGCTCATAGCGGATGCCGCCGTCGAGCCATTTGAACAACAGCGGCGTCGCGACGTTGTAGGGAAGATTGGCGACAATCACCGTCCTGGCCGTGACTAGCGCCGCCTCGTCGATCTTGAGCGCGTCTCCGGCAACGACCCTTAGCCGATCGGGATAGTAGGCTGACAAAGCATGCAATGCCGCGAGGCAGCGACGGTCTTTTTCGACGGCAATCACGCGATCGGCCTCTGTCTCCAGCAGCGATCGCGTCAAGCCGCCGGGACCCGGACCGATCTCCAACACCGTCATCGCCCGCAGATCGCCGGCGGCGCGGGCGATGCGATCGGTCAGGTTGGCGTCCAACAGGAAATGCTGACCCAGGCCCTTGCGCGCGCCCAGGCCATGCTCGGCAATGACGGACCGCAACGGCGGCAGCGGTGGGTGATGGGAATCAACCATCGGTGGCGCGGCGCGCCTGGGCGATGCGCGACGCCGCGTGAACGGCACGGATAAAGCTCCGCGGCGACGCCGTACCGGTACCCGCGAGACGGAAGGCCGTTCCATGATCCGGAGATGTCCGAACGATCGGTAATCCAATGGTGATATTGACGCCACTTTCGAAATCCAACGTTTTCAGCGGAATTAACGCCTGGTCATGATACATACAAAGGATGGCATCGTATCGTCGTCGCATGACTTCATGAAACAAGGTATCGGCTGAAATTGGGCCGTCAACCGCGTGGCCCGCGGCGCGAAGCCGCGCCACCGCCGGCGCAATGATGCGGACTTCCTCATCGCCTAAGGCACCGCTTTCGCCGGCGTGGGGGTTAAGGCCGGCAACCGCCAATTTCGGCTCCGGGCAACCGAAATCACGCGCCAGTGCAGCTAGAACCAAGGCACCGACTTCCACCAATCCCGCCTCAGTCAACAAATCCGGTACACGACGTAAGGCGACGTGGATGGTCGCCGGTACGACACGGAGACCATCGATTTCCAACAACATCGCCGTCTTGTGGCCGTCGAACTGTTGTTCCAGATACTCGGTATGGCCAGGCGCCGAAAAGCCGGCGTCGTAGAGCTGTTTTTTGTTGATCGGATTGGTCACCATGGCCGCGCACCGGCCGTCGCGGCACAGGCCGACGGCGCGGTCGATTGCCGCGATGACCTGTAACGCGTCCGCCGCTTCGGGTTTGCCGGGCTGGGCTGAAATGGCACCGCCGAGGGGCAGGACCGGCAACGCGTCGGCGAACACTTGCTCGGCTTCGTCGGGTTCATCGATCGCCCGGATCGGCACGTCAAGCCGTAATAGGGCGGCCAACCGCGCCAAGCGGTCGGGCGAGTCAATGATAAAAAACGTCGGCAAGTTCTCTGTTGTCTGGCTCGCCCATGCGGCAAGGGTGATGTCGCCGCCGATGCCCGCCGGTTCGCCCATGGTTACGGCGATCGGTCGCGGCATTACGGAAACTCCACGACGGCATCACGACGCAAATCACGTAAATAGCGGCGCGCCAACATCGACAGACGCCGGTTGCCGATATCGGACCGCACCCCTTCAGCCTTCGATGTTTGCGGCTGATCGCCGCTGCGGCCGCAAACGGCAAACAGATGGACGCCGATGGCGGTCTGAACCGGTGCACTCACCTGATCCGGCTGCAACGGCGCAACGGCGGCGCGGATATTCTCGGGCAGGTCGGTGAGCTTCACCTCGCCGAGATCGCCTGACTCCTGCGATCCCAAAGTTTCCGCCATCTTTTCAACCTCAGCGCAATTGCCGAGGCGTTCGCGCAATTTCGCCGCCTGGCCCAGCAACGCCGCGATGTCGTCATCGGCGTCGGTCGGCAGCAGAATTTGCTTGAGCTTGACACGGACGCCGTCGACGCTGGTGCCGCCGACTTCTCGCTTTTTGCGCAACAGCAGGATGTAATAGCCGCCGGTCGAGCGCACAGGTGCCGAAATCCTTCCCGTATCCATTTGCTGCAAGGCGTCGGCGATCTCTTGCGGCAATTGCTCCGGCTGGACCCAACCCATGTCGCCGCCGACGCCCGCGGTCACGCCTTGGCTGAATTCTCGTGCGATCGCGGAAAACCGTGCGCCGCTGCGAACTTGTTCAATCAATCGCAGCGCGGTGCGGCGCGCTTCCTCGTCGTCATCGGGCGAACCCACGGACAGGAATATCTCCGCCACCCGATATTCCGTCTCGCCGACGCTGGCTTCTATACGGTCGACAACTTGCTGCACTTCCTCGTCGCTCACGGTGACGGTCGGCCGCAAGCGACCTTGAACCAGTTTCGACCAGGCGATCGCCGACGTGACTTGTTCGACAAAGGCATCACGTGTCACACCGCTTCGCCGCAGCATATTGGTCAAGCCGCCGGGTGGGATGTTATTCTGATTCTCGATGCGTTCCGTGGCGCGGTCGATGTCGCCTTGATTGACCTCGATATTGAGCCGCTTCGCCTCTTGCATTTGAATGCGCTCGTCGATCAAGGTACGCAGCACCTGGGGTTGAAGCCGGCGTTGGGTTTTCCGATCGTTCTGCAGTCCGGTGCTCAAAATCACCAATGCGATGCGCTGTTGCACATCGAACGCCGAGACCACTTGGTCGTTGACGATCGCGGCGATGCGATGCACCGATTGCGCCGCCGCCTGGCCAAACAGCGCCGTCACCGCCACCAACGCTATGACCACAACACGCCTCATGTTACGCGCCCTCTGTCGTCCACGGCCGTCAAACCATTCTTACGCGGGGTTGGCCGCTTGCCACGCTGCCCGGAAGCACAATTGACGTCACCCGCCCAAATGCCGCAACCGTACACGGAGCAAAAAATTCTTGCTGGGTTCGACGTCGCGATCACGGGTGAACTTTTCCTCGTAAGCTATAGCAATATCTATACATTCGTCGGCATAACGCAAGCCAAAACCGGTTTCAATGGCGCCCCCGTCAGATGTCAGGTCGCGGCGGTGGTTGGCGCTGAGCGTCCAATTTTCTGCAAACCGGATATGACCATCAAGATTAATCTCCTCGCGGCTGCCAAAATCATCGAAAGCCAATTCGTTGGACAGCCTGACGTAGCTTACACTGAGCCGGGCCGGGCCGATCTCACTCGCCAAATAACTTTCCAGACGGCGGAATTTGCCGTCGTCGGGATCGAGTCGGAACCGGAAGATATAGTCGAAATTTTCATTTGGTGCGATGACCACCCGACCGACGACATCCGACAGGCTCTGATCGAGCCCAGAGCCGCCGCCGAAAAAGTCCTCATCGACAAAACGGTAGCTTTGCCCGACAACGAAATTACTATAGCCGCCTTCGGCGCCATAGACGCCACCGCGCAAACCGTAATCGACACGCGTGCCGCTTTCGACCCGATCGAGGCCGGGAAAGCGATTGATGCTGAACAGGTTGGTGTCGTCGAATTCCAGGCTGAGCGAATCTTCGTTTGGAATGTCATCGGCGTTGCTGCCGGTTGGCGAGACGACAAGCTGAGCCACCGGTTCAAGCATCTGCCTGATGGTTCCGTCACGACGAATTGTCGGCAGCCGCCACGACAAGGCCGCCGATGGCCAAAATCGGCCGGTCCAGCCAGACTCCAACTCACCGTCACTGTCGCCGTCATCGACGTCATTGACGTTATAGACGTCGCCGCGCACTTGCGTGGTGAAGCTATAAACCGACCCCATGCGATCGATGTAGGGTACGCGCCAACCGCTGTTCAGTGACAACCGCCGACTGTCGGACCCGTCGGCGCGTTCCAAGATCATGGCATTGGCATCACCCAAGAACTGACCGCCGAAGCGCCCAGGGTCGCCGACATAATTATAGTCGAGCAGCGGAAAGACAACCGGCACTTCCTCATCCTTGATGCCTTCACGCAATTCCTGAAATGTATAAGTGTTGGCGCTGGCATAGTGGCGGCCATTGAACCCTTCAAGGAACAAGTTGCTGATCAAGGTGTCATCGTCGGCGATGTCGTAGCGCTTCAGATAGGTGTCGTCGCTGGCCTGATAAATGTCGAAGCCCCAGCGCCAACGCTCGTCGAGATCGAAGTCGCCACGGCCGCGGACGTGGCCGCGGGTGTCCTTACGACCGGTCTCCTTATTGTTGTCGTCGCGTTCGTCGACATAGGTGCCTGAGCCTTCCACCATGAAGGCGCCCTCGACTGTGCGCTCCCGATATTCACCGAGCATCACCAGGCCTTCCTTACTGGTGAGGCGTGGCGCGATGGTTATGTCGCGATACGGCGCGATATCCCAATAAAACGGCAGTGTCGCCTCGAAACCGAGTTCATCCGACGATCGAAAGGTCGGCGTCAGAAAGCCGGTCTTGCGCTTGACCGTCGGGTCAGGGTGCTGGAAATACGGCGTGTAGAAGATCGGCACGCCGTAGACTTCGAACGTCGCATCTTCATAGCTGACGATCTTCGCGTCGGCATCGTGGACGACTTTGTCCGCCTTGATCTGCCACAACGGCGCTTCGTCCGGATGTTCCCGACATAATTCGCACGGCGAAAATACGGCGCGATCGAGCTCCAGCCTGCGGCCATCCAGCCGGCGCGCCTCGTTGGCCGCGAACCGCGACCGGTCCGCCATCAGCATCCGGATCTTACGGGCTACGCCGGTTTTGAATTCATCGTGCAGTTCGACATATTCCGCGAACAACACATCGCCCGTCGGCTCCAGCAAGGCGACATTGCCGGTGGCGATCACGGAATCGGTGCGCAGATTGTAAGTTAAGCGATCGGCGCGCAGAATCCGTTCGCCCTGAACGATCTCAACCCGGCCCGTCGCCGTCACCAGCTCCAGGTTCGGGTCGTAGATCACCTCTTCGGCCTGTAGCAGCGTTTCCTTGTCTTTACCGAATTCCGAAAAGTTCTGTTGCGCAAGACCCGATCGGCCGGACCAGGCGAGAACGGCGACCCCGAACAGAACTGCCGCCACAACACCGGCCAAGCGATACGAAGACACGAGGCGGCGCTCCGTTTCAGACGCGCCCGGATCGGCGTCGGTAACGCCGCTGCAAGGCGGTTGGCGCGAATAGCCGAAAGGGGATGCAAAGCAATCGCATGGGCGAAGTATACCGGTTCGCGTGGCGCAAGCCAGAAGCCTTTGCCGGCGATCTCTTGGGCCCGGTCCCGAATGGCCAACAAGGGACTTTCATTTCTTCGGCGCGCGGCTAATATGGCCGCCCATCGGTTGCACGAACAAAAATTCGGGCATCGTATTGGACATTCAGACGGCGGCCGACCGGCCCCGTGAACGCAGGGAACATTCAATGAAGATCGCATTTTCCGACTTGTCCCTTCCCAAATCCGGCACCGTGGTCGTCGCCGCGACAACGGGATCGAAATTGACGCCGACCGCCCAGGCGGTGGACAAGGCCACCGGCGGTGCCATCAAACGCGCCATGGCGGCAAGCCGTTTCGACGGCAAAAAGGGACAATGGCTGGCCATCCCCGGACCGGGTGGCATCAGCGCCGACCGGGTATTGGTATGTGGCATCGGTAATGCGGCCGATTTATCGACCAAGGGCTTGCGGGATCTCGGCGCCCAAGCCGTCGGCAAGGTCCTGACCGACGGCACCAAGGCTTTGACCTTCGCCATGGATCCATTGAAGGCCGGCCGCAAACAAGGCATGGCCGACGGTGAGGCCGCCGCCGAGGTTGCCTATGGCGCCGGCCTCGGCTCCTACCGGTTCGACAAATATCGCACCAAGCAAAAACCCGAGCAGAAGCCGAGCCTGACCGCCGTCACGGTCGCGACCGGCGACGCCGGCGGCGCGCGACGCCGGTTTCGGACCTTGGACAAGATCCGCGAAGGCGTTTTCCTGACACGCGATCTGGTTTCCGAACCGGCCAATGTCCTCAACCCGGTCACCCTGGCCGCGCGGTGCAAGGAATTGAGCAAGCTCGGCGTCAAGGTCGAGGTCTTGAACGAAAAGCGCATGCAGCGCCTCGGCATGGGCGCGCTCTTAGGCGTCGGCCAAGGCTCCGACATCGAAAGTCAGCTCGTCGTCATGCAATGGCAGGGTGCCGCCAAATCCAAGACACCGATCGCATTTGTCGGCAAAGGCGTCACCTTCGATACCGGCGGTATTTCGTTAAAACCAGCCGGCGGCATGGAAGACATGAAGTGGGACATGGGCGGCGCCGGCGCCGTCGTTGGCCTGATGAAAGCGCTGGCCGGCCGCAAAGCCAAAGCCAACGTGATCGGCGTCGTCGCATTGGTCGAAAACATGCCGTCCGGCGGCGCACAGCGCCCTGGCGACGTCGTCACCTCGATGTCGGGCCAGACCATCGAAGTGATCAACACAGACGCCGAGGGCCGCCTGGTTCTGGCCGATGCGCTCTGGTACACGCAGGATCGTTTCAAACCGCAATTCATGATCAATCTCGCGACCCTGACCGGCGCCATTATCGTCGCGCTTGGCCATGAATATGCCGGCTTGTTTTCCAACGATGACACATTGGCCGATCGCTTAAGCGCGGTCGGCGAGGCCGAAGGCGAACCGGTTTGGCGCATGCCGCTCGGTGATGCCTACGACAAGCAGATCAACTCGGCGATTGCCGACATGAAAAATGTCGGCGCCGGCAGGGCCGGCGGCAGCATCGCCGCCGCGGTGTTCCTGCAGCGCTTTGTCAACGACACGCCCTGGGCCCATCTCGATATTGCCAACATGGCTTGGTCGTCGAAGGCGAAACCGACGGTACCGAAAGGCGGCACCGGTTACGGCGTGCGGCTGCTTGACCGCTTGGTGAGCGAGCACTACGAAAAATAGGACAGTGACGGAAATCGGCTTCTATCATTTGCAACGCGAAGCGCTGGAGACGGCGTTGCCGAAGCTGCTGGAGAAAGTGCTGGAGCGGGGCCTGCGTGCCGTCGTCCTCGCCGGCTCGGCGGAACGCGTGTCGGCCTTGGACGACCGGCTCTGGACCTATAGCCGAGAAGGTTTTCTGCCCCACGGCAAGGCCGGCGACGGCGCCGACGCAGATCAGCCGATCTACCTGACAACGGAACCGGAAAATCCCAATGGTGCCACGGTGTTGGTGCTGGTCGACGGCATCGATGCCGCCTTCAAGGACAGCTTCGCGCGCTGCGTCGACATGTTCGACGGCCGCGACGAAACAGCGGTCCAAGCGGCGCGCCAGCGCTGGAAAGACAGCAAAGCCGCCGGTCACACGACCACCTATTGGCAACAGGGCGAACGCGGCGGCTGGACAGAAGCGGGCTGAGTCCGGCTGAGCCCGGCGCCTACAACGCTTTCAACCGATCCGCCAACCCGATCAATCCGTCGATGGCGATCGTCGCCGCCTTGGCGTCCGGCGTTTGCCCCTGGATGACCCCCCACGGGCCGCGGCGTAGGAACACCCCGGCCATGCCGGACCGGATCGCCGGCAACACGTCATTGTCCAAACGATCGCCGACATAGGCGATTTCGGCCGGCGCCACGCCCGCTGTCTTTGCGACGCATTAAACGTGACGCCGCCAGTAAACTTGCAGCACACCGGCTGAGTGTCCTTGAACTGTCGAAGGAACTTGGCAACGTCGCCGGAGCTTGCCGGCGGCGGGGTCTAGACCGCACCAGTTTTTATTCGATTTGAGTCATAGAGTGCTTGAACCATTCTATCACGCCAAGGGTGCTCTGCATGCCCGTTGGAACGTGCTATAACTGCAATTCCACCAATTCAGACGAACTTGCGCATTTTCATTAAAATTTTGTTGTTTCTAAGATTTGTCGAAAAAATCTCTCTAGTAGCATTGATAAATAAATGAATGGACATCGTTTTCTTTATTTTTCCCTCGTTTGCTATAATAAATAATTTCACAATTACTATTTGGTACTTTAAAGCTAGATCCGACTTTTATCCCATTATTTTGGGAATATCTTCTTCCTTTATTGGAAATATACGCTGCTAAACCGCCTCGGGATGAGGTTTGGAAAGTCATCACACCACCGGTATCAAGCAAAACGCTATCGCCTCGTCTCAGAGAAAATCGCTGTCCTGGCAAAACGGATTCAAGCGGGTCAGGCACAAGTATCGACGTTGATTTGACCCCCACGTTCGAACCTGGTCGAATATTATATATTATCTTCATCGCATCAATCACACACTGATTAAACACTTTCAATGCCTCAACGCGCATGGGCTCACTTTCAAATGACTGAAGAAAATCTTCTCTTCCCTCGGATATTTTCAACTCGCCGTCTGCGACTACCATTTTTCCAAGCAGTATATTCAAACGGCCTTCAATCGCACCGCGCAATTCCACATTGGCGCCGGATGAGCAGATTGCGGCCAATGCTCTGACTTCTTCGGGCAGACTGCGCTCAGCCGCTTCTGCGCTTACAGAGGCAAAAGCGATGGAGATCAGCAACGAGCAAAATACTCTGAGCATTCTCACTTCCTGTATCCTAACCGACATCCCCCAGATGAGTTGCCGATGATGGTATTGTTGGTGAATTTTTCTCGAAAGCCAAGCCCCAGATCGAAGGAACGTGACGCAGTCAAGTGCGTTTGCTTATTTTTTGCTGCCAGATGGCGGCTAGTCCCTTGATATGGGCCCAATGCCGGCACGACTGGCGCGGCTTTCATCAGCGGCGATAGAACGGCAATTTGCAATCATGGCGACTGCGCCTTGGAGTTGAGACCGGCGATCATTGCCAACATTTACGCCCAAAGCTCACGCGGTACTGCAACCTTGGCCAATTGCAAGGTGATGGAGAGGGCATGTTGGATCGCCTTTGCGCCGATCTTGATCAGTCGATCCTGCAGACTTGTCAGCGACCAATTGGCAATCACTGTCGGCAAGATTGAGTGTGCACAGGAAATTGGCCAAATTTTAAGCGAGCGCATGAAGCTGTAGGCGGACTTCGTTTGCCTTAAAACACCGGCATGACAACTGTGTCCGTTTGAGCGCGTATTTGCCCTCCATGATCCACTGCTCTCCGAATCCATGCAATTGATAAAACTCGAACACACGTTCCGCTTAAACTGTCCTTGTCGTCACCACAAAACCGACAGAGGGAAACAGCTCGCGCGGATGTCATTCGGTCTTGGCGACGACCCGGCGCGGTTTGCTCCAGCTTTTGGCCTGATAGCTGAAGATGGCATGGTGCCGTTCAATATGGCCGAATGACCGTCCGGGGCGGCGCCTAAGAAGATGTGCAACACGACGTTCCAGAAGCTTATTGGCCCTCAGCCGGTTAGCAAAAACCGAAGTCATTTTCCTCGAGACAGTCGAATGACACCGGGATGGCGAAGGCGGTGTCGCCGCGCAAATATTGCGCCAAAGACCAGCCCATCTATATCGCTTGACCACCTGGCCGAGTACCGCTTGCCAGTTATCGGCGCTGTGAACACTGCCAGGGCGAAAGGCGCAACGTTCAAAATCACCATGTTGGTTGAACACGAACAGCGGATGACAACAGGTGCAGCCGAAATGGCCGTTGTATGTTCAATTCTCCTGCTCTTCGTGTACTGGGCTTTCGGAACTGTCGATGTCAATTTCAAGGACAGTTTCGCGCGCTGCGTCGACATGTTCGACGGCCGCGACGAGGCCGCGGTCCAAGCGGCGCGCCAGCGCTGGAAAGACGGCAAAGCCGCCGGCCACACGACCACCTATTGGCAACAGGGCGAACGCGGCGGCTGGACAGAAGCGGGCTGAGTCCGGCTGAGCCCGGCGCCTACAACGCTTTCAACCGATCCGCCAACCCGATCAATCCGTCGACGGCGATCGTCGCCGCATTGGCGTCCGGCGTTTGCCCCTGGATGACCCCCCACGGGCCGCGGCGCAGGAACACCCCGGCCATGCCGGACCGGATCGCCGGCAGCACATCATTGTCCAGACGATCGCCGACATAGGCGATTTCGTCGGGTGCTGCGCCCGCTGTCTCTGTGACACGCGCGAAGAATGCCGGATCCGGCTTCCAGACACCGTATTCGGCCGAAGAGGCGATGAAATCCGAAGCCAGGCCGAGCGCCGTGAAGCCGACCATCGCTGCCATCGGTTGGTTGCCGGCGATGCCGATCCAAAAGCCCGCGGCGCGGAGCTCGACGAGGGCAGGGGAAGCATCCGGGTAGAGATCCTCTCTCTCATAGGGTACGTCCCGAAAGACCCGCTTCGCCTGGGCAACACGATCGGCGTCAACGCCTTCGAAAATGTCAAACAGCTCGCGATGGGATCGATCCTCGGCGATCAGACCACCGACGACGGCGAACAACAGATGCGGTGGAACGCCTAATCGGCGCGCCACCTCGGTCCAGTGCCGACGCTCATCGATCAGTGTCTCGCCGACGTCGAAGACAACCGTGCTGATCGTCATTGCGGTCCGGTTTCATCGCTGGCCGGATCGCGTTTGGCCGCCTCCAGAATTTCCACTGCGTCCAGCCACGCCGCCTCGGTTTCGGCGAGCCGGGCTTCGATTGCGGATTTCTTCTTTCCGAGCAGCGCGAGGCGATCGGTGGAGCCGTTGTAGGTTTCCGGCGCCGCCAGCTCGGCCTCGATTTCGGCTTTATCGGCGGTCAGTTTGGCGATTTGTTTTTCAGCCTGCTTGGCGCGCTTGCGATGATCGGCGAGGGCGGCGCGCGCTGTGGCGGCGGCCCGGCGCGCCTCTTTACGGTCACGTTTCAGTTCGCCGTTCTGGCGCTCGCGCCGGCCGCTGCGGCGGGCTTCCAACAGATGCCGCCGATAATCCTCCAAGTCGCCTGCAAACGGCGCCACGGTGCCGCCGTCGACCAGCCAGAGCTGATCGGCGACCAGGTCGATCAGATGAGAATCATGGCTGATCAGCACGACGGCGCCGGAAAACTCGTTGAGCGATTGCACCAAGGCCTGGCGCGCGTCGATATCCAGATGGTTAGTCGGTTCGTCGAGGATCAATAGATGCGGCGCCGTGCGGCAGATCAACGACAGCACCAGCCGGGCCTTCTCGCCGCCCGACAACACCTCGACCGGCGTGTCGGCCTTGTCGCCGCTCAGGCCAAACGGCCCCAGCAACGCCCGCACTTTCGGGTTCGGCAGGTCCGGCACCAGCCGCCGCATATGCTGGAACGCGGTCTCGCCGGGCCGGAGCTCGTCCAGCTGATGCTGGGCGAAGTAACCGATCTTGAGCTTGCCGGCAGCCTTCAGGCGGCCGTTTTCGGCCTTAAGGCGGCCGGATATCAGCTTGGCAAAGGTCGACTTGCCGTTGCCGTTGGCGCCGATCAGGGCGATCCGATCCTCCGGATCCATGCGCAGATCGATGCCTTCGAGCACCGGTTGGCCCGGCGTGTAGCCGACCGACACGCCCTCCAAGGTCACCATCGGCGGCGCCAAGCTGTCGGGTTCGGGAAAATGAAAACGTGGCGTCTGGGCTTCGACGACCGAGGCGATCGGCTCCATGCGCGACAACTTTATAAGTCGGCTCTGCGCCTGGCGTGCCTTTGAGGCCTGGTAGCGGAAACGATCGACAAAGGCCTGGATGTGGCGCCGCTCGGCCTCTTGCTTGACCCGCATCTTCGACTGCAGTTCCAACTTGGCCGCGCGCGTCCGCTCGAACCGGTCGTAACCGCCGCTATAGAGCGTCAGCTTGCCGTCTTCCAGATGCAGGATGTGGGAGACCGAGCGGTTCAACAAGATGCGGTCATGGCTGACGATCACCAGCGTATGGGGATAGGCGGCGAGGTAGGCCTCCAGCCACATCGTCGCTTCCAGATCGAGATGGTTGGTCGGCTCGTCGAGCAGTAACAGGTCAGGCTCGGCGAACAGCACAGCCGCCAACGCCACCCGCATGCGCCAGCCGCCGGAGAATTCGCTGCACCGGCGCTGCTGCGCTATCTCGTCAAAGCCGAGGCCGGCCAGGATCGCCGCCGCCCGTGCCGGCGCCCGGTGGGCGCCGAGGTCGGCGAGGCGGGTATGGATCTCGGCAATACGGTTGGGATCCTCGGCGGTCTCCGCTTCCACCAACAAGCTGCTGCGTTCGACGTCGGCCGCCAACACCCGATCGATCAGGCGATCCGGACCACCCGGGGCCTCCTGCGGCAGGATACCGATCCTGTGGCTGCGCGGCGTCGAGATCTCGCCAGCCTCCAGGGTACCGCCCTCGGCGATCAGGTTGATTAACGTCGTCTTGCCGGTACCATTGCGCCCGACCAGGCCGACGCGGTGGCCGGTCGGGATGGTCGCCGCGGCATCTTCGAACAGCAAGCGGCCGGCGATGCGATAGCGTATGTCTTGAATCGTCAACATGGCCCGCGCTGCATAGCATGCGTCCGGCCTTTTCGCCACATTTGGCCGCCAATGACGGTTGCGAAGTGCGGTACGAGCCGATATAAGCCCGCAACGTTTCCCCAGATTATCTATCAAGAGAGAGACCGATGGCGATTGAACGCACCTTTTCGATCATCAAGCCCGACGCCACCCGACGCGACCTGACCGGGCAAATCAACGGCCGCATCGAAGCCGCCGGACTCCGCATCATCGCCCAGCGGCGCATCCGGATGACCGAAGACCAGGCGCGCACCTTCTACGCCGTCCACAAGGAACGGCCGTTCTACAACGACCTTGTCGCGTTCATGACCTCAGGCCCGGTGGTCGTCCAGGTCCTGGAAGGCGACAACGCCATCGCCACTTATCGCGACGTCATGGGCGCCACCAACCCGGCAGACGCTGCCGCCGGCACCATCCGCGCCGACTTCGCCGAAAACGTCGAGGCCAACTCCGTCCACGGCTCCGACGCCCCGGAGACCGCGGTCGAGGAAATCGCCTATTTCTTTGCCGGGACCGATATCGTCGGTTAGAAGCGTTCCGGCACGGCGATCGCCGCTATACGTCAGCCCGGATCTGCGATGTCAAAATAAGTAATCGCCGGCGGTGCAGCCACGAAATTGCCCAATGCATCCAGATCGCCGCGTTCCTGACGCCAGGCCATGTAGGCCTGGTGGTCTTCTTTGGTGCCCCAAATTTCGTAAATGATAATGTGATCGGGGTCGTCTTGGTCGACCACCATTTCAATTTTCTGTGCACCTGGCCGCTCGCGCGTGTCAGGGAGCATGGTTTTCAGGGCTCCAACGAGTTCACCACCCTTACCGGCTTGGCATCGTAGTTCCAACGTTACGGCAACCGTCATAAAGCTTCTCCGTTGTTTGATCCTTGAACATTTGGCGCAAACTAGACCAGTCTCCGGGCGATGTTGCAAGACGAAATTAGCCCTGGAAACAATGACCGCGATTGGCTGGTCAGACAGCGGACATCATAATGTCGCGACACGCTGAGCATGAGGAGCCATGGATGAACCATCAAGGAAACAAAAGCCGGCGCAAATTAGCGACCACCATTTTTTCCTTGGTCGCGATTGGCGGTGTTTTGTCTCTGGTGGGCTGCTCCTCGTTCGGCGGCGATGTTTCCGGTGATCGGTTGGAGCGGGTCGAGGCGTCGCCGCACTACCGCGACGGCGGCTTCGTCAATACCGTGCCGCAAAGTCCCGGCAGTTTCGGCCTGTATTGGGATTATCTGATCGAGCAATTGTTCGGCGATCAGGTGCGGGTGCCGCCCACGGCCGTCCCCGTCGTACCGGTTTCCCTTGGCGATTTAAATGCGCCGCCCGTCGACGGTCTGCGGGCGATCTGGCTTGGTCATGCCAGTGTCTATCTGGAACTGGATGGTGTTCGGCTGTTGGTTGACCCGATGTTTTCGGAGCGGGCCTCGCCGTTCGGTTTCGTTGGCCCCGAACGGTTTCATGCGCCGCCGATCGCCTTGGCGGACTTGCCGAAAATTGATGCGGTGGTGATTTCGCACGACCACTACGATCACCTTGATATGCCTACCATCCAGTCGCTGGCAGCTAAAGGAAGTCGGTTTTTCGTTCCCCTCGGTGTTGGCACGCATCTGGAGAAATGGCACGTTCCAACGAACCAGATTACGGAACTGGATTGGTGGGAATCGAAAAAAGTCCAAGGTCTGGAAATTATCTGTACGCCGTCCCGACATTATTCCGGCCGCGGCGTTTTCGACTTCAAGGAAACCTTTTGGTCTTCCTGGTCGATCGTTGGGCCGCGCCACCGGGTTTTCTACAGTGGCGACACCGGGTATTCCGATCATTTTCAAAAGATCGGCGACAAACTGGGGCCGTTCGACCTGAGCATCATCAAGATCGGCGCCTACGGGCCGGGCGCTTCCTGGTTCGATATCCACATGGTTCCGGAGCACGCGATAGAAGCCCATGTTGCGGTTCAAGCGCGCCGTATGCTGCCAGTCCATTGGGCGACGTTCAATATGGCGTTTCACGACTGGGACGAGCCGATCAAGCGCGCCGTCAAAGCGGCGAATAAGCTGAATATCGATTTGGCAACCCCGCGCGTAGGCGAGGTCGTGGTGGCGGGCCAGCCTTTCGATTCTCAACCTTGGTGGGAAGTGCGCGAATAACTGTCTTCGGCAACTCTAATCGCGAATCCAGCCGGGTCCCCAAAGATTGAGGCTGCGTTCTTCCAGCGGCCAGACGCGAGGCGCCATTTCGCGGGGCATGATTTCCAATTCGGCAGAAATCTCAACTTGGTTGCCGTGCGGGTCTTTGATCATGAAGAACAAGTTGTTGCCGGGACCATGGCGGCCCGGGCCCCACCAGATTTTGATGTTCAGGGATGCCATGTGATCGGCCCAATCGCGCATGGCGTTCCAGTCTTCGACTTCGTAAGCGTGATGGTCGCTGCGCACCTCGGAAGCGCCGAATACGGCAAAGCTGTGATGCTCCGGGTCGGAGCGGTAGAAGGCAACCTGGCGCGTCGCCGGGTCGTCCTCATCGGCACTGCAGTAATCGGAAGCGACGTACCCCAGCACATCCTCATAGAACGCCATCATCGGCGCCAGGTTGTCGGAGGCGACGACGACGTGTTGCAGGCGGCCCGAGAACGTCGTTGCACCACGCGAGTTGTCGGGTTTTTGCGACGGCAGATCACGGCGTGGCAACCCGAAGACATTGAGCCAACCATCCGGATCGCGCACCGCGACGGCGTCCTGCTCGAAGATCGTCGACGGTGACGGCTCGGTGTTCAAACCCTGGCCTTGGACGAAATCCCGGACCTCGTCGAGCTGGCGTCGATTTGCCACCCGATAGCCGTGATAGGGCCGCTCTCCGGCTTCGCCGGCCCCGACCACGAGCCGCCGGCCAGGACCCTGCAACAGGTTCGTGCCGTCCTCCATGGGCGTCGAACGAAAGCCGAAGACGGTGGCGTAGAAATCCGCCAGCATCGCCGGATCGTCGGAATTCAACCGCAGGTGATCCAGTTGCGACGGCCAGATGGGGGAGTCATTGCTCATGCCGCACACTCTCATGCCTCAAGGAAGGGAGATATATTAGGCCCTTGGCGGTTCCTGGCAACCGGCATACCGTGATGTTACCCTTGATTCACGGCAGCGAATTTGAAGGCAGGGAGATTATGAAGATGAGTGCCGAGAGCGGCTGCAGATATACCGGCGACCTGGTCAATTTGGATCAAGGCCTGATCAGCCGGGACATATTTACGGGCCAGGACATTTACAACGAGGAACTGGAGCGGATCTTCGCCCGGTCTTGGCTGTTCATCGGCCACGAAAGCCAGGTGGCGAAGCCCGGCGACTTCATCTTGAGCCGCATGGCCGAGGAATCGGTGATATTCAACCGTGACCGACAGGGCAAATTGCACGTCTTTTTGAACAACTGCCGGCACCGGGGCATGCGGGTCTGCCGTTACGACAAGGGCAACGCGCGGAAATTCATGTGCCCCTTCCACGCCTGGACGTATTCCGATAAAGGCGACCTGGTTGGCGTGCCGAAGCTGGAATCGGGCTATCACAACAAACTGGACAGATCCCAATGGGGCCTGATCGAGGCCCGGGTCGCCAGCTATCACGGCTACGTCTTCGCCTGCTGGGACGAGGAGACGCCGGATTTGGAGGCCTATCTCGGCGATCTCCGGTTCTACTTCGACGATTACTGCGAACTCCCCGATGGCAGCCACGGCGACTGGCAAGCGTTCGGCGGCGTATTCAAATGGAAGGTGCCCTGCAATTGGAAGTTCGGCGCCGAGAACTTCGCCGGCGATTATTATCATAATCCGAGCCATGCTTCCGTCGACGCGGTGGTCCTGTCGCCGGCCGGGATCAAAGGGCGGCACACCTATGACGCGGTCACCCGGGAACGGGAACTCTACAAGCTCAATATTTGCGTCACGCCGGAAGGCCACACGGCCCGCGGCGAACTGTTCAAGGACGATTACGACTACCTGCCGACCTACCAGGAAATGGCCGTGGTCGAGGATTATTTTCGTGAATGCTATGCCAAGCGCCAGGAAAAGCTGCGTGAGAAGGCGCGCTGGTTCGGTCACGGCGGTACCATCTTTCCCAACGTGTCCTATTCCAATGGCGTCCAGAGCATGGGCACCTGGCATCCGAGCGGCCCGCACGAGACGGTAATCTGGCGCATTTTCCTGGCGCCGAAGGAAGCGCCGGACGAGGTCAAGAATGTACTCCGCCATTATGTCATTCGCTATCAGGGTCCCTCGGGCCTGACCGAACAGGACGACATGGAAAACTGGGGCTCGTCGCATGAAGGCGCGCGCGGCACCATCGCGCGGCGCTATGACTTCCACTACGGCATGGGGCTGGGCTACGAACAGAAAGGCTGGCCGGTGGAATGGTTGGGCGGCGAGGTCTATGCAACCGAAGACGTCTCCGAACAAAATCAACGGGCCTACTACGCGCGCTGGGCAGCGTTGATGGACAGACCGCCTCGCCAAGACCGCATGCGGCCGACTGCGGCGGCAGCGGAGTAAGAGGCTGCCATGGCGACGTCACCGGACAATAAATTGCTCGAGCAACTCATGCTTCACCACCAGGTGGAGCAGTTGTTTACCATCGAAGCGGAGCTTCTGGATTCCCGGCAATTCGAAGCCTGGCTCGACCTGCTCGCCGACGATATTCGCTATTGGATGCCCGTGGCCTCGAACCAGCCGCACGGCGAATGGGACGGTGAATATACGCGGGAAGGCACGGACCTGAACTGGTTCGACGAAGGCAAATTCGAACTGGAACAGCGCGTCAAGCAAATCGCGACCGGTTTACATTGGGCCGAGGAACCGGTGTCCAGAACCTGCCACATGTTCTCCAACTTGCAGGTCAGTACCGACGGCGATGATATGGTCGCCAGCCGCTGCCGATTTCTGGTCTATCGCAACCGCACCGAAACGGAGACCGATTTCTTTGTCGGCAAACGCCACGATCAACTGCGCCGCGACGGCGACGGCTTCAAGATCGCGGCGCGTGAAATCTTCCTCGACCAGAGCGTGCTGCTGGCCAAGAATTTGACAATATTTTTCTAGGCACGCGGCAAGGAGAACCTTGTTCCCCAAGCGCTAGCGACGCACTATGGTTTCAGCGAACCAGAGCCAACCTGGGAAATATGAGTCTCAACAGGGAGTATTGAAATGCCAACCAATTCGGTTTTCAGAAACGCGGCACTTGCGCTGACCGTGGGGACATTTGCGCTTGGGTTGGCGCAATCGCCGGCGGCGGACGCCAAGACACTACGCTATACGACGCAGTTGCCGGGTAAGAATTTCGCCACAAAGAATGCCGCGTCGTTCATCCAGTGCGTCGGCGACAAAACCGACATCAAGATCGAACTCTACGATTCGGCACAGCTCTATCGCGACAAGGAAGTGCCTCAGGCCGTGGCCTCCGGCGCGATCGACATGGGCATGAGCACGACGGCCCGTTTCGCCGGCACGATTCCGGCCATCGAGATATTCTATGTACCGTTCGCGACGGGCAACCGAGACCAGGTTGTCAAGATGCTGTCGCCTGGCGCTGAGCTTCGGACCCTGCTCGACGACGCGTTGATCAAGACCGGCGCCCGGCCGGTTTGGTGGATCGAGTACGGCCGCGCGGTCTTTCTGTCCAAGAAAGACAAGCCGGTTCGCGTGCCGGCGGATCTGAAGGGCCTTAAAGTTCGCGTGTTCGGCAAGACGCTCGGCGAATTTGTCAAAGCCAACGGCGGCGCGGCGACGCTGATGTCCGGGTCCGAACAGTTCGTCGCCTATCAACGCGGCACCGTCGACGCAGGTATGACCGGCGTCGCTTCGGTGAAATCGCGCAAGCTCTATGAAGTGATGGACGTCGTCACCATTTCGGAGCATGCCTATATCTACTTCGTCAGCCTGATCAATGAGAAGGTATGGAATTCATTGTCGAAGGCCGAACAGGGCGTCATGCAGAAGTGTGGCCGCGAAGCGGAATTGGCCCAGCAAGCCGCGGTCGGCAAAGTCGAGGCCGCCTCGATTGCGTTCACGAGGGAAAAGGGCAAGCAGGTTCTTGAACTGTCGCCCAAGGAAATCGATCTGTGGCGCGTATCGGGCAAACCTGTCGTCGATGCCTATCTCAAAAATTCTGGCGAATTGGGCCAGAAGGTGATGAAGGCCATCGAAAAGAGCGGACAATAGCAATCACGCCACCTGAAACACCATGGGCGGAGAGGGATCGGTAATCTGTCTCTCTCCGCTTCCGCTTTTCGGGGTGGGCCGTGCCCGGGGCTCGGACATGCTCAGTCTCATTGATCGCATAAGCGACAAACTCGGCGCTCTGGCGTCCATGACGTTTTTTCTGATCGGCCTGATGATCACCTTCGAGGTCGTCGCCCGGTATGTGTTCACGGCGCCGACGACCTGGGCCGAGGAGGGGGCACGCCTGTTGCAATTGTGGGCGACGTATCTGGCGATGGGCTTCGTGCTCAAAAACCAGTCGCTCATTCGAATCACCGCGCTTACCGGTCGATTTCCTTTGAATATTCAACGCCTGCTGGACGTGACGGCGCTTGTCTGGATCATTGTTTTCAGCCTCTACGCGTTTTGGCAGGGAATCGAAATCGTCGTCGAGAGCATCGAAGTCGGGCGCGCCACGGCGACGATGAATCAGGTTCCGAAATTCTGGACGGAATCCGCCATACCGATAGGATTCCTGGTTCTCATTTTGCAGGCATTGGCCGAGATTTGGCGTCTGCTGAAAGGCACGCCGTCCGGTGACCCGGGGCGTGTGCAGGAGCAACACTTCAACGAGTTCGGGCCGTGACGACGTTCTTGATACTGGTTCTGTTGCTGACGTTTCTCCTTATGGGCATACCGATTGCGTTTGCGCTCGGTGGGCTGGGCCTGATGCTGCTCGTGGCCGAAGGCTTCAACCCGATCATGGTGCCGCAAGCGCTTTATTCCAGCGTCGACAATTTCATTCTGCTTGCGGTCCCGCTGTTTCTCCTGATGTCGAACATTCTGTTGAAGGGCGGTGTCGGCAAGGATCTTTTCGCCGCCGTACAATCGTGGGTCGGCCATTGGCCGGGCGGATTGGGCGTTGCGACCATTGCCTCTTGTGCGTTGTTCGCGGCGATCTCCGGCTCGTCTGTGGCGACGGCGGCGACGGTCGGCACCGTTGCCATCCCGGAAATGACAAATCGCGGTTATGACCGCCGCTTCGTTCTCGGCCTGTTGGCGGCCGGCGGCACGCTTGGCATTCTCATTCCGCCCTCGATCATCATGATTGTCTACGGCGTCATTACCGAAGAATCGATCATCGGCCTGTTCGTTGCCGGGATCGGGCCGGGGATTTTCTTGGCTGTTTTGTTTTCGGTCTATTCCGTGATTTACGCCCGTTATAAAGGCCAGTTCGAGGTCGCCCCGCGCGCCAGCTGGGAACAACGCCGCCGCGCGACAATCCGGGCAACGCCGACGATCTTCCTGGCGGCGGTGGTTGTTTTCGGAATTTATTTCGGTGTGTTCACGCCGACCGAAGCGGCCGGCATCGGCTTCATTCTGTCACTGATCATCACCCTCGGCATGCGCTCGATTAGCTTCGAGCAAATCAAGGATGCCTGTACCGAGGCCATGCAAACAACGGTCACGATCTTTTTGATTGTCGCCGGCGCGAAGATTTTTTCGAAGGCGATTACGCTTTACCGAATTCCCCAGGACGTCTCCGCCATGGTTATCGACAATTTCAGCCAACCATGGAGTTTCGTTTTTGTGATCTGTGTGGTTCTGCTGATTATGGGTTTTTTCCTCGAGGCCCTCAGCATGCTGCTGATCATGGTTCCGGTCCTGTATCCTTCGCTCGGCGCCATGGGCATCGACCCCATATGGTTTGGCATCGTCTTCGTCATCATGGTTGAATGCGCGCTGATCACGCCGCCCGTCGGCTTGAATCTGTTCGTCATACAAGCGGTCGGCAACGCCACCTTGACCGAGGTGTCCTCCGGGGTCTGGCCGTTCATCATCATGATGCTGTCCACGGTCGCGGTGTTGTATTTCTGGCCTGGACTGGCACTGTATCTGCCGTTCGCTTTCTGACGGTGTCAGGAGAAATACCATGCAAAGATCAAGGCTGCCGGCCGGCGGCGCCAACGTATTCCAGAAAATCCGCGCCAAACGCGCGGAAGCGGAAGCCGCTGGGCAGCGACTGCTCGATCTCTCCATCGGTGAGCCGAAAGGCCCGGCCTTGATGAGCGCGCGTGAGGCGGCGCGCGACGCGATCATGAGCGACGCCGAGGCCATGCATGCCTACCAGTACAATGACAGCCCAGCCGTGCCCGACTTCTCCCGGCGTTTCGTCCGGGCCCACCTGAAAGCCGACTTGAGCGACGATGCCGTCGATTATTTGCCGATCCCCGGGATCAAGCCAATATTGGGGTTGTTGCCGCTTAGCTGCGGTTGCGCGGCGGCGCCGACGACGGTCGCGACGATGACCAAGCCCGGTTATCCAATCCCGGCCAATTGGTGCGACTACCTCAATCTTGTCACGCACTATGCGTTGCCGCTCAATTCGGAGAACGAATTCCGCTTCGCGCCCGTGGATATCGCGCCGGACACGAACTTGGTGATGATCAACTATCCGCACAACCCGTCGGGACAGATCGCCACCGAAGCCTGGATCCGGGCGCTTTGCCGCCATTGCGCAGAGCATGATATCCGGCTGTTCAACGATGCCGCCTACATTGCCCTCAGCCACACGAATGAAAGTTGCCCGCTCAGCGACATCGCCGGTGATAATCCTAATCTCTCCTGGGCCGAGGCATTCACCTGCGCCAAACTCATTGGCAACGGTACGGGATGGCACGTCGGCGCCATGGTCGGGTCGCCGGATTTCATCGCCGACATGAAAGAAGTCAAAGGCAAAACCGACGCCGGTTTCGTCGCCCCCATGGCGGCCGGCGTTCTCGCCGCCCTGGAAACCGACCAATCGGGGATCAGGGCGTTCCGGACGCTTTACCGCGACCGCCTCGATCATCTGACGAACCTCATGACCGAATGCGGCATGCGCCTAGCTATCCGGCCACAGGCCGCCTTCTACACGCTCTGGGAAACGCCGGCGACGGCCTTCGGCGCGCCGGTGGAAAGCGCCGAACAATTCAACTTCATGATGATCGAGAACACCGGTGTCGTCGGCGTCCATTTCGGCGATTATCTCCGGTACGCGGTTTGCGGCGATGTCGATGCCATCCAGGCGGAAATCAAAGCAGCATTTACTGCCGCCGCCGTGACTTACTGAAGAACGAAGATCGAGACGGTATGGCTCCGCGGCACCACAGAGTGAAGGCCGGAGACCGTAGAGGGCCGTACTGATTAAGCATGCCGACGTCGCTCAAATCCCTGCCGTCGGCCTTGGCTATGACTCGGGCGACTTAGGACGTGGATAAATGGTTGGTCTGATTCTTCATCACTACGACTTTTCAAACTATGCGGAGAAAGTGCGTTTGGCGCTTGGTTACAAGTCGCTCGCCTGGCATTCAGTCACGATCCCGTCAGTTGCACCGAAGCCGGAGCTTCAACAGCTGACCGGTGGCTACCGTCGGACACCGGTGCTGCAGATTGGTGCCGACGTTTATTGTGATACACAATTGATCCTGCGAACGCTTGAGCGTATTCAACCTGAACCGACGCTTTACCCAAAACCGCACCAAGCACTGGCTCAAACAGTTTCCTATTGGGCGGAGACCCATTTGTTTCGGCCCATTTCGCTATATGTCTCGGGCAGCAATCCCGAAGTATTTCCACTGAGCCTGCAGGCTGACCGTGCCCGGATGCGCGGCCTGCCACCGCCAAGTGCGGAAGCAATGAAGCGCGCTGCAATACGCAACGCCCCTCTCGTCCGAGCACAACTACCGTTGATAGAAGACATACTGTCAGACGGTCGCCAATGGATCCTGGGACCAGAGACCACGATAGCGGATTTTTCAGTCTATCACGCGCTTTGGTTCATCACCGGACGCACGAAACGGTTGGCCTTTGAGCTTGAGCCGTTTCAGGGTATTCGCTCTTGGATGAAGCGGATGGCTGCCTTTGGCCACGGTGCGAAACACTCTATGACCCCGCAGAAGGCGCGAGAAATTGCCGCCGCGGCAAATCCCCAGCCCGTTGAGCCGTCACATCCATTTGATGAAGACCCGCCCGTTGGAAAGCGCGTCCGTATCCGGGCCAGCGACTATGGCAAGGAAGCCGTTGAGGGCACGTTGGTGACGATCAGCCCACATGTCATCACAGTATCGCGCAATGAAGCCACACTTGGCGAGATATGTGTGCACTTTCCTCGACTAGGTTACGAGATACGGGACATCAATTAATCCGCTTCGCGTGCGGTTATCGCGAAGCGCTCCAAATCATCATCGATGTGGAGCCAATTTAAGCGCTGCGACTCATGGGCATGAATTTGCGGCGCCGTGCGTGAAGCCCGTCTGTTCAAGGATGCCGCCGTGTCTTATTAGCCTGCCGTTATTGTTTTTCTGCCAACCGCCGACGCCGTCTTGTGCGTTATGTCGCCAAATAGTTTCAGGACGTTGCCACCCAGCATTTTGGCGATTTCCGGGTTGTTGAACCCTGTGTTTCTCAGTTCCCTGGCGAGGTCCGCCAGTTGGTCGTAGTTGTTGAACCAGCCGGTGGTGGAACCGATATCCGTGCCGAGGCAAACATGGTCTGTGCCGTATCGGTCCGCCAGCTTTTTGAAGGTGCCGATGAACATGTCTTTACGGGACGTGTAGCCCAAATACTCGACCCACCGCCGCGGGGCCAAATTCCAAACGCCCAATAGGCCGCCGGTGTCGGCCACGATCTTAGCGTGGTCCGGAAACGCGACCCGCGGCGTCGTCGTTCTCATGCCCTTTTCCAGGTGGAAGACGTGGCTCAAAATCATCGGCCCCGCATAAGCCTCGGCGGCCTTGGACGCTCCTTGCATGGTCATGTGAGCGACATCAAGGACGATACCGAGGCGACGCAATTCTTTAACGAATTGCCGGCCTTCGGCCGTGAGACCGCCTAGTTCGGACCGCCCTTGAATGTCGCCGAACGGATTGTAATGGTTGTAATGGATGGGCTGGATGATCCGCACACCGAGACTGTGCATTTCCTCAATGGCCTCGAGGCGATCCGCTGCGAAGCCGCCGCCTTCCAAGGCCAGAATGCCGGCCGGCGTACCGGCATTTTTCGCAGCGATGATGTCTTGAGATGTCTTGGCGACAGGTATTCCTGCATCAGCCAAATTTGCTACGCCTTTGTTGATGCTTCGCCGGGCGAAGCGGTAGAGCTCTTCCGGTTCGGGTGCCCGCTCCGTAACGATCCGTCTTTGATCATTCCTTGTGAGGACGGGAATGTCCGCCGGCACCGAATAGGTGAAGGCAGACAACTGGCCAGCCTTGATGCGTTCTAGCGCCCCACTCACATCGCCCGACTTTCGCCAGAAGGAACCGGGATGGGCGTGCGTGTCGATCGTGATAATCGTCTCTAGGAACGGGTCTTTTGCAGCCGGCTGCACAGTCTGACAGCCCGCCAGCATCGCTGCCGCGGCCGCCGATCCGCCGGCAAGGAACGCGCGGCGATTCACGTCGTCACCGAAGCCGTCAATGCTTTTGCTCATGCTGAGAGTTTAGCCGCGCCGGAACGCGTGTTGCCAGTCGACTGTTTCACGCCGCCAAAAATAAATCTTCAGCGATGTGTCGAATCCGCATCGATCCATTCGTCATCCCGATGAAACCGGCCTTTGCCAGGTTCACCGATCCAAACTGGGAGATGACCATGAGCCAATTTATCCTGCTTTTGCATAGCCGCGCCACGGCCCCCGCGACCATGTCCGCCGCCGAGGCGCAGAACATCGTTAAACGCTACACCGACTGGAGTCAGGAAATGGGACAGGCCGGCAAACTGGCGGGCGGCAACAAACTGACCGCGGACAACGGCAAGGTGATGCGTGGTGCCGACGGCGCAGTGACAGATGGCCCGCATGGCCAAGCAGAAGAAGTCATCGGCGGTTACTTTATCGTCGAAGCGAACGACTACGACAGTGCTGTCGGGATCGCTAAGTCTTGCCCGCATCTAGCCTTTGGCGGATCTATCGAGGTCCGGCAAATCGACGCCATGTAAAGGCCAAGCCAACCTGCGGGTCGATCGACAACCGAACCACGACCCGCAGGCATTGGCCAGGGCAGGGGCAGCACGTCGCCGTCGTCGATTACCTCCTGCGCCGCCGGCGATTACCGGATCGAGAACTGCTCTAGGTGCCCGATTCCGGGCGCGCAGCGAGGGCAGCGCCCGAAATCTGGCGCATCTCTTCATCGGTAAACGCGTCCTTTTTTGCGCCGTCGAGCCGGACGGTGACGACGCGATGGGCGAATTCGATCCCCTCGTGTTCGAAGAGCTCACGGATCCTTGCGAAGACGGTCTTGCGTACGACGAACTGGTCGCCAGGTCGGGTCATGAATTTGACCCGGAAGATCATGGCCGAATCGTCTTCCATGGAAAAGACGCCCTGCGATTTCAGCGGTTGCAGGAACTTGGGTCCGAGTTCTTCGTCAACGGCGAGCTCTTGGCCAAGCTTCTTGATTAGCTTGCGCACCTTTTCTACGTCAGTGTCGTAGGTAAGGCGCAGCTTCAGCTTCATCATCACCCAGTCGCGCGAATAATTGCTCAAATATTTGATCTCGCCGAAGGGGATGGTGTGCAGCGCGCCCATGTGGTGGCGCAGCTGCATGGAGCGCACGGAGATCTTCTCCACTGTTCCCTTGACGACGCCTAAATCGATGTATTCGCCGCGGCGAAAGGCATCGTCAATTAGGAAAAACACCCCGGAAATAACGTCCTGCACCAACTTTTGCGAACCGAAGCCGATGGCAAGGCCAACGATGCTGGCACCGGCGATCAGTGGCAAGATCTGCACACCGAGCGCAGTCAGCACCGTCAGGGCCACGACAATGACCAAAATTACGACAAAGACACCGCGCAGCAGCGGGGCCAGGGTCTCGCCCCGACTCGCCCCGGCGCCGCCGCCTTCGCCTTCGATCTCGGCCTCCTGGTCCGGCTCCTCCGGCATGTGCTTGTCGAGCAAGGACATGACCAACTCGTAAAGGATATAGGCGATGAGGATGGTCAAGCCGATATCGATGGCCGCACCGATGGCACGCTCGCCCCAGGCAGTGTCGTAGAGCTTGTCGCCAGCGACATTCCAAGTGACGGCCAGCGCGGCGAGCGCCACCACCGCCATGATCACACGCAGACAGGTCTGCACCAGCGAAACAAAGCGCGCACGCCGCGCTTCGAAACCTGTGCCCTCGAGGATTTCCAACCGGACAAGCTTGTTCAAAAGCGCATGGACCAGGCGGTCCACGACGGGGAATAGCAAGGTGATAAACCAGCTGATCTCCGTTGATTGTTGGCGGCCGACATCGTTGGTAAAGATCGCATAACTCCAGTTGACCCAGAGTGCCGTCAGCCAGGCCATCAACATGAAAGGCCAGGACTGGGCAAAAACTTGGCGAAGGATCGAGGGCGACTCGCTGGTTGGACCTGACGTTGCAAAAATCTGTGCTGACTGGTCCCGGGTGCGCCAGACAAAGAGCATGAGCACGAGGATGAGGATCAGCCCATTCAGCACAATTTGAGCACGGACCAGCACCGGTGTCATTCCCGCGGCGATTAGCGTATGGCCGATAAAATTGGCGACAACGTAGAGGGCAATAAAGGTCGCCACCCAACGATAAAAAGTGATGGCAACATCGTTGGCTAAGGCGACCGGACGGATGCCCTCAGTGGCCGGCGCTAAGATCGCTCGGGTTACGACTAGGCAACCGCGGAAAGTGACAACGGATCCCAGCAGGGCACTCAGCGTCTCGTGCAGAGCGCTGCCGCGGTCAACGGAAAAATAAAGCACGATCCAGGCAAATATGGTAAAGATCAGGATTCCCGCAAGGTCGAAGAGAATACGAAAGACCGCATAGCCGAAGACCACGCTCCATTCATCGGATTGTTGCGCGCGGATCGTCCGATTGAGCGAATTGAGCTTCCAGCAGCCTAGGCGCTCGCTGGCGAAGCCGACGATGAGCATAAGGGCCAGCGGCAACAGCCAATTCGTCGTGCCGCCGTCCAGCGCGCGCCCGGCGGCGGCGGCATATTCGCCGGCCCAGTTCGGCGTCGCCGACAGGAAGGCTTCGAATTCATCATGGAAATCAAGAATCTTAGTCGTCGCCAAGTCTTCGGCCATGGCACCGTTGCTCCAAATACCTGTAGCTGCTGAAAATCGTCCGGGGCGAACCCATTGCAGTATAGCTTCGCAGAACATCGAACATAAGAGTTCAGGTTAGAACGTCGTTCCTGAAAACCTCATCGGTGGCAGAGATGCCGTGGACAGTGATTGTTTTGGCCTGGTTCTTCTGTTTCACTTGATCCCCTAATTGCCCGCAACGTTCATGATTTGAAGAGAATAGGAGGACGGAGCCGTGTCCTTTGCGCCGCACCGGTCAACTCGTGAGCGCTTTCAAATTACCCTCCTTGGCACCGGTTCGCCGCGCCCCAGTCTCGACCGTCATCATCCCGCGGCACTGGTGCAATGGGGTCACTCAGGCCACATGCTGGTCGATGCCGGTGACGGCGTGGTTAGCCAATTACTGGCGGCGAATGTCGCGTTGGAAGAGGTCAACAATATTGCTCTCACACACATGCATTGGGACCATATCCTGGGCTATCCCGCGTTCGTCTGGGGCAGCTGGAACATGGGGCGCCTGAAGTTGACCGTGACCGGACCTGCCGGGACCGCCGATATGCATCACCGGCTTGTTGAATCCTACTATCGTGAACAGGCGGAATGGGCCATCGACCTGGGCTTTCCCCGGGCCGGGTTCGATGACATAGAGGTTCGCGATGTTTCGGTCGGTTGGTCGCAAACGCTGGATGAGTGCCGGATCGAGGCCGGACCGGTGCATCATCCGCCGATGGCAGCACTCGCGTTTCGATTCACGTACGGCAAACGGTCTTTGGTGGTCAGCGGCGATACCGCCAAATGCGATGCGCTGGTCCACTTCGCCCGCGGCGCGGACGTATTTATGGTCGATGCCTGCGCCTTCATCGCGCCGGGCGATATGCCACCTGAACGCCGCCGGATTGTCGAACGCCTGCACGAATTCCACGCCACACCCCAGGAATGTATTGACATGGCAACCATGGCCGAGGTGCCGAAAGTAGTACTGACGCACCATCTCCCCGGCGTGATCCCCGAATTCGATGCCTCGAACTATGCCGGTGAGGTCATCGTCGGTAGCGACCTCGACGTGATCGACATCTGAAGTCGTCGAACCGGCCACAGGCGACTGATTAAGCCGGCGCGAACACGTCCTCTTCCTGTGGGCCGTCCAGGCTCGGCGCGTCGACCGGGCCGCGGAAGGCGCTGTCGCGTTGCAGCACCGGCATGGCGGTGTCGGCGAACAGCCGCATGTTGCATTCACCGTCTTCGTGCGGCATGCCGCCGTAGGAGAAATCGACGACGATGTGGTCGCTGCCGGTCAGGTCGCGGAGTTCGCCGATTTGCTGGATGCAATCGTCGGGCGTGCCGACGATCTGAATGTTGACGTAGAATTCAGTCATCTTGGTGCGGGCGGCCGGGTCTTTCAGTTTTGAATAGGTCTTGGCCATCTTGCCGTAGGATTCATAGCCTTTGACCGTGGCCAGGTGGCCATCGGAGAACTTGTAGTGGTTGTCGATCGAATCCCATTTGGCACCCAAATACTGCATGGCGCGCTCATGCGCCTCGTCGCGGCTTTCGGCGACGGAAACGTTGGTCAGGATGATCGGCGGCGGCGGCGTGTGACCGACGCTTTCGGCAATGGCGCGGAAATCATGGATGTCGGTCGCCGCCTTGGGCCAGGTGTTTTGCATGATCACCATCATGCCGAACCCGAGCTTGGCCATGATCTCGGCGGATTCCGGGCTCACTGACGAGGCGTAGAAGCGGCGCTCCGGATGCGACATCGGCCGCGGCCGGATCGACATCTTCGGAATCTGGTAATACTCGCCCTGCCATTCGAAGACTTCTTCGGCGAGCGCCCTGGTGATCAGCTCCGCCGCTTCCTTGAAGCGCGGCCGGGCTTCCGCCATGGGGATGCGAAAGCCGGCATACTCGGCACTGGCGGCACCCCGGCCGAACCCGAATAAACAGCGCCCGCCGCACAGGATGTCGAGATAGGCGATCTGTTCGGCGACCCGGATCGGATCATGCCAGGGCAGCACGATGACGCAGGTGCCAAGGGTGATGCGCTTGGTGCGGCCGGCGAAATAGGTCAGCATCTGCAGCGGCGACGGCGACATGGAATAGCCGGTGAAATGATGCTCCAGCCCAAACAGCGAATCAAAGCCGAGCGGTTCGGCAAGATCCGCCAGCGACAAATGCTCCCGCAACACCATGGCATCCGACCGGCCCGGTTCGGCCAGAACGCTGACGTCTGTTCCAATTTTCATGATCCGTCCTCATCTTTATACCAGACCAAATCATGCCTGACATCGGACGGTGCCTGCAACGACCGGCGGCAAATCAGGCCTACCAGCGCTCCAAATCGCCGGCCAAAACGACGCTGCCGGATCCGGGCTGCAGCCGGCCGATTTCGCACACATCTGTCCCGAGTAAGGCCGAGACCGCCGCTACCTGTTCGGGAGCGGCCACGGCCACAAAGCCGATGCCGCAATTGAAGGTGCGGGCCAGTTCTTCCACGGCGATGCCGCCGGCCGATTGCAGCCAGCGGAACACCGGCGGCAAGGGCATGGCGTCGATATCGATCACAGCGTCCAATTCATCCGGCAGCACCCGCGGCAGGTTCTCAACAATGCCACCGCCGGTGATGTGCGCAAAAGCCTTGACGGCGCCGCCTTGCACCGCGGCCAGGGCCTCGCGCACATAGATCCGGGTCGGTTCCAGCAGCGCCTGCCCAAGGCTTGCCGACGCATCGAAGGGCGCCGGTTGGTCGAGCGCCAGGCTGAGATCGTCGACCAGCCGGCGAACCAGGGAAAAGCCGTTGGCGTGCAGGCCGGAGGAGGGTAGGCCGATGATCACGTCGCCGGCAGTCACGTCGTCGCGCGGCAACAGCCGGTCGCGTTCCGCCGCGCCGACGGCGAAACCGGCCAGATCGTAATCGCCGGCTTCATAGACACCGGGCATTTCCGCGGTCTCGCCGCCGATCAGGGCGCAACCGGCGATGCGGCAGCCCGCGGCCACGCCGGCGACTACCGCCTCCGCGGTATCCACACTCAACCGGCCGGTCGAAAAATAATCGAGAAAGAACAAGGGCTCGGCGCCTTGCACCACCAGGTCGTTCACGCACATCGCCACCAAGTCGATGCCGATGGTATCGTGGCGGTCGCAGGCGGTTGCGATCTTCAGCTTGGTGCCGACACCGTCGGTCGCGGCGACCAAAACCGGATCGGCATAGCCCGCCGCATTGAGATCGAACAGGCCGCCGAAGCCGCCGAGATCGGACTCCGTGCCAGCCCTGGCCGTCGCCGCGGCCAGCGGCTTGATGCGCTCGACCAGGCGATTTCCAGCATCGATATCGACACCGGCCTGCTTATAGGTATAACGGTTGCGAATGGTGACCCCGACGGCATAAGTTGATCGGACGCCAAAATACGCTTTCTGGGACGGTTTGCAATGATGGCTCTGATTGGTGCGCCATTTCGAAACAGCCGGCGCGTGCGCGCCCTATTGGTGCTGTCGCTGACGATTGGCCTGACGGGCGCGTCCGGCCCGGCGGCGGCCAACGAAATCTTCGCGGTCAGGGATATTGCCGTCGATAAACGCGCCGGCACCGCCTCCGCGGCGCGCGAGTTGGCGCTCGCCGAAAGCCGGCAAACCGCCTATCGCACAGTGTTGCGGCGCATCACCCTGCCTGAGGATTTCGACCGGCACCCGGCGCTGGACGACGCCGACATTGCAGGATTGGTGCAATCCTTCGACATCGCCAACGAAAAGACCTCTCAAACCCGGTACCTGGCCGACGTCACCGTGCGATTCGCCCGGCAATCGGTGCGCGAGCTGCTGCAGGCCTTTTCGATCCCGTTCAGCGAAACCGCGGCGCGGCCGCTGCTGATCATACCGGTCTACCAGGCAGCCGGTTTGAAACTGTTGTGGGAAGACGGCAATCCATGGTTCACGCCCTGGGTGGCGCAGGAAGGCAAGAGCGGCTTGCGGCCGGTGATCGCCCCGCTTGGCGATCTCGAGGACATTACCTCGATCAATTTAGACCGCGTCGCCGCCGGCGATGCCGAAACCATTGCCGCGGCAAAGCAGCGCTACCAAACCGCCGGCGTACTGGTTGCGCTGGCCGATTTGCAACGCGACCTGCTCAACGCCAAGAACGTCTTGCGGGTCACCTTGACCGAATACGGCACGGACGCCGAGAACACAGAGGTCATGACGTTCGAAGACCCGGTGGTCGACGACGTCGGACCGTTTCTCGCCCGTACCGTCGATGAAATCATGATGCGCCGAGAGACTGAATGGAAACGCCGAACGCTGCTTGATTTCGACCATGAGGACAAACTGGTCGCGATCGTGCCGCTCGACGGAATTCAGACCTGGCTGACCGTGCAACAGCGGCTCTATAGCTTGGCGGAAGTGCGCAAAATCGAAGTAACGGCGCTCAGCGCCCGTGCGGCCCATCTCACCGTGTCTTACCTTGGCCAGGCCGCTCAGTTGACGGTTGCCCTGGCAGAACGCGGTCTTACATTGCAAGAACAAGAGGGCTATTGGACTTTGAAACTGGCCGATCAGGCCGCTGCTTCGAACTGAACCGCCGTGAATCTGCCTAATCTAATTACGCTTGGACGCCTATTGGCGGTGCCGATGATCGTTTATCTGATCTCTCAAGAATTGATGACGTTTGCTTTTTGGATGTTCTTCGGCGCCGGCATATCCGATGCCGTCGACGGCTATCTGGCCAAACGCTTCGACGCCGTGACCGAGCTCGGCACCTACCTGGACCCGATCGCCGACAAGGTCTTGCTGGTCGCAATTTACGTCACCCTCGGCCTCGCCGGACATTTGCCGACATGGCTGGTCATCCTGGCGGTGAGTCGCGACTTGCTGATCGTCGGCGGCGCCTTGTTGTCGTACGCCATGGACCTGTCGCTGAATATCCGTCCCTTGATCATCAGCAAGCTCAACACCTGTCTGCAGATCACCTTGGCTGCCCTGATATTGGCTGAACTCGGCGACGTGTTGAGCGGCGGCCCGGTCATCGAGCCGTTGATCTTGGCCGTCGGCGTTACCACGGTCGCCTCCGGCGCCAGCTACTTGATCACCTGGCTGCGCGGCCAATCGGTTGAGGAAGCCGGGTGACCAGCCGACAGAAAGCGGCATTTTGGATTGGGCTGATCGTAGTCGGTTTACTGTTCCTCTACGCCGTACGCGGTATCCTGTTGCCCTTCGTGGTCGGCATGGCGATCGCCTATCTGGCCGATCCTTTGGCCGACCGGTTGGAGAAATGGGGGATGTCTCGGGCGGCCGCGACGACCGTCATCACCGTCATCTTCTTTGCCGTTGTCGCCATCGCGCTGATCCTGATCACGCCACTCATCGCCGGCCAGATGTTGGGGCTGGTGCAGCGTTTGCCGCTTTATTTTGAACGGGCATCGGCCTTCGTCATTCCATTTGTCAACGAGCTGCTGGCCAAATTGCCGACCGAGTTCAATTTGACCGACATAACCATGGGTCGTGAGGCGCTCGGAAAATACACCCAAGACGGTCTCAAATGGCTACTCGGGCTGTTGTCCGGAATCTGGACCGGCGGCCTCGCCATGGTCAATCTTTTGTCGTTGCTCGTGATCACCCCGGTGGTCGCCTTCTATCTGTTGTGGGAATGGGACACGATTGTCGCCACGATCGATTCCTGGCTGCCGCGCCGCCAGGCCGAAACCGTACGGAGCGTCATTTCCGATATTGATTCCGTATTGTCCGGGTTTGTCCGCGGCCAGGCCATGGTCTGTGTCATATTGGCGGCGTTCTATGGCATTGGCCTGTCGCTGATCGGCCTGGAGTTCGGTTTCGTTATTGGCGTGGCGAGTGGTGCTTTGTCCTTCATACCGTTCGTCGGCGCCATTTTCGGCGCGGTCGCCTCGGTCGGCGTCGCCTTGTTCCAGTTCTGGCCGGACTATGTCTGGGTCGCCGCGGTGGCGGCAATCTATGGCGTCGGACAAATCCTGGAAGGCAACGTGCTGACCCCAAAACTGGTCGGCAGCAAAGTCGGCCTGCACCCGGTCTGGGTGATTTTCGGCCTATTGGCGGGCGGCGTCCTGTTCGGCTTCGTCGGCATGCTGCTCGCCGTGCCATTGACCGCCGTGATCGGCGTCGTCGCGCGGTTTGCAGTCGGCGAGTATCTCGACAGCCGGTTCTATCACCACAGCGCGCCGACGACCGCCGAAGACCATGAAAATACCGAGCCGCGATCATGAGCGATCAGCTGACGCTTTCGCTGACCGGCGATCCGGCTTACGGCGCCGAGGATTTTCTCGTCGCCGCGCCCAACGCCCAGGCCGTGGGCTGGCTCGACCGCTGGCCGGATTGGCCCGGCAACGGCTTGCTGGTGCACGGACCAAGCGGCTGCGGCAAGACCCATATCGCGCATATTTGGCAAGCGAAAACCGGCGCCCGCCTGATCAAGTGCGACGACCTGACGACGGCGTCGGTGCCGGACCTGGCCGCCTCGGACATCGCCATCGACGATTGCGACGATGGCTGTTGCAATGAGGCGGCGCTGCTCCATTTATACAACTTGGCGTGCGAACAAGGACATAGCCTGTTGCTGACGGCACAGCGGCCGGCGGCGCGTTGGCCGATCGCATTGCCCGACTTGGCTTCGCGGCTGCGGGCATTAGCGGCGGTGGAAGTGCACGAACCTGACGACGCCTTGCTCACCGCCTTGTTGGTCAAGCTTTTTCAAGACCGGCAATTGCGCGTCGGCGAGGAAGTCGTAAAATTCCTGACAGTGCGCATGAACCGGTCGTTCGCGACGGCCACCCGTTTGGTGGCGGCAATCGATCAACTGGCGCTGTCGGGCAAGCAACGGATCACCGTGCCGCTGGCGGCGGAAACATTGCGGCGACTGAATGAACAAGATCTGGGAGACTGAAGCATGGATTTGGGGATCGCCGGAAAATCGGCGTTGGTCTGCGCGGCCAGCAAAGGCCTCGGCAGGGGCTGCGCCATGGCACTGGCGGAGGAGGGGGTGAGCGTCACCATCACCGCCCGCACGGCAGCCAATCTGGAGCGCACCGCGGAGGAAATCCGTGCCGCGACCGGTGTCGGCGTTAAGGTAGCACCAGGTGACATCGCCACGCCCGAGGGCCGCGCCTCGGCGCTCGAGATTGCCGGCCAACCCGACATTTTGGTCAACAATGCCGGCGGACCGCCGCCCGGCAATTTCCGCGACTGGACCCGCGACGACTGGATCAAGGCGCTCGACGCCAACATGCTGACCGGTATCGAGCTGATCAAGGCCACCGTCGACGGCATGATCGCCAACAAATTCGGCCGCATCGTCAACATCACCTCGAGCTCCGTGAAGGCGCCGATCGACGTGCTTGGCCTATCCAACGGCGCCCGTTCCGGCCTCACCGGTTTCATTGCCGGCGTCGCCCGCACGACCGTGCGCGACAACGTCACCATCAATAACCTGCTGCCGGGACCGTTCGACACAGACCGCCTGCGCGGCAACTTCGCCTACCGGGAGCAGCAAGGCCAGGGCAAGGCTGACGAGCTTGCCGCCGCCGCGGCCGCGGCGATGCCGGCCGGGCGCTTCGGCACGGCCGAGGAATTCGGCAAGGCCTGCGCGTTTCTCTGCAGCGTGCATACCGGCTACGTCACCGGCCACAATTTCTTGATGGACGGCGGGAGTTACCCCGGCACGTTCTAACGCAACTTCAACGTAAAGGATCGAAACATGCGTATTTCATCTGTGTCGACACTCGGTCTGGCGGCATTCCTGGCGGTTGCCGCCCTGGTCACCCCGGCGGCGGCGCAACAATCGGCCGTCGGTGTTTGGGCAACCGTCGAAGGAAAGTCCCACGTCGACATCGCCGCCTGCGGCGAGGCACTCTGCGGCACCATTATCTGGTTGAAAAAGCCCAACGACGACGACGGCCAACCGTTGAAGGACGGCCGCAACAAGGAAGAAAGCCTGCGCAGCCGGCCGATCATCGGCATCAGTCTCATTTCCGACATGCAGCCCGACGGCGACAAGGAATGGAGTGACGGCAACATCTACAACCCGGAGGACGGCGACACCTATTCTTCGTCCATGGCTTTAGTAGACGCCGACACATTGAAGGTCGAAGGCTGCGTGTTCGTGTTCTGCAAGGAGCAGATCTGGACCCGAGTGAAAAATTAGCGATCGATTCCGGAGACCACGCATGCAGTTCGGCTGGCTCACATTGGCACTATCACCGTCGCCGGAGGAAGATGCCGCGCGCATCGACGATCAGATCGCACAGGTTTGCTACGCCGAGGAACTGGGGTTCAGCGACGTTTGGCTGACCGAACATTATTTCACCGGAGAGAGCGTCTATAACGACGCCTTGTTGTTCGCCGCAGCGCTGGCCATGCGGACGGAACGCATCCGCATCGGCTTTGCCGTCGTCCAGATGCCGTTCCATCATCCGGTGCGGCTCGCGGTGCAACTCGCCTTGCTCGACAATCTCAGCAAAGGCCGCATCGATGTCGGCATCGGCAAAGGCACGGTCTATAACGAATATGAGTTCGTCGGCCATGGCCTCCGCAGCGACGACAGCCGCGAACGCATGGAAGAGGCCGTCGACATTCTGCAACGCGCCTGGACCGAGGCGCCGCTGACATACAACGGGACATACTACCAGCTGCATATTCCGGAATTACGTCCGCAGCCCTACCAGCGGCCCGGCCCGCCGCTTTGGCGGAGCGTCATTTCGCCCGAATCGTTCGCCACATGCGGCCGCCTCGGACTGCCGATCCTGACCGCCCGATTGCCGGTGGCGCGCATCAAGGAACGTTGGGCGCTCTACGAAGCCGGCCTTGAAGCCGGCGGCCACGACAGCGAGACCCGCACGCGTCTGCTCGAACAAAGCGCGCTCTGGCGCAACGTCTATGTCGCGGAGTCCGACGCAGAGGCCGAGGACGAGCTGGCAGCGCTGCTGTTGCGGACGCGCGACCATATGATGCACGTACGTGACGCCTATAACCCGGACGACTTCGTGATCGACCCGGTGATGTTGAACGCCTGGACCGATCCGGCCGTCGGCAACGACGAAGCCATCGCCTTTGTGCTGGAGACGGGCTCGCTCTATGGCTCGCCGGCACGGGTGCGCGAGCAAGTCGCCGAACTCCGCGATGTCGGTGTCCGCCATTTGCTTTGCCAGACCGGTTTCGGCGACATGAGCCACGAACAAAACCTGGCCTCCATGCGCCGCTTCGGCGAACTGGTCATGCCGGCCTTTTCTTAGAGAGACTTCGGTGTCACAAAATCAAGCAAATGGCAGCTTTCCGCGGCAAGCTCTCGCCAGGGACCGTGAAAACTCAGGATTGCCAAACTGCCGGTCGGGAAGTTCGGGCGATAGGCGGCTTTGGCCGCAGGCTCCGCACTCGCCATGAGCCCGTCGGCGAACTCGGCGATGCCGGGATTGTGGCCGACCACCAGCAGGTTGGTCGCGGTTTCCGGAACATCCCAAATGGCGCGGAGAATTGCCATGGGTTCGGCCAGATAAAGCGCGTCGGAAAAACCCGTTTCCAGCTGCGACCCGATGACGGCCGCCAACCCGGCCAAAGTCTGTCGGGCCCGGAGCGCGCCGGAACACAGCACCCGATCGACGGATTCTGGGTGGGACTTCAGAAAGCCGCCGATCAAAGCGGCTTCACGCTTGCCCCGGGCGCTCAGCGGCCGGTCGCGATCGCTTTGGCCCGCACCGCCGCGGCCGGCATCGGCATGGCGCAAAAGAAACAGCATTTTGCCCGTCTCGGTCATGGCGACAGACTCGCATAGTCATTCGCTTAAAATTCATGCGATTCATGTTACATTAACATGGCGAAGCGTTTGTAGAGAGGCCACGGTTGCTGGCCCTAAACTAAGGTAATGAATTCGTGAGCAGTCGATCCGCGCCACGCGCAAAACCAACGGCCGCCCGTCCAGGTCCGGTGGACGCTATGGCTGATGTGGGCGCCGATTCGCCGAACCGTTTCATCAACCGGGAAATCTCCTGGCTGTCTTTCAACAAACGCGTCATGGAGGAGGCCGCGAACCCGCGTCATCCGTTGTTGGAACGCCTCCGGTTCCTATCCATTTCTACGACCAATCTGGACGAATTCTTCATGGTTCGCGTGGCCGGCCTGTGGGGACAGATGCAGATCGGCGTGTCGGAACACAGCCAGGACGGCCTGACGCCCTCAGAGCAATTGGCCGCCATCGACAACGTCGCCGCCGACATCATGGCCGAGCAGCATCGCTGCTGGAACGATCTTCGTCTGCAGCTCCGCGAGTCCGGCATCACCGTCGCCGAGACCGATGAGTTGTCCGACGACGAACACACTTGGCTGGACCAGCATTTCTTGGAACAAGTCTTCCCGGTGCTGACGCCGCTCGCCATCGATCCGGCGCATCCATTTCCCTTCATCCCCAATCTCGGCATGGCCATGATCCTGGAGCTCAGACGGGACGCCGACGGCAAGACCTTGAACGCCCTGCTGCCGTTGCCCAACCTGATCGGCCGTTTCATCCGCCTGCCGGGACGGGCCATCCGTTTCCTGATGCTGGATGACCTGATCAAACTGAATTTGAGCCGCCTGTTCCCGGGCTATCGCACTCTCAGTCGTGGCCAGTTCCGCGTCATTCGCGACAGCGACATCGAAGTCGAGGAAGAGGCCGAAGACCTGGTCCGTTTCTTCGAATCCGCGCTCAAACGCCGGCGCCGAGGCTCGGTCGTTCGCCTCATCGTCGACACCGCGACGCCGGAGCATCTCTGGCAGTTCGTCGTCAACGAAATGGAAGTGAATGCCAACGATGTGTTGTTGACAGGCGGCATGCTTGGCCTTGCCGATACCGCGGAGTTGATTGTCCGCGAGCGCGCCGATTTGACCTTTTCCACTTTTAATGCACGTTTTCCCGAGCGGGTGCGTGACGCCGGCGGTGATTGTTTCGCGGCCATTCGCGCCAAGGACATGATGGTCCATCACCCTTATGAAAGCTTCGATGTGGTTGCCCAGTTCCTGCGCCAGGCCGCCGGGGATGCCAACGTCGTGGCGATCAAACAGACGCTGTATCGTACCTCCGACGATTCGCCGGTGGTCAAGGCGCTGATCGAGGCGGCGGAAGCCGGCAAATCGGTCACCGCGTTGGTCGAACTCAAGGCGCGGTTCGACGAAGCTGCCAATATTCGCTGGGCGCGGGATTTGGAGCGGGCAGGGGTGCATGTGGTCTACGGATTCATCGAGTTGAAGACCCATGCCAAGATTTCGCTGGTGGTGCGTCGGGAAGGCGCCAAGATGCGGTCCTACGTGCATTTCGGCACCGGCAACTACCATCCGGTGACCGCCAAGATCTATGCCGACGTGTCGTTTTTCACCGCCGACCCGGCGTTCGGCCGCGATACCGCCGCGCTGTTCAACTTCCTCACCGGCTACGCCGAGCCGCACCGCTTGGAACGGGTCAGCGCATCGCCGTTTGACCTTCGCGAGCGCATTATTTCGTTGATCGAGGATGAGATGGCCCATGCCCGCGCTGGCCGGCCGGCTGAAATCTGGGCCAAGATGAACGCCCTGGTCGATGCGGACGTCATCGACGCGTTGTATCAGGCAAGCCAAGCCGGGGTGACCATCAGCCTCGTGGTCCGCGGCATCTGCTGCCTGCGACCTGGCGTCCCCGGCCTATCGGAAAACATCCAGGTTAAAAGCATCGTCGGCCGATTCTTGGAACATGCGCGCATTTTCTGTTTCGGCAACGGTCACGAATTGCCGCACCCCGACGCGCGGGTATTCATGACGTCGGCGGATTTGATGCCGCGCAATCTGGATGGCCGCATCGAGGTGTTCGTGCCGATCGAAAACGCCACGGTCAAAGAACAACTTGTCGACCAGATCCTTGTCGCCAATTTGAAAGACAATGAACAGAGCTGGGATCTCGATGCCGATGGCCACTACAGCCGCCGTAACGCCGGCGTTGATGGCTTCTCCGCACACACCTATTTTATGACGAATCCCAGTCTGTCCGGCCGCGGCAGTGCCCTCAAGGGCGGCAAGCCGGTGCCAAAACTTGTGCTTGATGGTGAATGACCGAAATCCTCAACCCCACTGATCGCAACGCCATGTCACTGGCCGGCGACGTGGCGCACCATTCGTTCGAACCGGTCGCCGTCATTGACGTCGGCTCAAACTCGGTCCGTATGGTTGTTTTCACCGGACCGCCCCGCGGCCGCTTACCGATATTCAACGAAAAAATTCTGTGTGGCCTTGGCGCGTCGTTGGAAGAAACCGGTAGGCTCGACCCAAAGGGCGCCGTGCGCGCCCGTGAGGCTTTGCGGCGTTTTGCGGCGCTCGGTCCGCGGATGGGGGTGGCGAAAACCCATGTCGTCGCCACTGCCGCGGTGCGCGAGGCCGAGGACGGCGCCGCTTTCATTGCCGAGATAGAACACGAATTCGGCCTTCGGATCCGGGTGCTGTCCGGCCAAGAGGAAGCCCGCTTCGCCGGCTTTGGTGTGTTGCACGGCAACAATGACCGCGACGGGCTGGTCGGCGACCTTGGCGGCGGCAGCCTGGAACTGGTGGTTTTGGACGACGGCCAGGTAACGGAATGGGCAACCTTGCCAATCGGCACGTTGCGCTTGGCCCAAAGTGAAAGCATGGAACATTTGCGCGGCCGGATCGACGGCGCCATGGCGACAGTGCCTTGGCTGCGTACCATGCGTGGGCGGTCGCTCTATTTGGTCGGCGGTGCCTGGCGTTCCTTGGCCCGCGTCCACATGTCGCACAACAATTACCTTTTGAAAATCATCGACAACTACGAAGCGACCCCGAGCACCATCCGTTCGGTCAGCCGATTGCTGACCAACCAAAGCCCGGAATCGCTGCGCCATCTCGATGGTGTGTCACCGCGCCGCGCCGGCAGCCTGCCGGTTGCGTCTTTGGTCTTGCGCCGGCTGTTGGCATTGGCGCAGCCCAGCCGCGTGGTTTTTTCCGCCCACGGCCTGCGCGAAGGTGTGCTCTACGACAGCCTGACACCGACTGAACGGGCCGGCGACCCGCTAATCGAAGCCTGTCGCGCCATGGCCGATCAGGAAAGCCGTTTCGCCGTCGTCGGCAATGAATTGTTTGAGTGGATGCAGCCGATTTTTGCCGATGACGGCGAAACCGAAGCCAGGCTTCGCCGCGGCGCCTGCCTACTGAGCGACACCGGCTGGCGGGTGCATCCGGACTATCGTGAATATCAAGTCTTTCGCGGCATTTTGCGGGCACCGTTTGCCGGCCTAAAACACGCCGAGCGCGCCTTCATGGCGTATGCCGTCTATGTGCGCTACCGCGGCCGCGCCGACGGCAAACTGCACCGGCAAGCGGCGGCGCTGATCGATCCGGCGATGCTGAAACAAGCGGAACGAACTGGCCTTGCCTTGCGGCTCGCGCATACCCTGACCGGCGGCACACCGGCCACCATCACCCAGTCACGGCTCGAGATCGACAACGATTGTCTGACCCTTGCCGTCGACCCTGGATGCCGTTCTTTGCTCGGCGAAACCGTATCGCGACGCCTCAAAGACCTGGCCGACGCCTTTGGCCGCGAGCCGAAGATCCAGGACGCGACGGACTAAAGCATTTTGCTTTTAATCTGTGACATATCCGGCAGCCTGAAGGAAGTTCCAACATTCCTGGGGTTCGAAGAGGTTGCAGATATCGCCTAAAGCGGCGAAGAGCCCGTCGAATGTCCGTGCTC
>Ga0315336_1000690_pt1 | contig 83159 bp, 95 predicted proteins | sample ASW5metaG_FD_204512 | JGI IMG/M metagenome (GOLD analysis project Ga0315336, IMG submission 204512) | Ammonia-oxidizing marine archaeal communities from Monterey Bay, California, United States - ASW #5 | ecosystem: Environmental > Aquatic > Marine > Intertidal zone | place: USA: California...
CAGGAAAGACAGGAAAGACAGGAAACTCTTCCGAACCCAACTGCTCTACCGCCAATGGCGGTATGTCGAGAGGCGCGTAAGAGTCGCGATCCACGGTTCGACGGGCGCTTTTTTGTCGGCGTGCTGACCACTGGGGTGTATTGCCGGCCCATCTGTCCAGCGCGGATGCCCGCTGAAGACAATGTACGTTACTACTCCAGCGCTGCCGCGGCCCAGGATGCGGGATATCGCCCATGCCGAAGATGTCGGCCCGAAGCGTCGCTGAATCTGCCGGAGTGGACGCTGGCCAGCGAGACTGTCATGCGCGGTCTGCGCCTGATTGAGGCAGGTTATCTGAATGACCACAGCACCAGCGAGCTAGGCCAATCGCTGGAAGTGGGCGAACGCCAACTCACCCGCCTGTTCAACCAGGAATTGGGCACCTCTCCCGCCTCGCTTGCACGGATCGTGCGGGCCAAGTTGGCGCGCGGCCTGTTGGCTGGATCTTCCATGCCCGCGGCGCAAGTGGCATACCATGCAGGTTACGGGAGCGTTAGCCGGTTCAATCACGAAGTGCGCAAAATCTTTCAATGCACGCCCAGCGAGCTGCGCGGCAAGCCGGGCAATCGTGATAAGTCCGTGGCGCGCATCACGCTGCCGGTGCGGCCGCCGTACAACTTCGATTGGGTATTCGGATATCTGCAGAAACGTGCCCTTGATGGCGTAGAAGAAGTGACGGGCGGGCCTGGCGAGTGGTGTTATCGCCGGCTTGTCGACGCGGGAGCGGCTGCAGAATGTGTGGAAGTGAAGTTGCAGGACGGCGAGTTGCACGCCTATCTGCCCTTGGTAGACGAGCCTCTGCACAGTCTGATTCACCGAGTACGCAGGGTGTTCGACCTGAATGCGGACGGCGAAACATTGCACGATTTCCTGGCGTCTGATGAGCAACTTGGTGAGTGGGTATTGCGCGCGCCGGGCTTGCGCGTCCCCGGGGCCTGGGACGGTTTTGAAACCGCGGTGCGCGCGGTACTCGGTCAACAGGTCAGTGTGGCGCGAGGTACTGATCTGGCAAATCACATGATCGCACGCTACGGCGCTGGGCGTTTTCCATCGCCTGCACAGCTGTTGAATCGAGACGTGGCGGAACTGGGCATGCCCGGGCGGCGTGGTCGCGCCGTGACAAAGCTTGCCCAAGCCACCGTGGCCGGCGAGTTGACCGTAGATGATGGCCAGGACTTCGACAGATTGCAGGCGCAGCTCGAGAGTCTCGAAGGCATTGGGCCGTGGACGGCAAACTACATTCGAATGCGGGCATTGAAAGACCCGGACGCGTTTCCTGACAACGACTGGGTCGTGCTCAAGGAATTGAATTGCAGCCCGGCTCAGGCGCGCCGACACGCTGAGCAATGGCGCCCCTGGCGCGCCTATGCGTTGATGTACTTGTGGTATGCCGCTGGCTGTAAACGAGCTGCGAAAGGCTAATTTCCGCGGAGGTGTTTGCGTATGCTTTATTCATTTATTGACAGTCCTATCGGACCGCTGCTGTTGACCGGCGACGGGGAAAGCTTGCAAGGGCTGCACTTTTCCACGGGAAAAAAGGCGCGGGGGGCGGATCCGCGGTGGCGGCGCTCTGACGACACGTTTCGTGACGTCAGGCTGCAGATCAGGGAGTACTTCGGTGGAGAGCGAAAAACGTTTGACGTGCCGCTGGCCCCGCAAGGCACGGACTTTCAGATCTCGGTGTGGCAGGCGCTGGCCAAAATACCCTACGGCGAGACCTGTGCGTACGCGGATATTGCCAAGGGCATTGGCAATCCAAAGGCGGTACGAGCGGTAGGCAGTGCAAACGGTAATAATCCGATCGCGATCATCGTCCCATGCCACAGGGTTATCGGCAGCGATGGCAATCTAACGGGTTTTGGCGGGGGCTTAGACAGCAAGCGCTATCTGTTGGAGCTGGAAGCGCGAAACTCCGGCTTGTGGAGTTAACCGGCCGCTTTATCCGGCTGTCAGAATTTTTTCGTACAGGTCCAGTAGCCCCTCGGCGTCGACGCCAACACAACCGCTCTGGTGTGGAATGCCGTCCCAGTCGCCGGGCGGAAATTTCTTTTCGGCGGGCGACAGGATGGTTTGTCCGCGGGTGATCCCCGTCGTTGCAACCCGCATACTTCCACGCCTGACTTCGAATAGATCCGGGGCCAATACGTAGGCTACGGCGCAGGAGTCGTGTACCGGGAATCCGTCCACCCCCCGAATTCTACGGTAGTAATCTTCGTAGTGGCGCGTAATGTTCCAAATGAATTCGCCTGCGTCACCCGCGCCGGCGTGTATACGATCCAACCGCTCGGTCTGCATAACGCAGTGCATAGTGACGTCGAGGCCCACCATCACCACGGGCCAGTTTGCCGTCATAACGATATCCGCGGCGTGGGGGTCGCCGTACACGTTTGCTTCTGCCACTGGTGTGACGTTGCCGGTGTGCTCATTGCTGCCAAGAGCGCCACCCATGAGCACGACCTGTTTCACCAGCCCGGCAATCTGCGGGTTGATGCGTAGCGCCATGGCCAAATTGGTCAAGCGTCCTACGGCGACCAGCGTGATCTCGCCGGGGTTACGCAACACCGTATCGACGATAAATCCGGCAGCGTACTGCGCGCCTAATGTATGCGTGGGTACCTCTGCACGGATGTTGCCGAGACCATCGTCACCGTGAACGAATGCGGGTGGTTCCTCGCGCTCGACCAGCAGAGCCGCTGCCGCTCCTTGATGGACCGGGGCGTCGATAGAAAACCTCTGGCAAATGTGCAACGCGTTCTGGGTTACGGTTTCGATGGTGCCATTGCCCATGACCGTGGTTATGCCGAGAAGATCGATGTCTGCAGCGAAGTGCGCGAACAGTAGCGCCATGGCATCGTCGATGCCCGGATCAGTGTCGAAGATAATTTTTGTTGTCATTGCCAGCCGCCGCCTGTTGTTGGGGTAGCATACCGGACAATTTTTGTTCTAGCAGAGAGGCAAGCGACGGATGTCCAACCGGCATCGAACCACCCTGATCAGCTTTCTGGCGTATTTCATTATGTCCGGCATGTTAGCGCCGATAGGCATCATATCCGGTCCGATGGCGGAATTTTTCGACTTGCCGGTAACAGAGATCACAGCCCGGTTCAGTTGGTTGACCATGGGGATTTTCGTCGGTGCGGTGCTTGCGCTGTTCGTGTTTCAGTGGTTTCGGATCAAGCATCTGTTTCTGCTTCTGTATACGCTCATCGCGTTGAGCCTGCTGGGGCTTCTTGTCGTTGGAGGTTTGACATACGTGGAGCTTAGCTTGGGTCTGGTCGGAATCTGTTGTGGCATTGGACTACCTGCCGCTGCCCTGGTCATATCCCGTAGCTACGCCGCCGAACATCGCGCCTCGATGCTGGTGATCACCGACGGTTTCTTCAGCGTGGCAGGCATTATATGCGCCTGGGTTGCCGTGTGGTTCGTCGCGCAGTCAATGCATTGGGCCTGGACTTATGTACTGGTCGCGGCAGTGGCTGCGTGCATACTGGTGCTGGCGTACACCTCTCGGTTTCCGGAGCAGGAGGAGTTTGCGGCCGGCGACGCAGCGCCTTCCACGTGGCCGCCTTCCGCATGGCTATGTATCGCGGCTTTGTGCACATACACACTGGCGCAGAACACCATTCTATGGTGGCTGCCTCAATATGCGCAGAACGTGCTGGGCGCGGCGCCGGAGCCCGCAGGGCAGTTGGTGAGTCAATTCTGGAGCGGGATGTTTGCCGCGCAACTGTTTGTCGCCTGGTGGGTGTTCAAGATCGGTGTGCAGCGCTTGCTCTGGCTGGGCTGTGTTTGCACCTGCATGTTCTCTATACCGCTGTGGATACTGCGCGACATTGATGCATTGCTGGTGCTGGCAACGGTGTGGGGGTTTGCCAATCTGGGCCTGTTGAAGGTGGTGTTGTCCTATGCCACGCAGTTCACCTCGGTGGCCTCGGGTCGCCTCGTGTCCGGATTGTTGCTGGGCGCCACCACCGGCACGGCAATAGCGCCGTGGATTTCAAGCCACATAGTTGCTGCCGGCGATGTCACGTGGGCGCTGCGCTTCGGCAGCGCCGGGTACCTTGTGATGATAGGACTGGTGGCCGCAGCGTTGCTTACGTCCCGCGGCGCGCAGGCTACTTCTTAATCTTCCAGAACTTCGAGCCTTCCAGGGAGAGGTTGTACATCAGGCCTTTGTTGCCGAAGATGAATGCGATGATCGGGTCGCGTATAGAATTGGTGTCCACTGCCCTGCCGACGCCAAATTCGACTACTGCGATGCTGCCGTCGACGCCTGCTTCCCAACCGTCATGATTGGAAAAATTCTGGTATGAGTCCTCGGTCATGAACAGAATGACCTCGGATTTGGCTTGTACGCCCAACTGGAAGCCGAAAGAAACCGAAGTCAGTCGGTAGTATTGAGTCGTTTCGCCATTCACCAGCATAGCGCCTTCGCCCAACTCCCCGCCGAGGCCCACACCCCCCTTCATAATGCGCGGAAACACCATGATGGCGACCGCTTTGGAGGCCAGACTCTGTGCTTCGGGCTGAGCAGCGTAGAGACGCTCCAGAGCGGCGGAAACTCGCGTATCCAGCTCGAGCTTGGAATCTGCCCGGATAGCCGGACTGGTTGCGGCGAAAAAGGCGAAAGCGATTAAAAGTAAAGTAATTAGACGGAAATCGCGGCGAATCATTGAGTGTCCCTGCGTTGCGCGGAGCGCCTATTATATATGCTTTTCGGAGCGCTGTGGATAGCGAAATATCAGTAAGTAACCAAATAGTTACAACTTTTTTGAAATATGTGAGCTTAACGTGGACAATACTGTGGATCGTGAGAAATATCCGTATTAAAGTAACTATATGGTTACTCGCGAACCCGAGCAGACGCGTGCCCGCATTCTCGAGGCGGGCGAACAGGTGTTATATGAGCATGGCCAGGGAAATCTGCGCATAGATTCTGTCGCGCGCACCGCCGGGGTGAACAAGCGCATGATTTACCACTACTTTGGGGATAAGCAGGGCTTGGTCGATGCGGTGTACCGGGTGCAAATGGATCGATTGTTGGGCAATCCTGAACCCCTGCATGCGGACACCACCAGTGTGCTGCGCGGGATGCTTGAGCAGTATGGCACGGCTTACGAGCAGCCGGCTCGCCCCAGCCCATCAGCGCAACAGCTCTGCCGAGCGGCGCGCATCCTATTGCCCATGCTGATCGGGGGGCATCCACCGTCCCCGGCGGCGACAGTGGCGCCGCGCCAATGGCGCAGATTCGCGTTTGAGATGATAAGCCTTGCGTTGTCGGAATGGGCGCACGGGGCATTCGGGGCGCGTCCCGGCACTGACGAATATACGAAGGTGAGTGAGGCTTCTGTGAGCGAGGCTTTCGTTAGTAAGACTGTTAGTAAGCGTTCACTTACCACTCAAAAACCGCGTTTCAGGATGTCGTCATCCTCTCGATCCCGTGACTAGCGTCAGCGTTCGGTCCCGCCGCCGGCACCAGCCGTTGAATGAACTCCCCAAGCGACGCACTTACAGTGCGTAGTGGCTTCTTGCCTGGGGCTTCGAGTTGTACGGCACCGGAATCGTTGTTTACCGTGAGGAAGAGGTCCGAATCAGGCTCGGTACACGCGAAAAACACGGAAAAAGGTGTTCGATTATGGCGGCATGCCACGGCGTGCCCAATCAGGTTCTCAACCAGACGGTCTGCGTCCTGTTGGTTCCACAAGTACAGCAGACTGACGTGCCCATCCGGGGCCTCTGCCTCCAGGTGGGCGGACCAGTATCGACCGTAGTGAGCTTTGATGTCTGGGTGTATGGCTATCTCGAGAGCCGATTCCAAGCCGGCGAAGTCATCTGCGGTGCTGTGACGCGGTACTGGCTGCCATTTGATCCACGCGTCGCCAAGGTCATCGGTCCATGGGTCACCGATTTCGCAAGGTGAGGGCCACTGGGGATCGTGAGGCGTAGCAAGGGTCTCGAAGCTCTTGTGGTAGTGCTCGAAAAAAGTATCAATGACGGTGGACAGGTCTTGCATGTACAGCAATTAGCGACGCTCGGGCCTGCGGTGGCCCTGTGTTTGCATATCGTTCGACAAGGCTTCCCGCTCGGTCACGCTCAGGTGGCTCACGAAGGCCATGAAGGCGGCGTGGGAGGCTTGTTGCAGATTTATATTCTGTGTACGCATATCGTTCAGTGCCGCATTAAGGGCTTCGGGCTCAAACGGTTCGGCAACGATTGCCTCCTGCAGTGCCCGGTGGCGTTGTCGCAATGATCGCATTTCCGGCCGCACGGCGCGCATATGATTAGCAACCATCGGGTGCAATTCCTCGCGGCGATCCGCAGGCAAACCATGCATCCAGCGTAGAAAGCCTCGGGTTGGGTCACCCGCCACTCCGGGATGTGAGGACCGCCCGACCATGAAGCCGACCAGTGCCAGGTTCAGCCCCAGCGAGAACAACAGTAATGCGGCTACCCATTTAGATTTCATCATAATCATAAATCTCCACGCTATCGGCGAACACGATTGCGGTGTCGTCCCACAGCGACTCGGTTTCCCCGGCATACGCAAATCCCAGACTCAAACCCAACGCCAGGGGCAGCATCGTCGCGACAGCGCCGCGCCAGGCGGCCGCGGCGAACCAGCCGACTACCCGATCCAGCGGCGCACTGTCGGGTAACTGCGCCTGGATGCGCCGGGCCAGATGGTCTGGCGCCCCGAGTTGCTGATCAGCGAGTGATTTGAGTCGTTGTTCCAGTTCTTTTTCAGTCATATCGTTTTCGTCCCAATCGCTCCTTTAGTCCGTTTCTTGCGCGGGCCAGTAGCGATTCCAGCGCGCGTGTGCTGATGTTCATGATCTGCGCCACTTCGCGGTTGCTGAACCCCTGCATATAAGTCAAAAGGATCGCAGACTTCTGGTTAACAGGCAGGTTGCCGATCAGTTTAAGCAACCTGTCCTGTGCCTGCATATGCATGACCTCTTCATCTGTTGAACCGTGGGCAAGCGCCGTGGCGACAACGTTCTCGTCATACTCCGGGGCGGCTTTGCGTACGCCGTCGATAAACTTGTTGTGCAGGATCTTGTGCAGCCAGGTGGTTACTTTGGCCTTGCTTGGCCGGTAGCGTGCCGCGTGCTGCCAGGCCGCCAGACAGGTCTCCTGCACCAGATCCTCCGCGCTGACCGTGGAATGAGTGAGGCGCATGGCGTAGGTAAACAACGCGTCCAGGTGCCTGCGGATCAAGGTGGAAAAACTGTCCTTATCACCGCGTTGCGCCTGCGCCATAAGCGCCTCATCCGACAGCTGCGTCACAGCGCCGCGACTTTAGTCACCCTGGTCTGCACCACGCTTGCGGCCATGGGACTTACGATGCGCGCGCATCTCGGCCTTGGTTATTTTACCGTCGCCGTCACTGTCGGCAGCAGCCAGGCGAGCCGCCATATCGGGCAACTCCTGAGCCGACAACATGCCGTCCTGATCAGCGTCAAGATGTTTGAACATTGCCCTTTTGCGGACGAGATGCCGGATTTCGCGGGTGGCACCGGCGTGTTCCTGTTTGCTTAGAGCGCCGTCACCATTGCTGTCGAGCAGGTCGAACATTTCTGCATCGACCGCCTCGCGCAGACCCTCTTGGCCTTCACCGTGCCAGGTGCCGCCTCGATGGCGGTCGCCGTGGTGCCGCGGTTGCTTGGCGTTTTCGAATTCTGTCATGTCGATGCTGCCGTTACCGTCGGCGTCGATCTGCTGCATGTGCGCCGCCTGTTTGGCTTGCAGATCGCTGACCGCGATGGGAAAACGGTCTTTGCTGGGTGCGGCGAAGGCACTGGCGGCGCCAAGCACGCCAATTGCGAGAGCGCCGTACCACTGCCCTCGTGGGCTCATCAATTTTGCTTTACTGGTCATCAAGGTCTCCTTGTTTAAATGTCGTTTGGCTCGCTCTTGATGAGTTATACGTGGGTGGAAGCAAAACCCGTCGCGCATATGCTGCGATCAATCATATTCGATAGCGATGACGGTGTATTTTGCCACTGGTTCGCTACTCGGCTGTGTTTCGAGAATGCGCGGCGCGGTGGTTTGCGTCTGAACTTCTACCAAGACCTGGTCGCCTAACGATTTGCCCACCAGCGCACGCGCCAGAGGCGCATCGATGCTGATGTAATCCGGATCCCGGTCAAACTCGTCGGCGCCCACAATCCGATAGCGCAGGTTCTCCGCCCGATCGCTCTGCAGGGTCACCCAGGCGCCAAAAAACACGCGGTCGCGCTGGGTAGGGAGCTGCCGGATAACTTGCACATCGTCGAGACGACGACTCAAGAATTGTATGCGGCTGTCGATTTCGCGTAGCGCTCGTTTACCGTAGATATATTCAGCGTTCTCCGAGCGATCACCGAGGGCTGCGGCTTCAGAAACCTTGCGGGTGACAGCTGGGCGCTTGTCCTTCCATAGATACTTCAGTTCCTGCTGCAAACGGTCGTAGCCTTGCTCAGTTATGTAGGGGGAACTCTTGGTCCTCGAAGGTCGATAGCGGCTCATGTGGATAAGTCTAAACCCTAAAGTGCGAGAACGCGGAACTATGGGTTAAGCTCTGTGCATGTACACACCCAGGTGACACGATGTCCGCACAGACCACAGATACGCGAAAAATGCCGTTCCGGTTCGGCGTTTGTTATGACTTCCGTAATCCTCCGGACTCAGACATAAGCATGCCTGATTTGTATCGTCAGGCGCTGGAACAGATTACCTGGCTCGATGGTCTCGGCTTGGATCTCATCTGGTTTACCGAGCACCACTTCGTTGAGGATGGGTATCTCCCCGCCTGGATACCAGTCGCTTCCGCCGCGGCCGCAGTGACCAGACAAGTACGTTTTTCCTCAGACATCTGCTTGTTGCCATTCGTCAACCCAGTGCGCCTGGCTGAGGACTTAGCGGTGCTGGACAACATCAGCAACGGGCGCACGGAAGTGGGCCTGGGGATGGGTTATGCGCCGCACGAATTCAACGGCTTCGGCATTCCGGTTTCGCGACGGGTTTCCCTCATGGACGAAGGGCTGGAAGTACTGCACCGGGCATTCAGCGGGGAACAGTTTTCCTTCAGCGGCAAGCGCTATCAGTTCAACGACGTGAAGATCACTCCGGGATACGTACAGGACGGCGGTCCGCCAATGTGGGTCGCAGCCATGAGCGAAGCCGGCGCCAAACGAGCCGCCCGCTTCAACACGCACTTTCTGCCGCAAGGGGATCGCACGGCGACGTTAGATGTATGGCGAGACGAACATGCGTCGTTGGGCACCGCTACGCACGACAAGCGGGTGGGCATCATCAAGAGTGTGTTCGTCACCGACGATGTGGAAAGGGATTGGCCTCAGATACGTGATTCCGAACGGTATCGCATGCAGATTTACCAACGCTTCTTCAGCGAGAGCAATACCAATTTCGGCGCCGGCGAGCATATTCCGCAAACCTGGGTTGTGGGAAATGTCGATCATTGCGTGGCCGAGCTGTCGGCGTTTATGCAGACCTATGGTGTGACGGATCTGGTGACCTGGGGAATACCGCCGGGTTTACACTCGCAAGCGATGCAGGATTCCCTGCAGCGCTTCGTCACCGAGGTGGTGCCGCGCTTGCGCGCATCAACCTGAAGCCATGGGCGAACCTATCATCCGCTTTTTCTGGGATATTGGCAGCACCAATACCTATTTTGCCTTCCACTTGCTGCGGCCTCTGGCCGCGAAATACGGCGCGCGCATCGAGTATGTGCCATTTAATCTAGGCTACGTGTTCCGACATCACGGTTACGCGCTCACTCAGGAACCGCGCGCCAAAATGAAGAATCGCAAGGTTGATCTCATGCGCTGGGCAAAACGCTACGATCTGGCTTTTCAGATCCCTGATCAGTTCCCCATCAAAACCAGTCGCGTACTGCGTGGAGCCCTGGTAGCGCGTGAAGCGGGCTGTGAAGAACCATATATGGAGGCGCTGTTCAGGCGCTATTGGGAAGAAAATGATGCCTCCATCGTCGACTATCCCGGACTTGCCAGCACCGTTAGCCAGCTAGGCATGGATGCCGACGGATTTGCCGAGGCGGCGGACTCCGAGCGGATACGCGATCAAAGTGAGCGACTAATCGAAAATGCCCTGGCCGGTGGTATTTTTGGTGCGCCCACCATGCAGATCGAGGACGAAATTTACTGGGGCAAAGACCGCTTCGAGTTCGTCGAGGATCACCTCAAATCTCTGGCGTGAATTTCCTCGCCCCCTAAAAGTGCACGTCTCGGGGCATCAACTGGGCTAGATCCTGGGCGCTGTGGGCAATGCCGCGCTCGGTAATGATCCCGGTCACAAGTTGTGCCGGCGTCACGTCGAACGCGGGGTTGTATACGTTGACTCGAGCGGCGTGCGAGGCAAGCACCTCGTCGCCGTCGCGCTCTTCGATATTCACGTCCGCGCCACTGGGTGTTCCAGGGTCGTAAGTAGACGATGGGCACGCCACGTAAAACGGAATATTGAAATGGTGGCACAGCACCGCCAGGTTCATGGTGCCGATTTTGTTGACGACGTCGCCGTTGGCGGTCACGCGGTCTGTACCGACGATCACCACGTCCACTTTGCCCTGGGCCATTACGGTTGCAGCCATGTTGTCGCAAATCAAGGTCACGTCGATGCCGCTCGAACTCAGCTCCCAGGCGGTTAGCCGCGCGCCTTGATACAGCGGCCTGGTTTCATCCACATAAACGTGAAACGGGACCCCGTTAGCATGCTGGTGGTACATCGGTGACGTGGCTGTACCGAAACGCGATACGGCGAGCGAGCCTGCATTGCAGTGGGTGAGAACGTTGCAGTTGGGTTGTATGAGGGCGGCGCCATGCTCGCCGATATGCCTGCATATGGCTTCGTCGTCGCGGTGAATTTGCTCTGCAGCGTCCACCAGAGCTCCGTAGGTCGGATTGTGCATGGCGGCGGCGCACAACTCCTGCACCGCCCAGGCTAGATTTACCGCGGTGGGCCGCGCGGACTTCAGGTAGCTGGCGTTGTCGCTCATAGCCTGGTCGAAGTCAGCCGGCTCGACGTCGCGCATGGACTGAGCCAGCGCGTAGGCGGCAGCTATGCCAATCGCGGGGGCGCCGCGTACTGTCAATGAGTGGATGGCCTGCCACGCCTGTTGCAATGAAGTTATTGCGACATATTCTACCTGTTGGGGCAGCAGGCGTTGGTCGAGCAGCTGTAACTGCTCATTCTGCCAACGTATGGTGTCTGGCAGATCGAGCTGCATCATGGCTCGCCCGTATCGCCCGCGTGTTCTATGGCCAGCGCCTTGGCCAGATAATTAACCAGCATCACGCCGCTTTCTCTGGGCGAATACCCACATGCAAAGATGCCGTCTTCGTGGCCCGCCGTGGCAAACGTCAGCGGGCGGGATTGGTGGTCCTGCATGAGTGCCTCAACCGCTACGATCATCGCTTGCGAGCCGTAGGTAACGTCGGCGGCTGTTTCCGGCAAGCGCAAGGCGGCGCGGTTGCGCCATATCACCGGACTGTGAGCGTGAAAAACGCATCTGAAGCGCAGGTCTGCGGCATAGATCATTCCGTGGGTTATCGATTCCGATGACGGTGGCACTGCGCCAGTAGCGTCGACCCAGAATCGTTCCAGATTGTAGTGGGTGACGGTGACGAGGTGCTCCGGGCACAGCGTCGGTTCGCCACTGGTTTGCGACGCCGTGATAACGAACTCGTCTTCGTCGACTGGTCGAACGCTCAAGTTGCCATAGGCGTATCCGGCGTATCTGTCCTTGCTCTGTCCCAGTAGATTCAGGTCATGCAGAATGCAGCGCCAGGCGGACAACTCCGAAAAGTCGTCGGGTTCCAATGCCGGACCGCTGGCGGCGGTCAACTCGTAGGCAAATTGAATGGTCCCTTCTAGTTGCGACACTGATTACAATCCACACTGTTGCAGGCCTTCATAGCATGCCACGTTTGAGAGTGAATTGAGGAGAGTTAGAGGAATTTTGCGTGATGAGATCGGCTTGTGAGTGATTCATTGAGGGTGAGCAAAGCAGGCGGCGCCCTTGGCGCCTACATCAGCGGCGTGGCCCTCGCGGATGTGGTTGCATCGCCTGAGCTGCTGGCGCACGTGCGCGACCTGGCGCTAGCCCACGAAGTGTTGTTTATCCGTGGTCAGGATGTGCCGGCGCCGCAGTTTCAAGCCTTCGCTGAGTGCTTTGGCGAAGTATTGGATCACCTTGCCTACGCCACCGTGGAAGATGCGCCGAAGGTGCAGATCCTCGAAAGTACTGCGCAAACGCCGTCAAAAATCGAAGTCTGGCACTCAGATATGACGTTCAGCGCGACGCCGCCGAGTTTTACCATCCTGCATGGTCAGGTCATACCCGAATACGGTGGCGATACGCTGTGGGCAAGTGCCACCGCTGCGTACGATGGATTGTCGCCGGGGATGCAGGAATTTCTGCAGGGACTCACCGCGGTGCACGACTTTCGTCAAGGTTTTGCCGAAAGCCTGGCCGAGCCCGGGGGCGCGCAGCGGTTACGCCAGGCGCTAGAGGACAACCCGCCGGTGGAACACCCGTTGGTGCGTACGCATCCGGAGACGGGCAAAAAGGCGTTGTACGTAAATGCATTGTTCACCACACGAATCAAAGAACTGTCAGCGCATGAGAGCACAAATGTGTTGGAATTCCTGTTTCGGCACATCGTGACGGAAGAATACACGGTGCGCCTGGGATGGCAGCCGCACACCGTCGCGATCTGGGACAACCGCTCGACCCAGCACAAGCCAGTCAACGATTTCTTTCCTCAGCACAGATGCTTGCACCGCGTGACCATCAAAGGCGATCCAACGACATAGTTCCGGTAACACCGGTATGCGTTGAAGGGTCTACAGCGTGTGTAGAAAGGCAATGACCTGGGCCTGCTCGTCTGCGCTCAGCGTGAAGCTGGGCACGTGCTTGGCGGCCACGTTCTGATAGTGCTGCAATACCTGTTGCAGGGTGGCCATGCTGCCGTCGTGCATGTAGGGCGCGGTAGCTGCGACACGGCGCAGCGTTGGCGCCCGGAATGCTGCGTCGCTCCCGCCCACGCCGGTGACGTGAAATGCTGGCGGGGTCTGTTCCAGCACATGACTTATGGGACCCGAGAAGGCCAGCGATGCGTGGCAGTTCGAGCAGCCCAGGCGTGGTGAAAAAAACAATCTCATGCCGGCTACGGCCATAGCGGACAGCGCGTGCTGGTCATCATCGAACAGGTAGGCGTCGAATGCACTGGGCGCAGGTACGATGGTACGCACGTAGCTGGCCAGGGCCCGTATAACGCTGGTGGTGGAAATGCCGTCATCCGGGAATGCGGCAGAGAATAGCGGTGGGTACCTGTCGTCGAGGCTGAGGTCGGCCAGATTTTCGCCGCTAAATCCCATTTCCAGCGGACTGTTGCTGAATAATGGTGTTTGATGCTGCTGCTCCAATGTGCGTGCCCCGTTTGCCTGCCAGCCCAGGCTGGAATTGAACCCCGCGTAGTACAGGGTTGGGGTATTGTGGGCTAGCGTATCGCCTCCTGCGCCAACCGCGCGAGGGCGGCCGTCGGTAAAGTGGCGTTCGGGCTGGTGGCACGATGCGCAGCTGTATGCTCTGCCAGCCGAGAGCAGAGGTTCGCTGAATAGCCGCTTGCCCAGCGCTACCTTTGCCGGGGTGAGAGGGTTGTCAGATGGGATCACAGGATCCGGCAGGTATCCCCACGAAAATCCGGCTATAGCGGCAGCGCTCGCCAGCCAGGTCATGCTTGCAGCAATTATTCCCAAGTATGGCTGTTGTTGGCGGAGAGGTCTGCGGTGGCGTTGGCGAGCTGTTTGCGATGCGCCACCCAGGCGGCGAACTCTGCTTGATCCTGGTCGAGATCCTCGTGTCTGCCATGGACCCATGATTCGAACGCGATCATGAGCTGGTCAGCCAGCGATCTTTGTTCGCGAAACAGGTGCATGTAGGCGCGTTTGCTCTGCTCATACATGCCTAACGCCAGGTATGCCTGCCCGCGATACTCGGCGGCGGCGTGAAAGTCTGCGTTTATGCCTAACGCGTAATTATAGGCGCCGATGGCTTTGCGGAACTTACCTTGTTTACGCAGCGCGAAACCCAGTTCGTTGGCCGCCCTGTAGTGCTGGGGATGCATGCGCAGCGCTTCGCCCTGCTTTTCTACGGCCGACCTGAACGCCTGTTGCGCTTTCTCGCTCATTTCGTGGTGCAATGAGGCGTTGCTCGCCTTTTCGGCTTCGGCTTCGAAGCGCAGGCCGCGGTCCCGGTGCCGCAATCCGGCCTGAAATGCATCCTCCGATCGTTCTTCCCATGTCTGGCCTTGTAGTTCGGAACCGTAATCTTCTTCCGCCGGGGTGCCGGCGGCTTGAGAAAAGCTGGTGATTGCCGTGAGCGAGAGGGCCAAGATGAGTGCGTTAAGGTAGGTCGAGCACGCGTTCGATAAAGGCATGTATGGCGTTCTGCTGCTGCTTAATGGCGGCGTTGAGGATATGCTCACGGAATCGAAATTTCCATGGTTGAAAGGGCCGTGCTGAAAGTGATTTGCATAGGGCGTTTGGCGCTCGCCATGCTGTTGGCGTGGGGCTCCTCGGCCCAGGCGGATGAAACCGCGACGGCGCAGGCGCGCGCTGTGATGGACGAATTCATCATCCAGTTCAACGCCAGGGACAAAGCCAAATGGGCAGATACGCTGCTGTTTCCGCACGTTCGAGTGGCCAGTGGCTCAGTGGTCGTGGTACCCGATAAAGCCTCTTTCGTTGCCGCCACCGACCTCGATGAATTCGCCCGACTGAACAACTGGGATCACAGCGAATGGGATGCCATTGAAGTCATACAATCTGGCCCCGATAAGGTTCATTTCAAAGTTACGTTTTCCCGCTTCAATCCTGATGGCGAGCGTTACGTGACCTACGACTCTTTGTATATCGTGCAGCGCGTGGAAGGACGCTGGGGGATACGCGCGCGCTCGAGTTTCGCGCCCTGATGGCGCGGTGAAGTCGATGCCAGAGATTTATGATGATCTCGACGCGCATCTGGGTGTGGCCCCCGACATAGCTCAGGCAAGCATTCCCATGGGCATGCTGCTGGCGTGGTGTGCCAACATGCACCTGTTGAGCTCGGAGCTGGTACAAGCCCAGGAACGACTCATCCTGAGGCTGCGTTTTGAAGATGCGTTGGGCAGCGAGTTGCTGATTGCGTGCGGCGGCACATTGAGTCGCGATCTGTTCAACGATGACGGCCAACGCTTTCTGGATGCGTACTACCCACGCTATATGCAGGCGTTTCGTTCTGTGTTCGGGGAAGACTGCTATGGCCTGACTGACAACTGGGCCAACTATCGCCGGCTCGCACCGATATTGACCCGTGCCTATCTGGGTGAGCCGCAACGGCCCCGATCAAGTGTGGTAAATGGGGTGCTGGATCGCCTGGCGCGCTGGTGGAAACGCTAAGCAGATGAGCCTTAAGCTGCGCGAAGTAGAAGTATTCAAGCCCTATGCCAATGAGACACCCGAGGAGCTGTTGTGGGCTGAGGACATGCTCGAGGAGGAAGTGGCGATCTGGTTGTCGGCGGAGATGCTGCGCGTAGCCAAACTAGGCAACGAAGTGCTCGGTGTATACGCCCTGGATCGTGGCGATGGCACCACATACGAGTTGCGCGGCGTGATTATAGCGCGCAGCTGGCGGCGCCAGGGTCTTGGCCGCTGGCTGGTTGGCCACGCGCTTGGTGTTGCCGAGTCCAAAGGCGCCCGCCATATACTGTTCCCGAGCGACCGTGCCAGGCGCTTTTTTACCCGGATCGGATTTAGCAGCCAGGCCCACGGACAGCGTTTCGATTTAATACCGGAATGAGAATCTGCTAAGGTCGGGTGTCTAAACATTTTTCTCGAGGGCTTCGCATGTCTCGTATTGATCAGATAAAAGCTGAAGACTGGCCGGACGAAATGAAAGCCATGATCAAGCCCGAGTTACTTTCTGATCTGGAACAGGGTCTGATGCGATATTTCGCTCACACCCCAGAGCTGGTCAAGGGGCTGGCTGCGTTTTCCGGGGGCTTGAAGCTCAACCGGACGCTTCCCGAAAAGCTGGTGGAGTTGGTGCGGCTAAGGATTGCGTTTTTTAACCAGTGCCGCAGCTGCATGGCCATCCGCTACACCGATGCGATCAACGATGGCTTGACTGAAGATCTGGTGTGTTCGCTGGAGCGGCCTGAGGAAGCGGACAACCTCACTGACGCCGAGAAAGCCGCCGTACGTTTTGGCGAGCTGATGGCGACGGATCACCTGGGCATTAACGATGAAATGTACGAAGAGCTGAAGCAACACTTCAGCCAGGCACAGGTCGTCGAGCTAGGCATGATTTGCGCCTTTTTTGTCGGATTCGGCCGCCTGGCCGCTACGTTCCACATGGTGGATGAGTTGCCGAGCGCATTTCAGGCAGCCCAGGAGGAAATCTCCCCCTGGGGCAACGACGCCATAGTCGTCCGCTAAACGGCCGGCTCCGGGCTGCCACGAACCAGCTGCCCTGGTAGCGCGCCTGTGTGCTGATTGTCAGCGAAGATCGGCGCACCGCGCTTGATGATGTGTCGGTAGCCATCTACACGCTGCACCAGCCGCTTGCCGCCCGTGGGTAGATCGAAGATCGCTTCCGGGCGGTGCAAACTCAGGTTGTCGAAATCGATCACGTTGATGTCCGCCAGGTAACCCTCTTTGAGCAAACCTCGGTCGTTGAGGCCGTATGCTTCGGCGGTGTCTCTAGCGAGCTTGCGCACCAGAAACTCCAGCTCGAACTGGTCTCCTTTGCTTCGGTCCCTGGCCCAGTGGCTCAGAATGAAGCTGGGCATACCGGCGTCAGCAATTACGCCACAGTGCGCGCCCCCGTCAGATAACCCGAACAGCACATTGGGGTGGCTCATAGAGATCTTGAAGAAGTCGAAGTTATAAGTCTGGTAGCCGCCCAGGGGCTGATAAAACAGTTCCTTGCCACCGTTGTCGATCAACAGGTCGTACATCACGTCAAACGCTTCACGCCCGGCCGCCGCAGCGATGCCCGCGATGCTGGATTCACGATCGGGCTCGTAGTCTGGATGTTCGCCCAATGGAAATACCTGCGCCATCAAGCTGCTCAGAGAACCGCTAAGCGGCATAGGCCGTTCACCATCAATCTCGCTCAGCAATCTGGCCTTCATGTCAGGGTCTTGCATGGCGCTCACCAGGTCGGCTAGAGCTAGCGTATCGAGTTCGGTTTTGAAAGTTGGACAGAGCGCGAATACGTGAAAGTTTGACTGCAATCCGTGCAGCACGCCGGTGGGACGACCGGCGATCTGTGGACGCACTTCCAGGCCTTGCTGTCTCGCTGTCTCGGCGATGTTGTACATCTTGTTGCCTTCAAACGCCGCCGCCGAAGTAGCCACTAGGGTAATGGGCCGCCCCGTTTCCCTGGCGAACTGTTCGATCCATGCCCATTCGTCGTCATCACCCAGGTGATCGGAAACCATCTCGAAGATGCCGTGATCGAGGCCTTTCATTGAAAGCCCCAGGGCCAACATCTCATCGCTGCCGGCGAAAGTCCCGGGTACGTGAATGCCGTGCTTGTCTTTGTGCAGCCAGGTCCTCGAGCTGGAAAATCCTAACGCCCCAGCTTGTATGCCCTCGCGTACCAGCGCTTGCATCTGCTGCAGTTCATCATCCGTGGGCAGATCGTCCTGGCTATTACAGCGCTCGCCCATCACATACGCGCGGATGGCCCCATGGGGAACCTGTGTGGCCACGTCGATGGTGCGCGGCGTGGTTTCCAGGGCGTCGAGGTACTCGGGGAAGGTCTCCCATTGCCAGTCGATGCCTTCGGCCAGCGCTGCCCCCGGGATATCTTCTACGCCTTCCATCAGCTCAATCAGGTAGTCATGGTCCTGCTCGTGAACTGGCGCGAATCCGACCCCGCAGTTGCCCATGACCACTGTTGTGACTCCGTGCCAGCTCGATGGCGCGAGGATTGGATCCCACGTTGCTTGACCATCGTAGTGAGTGTGCACGTCCACCCAACCGGGTGTCACGAGCATACCGCTGGCGTCGATTTCAGCCTTGCTTGGCCCCGGCACGTCGCCAACAGCGGTAATTGTCTCCCCTTGAATGCCGATATCACCGCTGAACTTGGCCTCGCCGGAGCCATCGACGATGGTGCCGCCTCGAATGATCAGATCGAACATGGTGTTCTCCCGTGGTTGCGTGTCATACGTTGTTAGTGTGGAACGTTGTCGGTGCGCGCTGCGCGCCCAAGATAGCCGCCATGATGGCGCAGTCCGTAGTCTTCTCGTGTGACCCCCTTGGCCTCCATCAGGGCGAGGGCGATCGCGTCGCTTATGGCGAGCATGACCGCCATGGATGCGCTGGGCGTCAGGCCTAACGGGCAGGGCTCTTCGATGATGCCCATGTCGAGAACGAAATCCGATTGATCGCGCAGGTCGGATTCGGGATGGGAAGTGACCCCAATGATGGTCTCCACCCCCAGGTGTCGGGACAGCTCGAGAATTTCAATTACCTCGCGGCTCTTGCCGCTGGTAGAGAATGCGATCATCACATCGTTTTGCCCAACCAGGCCCAGATCGCCGTGGGCCGCCTCTGCGGGGTGAATGAAGTCAGCCGGGCTTGCCGTGGAGCACAGCGTGGCGGCAAACTTTTTTGCGATGTAGCCGGCCTTACCGATGCCGGTGGTGATGATCTTGCCTTGGCAATGCTGCAGGGTGCTGACCGCGCGCACGAAGTCGTCGCCGACGTCAATCGCCGCGATTGCTGCGGCTTCCGCTTCAAGCACCGCTTGCATGCGTTCTTTGATGTCCAATAGCATCCCTTAACGAGTTGTAGCCGTCGATGGTGGCACGACTTGGCGAAGGAAAACAACCGCGTGACAGGCGCACAACGAAGGGTGGATGGCATAGAGTGAATCCTGAATTGACGGCACAGCCAACCTCGCCAGTGTGGTTGCTGCCGCAGCCGCGAGCATACCGAGAGGCGGACGGCGAAACAGCCGCGGCTGAGGCTGCGCAGCCAGGGCCAACACCGCGCGATATCAGCATTGCCCCGGAGTGGATCGGTGAGCGCGACCCGCGGGTAGCGCAACGCGTAGCAGAATTGCTCGGCGATGGGTCCCCGGTCGGATTGCGCATCGAAGTGACCGATGTGGATTCAGGTCCTCCAACGCTGAACGCCGATGAGAGCTATCACCTGGAGTACACGCCCGACGGCATCACGTTGCGGGCCGCGTCTACCTGGGGTGGGCTGCATGGGATGACGACGCTGTGGCAGCTGATGAGCAGCGGCGCCCATTCGGGACGCTGGCAGATTGAAGATGCGCCGCGTTTTGCCTGGCGCGGATTGCTTATCGATGTAGCCCGTCACTTTATATCACGCGAGGTTCTGCACGTTGTCATCGACGGCATGGCCAAGCTGAAAATGAACGTGCTGCATCTTCACCTTACCGACGATCAAGCGTTCCGGTTTGCCAGCGCGGCATTTCCAGGTCTCGCCAGTGCACAATGTTACAGCGCGACCGAGCTACAAAAACTCGTGCACTACGCGGCGGATCGGGGCATACGCGTGGTTCCGGAGCTTGATGTGCCCGGGCACGTGAACAGCTGGTTGGTAGGCTACCCTCAGTGGGGATCTCGCGGCGTGCAACCGACGATCAAATTCGGTGTACATGATGCGTGTCTGGATCCGTCGTCCGAAGCGGTGTACGACGCCCTGGATGCGCTGTTTGCAGAGTTGGCCAGAGTGTTTCCTGACGAATATGTGCACATCGGTGGCGACGAAGTGCGTTCGCGCTGGTGGTCAGAAGACGAGGGCATACAGCGCTACATGGCGGCGCATGAATTGGCCGATGATCGCGCCCTGCAGGCCCACTTCAACCGACGCGTGTGCGAGCAGCTTGCGCGCCACGGCAAACGGGTGCTGGGCTGGGATGAAGTGCTGCATGCGCAGATGCCGGATCTGCTGGTGCAGAACTGGCGCGGCGCCAGCACGCGTGATCGCGCCTTAGCACGATCCCTCGATTGCATCGTGTCAGCCGGCTATTACCTCGATCTGATGTATCCGGCCGACGTTTACTATGGCTACGACCCGGAAGCCCCGCAACCGGATCTGTTCGCCTATGAAGACAGTGTGGCGTCCGACGAACGCCTCGAACATATCGCGGAAGGTCTGGCATGGACACTTCAATGGCGTGATGGCGCCATTGAACTGCAAGCGTCGGTGCATTCGGGCCAGGTCGTTGGCGGCGAGGCGTGTCTCTGGTCGGAACTGGTCGACGATGCAACGTTAGAGGTGCGGTTGTTTTCGCGTCTGCCGGCGGTTGCTGAACGGCTCTGGTCGCCGGCTCACGTCCTCGACGTAGAAGACTTTTACCGGCGCCTGCAATGGGTGCTGACGCTACCCGGGTTGCAGATTGCTGAAATACAGAACGCACGACTTGCGCAAATTGGATTGTCAGCGCAGCAAATCGAGTTGGCGAGTCTGTTGGAGCCAGTCAAATGGTATGCGCGGCTGCTCGGCCAGCAGGCGCTGCAAGCCCGTATTGGAGGGGCCGAGATGCCCCAGGCGCGCCCTTATGACACGACCACTGGGTTGACTCGTATCGTTGATTACATTGCACCGGAAAGCCTTGCGGTACGCGAGCTGGCTGAGCTGGACATTGAAGGTATGCGAGAGCGATGCCAGGTGTGGGCGCAACTCGATGCGAACAGCTGGCCCAAGGACGCGCGGGAAGCCATCAGCGGCATGATTGCAGTCGGGCGGGTGATGCGCTCGGCTATGGATGAAGCCGTTGCATCAGAGAGTGCGACAGGGGAGCTCCTGGATTTATATCAGCCGCGTGGCGAGTACATGCTGGCGGTTATACCCGTGCTTTCGAAGTGGTTGAAGACGCACACATGAACCCACAGCGCGCAGGTCAGCATTGGTTCGATGACGTGCAACTGGACCGGTTGGGCGCAGGCCACATTCACGATACCTATCTGGCGGTGACAGGAGGTGAAGAATTCGTATTGCAGCGGATTAACTCCGTGGTCTTCACGGACCCTGGGTTAGTGATGGCGCAGACGCACAGGCTGTTGGCACAATGGCGCCAACAATCCATCTATGCCGCACCGGAACTGATTGCTTCGAAGCGCGGCGCTCTGGGCGAGTGGGTCGACGGCGAGTACTGGCGGGTGTGGGGGTTCCTTGCAGATACCATCGTGGTCGATCCCATCGAGTCTATAGCCCAGGCCCGCGCCGCCGGCCGGGCGTTTGCGGAGCTTCAGGCCAGTCTCGCCCAGATGCAGGGGCCGACCTTTCGCGATCCGATCGAAGGGTTTCTGCAACTCGACCACTATCTGCAGGACTACGACAATCTTGCTGGCGCGGCGCCGGCGGGATTAAGGGCGCTGGTGCAGGCTCACCGCCATCTCGCCGTGCAGTTTGCGCAGCGCAATGCGCATATCCACGGTGACTGCAAAATCAACAACCTGCTGTTCGATCCCGTCGGCGAGCATGTGGTAGCGGTTATTGATTTCGACACAGCCATGTATGGCCACTGGGCATGGGATTTCGGCGACCTGGTGCGCTCGGTTTGCTTTTCCCGCGGACGCGTGGATGTTGAGTACTTCGCGGCTTGCCTCACTGGGTTTGCAGAACACCAACCGCTGACCAGCGCGGCGGAGAGTGTAGCCGCGCCTGGGTACGTTGCCTTGATGCTTGGCGTGCGGTTCTTAAGCGATCATTTGAATAACGATCGGTATTTCCGGGTGGCTCGCCACGGTGAAAATCTGACGCGTGCGGAAGAGCAGTTTGCCTTGTTCGAATCGTTCGAGGGCTTGCGCGGCGAACTGGTTGATGCCGCCGCTGAGGTCTGCGCTGGGGCCTAAGGTACGATCCAGGAAACCACACTCGCTACCAGCAACACAAACAAGGCGGTAAACGCGACTCCCATCAGGATGAAATGTATCGGCTTGCCGTAAGTGAAGTCGCGTTTACGGTTCTTGCTCGATTGCACGCCTATGGCTGCCGCCAGGGTGCTACCCAGTAACTGCCAGAAATTTACCCGTTGCTCGGTGGTCGGTTCATCAGGTTGTGTCATGGCACGTATTGTCGGCTCATGGGTATTCGTTTTCTATGCGCGTAAGCCAATAGTCTGCGTCGAAATGGTCGTCACCGGTGATGTATCGCCAGAACTTTATCCGATTGATATATTCGAGCCGACCGGTATCTGCTTCGAACCACCGTTCCGGCCGGGTTAGGATGGCATGCAGGTGGTCGGGATTGGCTGTGCCATCGGTCCAGAATATGGGCCGTGGGGAGGTTGGCGGTTGGGTGCTGTCGACGTCCCAGAGGCCCAGCTGGCGCGCCGTGGGGCATAGGCGGATTTTGAACATGTAGCGCAGCTCGTCGGATCGGTTCAGCCCGCCCCCGTGCCACAAGCCCATGTGAAAAAATATCACTGTGCCCGCTGGACATACCACGTGCTGCTGGCCGCGTATGTTCTGGTAGCGCGCCAGCGCCGCTTCTGACACGACCCTGAAGTGCGAGCCCGGGACGAAACGGGTGCCGCCCATTTCTGCGGTGACCTCATGCGGGAAGTAGAACAATTGCACATCAAACGCCTGGCGCGGATCTACGGTGGAATCCTGATGCGTGTGTTGCGATTTTCGCGAACCCGTCGCGCGGTCGTGATAGGCGGACGGAAAAGTGATGTGCAGGAAGTGATGATCCACAACACAATCCGCGCCTACCAGGCTCTGTATGGCGCCGGCGACTGCGGGCGCGTTCACCAGTCTTTCTAACGCGCTGCCGTCGGCATAGGCGCGCGCCAGGGGGGTGCCGGGTTCGATCAGGGGGATGACGCTTGCTTGCATGATGTCGCGGTAGTGGCTGGAGACGCCCTGGGGTTGCGGCGATGCGTCGCCGATGTCGGCCAGAAATTGACGATTTATATCGTCGTCCACGACCGCGTCCAGGCGCACGAAACCGCGTGCTGCAAAGTGGGCAATTTCTGCGGTAGTGAGTTTCAAGGTCTCAGACATCGGCTGCGTCCAGCAACTTTTCGAACAGAAATTCGTATTTCAGGTATCCGGTGCGCAGCTCATCGCCGCTTGCGTGTGGCAACAAAGGGCTTGCTTGAAATAGTCGCCAACCGTCGCACAACGCATCCAGTCCGCTGGCGTACGGAGGCTCCTCACTGTCTCCTGCCATATGCACCTGCTGCCCGGTGCCGTCGTACTGGCTCCAGGCGACCACTGGACTGTCCAGCGCCGAGGTTTGCAGGTAGAGCACCATCACCTGCTGGCGAATTTGCGGGGACATTGGTGGCTGTCGGTTCTCGTTGTTTCGGGCGTTGGTCACGATGGTATTCGCAAACCGCGTTTATTGCAGTACGCTGGCGTTCGTTGACGCCGGGAGAAATTAATCGAGTGAGAAAGCTGGGCTGGTTAGTCTGCTTGTTTGTGCTATGTGCATGTGCTGCGCAAAACAGGCCGTTGCAGCTGATTTCAGGCGCTGGGCCTGTGCATCCTGCGCAAGCTAAAGCCGATGGCGTGGAAGGAACCGTGATCGTTCGCTACGACGTGGATATTGATGGCGCTGTGGTTAATGCCCGAGTGGTTGGCAGCGAACCTGCAGGCGTGTTCGATGCCGCGGCGCTCGCTGCGGTACGTAGCTGGCGATTCAATGCCCCTATGGTGAACGGCGAGAAGCGGATGGCAAAAAACCTGGAAAGCCGGGTGATCTTCAAGTTGAGCGGAGCAGATGAGTACGACCAGTATTAACCTTCCGCGACGCGCGCCTAGGCTCAAGTGGCCTATTCTGATTGCCAGCCCGCTGGCGCTGGTAGTGGGCTATACGCTGATGCCGGAGTACGTGGAAGCGCGCGATGAGATTGGCTATGGGTTGCGCGTTACCGCTCGGGTCGCATTTGTATTCCTATTATGTGCATACCTTGGCCGACCGCTGCTGCGATTGTTTGGTGTAGGCAGGCTGCTGGTGGCTAATCGACGTTACCTGGGCTTATCCATGGCGTTTGCGCACACGGTTCACTTTGGCTACGTCGCGGCCTGGATAGCCGTGATTGATGAACCGGTCGGCTGGATCACTTATGTTTTCGGCGGGCTTGCCTTTGTACTGATGTGGCTCATGGCGGCCACGTCCAATCAGCCTTCGATGGATCGCCTGGGTCGACGTTGGAAACAACTGCATACGTGTGGCATTCATTATCTCTGGCTCATTTTCATGCAGAGCTTTGTAGGTCGCATCGGTCCGGAGGACGAATACTACTTGTACGCCGGATTATCGCTCGCGGGCAGCGTTGCGCTGCTGGCCAGGGTGTGGGCGTATCGTTCTCAGCGATTGAGCCGCACCACGTAGACGCCCGCAAATCGGCTGGCCGCGTCGTTGCCGGCGTGCACCGTCGTGGTGAGTTCGAGCCTCGATTTGCCTGAGTCTTGTAGTTGCTGACGCAAGGTCTGGTCATGATCGAAACACGCGGCAGCCACGATGTCTTCCTGCACCGGTTTTGCGAATTCGATGTTGCCTGACGCGTGTACGATGGATGCATCCACGCCGAGGATCTGCAGCTCAAGGTAGAGTAACCCCCACGCGGTCAGCGCTTGTATGGCATACAAGCTTCCTGCAAAAGCAGTACCGTGGGTATTGGTGTTGGGAGCCAGGCTGGCGCGGCTGGTGAGGGTGTGGTCGTCGAACGTCTGCACCCGCAAGTCCATCGCTTTAGACAGCGGAAAGTCACGGTGCCATAGGGATTGCAGATCTTGGCAAAGCGCTGCGTAGTCGGTCATAGTGCGGTCTCGAGTCGCGGCCTAGGGTCGGGTAAAGGGTCGGGTTTAGATGTTGGAGCGTTACACAGCATGATTGGCGTCAACATGGTGGACGCAAACGTGTATGAAGTCGTGGTAGAAGGTGCAAGCCAGACCGTTCATCGCGTGCACATGTCCCAGGAGTATTATCGGGAATTGTGCGGCGCCACGGTCACCCACGAGTACGTGCTGATCCAGGCATTTCGATTTCTGTTGGAGCGTGAACCGAATACTTCGATATTGCGCGAGTTCGACATTACCGACATCAACCGATTCTTTCCCGAGTTCGAGGCGGTCATAAAAGACCGCCTCGACCGCTGAACGACGCCTGGCTTGTCGTTTACCACTTATTCCAATGCGTAATGTTCGCTACCGGGGGACGCTTGGCGCGTTTGAAGTCCGTACCGACTGTGTACGCGACGGGCAATAGCGCCACCTGTAATACATCGTCGGGCAAGCCCAGGACCTCAGCGGCTTCCGCTTCGTGGATCAGGTGCAAAGTGGTCAGAGCCGTGCCAAGCCCGCGGGCCCGGGCCGCGAGTTGAAAACTCCACACTGCCGGGTATATCGAGCCGTATAAGCCTGACGCCATAGCCAACGGCACCGGCTCAGGGGGTTTGCCCTGCATGCAGGGGATCAAGTGCACAGGTACCTCGGCGAGGTGCTCCATAAGATACATTGCGGAGCTGAACACGCGCTGAGTTTGCGCGTTGCCGGATTTCTCCGCTTCGGCGCCGGCCTCGGCGAGGTATCCGCCGGCCGCTTTGCGATATAGATCCGCCAGCGCTTTGCGCTGGTCGGCGTCATCTACCACCAGCCACCGCCAGGTTTGGGAATTGCTTCCGGTTGGCGCTTGCACCGCAAGTTCCAGGCATTCGTCGATGAGTTCGCGCGGCACGTCTCGGGTCAGGTCAAGGCGCTTGCGCACAGCCCGGGTGGTACCCAGCAGTTCGTCTGTCACGGATAAATCGAAAACCATTTGTCGTTCCCTTTGAATTGAACCGGCAAGTGTACTCCAATCGACCTGCGGATTAAGCTCTGCACAAGGGTAACTGAAGGATGCTTAGCGACATGTTCAGATTTCGGGTTTGGCGGTTGGCCACTTTGTCATGCCTGGCCGCTGGCGGGCCGGCCCATGCGGAACTTGAGCAGGAGATCGCCGCGTCTGCGAGCGGTATCGCCAAGCAGGTGATCGCGTGGCGTCGTGACATCCATGCTCACCCAGAGCTTTCCAATCGCGAATTCCGCACCGCCGAATTGGTGGCCGCGCATCTTACGAGTCTCGGCTTGGAGGTGCGCACCGGGGTCGCGGGGACCGGCGTGGTGGGCACTCTACAGGGCGGCGAGCCGGGTCCGGTTGTGGCATTGCGCGCGGATATGGACGCGCTACCCGTGGTGGAAAAAACCGGGCTGCCGTACGCGTCTACCGTGATTGGTGAGTACGAAGGCAACCAGGTTGGCGTGATGCACGCGTGCGGCCACGACAATCATGTAGCGATCCTCATGGGCGCCGCGCAGGTGTTGAGTGAGTTGCGCGCGAACGTCAAGGGCACGGTGAAGTTCATCTTTCAACCAGCCGAAGAGGGTACCCCGAAGGGCGAAGAAGGGGGCGCTGATCTCATGATCGCCGAAGGCGTACTGGAGAACCCCAAACCGTCGGCCATTTTCGGGTTGCATATTGGTCAGCAGGGGCGCGCCGGCTCGGCCAGTTTCAGGGCGCGCGGATTCATGGCCAGCGCGCAGCGCTTTGATATCGCGATCACGGGTCGGCAAACGCATGGGGCACGACCCTGGGCAGGGATAGATCCGGTGGTCATAGGTGCGCAAATCGTCAACGCGCTGCAGACCATCGTCAGCCGGCAAGTAGACATAACTCAAGCGCCTGCGGTTGTCACGGTGGGCTCATTTCATGCTGGTATTCGCAACAACATCGTGCCGGAGACTGCTCTGTTGAGTGGTACCATCCGCACCTTCGACCCTGAGGTAAAGAAACACATTCACGAACGCGTAACCAGCATCGCTACAGGCATTGGCAGCGCCCAGGGCGCGCAGGTTACCGTGGAGATCGAGCCTGGGGTACCAGTGACCTACAACCATCCCGGATTGACTGCCAAGATGGCGCCGACGTTGCGCAAGATCTTTGGCAAAGATCAGGTCTACGTTACCGACCGGGTTACCGGAGCTGAAGACTTTTCGTTCTACCAGGAACAGATTCCAGGCTTCTTTTTCTATATCGGCGCGCGCCCCATAGAGATATTGCCGGACGAGGCCATTCCCAACCACTCGCCTTACTTTTATGTTGACGAAGACGCGCTGGTGCCCGGCGTAACCGTCATGAGCCAACTCGCGGTGGATTACCTCGGCATGGGTGGTATTGAGGTTCGCTAATTCGTTAGCGGGCTGGGTTACGGTACTCGGTCTACGACGCCTTGCTTGAGCAGCACCTTCAGCCCTTCGCGCTTGGACAGCGGGCTCAGCTGATCTTTGTGCGTGACGATGAAGTCTATGACGGTATCCGGAGCGGTTTTTGAGTACTCCCGCAGGGCCCAGCCGATGGCCTTGCGTGCAAAAAAATCGCGGTCATCAATGGAACCTTCGATTGCTTGGTTGAGTAGCTGCCAATCTGTTTGTTGCTTGAACTTCAGTTGCGCCAATATGGAGGTGCGGCGAATCCACAGGTCGGGGTCGTTGGCCCACTCGCGGATGATCGGTTTCAGGTTGTCGGGGTCGTGCCGCAGCAGGTAACCCATGGCGTTGGCGGCGAGCGTATCTACGAAGTCCCACCAGGCCCCAGTCTGGACCAGTTCGCGGATGAGCCCGAGCATTTCCAGGCGCAGCCATTGCTTGCGGTATGGTGCGTGCAGTAACAGTTCCAATGCCGCGTGACGTTCTTCCCGGACCGCGGCATTGCGCCACAGGTCTGTAATGGCGGTTTCCCATGTATGTGCAGAGTCGAGCGGATGACGGCCGAAAGCTTCCTTACAGAGCTTGCGCAGCGCAGGTGTAGCGACGCCCGCGAAAGGCATCTCCGACTTCATATAGGCCTGTTGTTTCACGGCACGCGCCGGGTTGCCCAGCTCTCGCAATCCGTCAACAATGTCCGCGCGTAGCGGGTTTGGCGGGCTGCTGGTCTGACCGAAACCGCTGGCAGTTTGCAGATATTCCAACTCAGCCTCGCTCGAGGTTCGTCCGAGCGCATCGTTACGGTGTGGAAACCTTCCAAAGCGAGCGATCACGTCGCGGTGGCGTTGCGCGAAACGTAGAGAGTTGCCGAGGATATTGCGCAGCTCCGGGGGTGCTTCGTCGCGCAACTGGCTGAATAGCCCGACGGCCAGATGCTGATCGAGTATGCGCTCAGAATGCTCGAACGGCATATAGAAAAAGCCGCGCTCATCCCAGTCGAGCAGACGATCGGCGCCTTGTTCCACGCCATCTCGTGCCGCCTGTATGGCGATCTGATCTCCGCTGAAAGCGCGGGCGCTGCCGCGATAGATGTTCCGATTGAGTTGGTCATGCAACACGATGAACGCCAACCGCCCGTGATGGTCGGCGAGCCAATCATCGAGCTCGCCGTCTGCCGCGTGCGTCAGCAGGGGCGCAAAGCGCTGCGCGCACAGAGCGTCGAATTCATCGTCGGGTTGAAACCATTTGGACCTGTGGGCGTCGTCGGCCAGGCCGTTTGTCAGTTCACCGAACCAGAATTCCAGTAGCGCCTGCCACGCCGCCACTACAGGCCCCAGCATTCACCGTCGTTGGCGAACAGAATGTGGCCGTCGTAGGTCTCCTCGATGTGCCCGAGAGAAATGCTTTCCCGTCCTCTGGTACGGTTCATGCGGTGGCTGAGCACTAACATCCGCGCTTCAGCCTTGGCCGCGATGCGACCGATCTGGGACGGAAGTACATGCAGTTCGCGTTGGTTGCCACGCGCGTTTTCGGCGATGGCGTGCGTTACGATCAGCACGTCCGCATCTTTAGCGAACTGTGGCATGACGTTCTTCAAATTGTTGAAATCCCCGGTCACAACCACGGACATGCCTCCGACTTCCACGCGCCATGCCAGGGCAGGTACTTCGCCGTGATTGACGGGTATCGCGGCAAGTTTCAGGTTGTTACTGCCGAATTGTGCCCAGCGTTTCTTACCCGTTGAGGGGACATCTCTCACTCGTACCCGGTAGCCACCGCTGGATTTCTGGGTCAGAAAGTCCTGCAGGTAGGCGAACGCACCGTCTGCGCCGATCATGCGCTCGACAAAGCTGGTCGTGCTGGGGAATTGCGGATTGTTACTGTCTGGCCCCAGCACGATCAGGGGTTCGGTGCGGTCGAGAAAGTACGAGCCCTTTATAAAGGCGGGAAAGTCCGCGGCGTGGTCGGCATGCAGATGCGTGTAAGCAATGACCTCGAGGTCGGCGAAGTTTGCCCCGGATTGATCGAACGCGACAGATGAGCCTGGCCCTGTGTCGATCAGCGCGCGGGCTTTGTTTTCATACCAGATGGCATAGCTCGATCCGGCCGCATCGTCGTCGATCTCGGGTCCGCCAGCGCCAAGGATCTGCACCCATACGCCGGTATCGCCGCAGACCTGCTCTGCCCAGGCCGTGGGAGTGTTTGTCAGCGCCAGACAAAACAAGAGTGTTGCTATCAGAAGTTTATGCATCGGGAGTCCTGTTGAGTGCGGCGGCTGTTTAGAGTTGGTCAACTTCTGCGAGGATTTGTTCAGCGGAAGCTTCGTCGGGCATACGCCAGTCCCCTCTTGGCGACAGGCTTACACTCCCCACCTTGGGCCCCGGCGGCAGGGTGGTACGTTTGAACTGCTGGCTGATGAAGCGCTGCATAAACTGCCGCAACCAAAGTTTGATGTCTGCGTCCGTGTAGTCGCCGGCGAAGCTCATCCGTGCCAGCGCGAATATCTTGCTGGGACTCGCTCCCGTGCGCAGGAAGTGATACAGAAAGAAGTCGTGCAATTCGTAGGGACCGACGATGGACTCTGTGTGTTGGCTGATTTCTCCGTCTTGCGGGGGAATCAGCTCCGGTGATATGGGCGTTGCCAGCACGTCCTGCAACACCGCGGCAAGCTCGTCGACGGCTCGGTGGTTCGCGTACCAGCGCACGAGGTAGGCCATCATGGTCTTCGGCACGCTTGCGTTGACGTTGTAACTTGCCATGTGGTCAGCGTTGTACGTGCACCAACCCAGGGCCAGTTCGCTGAGGTCGCCTGTTCCCACTACGATGCCGTTCACCTTGTTGGCGTAGTTGAACAGTATCTGAGTGCGCTCCCGGGCTTGAGCGTTTTCGAACACGATATCGTGCTCTCCAGTGTGTGCTAAGTCCTCGAGGTGTTGCTCTACGGCCGCATGGATAGGAATCTCTTGTATTTTGACGCCGCCAGCCGCAGTGAGACGGTGGGCGTTTTTATTCGTGGTTGCTGTGGTGCCGGGTCCGGGCATGGTTAGCGCGGCCAGGTTGGCGCCGGCGAGCTCGAGTTTCGCAAGGGTGTCCAGGCACACCAGAAATGCCAACGTGGAGTCGAGGCCACCTGACAAGCCTATGACCAGCCGCTCACAACGCGCGGCACGCATGCGTCGGGCCAGGCCGGTGGCCTGAATGTTCAGAATTTCCTGGGCGCGGGCGTCGAATTCGTGCTCATCCTCGGGCACGAAAGGATGCTTGGCGTACGTCCTTGCCAAACTCGGCAGTTCCATGGTGGACGTTGGCGAGGGGTTGACGCGATACGCACGCGGCCGGGGTGCCTGGGCAAAGCTGATGTTCTGGGCGCGGTCGTGGCCTAACCGCGCGCCGTCGATGTCTGCAACGACGTGGTGTGCGTCGAGCTCGAAACGATCGCTTTCGATCAGTATCTGGCCATTCTCCGCCACGATGCAGTGGCCACCGAACACAATGTCCTTGCTCGATTCCATGGCACCCGCGCTGCTGTAGACGTAAGCGCAAATGCCTTTGGCGCTGGACATGCGCACGAGCTCACGGCGGTAATTAGCTTTAGAGATCAACTCGTTGCTGGCGGAAAGATTTACCACGATCTGGGCGCCTGCCAGGCTGGCTTTGATGCCAGGCGCTTCCGGCGCCCACAGGTCTTCGCAGATCTCCACACCGACGCGGTGGCTGGCACAATCAAACAGCTGGTCAGTACGTATCTGAAACTGGCCAAGCTGGTTGTGTACCACGGTTTCGTTGATGGCGGCGCCGGGTACGAACCAGCGCAGGTCATAGAATTCACCGTAGTTGGGGTGTACGGACTTGGGCACCATGCCCAGCAAGCGATTGGCGCCGATGACTGCCGCGCAATTCAACAGGCGACCGTCAGCTAGGCGCCACGGAAGACCCACCACCGTCAGAGGCACCGTGTTGATCGCGCACAGCTCGATCAGTGCCTGTTCGCTATCGCGCAGCAGGGCTTCGGTAAAAAACAGGTCTTCGGCGCTATAGCCTGCGATGCAGAGCTCTGGAAACACGGCAATGCTGACGTGCTGATCGCTTAATGCGCGCAGCATGGCGCCGATTGAAGCGACGTTTGCTGCCGGGTTGCCGATGGCGACTGCGGGGGATACTGCTGCTACCCTGATAAAGCCGAGCTGTGAGAAGTCCATAGCCGTATTCTAGCTCATGCATCCAGCGTGAGGGTGTCGCCAGCGCGAATCAGGCCTGGTTCCAGCACCCGTGCGTAAATCCCCAGATTACCGTTGTTGGCTTCCACCAGGCCGCGCATGATGTCTGTATCGGCGGGAAGATCGGCAAAGCCGTGTGTGGTCATGATGCAACGTGGGCATGCCATTTCGAACTTCAGCACTGCACCGCCCAGGCGCCCGCTTTGACCTGCCCATGATTCTTCCACGAAACCTGTAGTCGGCGTGTCCACCAACAGGTTGGGGCGGAAGCGGCGTACGTCGAAGTTGCTGTTGGCACGGCTGGCCTCCACCGCGGCCAGCGAGCTCTTCGACATGACCAGCAAGGGGAACGCATCGAAATAGGTGCCTGGGGGCGATTCGTAGGTAAACAATTCAGGTGGAAAAGCCGAGAGATCCGGGAGCGGTTCCTGGGGCGTTCGAGCAAACACTTCGCGCAGCGCTTTTTCGGGATCGGTATCCGGCGCTTGCGGCTGCCGCAGATAGTGCTCGAGCTGGTCGGCTGGAAACAGCGGCCAGATAGACACCGGGTGGCCGATCGCGGCACTTAGAATTGCGTTGACCTCAGGGTCTTCGGTATGCGTCGAGGTGCCGTCGGCGAGCCTGATGGTGGCTGCCGGGGATGGCGTGTCCGCGGTAGGCTCCGTGTCCAACGTTGCGCTCATGCCCATGATAGCGGCGAAGCGCTTCCCACCCTTAATTCCGCCGCGCTCATCGTCACGCAGAGTCCAGCAGCGATCACCGGCGATGCCCTGCGCGCCGACGTTGGCAGCCGTTAGTGCGTGCCCGCCCATACTTTTCACAGGATAGCGGAACAGATCGGTGACGGTTGCAGTCATCGGAAACCTCGTGAAATTTGGCTGCTAGTGAATGCTTGGTTCGATGCCTTCGAGCTCACGCACCAGCACTGCGGTTTTCTGCAGGATGCGATTGATCAGGGCATCTGCGGTGAGTGAAAAGCGAAAGCCCATGGCTATGCAGGTAGAGAGTTCGATGATTGGCGTGGTCAGTTCCCAGGGGTTATGGGCTCCGTACAAGCGGCCTCTGATTCTGTTGAAGTGGGCCTTCTGGGTGGCTGAGCCCTCCTCCTCAAGTTGTACGATGAGCTCATCGAGCAGAGGGCCTATTTCATTGCGTGCAGAGGTAACGTAGTGCATTCCAATGACCGTTTGCCAACTCCGGTCATATTAACACGCCAGAGCGAGACAGTCCTCGATTACTAGCTGTGCGCCTGCTTTTTTCAGGGTTTTTTCATTCGCGCTACCGCTCAGCACGCCGATGCAGTACATGCCCAGTCGACTCCCCGCATGCATATCCAGCGCGCCGTCACCGATCATGGCGGTCTCGTCAGGGCGGCTACCGATCGCGTCAAGGCACGCCTGTAAATGTCGCGGGTCAGGCTTGAGAAAGGCAGTGTCGTCGCGTGTGTGGAGCGCGTCGATGTGAGACTCGAGATGCGGGAATACCTGTAATACAGCGGCGCGACAGTTTCGCGTGACCACGCCCAGACGCAGCCCGGCGGCTCGCAGCTCACCCAACTTGGTTGGGATGCCGGGAAATGGGGACGTGGTCCTGGCCGCGTTCAGCTCTATGTTCGTGATCAGCTCGTGCGCTTCGTCGCGGTATGCCGAGGCTGTATCGGGTCGGTTGTGTTGCAACCAGACGTAGGCTGCGTCGATGACTTCTACAATGTATCGGTCAGCGTAGACAGTCTCAGGTACGTCAGTGCGCAAGGTAAACTCGAGCACTTGCCGGCGCATGTCCGGCAGATCGAGGTTGGGTGCCAGTGTGCCGTCGAAATCGAACAGCGCGCCCTGCAACTGGGACAGATTCGTCATTGCTGAGAGCGGTCGCGAGCTTGCCAGCGCGCCTCGTGGGTGAGCTCGATGCGTTGCCTGAAGCGCTTTATGCCGGCGCCTATGCACAGCACAAGACCGAGGGCTGCTACCCCGGGATACGCTATGGCTTCAACCCAGTTCTGTGCGCCGATGTTCATGCTCAGGGCCGCCAATGCGAACGCGGCGAAGCCGACTGCCACCAGAGCCCGGGTTATGAGGAACGCTGCCAGCGCGAGAATGAGGGGTAGCCACAGCTGGTGTAGTGGATCTGGCTTTGTATTGTCCAGCAGAAACATTGCGGCGCCGGCAATGATCACTCCGGCCGCGCGGGACCATGGATGGGACAATCCGGTCACGTCACTATGTCTACCGCGCCGCCGTCAATGCGAATGTTCTGGCCGTGGATGGCATCCGCCTGGGGGCTACACAGGAAAGCCACCAGCGCCGCAACTTCTTCGCGGCGGGCGATTCGGCGAATGGGGATATCCTTTGCGACGTGCGGCTCCACCTCAGCCCAGCTGTCGCCCCAGCCTTCGCGCTTGCCTTTCGCCAGATACGCCGCCTCTACTTCCGGGGTCAGAATTAGTCCTGGAGAAACCAGGTTGACGCGCACGCCGGTACCAGCCACTTCCTTGGCCAGCCCCACGGACATATTTGCCAGCGCACCCTTGGCGGCATAGTAGCCTGGCATGCGGCTGTTGGGGCGAGAAGAGCCTACGGTGCCCAGGTTGATGATGCGCCCCCAGCCCATATTGCGCATGCCCGGCAGGAAGAGCCGGATCATGCGCTGCGCGGAGAGGACATTTTTCTGGTATGCGTCAATCCAATCGCTGGCGTCGCTCTTTGACCAACTGCCGGGGTCCGCGGTGCCATAGTTGTTGATGAGCATGTCCACCTGGTGCGTGCCGCAATGGATTGCCACTTCGTTGGCTCCTGCATCTGTAGTGATATCGCCGGTGATGGGGATGCCGCCACCGATGGCAGCTACGGACTCCTCGGCTTGACCGGGCTCTAGACCGTGCACGAGCACTACCGCCCCTTCGTCCAGGAGCGCTTTGGCGATGATCTGCCCCGTGCCGCGGTGGCTACCGGTGACGATAGCGGTGTGGGTGTCGAGATTCAGTTCCACGGCAGGCGTCCTATATTGGTTGGTTCGCGCATTGTGATGGATGCAATCGTGCACGATAACAAAGATACTTCTCATGATGGAGTGCCTGTCTTGGGTGGGATTTCTGCTCGCCGTTTTTATCGGTAGCTATGTTCAGTCTGTTGCGGGTTTCGCCATGGGCATGATCATCGTGGCGGTTGTGGGTGGTTTGCGCTTGCTGGATGTGCCCACTTTGAGTGCGGTAGTGAGCCTGTTGACCATCCTTAACGTATTTCTCGCGCTGCGCGGGCAAACTCACTTCGTGCACAAAAAACTGTTTACCTGGTTGGCTCTGGGACAGGTTCCAGCGATCTATCTGGGCCTGCTTCTGATGACGTGGCTTGATGGCAATACCAGATGGATGTTGGAGCTGTGCCTGGGGGTGTTCATCACCGCGGGTGGCCTGTCCATGTCGTTGAAACCCCATCCATGGGCGAAGGTTTCAGGCCCGTGGAGCACCTTGTTCACTGGTCTCAGCGGCGGCCTCGTAGGCGGCATGTTTTCCGCCAGTGGTCCCGTGCTGGGGTGGTTTGGTTATAGTCAGCCACTGAAGCTGGCGACCATTCGCGCCACGCTGCTTGCCTGCTTCGTGCTCACTACGGGTACTCGCACGATCCTGGTTGGCGTCGAAGGTGGGCTTACCGAACGGGTCTTGAGCTTTGCGCTGGCTGGGTTGCCGGTTGTGTTCGTCGGCACCTGGCTCGGTCGCAGCTTCCCGCCCCCGGTGGGTGAGGAAACCATTAGGCGGGGATCATACGTGCTACTGCTTGTGATGGGAGTATGGATACTGGCCAGCGCTGGCTTACGGGCAGCGAGCTGAGTCCTTCGTTGGTGATGGTTAGCCTAGTGGTTTCTCAAACCAGGCGACGTCCCAGAACTTGTTGAACTTGAAGCCCACCTCGTCATAGGCGCCGACCTGGGTAAATCCAAACTTGTGGTGCAGTTGCACGGAAGCGTCGTTCGGCAATGTAATGCCCGCATAGGCGCGGTGTAGCGGCTGCTCGCTCACGTAGTCAAAAAGCTCGGCGTATAAAGCGGTTCCGATCCCTCTGCCTGCTGTGTCGGTGTCAACGTAGATGCTGACTTCAGCCGAAGTGGCGTATGCAGGCCTTGCCTTGAAGCGCTGGCAGCACGCGTAGCCGACGACATCTTTGCCCACAACTGCCACCAGGCAGGCATACGGTGCGCGTTCGAATTGTGCAAACCACGGCTGCCGGTCCACCACGCTGAATGTCTGCGTGTCGAAGGTGCAGGGGCTGTTTTCGATGTAGTGGTTGTAGATATCGACAATCGCGGGTTGGTCCGCTGGCCGCAGCGGCCGTACCGTGCATCGAGCTTCAGCCACGCCGTTCCTTGTAAATCTGGGCCATCAAACCGAACAGCGAAGTAAGATCGTTGGGCGAGTCGTCACCGGCGAACTCCTTGAATAGTACCGCTACGTTTACTGCTATGCGTTCACCGTCTCCCCAGGAGTCATAGTCCGCGAATGAGATGTCGCGACACGCCTGCATCACGTCCATGCCGGCGTCGTAGCGCGCGCGAGCCTCGTCGCGGATGTAGCTCAGATAGCCTCGCACTGCACGAATGCCCGCCTTATCAGTGATCGGACCGTGGCCTGGAACCACGGTTTCCAGATCCAGTCCCAGCATGTAGTCGCACGCGTCGAGCCAGTTCTGCACCGGACCGGCCCACAGGATCGGGTGCCCTTCGATGAACAGAATGTCGCCAGTAAAAACTGTACGGTCTGCGGGCACATACACCAGCACGTCCCCGTGGGTGTGGGCGGGCCCTACCTGCTTGAGAAGCACCTGCTTGTCGCCCACCTTGACGTCCAGCTCGCCTTCGAAGGTCCGATTGGGTAGTGCGCGGTTAATATCGCGGAAGTCGAACTGGCCGAAGCAATGCACGAAAAACTCTCCGACGGCGCCCATGTCCGGCGCCGCTTGCAGTAGATTCAGCATCATCTCGGGGCTCTCATTGGCGAGCTCGGCAAGACAAGCTGCGGAGGCTATGATCTGCGCGTCGCCCACCAGTTCATTGCCGTTACAGTGGTCGCCATTGGCGTGGGTGTTTACTAGAAAGTTGTAGTCGCGTGTGGCGCTCGGTGCTGCGTCGTGCATTGCATCGAGCATGACCTGGGTAAGGGGCTTATCGAACAGGGTATCCACAACCATGCTGGCGTCACCGTCTACAATGAGGCCGGCGTTGCTCCAACCCCAGCCTCCGTCAGGCTGAAGCCATGCATAACATTGGGAACCAAGCGGTTGCAGACCGCGCTCGTAAGGTCGTATCCCAAGTCCCACTGGCGTTCTCCCCTAAACCCGGCGTAATCGATTGTAGCACCATAGGTTGGCGTGATTGCCCGCTTGTTTTTTGGTGGTAAACCGCTACTGTGCCCGCATGCAGGAATACGACCGCATCCGCCCGTTCGATGATCATGAAGTGCCTGCTGTGGTAGAGCGCGTCGTAAAAAATCCGGAATTTGGCAAGGCGGCCTCGAAACTCGTCATGCCTGAGGTGCTGCAGGGCACCCATCTCGGTGACTGGGCGACCACGCTGCTGCTGCGGCTGAAAACGCGACATCTGCGCACAGTGCAGGGTTGCCAGTTGTTTATTGCCGACTATTTTGAACGCCTGGTCGGCGACACCATCGAAGAGCTGACAGTATCGGGCCTGGAGCAGCTCGACACCGCGGATCAATACCTGTTCGTGTCCAACCACCGCGACATCGCCATGGACTCCGGTCTGCTGAATTTCCTGATCCATCAGGAGGGCCATGAGACCTGCCGTATGGCGGTAGGAGACAATCTGCTGACCAATCAGCTCGCGGCGGATCTCATGCGCTTGAACAAGAGTTTCGTGGTGGAGCGCAACGTCAGCGGGGCCCGTGCAACCATGAACGTGCTCAACCGAACCAGCAGCTATATTCGACATTCCCTGGAAGAAGGTGTGTCTATCTGGATCGCGCAGGCCCAGGGGCGCGCTAAGGACGGTTGGGACCGCACCGATCCTGCGTTGTTGAAAATGCTCGCGCTCGCATACAAAGACCACGAAAACTCCATGGCCGCGATGCTCGAGCAGATCACCATCGTCGCCGTCTCCATATCCTACGAATTGGATCCCTGCGCCCTGCGCAAAGCCCACGAGTTGTATGTGCTCGCCCAGGAGGGTCGCTACGATAAGAGTGATCAGGAAGACCTGGACAGCATCATCATAGGACTGATCGGCCAGAAGGGTCGCGTTCACCTGCATTTTAGTGAACCTTTGCGGGAGCAGGTCGGCGATCCCGATGAGTTGGCCACGATACTGGATACCGAGATCTTGCGCGGCATGCGGATCTTCCCGACTTTCGTGGCGGCGGCGAGGGCGTTGGGCGACGATCTGCAGGATGTGGCGGAAGTTCCCGAGCTGTCTTCGGTGACGGGTTGTTTTAAAGCGCAACTTGATGCGTGCCCGCAAGCGGAGCGGGAACATCTGTTGGTCCAGTATGCCAACGTGCTGCGCAATCGCGCCGCGCTGGGCGTTAGCGGTCAGTAGCGGCGCAGCTGGTCTCTAACGCGATCCGGCTATAGATAAGTCAGTGGCGGTTCATCCAGTAGCGCCATTTGTTCGCGTAGCTCCAGCAGATGATCCGACCAGAATCGCGGCGACTCGAACCATGGAAATGCGATGGGAAATGCTGGGTCCTGCCAGCGACGGGCGATCCAACCCGCGTGATGCATGATGCGCAAGGTGCGCAACGCTTCGATAGTGCTCAAGGTACTCGCCTGGAAGTCATAGAAAGTAGTATAGGCATCGAGAATTGTGTTCAGCTGCTGGGTCTGTTCGGCGCGTTCGCCACTCAACAGCATCCACAAATCCTGGATGGGCGGCCCGCTCACGCAATCGTCGAAATCAACGAAATGTGGAGTATCCACGCGCCACAATACATTGCCCATATGGCAATCGCCGTGAATACGGATGGCAGGCAAGCCTGCCAGCAATGGATCGATGCGTTCGAGCAGGTGCACAGTGAGCGTGGCGTAAGCTTCTTCGATATCCGGAGGTACGAATGCGTGCTCCAGCAGGTAGCTACGGCTGTCGTGCCCCAGTCGCTGCGCGGTCAATGCGGGTCGGTGCTCAAACGTGCCGCCAGCGCCGACAGCGTGCATTCGTCCGATGGTGCGGGCTAACACTTCCAGGTCGCTTTCATTTTCGAGATTGGGCGGGTGGCCACCCTGGCGTGGGTACACCGCGAAGTGAAAGTCGTGGTACTCGAACAGGCTCTCACCCTCTACCGCCATGGGTGCGACCACCGAAATTTCAGCTTCGGCCAACTCCATCGTGAACGCGTGTTCCTCCATGATGCATGCGTGGCTCCAGCGCTCGGGCCGATAAAACTTAGTGACCATGAACCCGCCGTCTTCGAGCTCCGCCTGATACACGCGATTCTCATAGCTGTTCAATGCCAACAAACCGCCGTTGGGCTGTAGCCCGATGGATTCGAGCGCCTCGAGAATGATCTCGGGGCTCAACGTGGCGTAAGGCGTGTCTTCTGGGTGCGGATGTCCTTCCATGCGGCGCACTGTAGCATGGCAAGCTGCCAGTCCTAGGCTGCGCGGGTCGCTACCCACAAATCCATATTCGTGGCACCGTGATCGGAGAGCAGCTCGGCAAGGGCCCGCGCGGTGCCCCCGGTCGTGAGCACGTCGTCGAGGATCGCGACGTGGGAGAATGGCAGCGGCGCGGACATTGCGAATGCCTGCGGCAACAGACCCAGGCGTTGCGATCTGGGCAGCGTGTGCTGGGCTGGACCATGCCGGCGCTTGATAGGGCCAAAGAACACCGGTAGCTGCAGCGCCCGAGCGACATGGTGGGCAAGCCATGCGGCCTGGTTGTAACCGCGGCGCACCTGGTTCCGGTAAGACAAGGGGACGGGTATCACCGCCTCGGGCAACGATTTCGACCTGTAGCGCAGACGAATCGCGTCGACCATGGCCATGGCCAGGGTTTGTCCCGCGCGCAGGCCGTTGGCGTACTTCAGTTGATGCACCAGATAGCGCGCTTCTTGCTGATGCACCAGTGGCGCGATTGCGGTTCCGCTGGTGAGAGGCTTGCTCTGGCAGACGCGGCATACTCCCGGAGAAGCAAGTGGTACAGCGCAGTGCAGGCAGCAGGAAACGTTGCGTGGCAGTGCCGCCCAACAGAAGTGGCACAGTAGATGCGGTTGGCGTTCAGCTTGGGATTGTTGGCACAACACGCACGCGTCTGGGGCGACCAGGTCCATCAAGGCGTTGATCAATGGCATGTGCTACGTTGTGCCATGGCGAGGTGGGCATTTATGTAGGCTACACCCGGCAATGCCTACCAGTGGCTGGCCAGATTCAGTCGCGAAGTACCAGGGCGTCCCAACGCCCTGGTTCAAATATAGTCAGCGACCCCTGCTGGTGGTTGCGAAAATCGTATGCCATGCCTTGTGCTAGAGAGATCCGAAAGCGTGCTTTGTCGACCACGTCGGTCCGGGCGCGCAGCCATTCGAACACCGACAATACAGCGACGCCGTCAATGACAAATCGGTGGCTTGCGGGAAAGGTGCACTCAACGAAGCGGTTTGCGAAGAAACGGTAGATGGTGTCGACGTAGCGCATCTCCAGCTCACCGGTGTAGTTCTCGGCAACTTCGTCCGGGGTGCCCAGCATATCGAGCAGATCGTCCGCCGGCGCGCCAAACGGCAGGTCGTTCACCGCCCGATGGGTCGCTACATTGATGATGGGGACACGCTCGTTCACGGATGGGTCATGGCTTGTTTTATCGATTAAGATAAGCACCTTGCATTAGGCATTAAGGATCTCTCTTGGAGTACCGAGCACCGGAGCGCGACGCATATTTTCTCATGTTTGAATTGTTTCGTGTTCAGGATCTGTGGCCACAGATCCCTGCGTTTGCCGATTTTAGCGAAGATCTCATACAGGCGGTGATCGCAGAGGGCGCGCGCCTGACGTCGGAGGCCATTGCGCCCACGAACGCACCTGGAGATGAACAGGGTTGCGAGTGGAACGACGGCGAAGTGACAACACCGCAAGTCTTCAAAACTGCATACGCGGAAATCGCCCAGGGTGGCTGGCTGGGTCTTGCCGGAAATCCTGAACATGGTGGTCAGGGCATGCCGAAAATGCTTGCCGGCCTGGTCGAGGAAATGTTGTGGGCGGCCAATACAAGCCTGTATCTGTACGGAACCCTTACCGTGGGTACTTGTGTATGCATCGATACCCACGGCACGCCTGAGCAGAAAGCGACCTATCTACCGAAACTTTACAGCGGTGAGTGGGGCGGGGCCATGGCGTTGACCGAGAGCCATGCCGGCACGGACCTGGGCATCATGCGCGCAAAGGCAGAACCTCAGGGCGACGGCAGTTACAAAATCAGCGGCACGAAGATATTTATCACCAGCGGTGAGCACGACCTTGTGGAAAACATTGTGCACCTGGCACTGGCTAAGCTACCGGACGCACCACCGGGGTCCAAGGGTATATCGCTGTTTATCGTGCCGAAATATCTACCCGATGAAAACGGGAGGCTAGGCGAACGTAATGACTGGGCGAGCGGCTCCCTCGAACACAAGATGGGTATTCGCGGCAGCGCGACTTCAGTGATCAACTACGATGGGGCAACGGGCTTCCTGCTCGGTAAAGAGAACCAGGGTCTGGCAGCGATGTTTACCATGATGAATTACGAGCGTCTGTCGGTCGGTTTGCAGGGGTTAGGATCTGGCGAAGCCGCCTATCAACTGGCCAGCAGCTATGCCCGTGATCGGATTCAGGGGCGCTCGCCCGAGGGTGCGCAAAATCCCAGTGCCGCGGCGGATTCACTGCTGGTGCATCCGGACGTGCGGCGGATGTTGCTTACCCAGCGCGCCTATAACGAAGCTGGCCGAGCGTTCGCGATGTTTGTGGCGATGCAGTTGGATCTGGCCAAGTACCACGACGATGTCCAGGCGCAAACTCTATCCGAACTGTTGACGCCCGTAGCGAAGGCTATGCTCAGCGACAAGGGTTTTGAAGGTGCGGTGCTGGCGCAACAGGTATTCGGCGGGCATGGCTATGTGCGTGAGTGGGGCGTAGAGCAGCTGGTACGTGACGCGCGTATCGCCCAGATCTATGAAGGCACGAATGGTGTCCAGGCGCTGGATCTGATCGGGCGTAAAACCCTGCGCGACGGCGGCGTAACCCTGCGCAAGTTTGTCGACGACATGGCCCAATCTGAAGTGGCCGACGAGCATCAGGCAGACCTGAACGACGCGTTGGATAGACTGGTACGAGTGACGGCCTATGTGGTGGAACATGCGGCGGATGATGTAAATCTGCCCGGAGCCGCATCGACGGAATTCTTGGAACTGCTCGGCTTGACCATATATGCCTGGCTGTGGGCACGCATGGTGGCGGCTGCGCCGAGCGATGATTTTGGCGACGCCAAACGCATGACGGCGCAGTTTTTCTTTGCGCGTCTGCTGCCGCGGACCCAGGGGCTGGAGGCGAGTATCTGCAGCCCTGCGGATGCCGTGATGGCAATGCCGGCGGATCTGTTCTAGCGCTCGTCTTGCGGCGGGCAGGCGTGGGCTGAAAGGGCGGGATCGCATACCTGAATCTGGCGCAGGGCCTGGGACCATGCGCCGATTTCAGTGCTGCCCACAGGTACGGATTTAACGCCGTCTTCGTCCTCCGTGACCGGCGGTAGACGCCATATGCGTGTTACCGTGTAGAACGCATTGTTTCCGCGTATTACTTTGACCATTGTCAGCATGGCGTTCTTGGTGCGCTTGTTTTCCGGGCACTGCATCATGTGTACCGCGGTGGGGTAACCGTTTTCGAAGCCGGCAAACACGCCACTCTCTGTGAAGTCGTTGCACACTTCACCTTGTTCCTGCGCCAACCCCTGCACGAAAACTAACGGATCAGGTAAGTCGCTGCCCGACAATGCCTCGATGATGAGTTTCTCGGTCCAGTCCTGCCCGGTATCGGGTGGGATGTATTCTGAAACTGCAAGTTGCCCGGTGTTGCGTTCGATGACCTTCACCCAGGTGTCTGGCACTTCCGCAAGGAGCTTTTCAGTTGCGTCGGGTCCGGCCGACGTGTTGGACGCGCACGCGCTGAGCAACAGCGCAGTCAGCAGGGTCCGTGATACCTTCATCCGCGCGGAAAAACCCAAGGGTGCGAGGACGACAGACCGCCGTCTACAGGGATCGCCTGACCATTCACGTAAGAAGCGCGGTCGCTCAACAGGAAACAGGCCATTTCACCTATCTCGGCGGGCTGGCCGTAGCGTTTGGTGGGGTTGACCTGACCGATGCGGCCTTCGGTACCGCGCTCGCGGGCATTGTCGAATACGGGTTGGGTCATGCCAGTCTCTATCAGCCCCGGGCAGATAGCGTTGATGCGTATGCCGGTACCATACAATTGATACGCTACCGTTTGTGCGATGCTTATCACACCCGCCTTGCTGGCGCTGTAGTCAACGCCTCCGGCATTGGCGCGCAAGCCTGCCACCGATGCCGTGCATACGATAGAGCCCGCCCCCTGGGCGGTGAAATTGGGAACCGTGTGTTTAATGGCGAGAAATACGCCGATGGTGTTGACGGCCAGAGTGCGTTGCCAATCTTCGACGCTGAGCTCGAGCATTGGCTTGCCGCCGCCCCCCACGCCGGCGTTGGCGTAGATGCCGTGCACGCTGCCAAACTCTGCTACGCAGCGCTCGACATAACCGCGAACCTGATCTTCATCGCTGGCATCGGCTTGTATGGAGCTCGCGGTACCGCCGTCGGCGTTTACCAACGCCGCGGTTTCTTCCGCCGCGGGACTCAAATCGACGCATAAGACGTGTGCCCCGTAGCCGGCCGCAAGCTGACTCGTGGCGCGGCCAATGCCGCTGCCGGCGCCGGTGATGATGATGTTCTTGCCGTCTAGCATTGGCTCGCTCCTGTGCTCTTAGTGAATCGCAACCGGGTTGATCACTGCTTGCACGGCGCCGACGAAGCGCGGCTGGCCCAATACGAACAAGAATTCACTCACGCCGTCTGCCGCCAGGCCCCGGGTGTCCATGTTCTCGAGAACGTAGATGCCGTTTTTTGCCAGCAGCTCCGGGTGTACCGGAAATGCCTGGGTACTGTCTTGTGAAGGCAACACCTCCAGTGCCCATGAGTCTGATCCGACTGCCACCACGCCCAGACCGGCCAGGTATTTAGCGCCGTCAACGCCCAGACCGGGTTCACCCGCCATGAAGCGCTGCGGATCGCTGTCCATCACGTTGAGCCATCCAGTGTGGAACAGCACCACGTCGCCCTGCTCAATCTTAATGTTGGCGGCTGTGGCGGCAGCTTTGATCTCCGCACTGTTGATGGCGGTGCCCTCGTCGAGGATGTCTTTTCCCATGAGCTTGGCCACGTCCAACAATACGCCGCGGCTGACGATGGGCGGCAGCCGGTCGATGGACAACTTGGTCAGCCCTTTGGGGGTAATGAAGTCGCTGGCCTTGTTACCGTTGTAGTAAACATGGTTGATCCCCATATGACCGAGGCCGTCGATCTGACTGCCAATGCCCATCCACAAATTCATCAGGTCGTCGTTACCCGTTGCCTTGTTGCTACCTAGAGGCGTACCGGTGCCGTCGTCCAGCTGCAGGATGGTCATGGAATACGAACGCGGTGGATAGGCGGGTGAATCCGGTCCGGTCTCCACGCCAAGGGCATAGGTTTTGCCGGTTTTGACCAATCGGGCTGCCTGTATCACTTTGGCTGCGGACAGGTTGTTGATGGCGCCGAGGGTGTCATCCGGGCCATACCTGGACGGATACCATTGTTCGTCGGCGTACCCCAGATTGGCCGCGGTGACTGATGCGACAGCTAAAAAGACGGCAAAGATTCTGTTGCCCATAGATTGCATTGTTGCGCTCCCATTCCCATTGAGTTGTGCAGCGAGTATACCGCTAAGGGCTTGCGCAATCAGTCAGGCAGCCGGAGAGTCGCCCAGTTTCTGTAGCAGTTTCTGATAGATGTCGCCAAACGCGCCATTGCTCATGATCACCACATGGGTTTTCTTCGAACCGCCGGAAACGTTCAGTTTTGCGATCTCACTAACCACCGCATCGTGCTTGTCGATCATTCTGGCGGGGATCACACACGCTTGGACCACTTCTGCTAAGTCCCACTTGATGTTGTCGCTGCGGAACCAGAGCGCTTTGTCAGCCGCAGCGCAGCAGGTAGTCAACTCATGGCGCAAGGTGCCCAGCGACATGGTGTGGGTGCGCGGCTCGATCACCGCGAGGATGTCGTCACTACCAACCTGTTTGCGTAGGCCTTCCAGCGTGCTGCGAATGGCGGTGGGGTGGTGTGCAAAATCATCGTATACCACCAGCGAGTCGCTTGCGTAGATGACTTCGAGGCGCCGCTTCACGCCTTCGAACCGATTGAGCGCTTCGATGGATTGCGCTGGTGGCACACCAGCGTGGCGGGCCGCTGCAATGGCGTTCAGCGCATTCTGTTGGTTGTGCTTGCCTAACAGATTCCATTCGATGCGGGCAACTGCGTCATCGTTGAGCGTGACATTGAACGAAGCTCCGTCTGAGGTGATGTCCCCCACGCTCCAGCGCTCGCCGTTGTCTTGCTGCAGCGATTTCTTCGGCGGTGAATTGCCAACCCGCGCTACCGGCGTCCAGCACCCCATGGACAATACTTCGTTCAAATATTCGTCGTTGCTCGGGGCGAGCACGAGACCCCCTGCCGGCACGGTTCGCAGCAGGTGGTGGAACTGCAGTTGGATGGCCTTGATGTCCGCGAAAATGTCCGCGTGATCATATTCCAGGTTGTTCAATATCAACGTGCGTGGGTGGTAGTGGACGAATTTTGAGCGGCGGTCGAAGTAGCTGGTGTCGTATTCATCCGCCTCGACGATAAAGAATGGCGAGCTGCCCAGGCGGGCGGACTGCTCAAAGTTTTTCGGTGCGCCACCGATCAGGTATCCCGGCTCTAGACCGGCGCAACTCAATATCCATGCCAGCATGCTGGCTGTCGTGGTCTTACCGTGAGTGCCAGCTGCGGCCAGCACCCAACGGTCGCGCAGCACCACTTCGCCCAGCCACTGCGCGCCGGAGGTATAGGCAAATCCTTTTTCGAGGATGTACTCCACCGCGTCGTGTCCCCGCGGCAAGCCCGCGTTGCCGATCACTATCAGATCCGGCGCCGGGTCGAGGTGGCCGGGATCGAACCCTTCGAACACGGCAATGCCCGCCGCGGCAAGCTGGTCGCTCATAGGCGGGTATATCGCCGTGTCGCTCCCGCTGACGGCGTACCCCATCTCCTGCGCGAGTTGCGCCAGGCTGCCCATCAGAGTGCCGCCTATGCCGAGAAAGTAAATGTGCTGGTTCATGTAGACAGTGCTGCTTCCGTGATGGCGACGGAAAATATGACGACGAACAACGCGATGGCGATGCCGAAACCGATGTGGATATTCATCGCACGATGAAAAATGAAACCGTATATCGCCAGGCTCCACAATGTAAGTAGTGTGACGGCGAAAAATCTAACGGAATCGTCGATCGCCCCGGCCGCAGCGAACGCCACCGCGGTAATTGTGGTCAGGATGATGTCCACGCCGAACACTGCGGTAACCGTTTGCGCGACCCGGTTGGTGAGGTTCATAAGCGTCATTACAAACCAGATCAGACCACCAGTGCCTGCCAGGCTGACGACAGCCAGGGTGACCGCGCTCAGCGCGGTAATGGCCGGATCGGCATACGTCAGTTGCACGGCGATGCTGAGCAGCGCATTAACTGCGATGACGGCGACGGTGAGAATGTTATTGACGGGGATGGTGTCAGGGCCGGATCTGAAGATGCAGATGCGCCAGAACAGCAAAGCGATAGATTTCATGCAGAACTTAAGATCGAGTTGATTAAATTGTCGCACAAATAGAGTCCATCACGGACAATAGCCGCGCTTTTTTCCTGCAACCAAAGGAGTGACAAACAAGATGCCCAAAGCCAATGCTTTTTATGCTCAATCCGGTGGCGTCACCGCCGTGATCAACGCCTCGGCGTGTGGCGTGATTGAAACCGCAAGACGACACAAAAATGTTATTGGCAAAGTCTACGCGGGGCGAAATGGCATCCTGGGCGCCTTGAATGAAGAACTGATCGACACCTCCAAAGAGTCGGCCAAAGCGATTTCTGGATTGCGCCAGACACCCAGTGGTGCGTTCGGCTCCTGTCGCTACAAGATGAAATCGGTGGAAGAAAACGCGCGCGAGTATCAGCGCCTGATAGATGTCTTTCGCGCTCACAACGTGCGTTACTTTTTCTACAATGGCGGGGGTGATTCCCAAGACACGGCCAACAAGGTCTCCCAGCTTGGACATGCCATGGGCTATGAGCTGCGATGTATCGGCATACCCAAAACCGTGGACAATGACCTGCCACACACCGATTGCTGTCCCGGATTTGGTTCCGTCGCCAAATATGTAGCGGTGTCGACCCGGGAGGCTTCTCTGGACGTGGCGTCCATGTGCGAGACCTCGACCAAGGTATTCGTGCTGGAGGTCATGGGCCGCCATGCAGGGTGGATCGCGGCGGCTGGCTCGTTAGCCCAGAAAGATGCCAACGATGCGCCGCACATCATCCTGTTGCCGGAAGTGCCATTTCACCAGGCCCGGTTCATCCGTAAGGTACGAGATACAGTCAAAAGTAATGGATACTGTGTCATTGTCGTGTCGGAAGGCGCGCAATACAAAGACGGCACTTTTCTGGCCGACGCGGGCGGCAAGGACGCCTTCGGCCATACCCAGCTTGGCGGCGTCGCGCCCATGGTGGCGGAGCTCATAAAATCGAAACTCGGATACAAATATCACTGGGCCGTGGCGGACTATTTACAACGCGCGGCGCGGCATATAGCTTCAAAAACGGACGTGGAGCAGGCCTACGCCTTAGGCAAGGCGGCCGTGGAAATGGCCCTGGCAGGCAAAACTGCACTCATGCCCACCATCATGCGTACCAGCGACAGCCCATATCGTTGGAAGATAGGTGAGATAAAGCTGTCCCGAGTGGCCAATGTGGAGCGCAAGATGCCCAGGAGCTTCATCTCCAAAGATGGCTTTGGCGTCACTGCGGCGGCGAAGCGCTATCTGGCACCGCTCATCGAAGGCGAAGACTATCCGACCTACGTGAACGGCTTGCCTCAATACGTAGCACTGAAAAACCAGCTGGTGGCGAAAAAGTTACCGACCAAATGGTAGCCGTAGGCCGCTAGTGCCACGCTGAATCGTGGCTTGCGCGGTACGCCGGCCGGCTCTTGATGCGTTTCACATAGGCAGCGACTTTGGGCGATGGCGATTCGAGCCAGCCGAATATGATGGAAAAGTCCAGCATGCCGCCAAACACTACATCGGCAGTTGTGAATTGTTTGCCCAATGCCCAATCGTCTGTCGGCGTCATCGATTCGACGGTAGCCATGCAACGCTCCATGTCTCCAAAGCCGGCGGATTGGGCCGGATAGTCCTCCACGCCGAACTGTTTGAAGGAGAACATCGGTTCCAGGGTCGTGCCTGGGAAGAACAGATACCGATAGTAACGCGCGCGTTCGGTTGAATCCGTCGGAGGAGCGAAACCCTTATCGATAAACTTATCTGCCAGGTAGGCGCAGATGGCGGCTGTTTCAGTCACCACCACGTCGCCGTCTGCCAGCGCGGGAATTTTCCCCATTGGGTTGATCGCTCTGTATTCGGGCGTATCGTTTTCACCCTTAGTGTAGTCGATCACAACCTGCTCATGATCGGCTTCTAGTTCAGTCAGCATCCAATGGGTTGTGACCGCGCGACTCATGGGGTGGTAGTAGTGTTTCATCTGTTTGCCTTCGCGTGCTTGCATGAACCAGTATTATTGCAGAATGCTACTGACAACGTGGTGGCAGTAGAGTATCGGCGTTCTAGAACTCGATCACGCAACCATCGAATGCACACGTCTCGGGTACGTCGTCGACATGGGCGAGCATGTCTTCGCTCATGTGGGTCAGCACAATGTTGCCCGCGGAAAGCTTGGAGATGTCCGGATAGTTCATGTGCCACTTAACTGATTTGCTGTAGAAGTAGCATTCCGCCACTAGGAGGTCGACCCCCGCGACAAAATCTATCAACTTCTGGGTGAGTTCGCCGTCGCCGGTGAAAGCCATTGTCTTGCCGCCGAAATCTATGCGCAGTGCCAGTGGGTTTGTCTGGCTCGTGTGCCGCGCGTCTATCGCCGTGATGGTCGGATCCGATAGTGTTGCAGCCGTGTCCGGAGAGATTTCGGTGTAGGCAAGATCGAACGATGGTTGCATAGCGCTGCTACCAGGGAACAATGTTGCCTGGAGCTGCTGGATGTCGCGCGGCCCGATGATGGTCAAAGGTGAGGCTCGCTTAGCGCCAAGCATTGCGTCCAGCAGAAGGAAGGGCACACCTGCACAGTGGTCGCCATGCAGGTGGGTCAACAGGATGGCATCGATGGTGTTGGGATCAATGCCCTGCTTGTGCAAGCCCGCCAGCGAGGTGGCGCCAAAATCGATGGCGAATCTAACGCCAGGCGCATCGACTAAGATGCAGGTCTGCAGGCGGCCACCGCTGCCAAACGCATCGCCGGAACCGATGAAACGAGCCGTAAATGCCGACATGCTTGCAGCTTAACCCAGCGCGCGCCTCAGCGTCATGCGTTCCAGCGAACGTACTTTGGGCGGTGCTCGGGTGTGCCGAAGTCTAACCATTGTGTCCACAGTGCACGGTCGAATGTGAACTCGAAGAGAATGTGATGTTCGTCGACGCCACTCGCAAAACCCATGGCGCTGGCGGCGGCGTGCCGGAACTCAATGTCCGTGTCACAACTTAATGCCTCGCCGCTTGCGAAAAACTCTTCGTCCTCGGGCCCTGGCAACGTGTGCAGGGAATACTGTCTACGTACCCGTAAATCAGCCAACTTTGGTGAGGAGTTCATGATGAAGGCGACCATACGCTGTTGCACAACGCGTGGTACGAACGGGTGAATGCGAGGTCTGCCGCTTGCTGAGACCGTCGCCAGGAACGCAACTTCGTTGAGTTGCAACAAACGCGCGGCGGCTCCAGCTATGTCCGGCGCTTGAAGGGTGAACTTTTTCCAGCCGATCACGCTGCCTCCTGAATTTGATCGAAGCGGAACGCCATTCTAGCCGCGTGACATCTTGCGCCATAGTTGGAGCCTGAGCTAGCCTGTGGGCGCTCACACGTATGGATACTCGATTGAGATATGGAACCATCGGCAATACTGGAGTTGATTGCGGCAGAGGCCAGCCAGGTCGATCAGTCGTTTGAGTATTGGCTCACGGCGTCATTTGCAGTGGTAGTCGCTGCCCATGTGGGCCGCGAGTCCCTGACCGCGCGTCACCGCAACATGTTGAGCAGCCTGTACTTGCTGTTCTGTATTGGAACCCTGGTAAAATTCTGGGCTGATTTCGAATCGCTGCGGTACTTCGAAGGTCTTCTACAAGGCACAGGGTTCTCTGTGGACCGCTTGTCCAATGCTCTGGCAGGGTACGCGCGTGTTGCGCTGTATGTCGTCGGATCGGTGGTAGTTACGACCTTTATCTATCAGGCGCGCTCAATGGCTGGAAGCACGGAAGATTCAAGCTGAAGCACGGGTGGCTTCACTGACATGGTGCGCTGCGCCAACCTCGCAACCAATTTGTTGGCCTATTGGGTCAGCTGCAACCTAACTGGAACACCCGGGCAAGCATCTGTTCGACCGGTGACGACGGCAACGATATTGTCCGCTACGCCGTACTTTTCCTGGCGCAGCTGATGGTACTGCTCGTGTGCTTCGCGATCCGGTGCGGCGACATAGGTGACGCTCTGGCCAGCTCTGCTCAGCGTGACCATGGGCTCATTTTCCAGGCGGGTGATCCAATGTGAATCAGGAGCGCCGTGTTCAACCCATGACGTGCCATCGGCATCCACGATCCAAATGCGCACATCACTGACCTGTCCGTCTGCTTCTGCCCGTTGCAGGGTCACGACTTCCCCGCCCATTTCGGATGCCGCATACATGATCCCGAACACCGAGATCGGGATGGCGACAACTACACCGATCAGTATGTAAACCCATTTCATAGCTGGCGATGATAACGAATATTGTGGGCGTGCGGACAAAAAAACGGCGGGTACTCCCGCCGTTTTCGTTCTACCTGAGCCGGTTCAAGACCGGCATGTTGGCCGCTCAGACCAACAGCGGTGCAATCACCAGGCTCACAATTGCCATGACGTTGATGAGGATGTTCATGCTCGGACCAGAGGTGTCCTTGAACGGGTCGCCCACGGTATCGCCGACAACGGTGGCCGCGTGCACTTCGCTGCCCTTGCCGCCGAGGTTACCTTTCTCAACGTATTTCTTAGCGTTGTCCCAGGCGCCGCCTGCGTTTGCCATGGTCAATGCCAACAGCACACAACCCAACAGCGCGCCGCCCAGCGTTCCGCCCAGCGCTTGCGCGCCGAGGCCAAAACCTACGACCGGAGGCACGGCAACTGCGATAACGCCAGGCAGCAGCATGCGTCGCAACGCTGCGGTGGTGGCGATGTCGACACATTTGGCATTGTCCGGGTCGGCGGTACCTTCCATCAGCCCTGGAATTTCGCGGAACTGACGGCGAATCTCCTGGATCATTTCCATTGCGGCTTCACCCACCGAGGTCATGGTGATAGAGGCGATCAGGAACGGCACCAGGCCACCGATAAACAAACCGATCAATACGTCTGGATCGCCGATATGAAGGATGAATTCGCCGCCGCTGGCACTGGCCACGGTTTCAACGAACGCCGCGATAATGGCCAATGCGGCAAGCGCGGCTGCGCCGATCGCGAAACCCTTGCCCATCGCGGCAGTGGTGTTGCCGAGTTCGTCGAGAGAGTCAGTGATCGCTCGAGTTTCTTCGCCAAGTCCGCCCATTTCGGCGATGCCGCCAGCGTTGTCGGCAATCGGTCCGTAGGCGTCTACCGCCATGGTCATGCCAACCGTCGCCAGCAACCCGACCGCGGCCACGCCAACGCCATATAAGCCTGCCAGGCTGGTGGAGACCCAGATAATGGCGCAGATCGTCAGGACCGGCACCACCACTGATTGCATACCCACGGCCAATCCCGTGATCATAACCGTGGCCGGTCCGGTTTCTCCCGACTCCGCAATACGAACAATCGGGGTGGACGACGTGTAGTACTCAGTGATTAATCCGATGACCACGCCGCCGGCCGCACCGAACAGCACTGACCACCAGATGTTGTTCGACACACCCAAATTTTGCAGGATGAAGTAAACCGCAGAGATGAACAGAATGGGCGTTCCGATCATACCGATGCGCAAGGCCACGGCAGGGTTGGCGCTGGAAAAGCCGCGCACGATGGCTATGCCGATGATCGAAGCAATGAGGCCGGTTGATGCCAGTACCAGAGGGACAAACATCAGGGAAGATCGCCCATCCGCTTCGGCTAGGCCAGGTGCGAGCTGTTGCACGCCAACCGCGCCTAGCGTGGAGGCGATGGCGATAGTCGCGATCATCGAGCCGCAGTAAGACTCGAAAATGTCCGAGCCCATGCCTGCCACGTCGCCGACGTTGTCGCCGACATTGTCGGCTATCACCCCGGGGTTCCGGGGATCGTCTTCGGGTATGCCCTGTTCCAGCTTGCCCACCAGGTCTGCCCCGACGTCCGCACTCTTAGTGTAGATGCCGCCGCCGACGCGAGAAAATAATGCCACTACGGACGCGCCCATGCCGAAACCGTGAATATGATGTGCAGTGTGGGGATCGCCGCCAAAGAAGTAATAGACCAGACCCAGGCCTAGGAGACCGAGCGAAGCAACCGCCAGACCCATGATCGACCCGCCGAAAAACGCCACCGATAACGCAACCGCCTGGCCCTGGGTATGTGCCGCGTTGGTCGTACGCACATTGGCCTTGGTAGCGGTGTACATGCCAAACCAGCCTGCGGCTGCCGACGACAGCCCACCGGCCAAAAACGCCGCGGCTGTGTACGGTCCCAGGTCTGTCATGTAGATGATGACCAATAGCACCGCGGAGAAAAGTGCCAGCATCGTATATTCGCGGCGCATGAAAACCATCGCGCCGATATGAATTTGATCCGCAATTTTCTTCAGCTCATCGCTACCTTCGTCGTAGCTTTTCACAATCCCGTAGATCACGAACGCGGCAATCAGCCCGACAACACCGAGTAACGGCGGGATCATTTCTGATTCGATCATTAAAGGTCCCCAACTTTTATTAGTTCTGGTGAGTTAAAGATAGGACGAGAGCGTTCGACTAACCGCCGGCGCCACCCCTACCTTTTGGCGGCGCGTATCATACCAGCGTGAGCGCTTATCGCCAGTGTCGGTTAATCGGGCAAAAAACGCCTAACCCTGGGCGAGTAGCGTGCGCAAGTCGGTGATGCCCGCATTGGCGCGAGAGACGTATGAGGCCATGACCAGTGAATGGTTAGCCAGCAAGCCTAAGCCATCGCCATTCAATACCATCGGGCTCCACAGAGGTTCCTGGGTGGGCTCCAATTCTCGAATGATCTGCTGCAGCGACACCCTGGCGTTCTTTTTATCCAGCACGTCGCCGAAATCCTGCTCCATTGCGCGCAGTAGATGCAGTAATGCCCAGGTGAAACCTCGGGTTTCATAGAAAACATCGTCGATTTCCAGCCACGGCGTTTTCACCAGTTGATCCTGGGGCGCGTCGGTGGCTTGCTGCGCCGCGGAGTCGCCAGCGAGGTCGGTGTTGAGTTGCCGCTTGCCGACGCTGGCGGACAGGCGTTGCGACATGCTGCCCAGGCGAGTTTCAACCGCGGCCAGCCATTGTTGCAGGTTGTCCGCGCGTGCATAAAACTGTGCATCTGTAGCACTGCTGTCGGCCAGCCGTGCCAGATAGCTTTGTACCAGCTTGATGCCGTCGCGGTATTCATCCTCGGTCTGTGGCAGCGCCCAGGAGCTGTTGTCGAAGAAGAATTTGCCTTCGGCTTCGGCCAGATCTTTATCTTCTACCGATTGGCTCTGGGAGCGTGACAGATCATTGCGATAGACCCTCGCGGTGTCGCGCACGATAGTCAAAACCCCGAATTCCCAATTGGGCACGTTGTCCATCCAGATTCCCGGCGGAAATACGTCGTTGGAGAGGTAGCCTCCCCGCTTGGTCAACAGGGTGTCGCTGAGGGTGACTAAGGTGGCGGTGGTGACATACCCGGTCACCAGCGTGTCGTTGCTGGTTGCGGCCATGCGGGTTGCGTTCTCGGTTACCGCAAACTCTCCGGGCTCGAAGTCCCACCACCAGGACAGCAGTACGCTGATCAACAAATACACGCCGATCAATCCACCCGCGAGCTTTAAAACCGTGTTGGTCGAGTTGCCGGTGTCGTCCATGTAGACAGGGTCGGTTTGTTGCCAAAATTTCCAGCGCACTTGGATCAGACCTCTTGTGTGGTTAATTCAACAGCTTACTAAAGGACGCCTCGGCCTGCTCGCCATCGGCAAACAAAAGCGTGACGGGGAACGGGTCAATCAATTTCGCGACCCCAAAGATCATCAGATGTGGGCCACCGGGTTCGAACCGCAAACGCTGGCCGGGGGCGATGATGTGTTGTTCTGATCTGCGCATGCTGACCCGGTCGTTGTTAGTGACGGTGATGTGCATCTCGATCAAACGGGCGTGAGGTGAGCTTGCGCCTACCAGGGTCAATGGTTTGCCCGTGTTGTTGCGCAGGGTAAAATAACCGGCTGTGGTGTCGCGGCCCGGCAGCAGATCGCGAATGCGGGCTTCTTGCACTTCTATTCCCGGCGCCTCGGCGCACGCGCTCAGCAGCAGCGCGAGACAGATCAGACGGGGAAGCATATGCGCTCCACACTTGCCGGCATGCGGACTCTCAGCTCAGCGCGTATACGCGAGCCGGGCGCACCCTGGGCCAACTGCTGGTAGATCCACCGACCCTGAACGTCGTTCTTGGCGGAGATTACAAACCGGCAATTTTCTTGCTCGGACACGTTTGCCATCGCCGCAAGGTCAGATGCCAAGCCTTGCGACCTTTCGTTGAGATCTGCTTGTTCCATTTTCAGTTTTTTTCGCGTCGCGTTTGACAATAGTCGTATCTGCTCGTCAGTTGGTTCTATTGACGGGTGCTCGGGATCGATAATCCGGGCGCGGGACAACATCGAGCGCGCGGAGGCGAACTGGTCGCGCTCCAGGGCAGCCATGGCCAACGCGATGTATTGCTCTACGATGTGCTCCAAGCCTCGCTGTGCGTCTTGCTGGCCGGGTTCCAATGCCAATATCTGCTGATAAATCGCGAACGCGCTGCCCTGCATCGGATAGGTCAAGTGGTTATCGGCGATAGCCGCGTCGGCCTGCTCGAGAAGCTCGCGCAACACAACCGGATCGATTTTCGGCGCTTCGCTGACCGCAGGTCCGGCGTCTGGTTCCTGTTCCGGCGCCTCAGGCTTCGATTGGCAGGCGCCTAATAATACCGCTGCGAGGAAAATCAGTGTGCAAAGTAGCCAGTGCGTTCTGTGCGGGTCGACGAATGTCCTGGGATTGCGCAATATCACATCACCTTCCTGGTAAACGTGTTAGTTATAGGCGGGTAAAATCGGGTGCATTGTAGCGAACTTACTTGATTTATCAGGGTCGTAATCGCACGTATCATGGCGCACGGTAAACGGCGCCTACAACACAACAGAGTCAGCAGTACAGTGAGCGAACGCGGGTCTCAACAATTCATACATCGCACCGAGCATCTCACCTGGCTGTGGGGGCTTGTCCTATTGGTTTTTGCTGGGCTTGGCGTGCAGGCGGCGGAATTTGATTTCGGCGACGGCGACAGCTGGCTCGCCGAGGAAGAGGAATTTCTCAAAGTAGACGAAGCGTTCGTGCTCAGCGCGACGTTGACCAAGCGTGGCGATCTGCACGCGCGCTGGGACATGCCAGACGGGTATTACCTGTATCGCCATCAGTTTTCATTTGAATCTCAAGATCCGGAACAGGTTTCATTAGGCGAAGCGCAGATACCCGCAGGTAAGGCCAAGGTCGACGATTACTTTGGCGAAGTAGAGGTGTATTACCACAGTGCAGAAGCGTTGGTGCCGCTCACCTCGCAACCAGGTGTGAATACCCAATTGGGCGTCAGTTTTCAGGGCTGCGCGGATGCGGGGTTGTGTTATCCGCCGGAGACCAAATGGTTCGCCTACGACGGTATGCGCCTGATCTCGGCGACATTGCCAGGCGCGGACAACGCGGCACAAGGTGTCGCGCAGGCGGGTGTTGCCTCGGGGCAGGCGCCGATACAGCCCGCTGTAGCGGCTACGGAAGAACAATTGCTGGCAGGCGTGCTGGCTGATGACAGCTTGCTATACGCCCTGGCCCTGTTCTTTATTGCGGGCATTGGCCTTGCGTTCACGCCGTGTGTCCTGCCGATGGTGCCGATACTGTCGAGCATTATCGTCGGAGAAGGCGAGGGTATCACCAAGCGCAAAGCTTTCACGCTCTCGTTTGCCTACGTCATAGGCATGGCCGCGACCTATGCACTGGTAGGTACGTTGGTTGGGTTATTCGGCGCCGAGCTCAATCTACAGGCTGCTCTGCAATCCCCCTCGGTACTGGCGTTCTTTGCCCTGGTGTTCGTGCTGCTGTCGCTGTCGATGTTCGGTTTCTACGAGCTCCAGTTGCCTCAGGGGCTGCAAGACAGGTTGAACGCCATGGGGCAGCGGCAACAAGGCGGCAAACACGCCTCGGTGATGTTCATGGGCTCGCTGTCTAGTCTGGTTGTATCGCCCTGTGTGTCTGCGCCGTTGGCCGGCGCGTTGATCTATATTTCCACCAGCAACGATGCGGTACTTGGTGGTACAGCGCTGCTTGCGTTGGGTCTGGGCATGGGTGTGCCGTTGTTGCTGGTCGGCGCCAGCGGCGGGCATTGGCTGCCACGCGCCGGGGCCTGGATGAATGGTGTCAAAGCCGTGTTTGGAGTGCTGTTGCTGGCGGTGGCCGTGTGGTTGTTGGAGCGGGTCATACCTGGGGCACTAACCCTCGCGTTGTGGGCGGCGTTGTTGATAGGCAGTGGCGTGTATCTTGGTGTGCTGGACTTCTCGCCACGCCAGGGAATTGCGCAGATGGGCAAAGTGGCGGGCAGCCTGGGATTCGTGTGGGGCGTGCTGCTTCTGATTGGCGCTGCCAGCGGCGCCCACGACCCATTCCGCCCGCTGGCCAGACTAGGCGGGGGCGGTGACAGCGTAGCGCAGGGTGTGGCGCACGCGGAGCCCCAGTGGATGGCGGTAAAAAGCCTGGCGGATGTGCAGAGACGCATCGTTGCCAGCGATCAGCCCGTCATTCTGGATCTGTATGCGGATTGGTGCATCTCCTGCAAGATGATGGAGCGCAACGTCTTCCCTGACAGTGCAGTGGCGGCTCACCTCAAGCAGTTCACCCTGCTGCGCGCCGACGTCACTGCCAATGACGAAGTCGACCGTGCACTGCTCAACCACTATGGACTGTTTGGTCCACCGAGCCTGGTGTTTTTCGCCGTAGATGGAGGCGAGATGAAAGAAGTTAGGATACAGGGTGAAGTAAATGCGGACACGCTTGCGGCGCATCTTGGCGCGGTTCTAGCGTCGATCGGCAATCAAGAAGGTCGTAATATCAGCGAATTAGCAGCTATCTCCCCCTAACTTGCCGTTAATCGACGGAAAAATGCCGCGATTATCTTGCATCTGGTGAAATTTCCCGCACAATGCGCGCTTTGTTAGATGCGGAGCCTTCTGATGGCGCGTATTCTGGTTCTACACGGTCCGAATTTGAATCTTCTAGGCACCCGCGAGCCGGAAGTGTACGGTCATGACACGTTAGATGACATCAACGCGCGGATCCGCGCCGCGGCACCCGAGGGCGTGCAGATCGAATGCCTGCAAAGCAACGCCGAGCACGAGCTGATTGATGCGGTGCATGCGGCTAAACAAGACGGCACCGAATTCATCATCATCAATCCAGGTGCTTACACGCACACGAGCATCGCGCTGCGCGATGCCTTTCTGGGGGTGTCGATACCGTTCATCGAGGTGCACTTGTCGAATGTGCATGCGCGCGAAACTTTTCGGCAGACTTCTTACCTTAGCGACATTGCGGTTGCCGTTATCACCGGATTAGGCGCGGCCGGTTACGAGTTTGCGCTACAGGCGGCACTTAGTAAATTATCCGCGCCATAGACCGGTCGGGAGCGAATCATGGATCTGCGTAAAGTAAAAAAGCTTATCGAGCTGGTCGAGGAGTCCGCAATCGAGGAACTCGAGGTGGCGAACGGTGAGGAATCCATTCGTATCGTGATGCGGCGTCCTGGTGGCCCGCCCGCGGTGGTCACGGCGGCCGCAACCGTGGCCCAGGCTGCCGTTGTTGAGCCCGCGCCGGCCGGCGCTGTGTCGGTGCCCGCGCCTATGGCGGGTACTTTCTACCGGGCGCCGCACCCGGACGCCGGGCCATTTGTAGAGCCGGGTCAGGCAATCCATACGGGCGATGTGTTGTGCATTATCGAGAGCATGAAAATGATGCACGAAATTCACGCCGCCCAAGACGGTGTGATCGTGCAGATATGCGTTGAGAATGGTCAGCCCATCAACACCGGAGACACTTTGTTTAAGCTGTCGTGAGCTGGCTGCAAATTGAGCTGCTTGCCAATCCGGAAACATTGCCGGAGGTTGAGCAGGCCCTGACCGCCTGCGGCGCCGTATCGATAACCCTGGTGAGTGATGTCCACGAGCCAGTACTCGAACCGAATCCGGGTGAAACGCCACTGTGGTCCAGCGTGCGGGTGCAAGCTCTGTATCCGTTGGATGTCGATATGGCCGAGGTGCGCCAGGGGCTTGCAAAGTTGCCGTCGCAATGGCTCGCCGAATTGGAGATCAGCTTCGTCGGCGTTGAGGATTGGCAGAATGCCCTGCGTACACACACCGTGGACCACCTGTTTGCCGGCCGGCTCTGGCTGTTGCCGAAAGACGCCGACGTTGCACCCAGCAAAGTCGCGCTCGGCAAAAACGTGGTTGAACTCCGGCTGGACCCAGGTCTGGCTTTCGGTTCCGGCAGCCACCCGACGACACGCCTATGCCTTGAGTGGATCGCGCGGCACGTCAATGCGGGCGATCGTGTACTTGATTTCGGCTGCGGCTCGGGCGTTCTGGGCATAGCGGCTGCATTGCTGGGTGCGGCGGTCGTTGCGGTGGATCATGATCAGCAGGCCATCGTCGCAACTGGGGAAAACGCGGCCTACAATGGATTGAAGGCGGGCGAGGTCGTGGTGCTCTCTACTGACGACTGGCGGCCGGATGCGCACGCCGCCAGCTTCGACGTGATTGTGGCTAACATCCTGGCGGCGCCACTAAAATCCCTCGCCTTAACATTTGAACAGGTGGCGGCCCCCAATGCAGCGATTGTTCTGTCTGGCGTATTATCCGAACAGGTTGGCGAAGTCATTGCCTGCTACGCACGCACCGATTTTGGACCTGCGGAGATTGAGGATGGCTGGGCATGCCTTAGTGGCAAGCGGCAGCTAGCACCAATGAGTACTAGGCCCGATGCCTGAAGAAAACCTGGAACCGCTGGTAACCGAGTGTCCGAATTGCGACACGCGGTTTCGCGTGACGGAAACGCAACTGCAGGTAGCGAAAGGGCGGGTCCGTTGCGGCGCCTGCCTGACCGTGTTTGACGGCACGGCTCGCCTCAGCTTGGATGGCGAACCGTTGGGAACGCGTGATGATTCGGCGGATGTCGATGCCTTGCTCGAAGAGCTCAATGACCTGAGCGAGATTGACGAAAAAGATATCGAAGCGGGTCAGGAATATCTGCAAACCAGGGAGCAGTTACCCGAGGCTTTGCTCGCCCTGGAGGCGGAACTCATCGACGACCTGCATAGCGTAGGTGACGCGCCAGCAGAGCTACAGCCAGCAGAGCTACAGCCAGCAGAGATACAGAATGAACTGCCTGCTGGCGAGGCGGCGCCGATTGAGGCGCGGGCCGTGGATTCTGATCCTCCGGGCGTCTCTGCAGCGCCAGACCCGCGCAACGTGCCCGATACCACCGAGCCCGAACCTCCACTCGCCGTGACCTTAGCGCCCGATGTAGGTTTTGCAGACCTGGAGGAGGTGGAGGACCCGCCCGCGAAGCATTCGCGGGCCACGCTGGCGCTCATTCTGCTGGCGATCGTTGCCCTTCCTGGGCAAGTGCTCTGGTTCCAGTACGAGTCCTGGATCATGGACCCGGACTACCGGCCGATGTACGTCGCCGCCTGTTCGGTGCTGGGCTGCGAGCTTCCCCACATGCGCGACGTATCGAAAATAACCTCCAGGAAATCCGTCATCCGCGCGCATCCGGAGCGAGATGACGCTCGCGTAGTAGATGTCCTGATGATCAACACCGCCGACTTCCCCCAACCATTCCCGCTGATCGAGCTCATGGCTACTAGTTTGCGCGGTCAATTGATTGCAGGGCGCCGTTTCAAACCGGCGGAATACCTGCAGGGAGATCTCACCCAGGCGGAGTTGTTTCCCCCGAATACGCCGGTGCACGTGTCGTTGGAAATTCAGGACCCGGGCGAGCAAGCGCTCAACTTCGAAGTGCGCTTTCGATAACTCGCCGGAGCGCGAAAAATGGGTTGCGTGGGACCCTGGCGGAAGGTTTACTAGCGATCCTTTTTTGCTCTCAACTTTAAGGAAAACAATGATTGGATACACCACCATCGGCGTGAACGACATGGCTCGCGCAGAAAACTTTTACAATGCACTGCTGGCCGAGTTGGGCGGCAGCCAGCTGTTTGGGCAGGATCGCATCAAATTCTATGGCACCGGCCCCGGCAACGCGATGCTGGCCATATGTATTCCCTACGACGAACAGGCGCAGAATAGCGGCAACGGCAACATGGTCGCCATACCCGCGGGCGGCCGCGCGCAGGTAGACCAGATGTACGCCAAGGCGTTGGAACTTGGCGCCAGCGATGAGGGTGAGCCGGGTGAACGCGTGCCGGGCGTATTCTACGGCGCCTACGTTCGTGACCTGGACGGCAACAAGCTCTGTTTCTACGAAATGACCATGTAAAACGCTCTGGCTGCGGGAGGGGTTTCCTCCCGCGTCTTTCTACTTGCCCGAATCCTTCGTTTCACTATGCACATAGGCCCTCTCAAGCTACGCAACGCAGTCGCACTTGCGCCCATGGCCGGTCTCAGCGACGTGCCGTTTCGTACGCTGGCCTGGCGTATGGGCGTTGGCTATATGGTCAGCGAGATGGTGTCCAGCAAGCCGGAGTTGTGGGAGACCGGCAAGAGCCGCCTGCGGCGGTTGCCGGTTCCGGGGGCCGATCCTGTAGCTGTGCAGATTGCCGGTAGCGATCCGCAGGTCATGGCAGATGCAGCGCGGCGTCACGTAGACGACGGGGTGCAGGTGATCGACATCAATTTCGGCTGTCCCGCTAAGAAGGTGTGTCGAAAAGCTGCAGGGTCGGCGCTATTGAGTGACCCTGCTTTGATTGGGCGCATCGTGGGCGCGGTAGCGCTTGCAGTGAACGTGCCAGTAAGCGTGAAGACACGTACAGGACTCACTCCCGGTGATGACAAGGGCGTGGATGCTGCGCTGGCGGCAGTAGACAATGGCGCTGCCATGGTGGTCATGCACGGCCGTAGCCGCGAGTGCAAATTTAAAGGTCGGGTAGACTTCGCGGCCGTGCGACGGCTTAAGTCGCGAGTGCAGGTGCCGGTATTGGTCAATGGGGACATTCACAGCGTGGCTACCGCTAACGTGGCACTTGCCGAGTCCGGCGCGGATGGTGTAATGATTGGCCGCGCAGCGCTCGGCCAACCGTGGATTTTTGCCGCGCTAACCGGCGCGCGGATTCCCAACGAGATTGAAAAGTGGCATCTCATATACGAGCACGTGGCCATGATGCATGACTTTTATGGTGAGGTCCCGGGTGTAGGTATAGTGCGCAAACACGTGGTCGCGTATTTGCGCCATATGGGATGCAGCGAACTCACATCGCAATTTCTCGCGATCGGCGCTGCCGCCGGGCAGCGCCAATGGCTGGCGGACGTGGCGTTATCGGAGCGGGCTGCGTAGAACAACGGAACAGGAGGGTTGGTGAGTGCATTGAACATTAGGCGAGCGTTGTTGAGCGTGTCGGATAAAGCCGGCGTGGCGGAATTCGCCAGCGCGCTGGCAAGCGCCGGGGTGGAACTGCTGTCAACCGGCGGCACATACAACGCTCTGCGCGAAGCAGGCGTGGCTGTGACTGAGGTTTCTGCGTATACCGGCTTTCCCGAGATGATGGACGGTCGGGTCAAGACGCTACATCCCAAAGTTCACGGCGGCATTCTTGGACGCCGTAGCAGCGATGCAGAAGTCATGGTGGAACATGACATTACCCCCATTGATCTGGTGGTGGTGAATCTGTATCCGTTTGCCGCCACCATAACGCGGCCCGATTGTACTGAGGCGCTTGCCATCGAGAATATCGACATTGGCGGCCCGGCCATGCTGCGCTCGGCTGCCAAAAACCACGAGGATGTGCTGGTGGTGGTGGACCCGGCGGATTACGTTGAGGTTACCCAGGCCCTGCAAGGCGACATTGATCGCGCCATGCGTCGCCGCTTTGCCGTGAAGGCTTTCCGACACACGGCCCAATACGACGCAACGGTTGCGGCCTATCTCGGTGCTGCCGAGGTGCTGCCCGAATCTGTAAGCCTCACGTTCAACAAAGTCGACGACATGCGCTATGGGGAAAATCCGCATCAGCAAGCGGCTTTTTACAAGGAAGTGATCGGCCCTGCCAGTGGCAACATTGCCAGCTATACGCAGTTGCAGGGGAAAGCCCTTTCGTATAACAACATAGCCGACACGGATGCCGCGCTTGAGTGCGTGAAGATTTTTGATGAGCCTGCGTGCGTCATCGTCAAGCACGCCAATCCATGCGGCGTGGCCCTGGCCGACGATATTGGCGACGCCTACACGAAGGCATTTGCGACGGACTCGACTTCCGCCTTCGGTGGCATCATCGCCTTCAACCGAGAGTTAGACGCCGGGACCCTCGCACAGATTCTGGAACGCCAGTTCGTCGAAGTGGTCATCGCACCTTCGGTTGACGCTGAAGCGGTAGAGGTTGCCCGCGGCAAGAAGAATGTTCGTCTGCTCACATGCGGCGCGTTCGGTGACGCGTCGCGAGGATTAGAATATAAACGCGTAGGCGGGGGCCTGTTGGTGCAGAGCGCCGACGAGACCTGTCTGGATGGAGATGCGCTGCAGGTGGTAACCGAGGCGCAGCCCAGCGAGGCGCAGATGCGTGATCTGATGTTCGCGTGGAAGGTGGCCTGGTTTGTAAAATCCAACGCGATCGTCTATGCGCGCGATGGCCAGACCGTTGGCGTCGGTGCAGGTCAGATGAGCCGCGTCATCAGCGCGAAGATCGCGGGGCTAAAGGCGCGCGAGGAGGGCTTGCAAGTCGCGTCTGCCGTGATGGCGTCGGATGCGTTCTTCCCGTTTCGCGATGGCATAGACGCAGCGGCAGAAGAAGGTATCGCAGCCGTCATCCAGCCAGGTGGATCCGTGCGCGACCCCGAAGTGATCGACGCGGCGAATGAGCACGGCATCGCCATGGTATTCACCGGCGTACGTCACTTTCGCCATTGACCACATACATATAAAGGAGGGTAGCTCGTGAAGGTGCTCGTTATCGGTGCTGGCGGCCGCGAACATGCGTTGGCCTGGAAACTGTCGCAAAGCGCAGGGGTCGAGGAAGTTGTAGTGGCGCCTGGCAACGCAGGCACCGCACGCGAACCCCGGGTGCGCAATGTTGCCGTAGCCGCGGATGATCTCCAAGGCTTGCTCAAGCTGGCTCAGGATGAAGACATCGGGTTCACCCTGGTCGGACCTGAAGCGCCGTTGGTAGCTGGCGTTGTGGACCTGTTCGAAGAACATGACCTTGCGTGTTTCGGGCCAAGCAAAGCAGCGGCCCAACTTGAGGGGTCCAAAGACTTCACCAAGGAATTCCTGGTGCGCAACGATATCCCCACGGCCGCCTATGAAACCTTCACTGAGTTGGAAGCCGCCGAGGCATATCTGCGTCTGCAGGGCGCACCCATAGTGGTTAAGGCCGATGGCCTGGCCGCGGGCAAAGGTGTAGTGGTAGCGCAAACCGAAGACGAGGCGTTGGCGGCGGTACGGGACATGTTGAGTGGCAATGCATTTGGTGATGCCGGCGCCAAGGTAGTGATCGAGGAGTTCCTGGTTGGTGAGGAAGCCAGTTTCATCTGTCTCTGTGATGGTCAGCATGCAGTGCCGTTTGCCTCGTCCCAGGACCACAAGGCGAGAGACGATGGTGACAGGGGGCCGAATACCGGCGGCATGGGGGCCTATTCACCCGCGCCGGTCATCGATGCCGCCATGCACGCCAAGGTTATGCAGCAGGTGATAGAACCAACCCTTGCCGGTATGGCGGCGGATGGTGTCCCCTATGTCGGCTTCTTGTACGCTGGTTTGATGATCACGCCTCAGGGCCAACCCAAGGTGATCGAATTCAACTGCCGGTTTGGTGACCCGGAGGCGCAACCAGTGATGATGCGGTTGCAGTCGGATCTTCTTGACGCATGCCAGGCGGCGGTCCGGGGTGAACTGGAAGGATATGAATTAACTTTTGATCCGCGTACAGCGCTTGGCGTGGTGATGGCCGCGGGCGGATACCCAGGCGAGTATGCCAAGGGTGACGTTATCGACGGCTTAGAGAAGAGCCTGGTCGACACCAAGGTTTTTCACGCCGGCACTGCTTTGCGCGGTGACGATGTAGTTACAAGCGGGGGCCGCGTGCTGTGCGTGGTCGGGCTTGGCAGTAGTGTGGAGTCCGCTCAGGGCCGGGCCTACGAGGGCGTTGACCTGGTTGGATGGCGCGAACGGTATTTCCGCAAAGATATCGGCCATCGCGCAATACGGCGCGCGTAGAACCTACAACGCGTGGCGGCTGAAGCCGCTTAGCCCGCCTGTTATGAACACGCACACTGCTGCACATGCTAGTGCAACAGTTCATGCGTATGCCCGAGTTCTCCGATGTTTCGCCGGTCGAATTGCGCGCCCTCGCGACTCGTTCGCACGTGCTGTGTGTGCCTGAGAAAAGGTGGCTGCTGCGCGATGGGCGTGCGATGGATGGGTATTTGTATCTGCTCAAAGGCAGCATCGAAACCCTGTCACCCCAGCGCAAGTGGCGCTCCCGGCCATTTGGCAGATTGCACCACTTCTATCCGGGCTGCGAAGCGGTGCGGACGTTGGGTGCAGTGCACATACTGCGTGTGGACGCGACCCACAGGGAGTTCGTGCTACAGGGCATTGGACAACAACTGACAATGGATTCCCTCACCGCGGAGCGCTGGCTGGAAAAGTTTTTGAGCTCGCACATGATGCGCCAATTGCCGACGGGTGATTGGCAGACGCTACTGTCGGCGTTCAAGCCCCGGGTCTACGCACGTGGGACGAAAATCGTGGAGCAGGGAACTCAGGGAAGCGAGTGCTTCGTGCTCGAATCGGGTCACGCAGTAGTTCATCGCGGATCTGCCACGCTTTGTCATTTGAGTCCGGGCGACTTTTTCGGGGAGGATTCGTTGGTGCTCGCCTGCCAACGCACGGCCGACGTCACCGCGCTAGAGGCTGTGCGTGTGCATGCGATCGAGCAGCATGTATTTGCCCAGGTGCTGTTGGAAAATCTGGTCCAGTTCGTCACGCACAACACCCACGGTCGAATATTGCGGCTGGAAGATGTTGGTCAAGGTCTGGCCGTATCGCTGGCAGACATTCGCGAACAGGTCGGCGTTCTTGATCCGAGATTGAGCTACTACATTGCCGGCGGTAGCCGACGTGAGCGTGCGCTGTGCGCATTATTACTGCTGCAGCGAGGTCTGCGCGCCTTCCCGTTGGAGGATCAAGCCGGCACGGTACGGTCTTTGGCCCATGCGCGCAGCGACTGAATGCTTTCGGCCCGCAGTACCGATATGGGGTAAGTTCGGTCCAGCGCGGCTTTGACGTCGGTCTGGCTGGTGGCGCCTTCGCGTGCGGCGGCCAGGTAGCGGGCCGATACGATGGCTTCTTCTATCTCCGCGCCGGTGAAATCTTGAGCCGCTGCGGACAACGCTACGAGATCAAATTCCTTGGGATCCAGCTCGCGCTTGGAGAGGTGGATACGGAAGATCTCCTCGCGCACACCCGCGTCCGGCAGATCGACGAAGAAGATTTCATCGAGGCGCCCCTTGCGCATGAGTTCTGGTGGCAGTCCGGTGATGTCATTTGAGGTGGCGACGATAAACACAGCTTTGTCGTTTTCCGCCATCCAGGTGAGCAAGGTCCCCAGTACGCGGTGCGATGTGGCGTTGTCGCTGGTGCCGGTGGCCAGGCCTTTTTCGATTTCGTCCATCCATAGAACGCACGGCGCCATCAGCTCAGCCTGCTTGAGAGAGTTACGTAGATTGCGCTCGGTTTCCCCGAAGAATTTGTTGTACAAAGTGCCGAAGTCGAGCCGTAGTAAAGGTATTGACCAGAACCCCGCGACTGCCTTTGCTGCCAGGCTCTTACCGCCGCCCTGCACTCCCAACAGCAGTACGCCTTTGGGTTTTTCCTGTGCGGCGCCAAGCAACGCCTCTTTGCGCAGCGCGAGCCATTGTTTCAGGTTCTCCAGGCCCGCCACGCTGGAGAATCGTTCGGTGTCGTATTCAAAATGAAGGACGCCTTCGCCGTCCATCAGCTCGAACTTCAGCTTGTTAATCTCGGGGATGTCGGATTCAGTAATGGCGCCGTCTCGTTGTACGGCGTGGCGAATAAGCACCTGGGCGTCTGCGTGGGACACGCCCCGTAGATTTGCGATGAGTGTGTCGAGGGTATTGCTGTCGGTGCGGACCTTTTTGCCGCCGTTGTGCTTGGCCCACTGTTGCGCCTGGCCGCGGACCATGGCCATGAGTTCCTCGTCGCTTGGGAGGCGTAAGTTCAAATTAGCGGTCATGCGATTGATTTCCGCCGGAATGTCGAGCTTATGGCTGACCAGAACCACGGTGTTCTGCTTCTCGGCATGGGCCAGGGCGATATCCTTGAGGTAGCGGACGTTTTTTGGTTCGTCCTTCAGATAGGGGTGGAAATCGCACAGGACATAGAGCGCAGGGCCTCTTTGCGCAGAGATGTGCTGCAGAAGTGCCTCTGGTTCGTGCAGCGAGCTATCGTCCGGGTCGGGTTGTTCGCCAAAGCCGCCTAGCTGTAAGCCCTTGGTTATGGTCCAGTCGTAAAACGACACCTGACGCTGCATAGCGAAGCGCAACAACATTGCCAGAACCCGTTGCTCGTCAGGGGACTCGATGCCGATGATTGGAACCTGGGCATCCAGCAGCACATGTAGGTCTTTGGTATCGGCCATGCTGAAATTATAGGGAAACTCGCCGGGGTAGGGTGGGGAGATGTGTCCCAAATCCCTGGTAAACTGGGCATGGAACTAATAAACACATGGACGAAATCTTTGGCGGACCCTATCGATAACATTGTTCTTGGTCTCGACCGGGCATTAAAAACCCTGACCGGCGGGCATGGTGCGCAGCGGCCGAGTCCGGCTGCACACGAAGCCGACATCGAGCTTGAAGAGGATGAACGCAAGCATGCTGCTGGTTTGATGCGGGTTAATCATGCCGGCGAGATCTGCGCCCAGGCGCTTTATGAAGGGCAAGCGCTCACCGCGCGCTCGGATGATGCCCGGGAAACGTTGCTGCAAGCTGCCCAGGAAGAGCGTGACCACCTGTCCTGGTGCCGGGATCGTCTCGAAGAACTGGATTCACGCCCGAGTGTTCTAGACCCGCTCTTTTATGGCGCTTCTTACTTGATGGGGGCTTTGACCGGCCTCGCTGGGGACAAGGTAAGCCTCGGATTCGTTGAAGCCACGGAAGATCAGGTGGTGGCGCACCTCGATCGCCACATGGACGCACTCCCGGCGGCGGACCACCGCAGCCGCGCCATTGTCGATCAGATGCGCGAGGATGAATATCAGCATGGTGAGCAGGCCCTGGCTAACGGCGGCGAGGCGTTTCCCGCCCCGATAAAGCGGCTCATGACGCTGATATCAAAAGCGATGACCGAGACGACCTACCGGGTCTAGCAGCCCGTTAAACCTGGGTGATTTCGAACGTGTGAGTGATTTCCACGCCGGCTCGTTGCAGCATGATTGAAGCAGAACAATATTTCTCGGCGGTCAGGTGAATGGCCCTTTCTACCTTGCCCGGATCGAGGTTTTCTCCTTCGATTTCGAAATGTACATTGATGTGTTCGAACACCTGAGGAATGTCGTCAGCGCGCCGGGCTGTGACATGGGTCACACAATTGGTCACTTTCTGACGTGATTTGCGCAAAATGTTGACCACATCGAACGATGTACATCCGCCAACTCCCATCAGCATCAGCTCCATCGGGCGTACACCCTTGTTTTCACCGCCTGCATCGGGTGGTCCGTCGATCAGTACTTCGTGCCCGGAGTCCGCTAGCGCGGAGAAATGTACGTTTTCAAGCCATTGAATGTTTGTGTTCATGTTTTCGTTTTGCGTGTGTTTGTTTGTAATAGCGAGACATTTCCCAAGCCTGTCTCGTGAACTGTGACCGTTTGGAGTGTGAAAAAGTGCCGTTTGTCGACCATGTCTCGAAACGGTTCACAGTTCTCACCTAGTATTTCTCGCAAGCACAGAGTTACGAAGGAGCGCAACCGATGCTAACAGCAAAGAGCAATCAAATGGGCCGTCCTCTTACTGCCAAGGGGTTCCAGATGAATTTGAACGCAGAGGCCGAGAATACGCACTTAGACGCGTTTCTAGCCGCTGCCCATCGCCGCAAATACCCTGCCAAGAGCACATTGATATATGCCGGCGACAAGAGCGATTCAATCTACTTCATCCTCAAGGGCTCTGTCACAGTTCTCGTCGAGGACGAATCCGGTCGCGAGATAATTGTGGCCTACCTCAATAAGGGCGACTTCTTCGGCGAGATGCCTTTGTTTGTGGATGACACGCCCCGCTCCGCCTGGGTCAAGGCCAAGACTGAGTGCGAAGTGGCTGAACTTTCGTACAACAAATTCAAAGAACTTGTCGAGCGCCACACCGATCTACTCTACGCGGTTGGCAAGCAGATGGCCGAACGCCTAAACCGGACCACGCAAAAAGTCAGTGATCTGGCGTTCTTGGACGTAACCGGTCGCGTAGCACGGACGCTGCTCGAACTCACCAAACAACCCGACGCTATGACCCACCCTGACGGTATGCAGATCAAGATTACCCGTCAGGAAATTGGTCGCATTGTCGGTTGCTCCAGGGAAATGGTCGGACGCGTGTTGAAGACCCTTGTTGACCAGGGATTGGTCTCCGTCAAAGGCAAAACGATGGTGGTCTACGGAACACGCTGATCCAACTATAGGTACGACACACAAGGACGTGTGTGCAAAAGGGCTCTAGCGAGCCCTTTTTGTTGCGTGCAAGGATTTCCCACGGGCTGGGCCGATGGCGCCTTAGTAGAACAGTTTCTGCAGTTCTTCGCCGGGTTCGGGCGCCCGCATGAACGCTTCTCCCACCAGAAAGCAGTGTACCTCGTTGGCGCGCAGCCTGGCGACGTCTGCCGCCGCGCCGATACCACTTTCGGTCACTACCGTGATGTGGTCCGGAATGTGTGGTAACAGATTGATGGTAGTGTCCAGGGAGGTTTCGAAAGTTTTCAGGTTGCGGTTGTTGATTCCCACCAGGGACGGTTGCAGGCTGAGTGCGGCCTGCAACTCGGTGAGATCATGTACCTCGATCAGCACGTCCATACCCAGCCCGCGCGCCAATTGATTCAGCACTGTTAGCTGCATGATGTTCAGCGCGGCCACTATCAGAAGCACGCAATCCGCGCCCAGGGCTCGAGATTCATACACCTGATACTCGTCGACGAGAAAATCCTTGCGGATAACAGGCAGGTCAACGGTCGCCCGCACATCCAGCAGGTATTGGTCCTTGCCCTGAAAAAATTGCTCGTCTGTGAGCACTGAGAGGCAGGTTGCGCCGTGGTCGGCATAGCTTCTGGCGATGGCCATCGGATCGAACTGTTCGCGGATGACGCCTTTAGACGGGGAAGCTTTTTTTATTTCGGCGATAACGCCCGGTTTGCCAGCGCTTGCTGCCGCATGCAGGCGCGCGGCAAAGCCACGAGGTGGTTCGACGTCAGCGGCTTTGTTGCGCAGATCGTCTACTGAAACCTGTTCGCGACGCTCGATAATCTCGGCGCGCTTGGTTGCGACGATTCGCTCGAGAATGTCGCTCATTCTTCGGCCATCATACTGCTGATGCGGGCAAGCTCTTGCAGGTGCTCGTTTGCGAGCCCTGCAGCGATGGCGTCTTGCGCCATTGTCACGCCATTTGCCAGGCTGGTTGCGACGCCGGAGACATAGATGGCCGCGCCCGCGTTCAGGCTGACGATATCTGCCGCGGCCGAGTCCGGCTGGGACAGGCTTTGCTTAACCAGCTTCAGGCTCGACTCAGTGGAGTCAGCGCACAGCGCGCTGACGTCATCGCATGGGTCGATGCCGAATTGCTCAGGCGAGACGTCGTACTCCGTTATGTCGCCATTGCGCAACTCCACGACATGGGTCGGTGCGTCCAGGCGGATTTCATCCAGCCCGTCGCTGTGCACGATCATCGCGTGCTCGGATCCCAGCAGATCAAGCACGTGGGCCATCTTGCGCTGCCACTCCTGGCTGAACACGCCGATGACCTGGCGCTTGGCTCCCGCCGGATTGGTCATGGGCCCAAGTACGTTCATCATGGTGCGGATACCGATCTCCTGGCGGACTGGGCCTGCGAAACGCATAGCGCTATGGTGCGCCGGGGCGAACATGAAGCCGACGCCGACTTCGCGTACACAAGTAGCAATCTGCTCGGGGTCGAGCTCGAGATTGACGCCTGCGGCCTCCAGGACATCTGCGCTCCCGCAGAAGCTGGTCATTTTACGGTTGCCATGCTTGGCGACTTTGGCGCCCGCCGCCGCGGCGACAAATGCCGCTGCGGTCGAGATATTGAAAAGCTTCGTGCCGCTGCCGCCGGTACCGCAGGTGTCCACCAGATTGGGATGGGTGACGTCCACCCTGGTGGAAAGTTCGCGCATGGTGGCGGCAGCACCTGCGATTTCCTCCGGGGTTTCGCCCTTGACTCTGATGGCGGCCAGGAACGCGCCGATCTGGGCGGCGGTCGCTTCACCAGACATGATCAGGTGGAAGACGGCCGCGGTTTCAGATTGGCTCAAGTCTGAGCCGGCGACAATGCGTTCTAAAGCCGTCTTGATGTCCATCTATGCCGTCCCCTTAAGAAAATTGGCGAGCAAATCGTGACCGGGTTCGGTCAGGATTGACTCGGGGTGAAACTGCACACCCTCCACGTCCAGGTGTTTATGCCTGAAACCCATGATCTCATGGCGTTCGCCATTTTTCTCGGTCCACGCGGTCAACTCCAGGCAATCCGGCAGCGTGCCCTCGGCGACGATCAGGGAATGATAGCGGGTCGCTTCAAACGGGTTGGGCAGGTTCGCGAAAACGCCTCTGCCGCCGTGGTGAATCATTGAGGTCTTGCCGTGCATCACGTCGTCGGCGCGCACCACCTCTCCGCCAAATGCCTGGCCGATGCTCTGGTGGCCGAGGCAGATGCCGAGCAGCGGCACCTCGCCAGAGAACTCCTCAACCACTTGTAGCGATACTCCGGCTTCGTTGGGTGTGCAGGGCCCAGGAGAGATAACAATCTTTTCCGGCGCGCGTTTCCTGATCTCGTCGATGGTGATCTCGTCGTTGCGGAAGATCTCGACTTCAGCGCCTAACTCGCACAAGTACTGCACGATGTTGTAGGTAAACGAATCGTAGTTGTCGATCATGAGGATCATAAATGACCTATCTAGTAGAAATTGAACAAGAGAAATCGTAATACGCGGTGATGTTAATCACACAGGTACTCAAGATTGGCTTCTATAGAAGGGCGAAATGGGCCTAAGCCCAACAGAGACGAAGTCTGGTCGACGCTATGACAGCGGTGCTGGTTGGTTGCGAGTTCACGCGGCTAATCATAAGTAATGAGAGTCCATTGGGTAAACCCTAATAGAGGAGCTTTGTGGTGGTGCCAGACGACGGATCCTTCGGACTGGCATTTGTTCTTCGCTTAGTACCAATCGTCAATCGCGAAATCCACAGTTGCTTGAAGCGCCCGTAGCTCTTTCCGATAACTCCACCTGAGCATAGAGCTGGAAAAAGGAACCCTACTTATTTCACTACCTTGTGCGAATACCTCGCGCCCAGGAATGTCAGCTGGTTGCACTTGTAGAAACCGAAAAATCCTTGCCATCGTCTGGGCGTGTTCGCCGCGCAGCTGATCACTTCGCAGCACGAGTACCTGGTCGGGTGAAAACCATCGGTACAGCCTCCTCAATTGACCGGCATAGCGTCCGCGATCGCGATAGCTGTAAATGCGATGCGCGGAAGTAGGTTGCAGTTCGTCAGCGTCGTTGGCCAGTCGAGCCTTTTCGCGCAGCAGCGCTATCCAGAAGGGCAATGGTTCGTTACCGCGCTCGCGTTCCATCGCGTAGTGCGAGTAGGCGCGCTCCACCGGGTCACGAAGCATTACGATGAATTTCAGTTTAGCGTTGTAGCGGTGCAGCTTTTCCGGGATTCCCTGCAAATAGAGGTAGATTGGAGTCGCCTCGCCTCTCAGTTCGCAGTTCTCGTCGGAAAAGGCAGCGGCATACCGTTCGACTATTTGCTGCGAGTCGAGAGCGGGCGCGTCAAACAGGTGAACTTCCTTAGGGCTGGACATTTCAATGTCAGGATGGCCGTTCAGGAATTCTGCCAAAGCGGTGGTGCCGCATTTCTGCGCGCCGATAATCATAAAGTCTAGCGGTCGCACGCACTTAGCCTAACGCGTAGCCTAGCTTTGACAGGTCGAAGTCAACCAACGACTGTAGTTCGCGGTTGCTCCCCTCATACAGGCCCTTTGCGAATGTTTCGCACCGTTCGCCGTAGCGCAGGTCGATATTCTGGATGGCTTCAATGTCATTTAATCGGTCGGCAAGTTTTAGCAGTGACCCCGTCAGCCACGGCATGGGCGGTTTAACCGGATGCAGAGAGTCCCCACCATGAAGGCGATTAACTCTAGACTTGATCGCGGTAACGAAATCACAGCTTGAACGTGCAATTACTTGTGGCGCGGGATCGGGGGCTAACGGATTCACTCCAGCAAACGTGCATATTCTTGCCGCGAACAATTCGGGGTCGTGACGCAATAGTTCGTACGGTAGGATGCAGACATTTTCTTTATCGAACAGTTGCTGGTAGTGATGCACAAGGCGGTGATATTGCAGGTGCTCATAGCGAAACAGCGGCATTCTGCCGTCACGAATCGGACTCAAATAATCAGCAAGTGGACACATTCCTCCCATACGCACGTACTGACGATACAGAGAGTTCAACATACCGGCCTGCTCCCGTAACACTATCAGCACCTTTGCATTTGGAAATATCTGCAAGAGTCGATCAGCGGTTTGCCTGCTGTCGTACCCGCCCGAGTGCGGGTTTCCGGACAGCCGCTCCGCGCTTATGACATCGACCTTGGTGTCTGCAGAATCTCCGCCGGTCAGGATGGTTCGGCACTCATCAGGATCAAATACGAGAGCGTTCGGTTCGATCAGTGAACGCCAGACGCGAGCCGAATTGATTGCGGGCGCAAATTCAGGGTGGCTTGGGAAGAATCTGTTTTGCAGCCAAGTGGTCCCGGTTTTGTGGTAGCCAATATGGATGAGCATGCATGCCATTATAGCGTTCTGCATAAGGTATAACGAAGCAACCTATCTAAGCGGAGCCCTAGATGGTACAACCACGGCCAGGATTTCGCGGCCGCATCTATTGTTGAAATGAATAAAGTAACGCTACACGTTGGTTTGGAAAAAACCGGTACCAGCTACCTGCAAAGTACCTTTGAGGGCAACCGCCGCGAATTGGCAAGAACTGGAATTCGCTACGCTAAAGCGGGAATCGAATCCGGGCACCACTACTGGATTGCTAAGGCTCTGGAGTTCAGATATCAGCGAACTGCTATCGATGCGGACAAAGAACGAAAGGCGTTGCGCCTGCTGGAGAAGGAATTCGCGAAAAGTGACGCTGAGCACTTCTTGCTGTCGAGTGAGCACTTTGATGTCAATTTAAGCGACACCAACAGTCAGGCGCTGGTACGCCTGTTCGGTGACGTACCGGTTGAAGTGGTCCTGGTGCTTCGCAATCAATTGGATTATGCGCGGTCAAGGTATCTCGAGCACATCAAGTGGGGTGGGATACGCACGTTCTCAGATTTCCTCGACCGCACAACCGGGCGAAACATTTACGACTTTGAGGCCAGGGTGGACACCTGGCAGGCTACCGGAGCGACGGTCAAAATTGTTGATTATGACCAATGTAGAGATGTTCTTTTGCAGGAGTTCCTGCAATGCGCAGAGTTGCCGACCGATGCGCAAAGGCTAAAAGTAGTTAACGCGCAGACCAACGTTTCGCCAGCCGTCGATTTTATGGAATTGGTCAGACTATCCAATGTTGGAATAGCGCCGGAGTTGCGCAGGGATCGTTATCATAAACTGCTCGCGCTCGCAGAAGGTGAGCTTGCGTTCCTCACGGAACGCCGTGAATGGCCTTTTCCTGATCGCTTCCGGCCATCGGTGGTTGCTATGCAGGAATCGAATTGGCGCCTGGCGCGAAGTTTAGACCGTGACCCCAAGACGTTTCTCGGCGGGGCTCTTCTTGATCGTTTCAAGGCGCTTAGAGAGTATCCACCACCAAACATCCATGCGGTGATCGACAAGTACATTCATTCGCAAAACCACCGCTGAAACCACCAGCAGTGGGTCGCGTCAATTGTACATAGCCAACCGCTGCGTCTCGCAGCGCCAGGCTTGCCCATTCCCGCCAACCTCGACAAACTAAGCGACCGGGTTAAGCAAACACCGCCACTCGAAGCAAAATGAACATCCAACAAACCCTCACCCCCGTTGAACTGGATCGCATTGCCGAGCGCAATGACTTACACGCCACTTGGCTCTTTGTTTGTAACTACGGCATCATCGCCGGGATTTTCGCTGTGATGGCGGTGTGGCCGAATCCGCTCACCATCGTTCTGGGAACGTTGTTGCTCGGCGGCCGTCAGCTCGGACTATTCGTGCTGGTGCATGAATGCGGGCACGGCACTCTGTTCGGCTCGAAGCGGATGAATGAGCTGGCCGGAGATTGGCTGGGCGCCGCGCCCACTTTCGACGACATGCGACACTATTCCCGGGGTCATCTGCAGCACCATCGACTAGCCGGTACAACCGAAGATCCCGACCTGCCCAACTATCGCGACTACCCGATAAGCCGGGAGCGGTTACGCCGCAAGATCTTTCGGGATCTCACCGGCCAGACGGGTTGGAAGCAGACGAAGGGATTGTTTAAAGCGCTGATGACATTCAACGAACAACCACTGGAGCGTCGCCTTGCGCTGGCTCGAGGTCTGTTGTTCAACGCGCTGATGCTGGGCCTTTTTGTATATCTCGGGGTAGCCTGGCTGTATCTGGTGTGGTGGGCTGCGCTCCTCACCAGCTATCGCCTTGCCAGCCGCCTGCGCCAGGTGGCTGAGCACGGCAACGTGCCGGATCTTTACGACCGGGACCCGCGTTTGCACACGCGCACCGTCGCGGTTCCATGGTACGACCGTCTGCTCTTCTGCCCGCTGGGCGTGAGCTACCACGTTGAACATCACATGATGGCGTCTATCCCGTTGTACAACTTGCCCAAGCTGCACAAAGTGCTGAAGGATAAGGGTCACTACGACGATGTAGTGTTCCTGCCGAATTACGCAAACATGCTGCGGCACGTTACCGCGATGCCTGCCTGACACTGACCAATTTCGAGGGGGAACATATGAGTGATGATCTGGCGTTCAGCCCGGCGCGTAAGCTTGCCGAGTTAGTAGCCGCACGAGAAGTCAGCTCTCAGGAGTTGACGCGTATGTACATCGAGCGTATCGAAAAGTTCGACGGCGAGATCAACGCTGTTCCAGTGCGGACCTTCGAGCGGGCCATGGCGGATGCGCAGGATGCCGATGCCGCGGTGGAAAAAGGTGAGCCCCTTGGCCCATTGCATGGCGTGCCCATGACCATTAAAGAGTCCTATGCCATGCAGGACACGCCGTCCACCTGGGGCATTGAAGCCTACCGTGACAACGTGTCCGACACGGACGGGCTGGCGGTAAAACGATTTCGCGCCGCGGGCGCCCATTTTCTGGGTAAGACCAACGTTCCAGTGGACCTCGGAGATTTTCAAAGCTACAACGACATTTACGGCACCACCAACAACCCGTGGAACCTCGAGCGTGCGCCGGGCGGCTCCTCCGGGGGTAGCGCAGCGTCGCTGGCCGCCGGCTTCTGCGCGCTCGAGGCTGGATCCGATATCGGTGGCTCGATCCGAACGCCGGCGCATTTCTGCGGTGTGTTCGGGCACAAGCCGACCTGGGGGATCGTACCGTTGGCCGGCCACGAACTGTTTCCTGGCGTACCGGATTCAGACCTGTCCGTGTGCGGGCCGTTAGCGCGGGACGCGGGCGATCTCGCCACCGCGTTAGAAGTCATGGCCGGTCCCACCGAGCGCGCCGCTGCAGGCTGGAAGCTTGAACTGCCGAGGTCGAAATTTAAGAGCTTGAGCGAGTTACGAGTGGCGGTGTGGCCGAGCGACGACATGTCGCGCGTGTCCGCAGAGACTGCGGAGCGGGTTAATCGGGTCGCCGACACCCTACGCCAGCTGGGAGCGACCGTTTCCGGTGCCGCGCGCCCCGACTTCGATACCAAGGCAGCTCACCAGACCTATCAGAGCCTTTTGACCGCCGTGATGTCGAGTGCTCAGCCCGCGGAGTATGTTCCGGAAATGCAGCGCGTCGCTGCCAAGTTTGATCCCGGCGATAACTCGAACGAAGCAGTGGGCGCGCGCGCCGCTGTGATGATGCACCGTGACTGGATTCGGCATAATTTCCGCCGGGAACGGCTGCGCGGAGCTTGGGATGACTTTTTCAGCGAGTGGGATGTGCTGATTTGCCCACAATTTAATGTGCCCGCTATTAAGCATGATCACCGGCCGTTCAGTGAGCGGACGATTGAAGTTGACGGTGAGGAACGCCCCTACCACGAATCGCTGTTCTGGGCGGGATTGATCATTGCGTCTTACCTGCCGAGCACCGTGTTTCCGACGGGCGTGTCCAGCGAAGGTTTGCCGATTGGCGTGCAAGCAGTTGCCGGGCCTTACCAGGACCACACGACCATTGAGTTTGCGCGCCTCATAAGCGAAGAGATTGGCGGATTTACGCCGCCTCCTGGCATGCTCGGGTAGTGGATAAGCTCTAACAACAACAGGAGATTGAACATGAAGCTAGGACTGGGCATTGGCCCCATGGGACCACCCGGCGGGGAACGCATCATTGGGCTCGCCAAGGAAGCAGAGAATCTGGGCTACGACACGATCTGGTGCCCGGAGATCTATGGCATGGACTGTTTCACCCCCCTGGCATGGATAGGTGCACATACGTCGCGCATCAATCTCGGCACGTCGATCATGCAGATATCGGCGCGTACGCCAGCCAGCGCAGCCATGCATGCTGTGGCCATCGACTATCTGTCTAACGGACGGCTCATTCTGGGCATCGGCGTATCGGGTCCCCAGGTGGTAGAAGGCTGGTACGGACAGCCCTATCCCAAACCCCTGGCGCGTACCCGGGAGTGGGTAACCATTTTTCGCAGCGTCGTCAGTCGCGAGGAACCGGTATCGTTCCAAGGTGAGCATTATCAACTGCCGCTGCAAGGCGGTATGGGTCTCGGTAAGCCTCTGAAATTGATGCAACATCCGATTCGCGACCACATTCCGCTTTACCTTGGAGCCGAAGGGCCAAAGAACGTGGCCATGAGCGCCGAGATTTTTGACGGCTGGATTCCGATGTTCCTATCTCCGTACCGCATGAATGAGCAATACGCTGACGCGATGCGCATCAAGTCCGCTGACTTTGAGATCGCCGCGGCGGTGCCGGTGGTGATCGGTGATGATGTAGATAAGGCGAGAGGCCAGATCAAGGCGAATGTCGGCTTCTACGTCGGCGGTATGGGCGCTAAAACCTTTAACGTGCACAAAGATCATGTCGAGCGCATGGGCTTTGCAGACGCCGCGCAGGAAATCCAGGATCTGTTCATGTCTGGCAAGCGCGACGAGGCGTTCGCTGCGGTGCCGGATGAATTGGTGGACGAAATCGCTTTGTGTGGCCCCAAAGAGCGCATACGTGAGCGGCTGCAAGGTTGGAAAGACAGCCCGGTCACCCAGCTCAATGTGGGCGCGGCAGATGCTGATACTTTGCGATTTTTCGCCGAGGAACTGCTCTAGTGGGCCGCTAGCCAATCGTTCTAACGGGGTCTTCGCCGTGCCAGTCCTGGGAGGCGCGGCGCACCATGTCATAGAAGCCGAGCAGTGTGTCGTTGCGTTCGTAAACCTCAATGAAGTGGCCGAGGGTCGCGGTTGCGTCTAGAAAAGAAAATTCGGTGCCGGTTTTAGTCATGGAACGGGTGGCCAACGCTATGCCAGCTTCGCCAAAATGAGTGTACGCCTGGGGTAGGTCATCGACCATCGTCGCGACGTGGTGTAAACCGGTTTCTCCAGGTGCGTACAGATCGCGAAACGGCGATGGGCCGACACTTTCCTGTTGCACCAGCTCCAGCATGACCTCGCCCCATTGTCCGTAGGCGGAAGAATGTACGTAGTCGCAGGGTTGGCCCCGGTGCTCCGCCCAATCGAGTTCGATGTTGTCGACTACAAAAAAGGGCCCCGCGCCGAAAGCTGCGCCCATTCTGGCTGCTTCGGCGCGTATGTCCTGGACGAAATAGGCGACCTGTACGATCTCGAAGTTAGGGATCATAGGTTGAATTACTCGTCGAGTTCGCGGAACTGGTTCTCCGCCATGGCCGCGGCGCGAAAAATCGCGCGACCCTTGTTGAGGCTTTCTTTCCACTCCAGCCGTGGCACTGAGTCGGCGACGATACCGCCACCGGCCTCAATATACAGCTTGCCGTCTTTCACCACTGCCGTGCGGATGGCGATGGCCGTGTCCATGTTGCCGTTCCATGCGAGATAACCTACCGCGCCCCCGTAGATGCCTCGCTTAACCGGTTCCAGCTCGTCGATGATTTCCATCGCGCGTACTTTCGGCGCGCCGGACAACGTGCCTACCGGTAGCGTTGCGCGCAACAGGTCCATGGCGGTTTTTCCTTCCTGCAGCGTGCCCTCAACGTTGGAACAGATGTGCATCACGTGCGAATAACGCTCGATGGCGAATTTCTCGGTCACCTCTATGGTTCCGGGTTGCGCGACTCGACCCACATCATTGCGCCCGAGGTCGATGAGCATGAGGTGCTCCGCGATCTCTTTGGGGTCCGCCAGCAATTCCTGTTCCAGGGCGAGGTCTTCCGCGTCGTCGTGGCCGCGCCGTCGTGTACCTGCCAATGGCCGATTGGTGATCTGGCCATTGTCCAACCGCGCCAGAATTTCCGGAGAGGAACTGACGATCTGAAAGTCGTCCAGGTTCATGAAGTACATGTACGGTGATGGGTTCAGGCTGCGCAGCGCTCGGTACAGGTTGATGGCGGGCGAGGTAAAAGGAATCGACATGCGCTGGGCTAGTACCACCTGCATCACATCGCCGGCCCGGGTGTATTCCTTGATTTGATCTACGGCTTGCTTGAATTCCTCTTCACCGGTCTCGGAAATGAAGTCGCTTTCTTCGATGCGTTGATTCGCCTGGGCGTCAGGGATTGGCGGTACCGCCTGCAGTAGTGCCCGCGCGCGTTCGTGCAGCGCCGCCTCGGTGCGGGCCACGATACCCGGCTCGTCGGGATCGACTAAACGCACCAGCTTCATGCGGCCTTTGACGTTATCGAATATCACCACGTCCTCGCTCACCATGAGCAGGATATCCGGAGTCCCAAGGGGATCTGGGGGCGCGGTATCACGCAGGCGTTTCTCAACGTAGCGCACTGTATCGTAGCCGAAGTAGCCGACCAATCCGCCGTAGAACCTTGGCAAGTCTTCCGCGTCAGCGACGTCATAGCGGGCCTGGAACGCCTCGATGAACGCCAGAGGGTCCTGCGTTTCGACGCGCTCGGTCACTTCGCCCTCGGTGGAGACTTCTACCGTATCGCCGCGCACGGTAATGATGGTTTTAGCCGGGAGCCCGATAATGGAATAGCGGCCCCACTTCTCGCCGCCCTGGGATGACTCCAGCAGGTAGGAGTAGGGACCATTGGCAAGCTTGAGATATACCGACAATGGCGTGTCCAGGTCCGCTAGTGTTTCCACCACCACCGGTACGCGTCGGTATGTCGGGGCCGAACTACTCATGGCCGACAGATATCGCCAATGCTGTCGATCACTTCCGTCGCGCCCAGGGTGGTCACGTCGACGCCGTGGTTGTAGCCATCGCGCACGCATGCCACGGGCATTCCCGCCGCCCTGGCGGCGTCGACATCGGTAGCGGAGTCACCCACGAACAAGGACCGGTGCGCCGCGATCTCGAATTCATCCAGGCAGTATTGCACCGGCGCAGGGTCTGGCTTAGGTGCAGATGCTGTGTCGCCGCATACCACGAGATCGAAAGCGTCGATCAGCCCGATCTGCTCGAGCAGCGGGAGGCTCAGCTCGGTTAATTTGTTCGTCACCACCGCCAGTTTGGCGCCACGCGTCCGCAGAGTCGCCAACGTGGCCGTCACCTCGGGATAGATACGGCTGCGTACGGCGAGGTTCGCGGAGTAAAATTCAAGAAAGCTGGGCAACATCGTTTCAGCTTCGGTTGCCGAGGTATGTTGATGCTGCAGGGCCTGTTGGATTAACACCTTCGCTCCGTGTCCTACCCAATGCCGCGTGAGCGCCTCCTCAACCAGCGGCATGCCGGCTCGTTGCAAGCAGAAGTTGAGCGCGGCGTTAATGTCTGGAGCGGTGTCCACCAGGGTACCGTCCAGATCAAAAAGGTAAGCATCAAACGACGCCAGGTTGTTTGTGCTCATCTCAGTTAGGATTCTGCGGCAGCGATTTCTTTGCGCATCGCGTCGATGGTCGCGGTGTAGTCGGCGCTGCCGAAAATCGCCGTACCGGCGACGAAGGTGTCGGCGCCGGCGGCGGCCACTTTGCCGATGTTAGTTGTTTTTATGCCACCGTCGACCTGCAGGCGAATGGCCTGCCCGCTTGCATCGATGATGCGACGCAGCCGCTGAAGTTTGGTCAGGGCGGATTCGATGAATGATTGACCGCCAAAACCGGGGTTGACAGACATGACCAGCACCAGGTCCACACAGTCCAGGACCTCGTTCAACACCTCTATAGGCGTCGACGGATTGAACACCAGACCCGCTTTGGCACCACCTGCGCGGATCAGACCGAGGGTTCGATGCAGATGCTCCGTGGTTTCAGGATGCACCGAAATATAATCGGGTTTGCTCTGGAGAAATTCCTCAACCAAACGATCGACTGGCTTCACCATCAGGTGTACGTCAACGGGGGTAGCTATGCCAGCGCCACGCAACGATTTAAGTACTAACGGACCGATCGATAAGTTGGGAACGTAATGGTTGTCCATTACGTCGAAATGTATGAGATCGGCGCCGGCGGAGACCACATTGCGAACCTCTTCGCCCAGGCGTGAGAAATCCGCGGCCAGAATTGAGGGTGCTATCCAGGGTGTCATGGGGCGCGCATTCTACGCGTGGATCCTTCAGGACGCGAGCGTCGCCGCCAGCGCGTGGTATTGCTCAACAGTTCCGATGTCCTGCCATTGTCCGTGATGGATCTGTGCGCCGAGCTTCCCCCGGGGAATCAGGTCGAAATACGTGTCCCGCAAAGAAAACGCTGCGGTGTCGGCGTCTGCAAACAATTGTGGTGTGAGCACAGCTATGCAGCCGTACACATAGCTATCACCGCGTCCCGTGACGTGGCCGTCCGCGAACTCGAAATCCCCGGCGGAGCGATAGCTGGGGGTAGGTATGAGAACGATGTGGGCTAAATCCTGCGCATTAGGTTGACGTGGCATGGTGCGGAAGTCGAAATCCGTCCAGATATCACCGTTGAGCAGCCAGAAAGGCTCATTGTCAAAAAGTGGCAGGGCTTTCACGATGCCGCCACCGGTTTCCAGGAGTTCGGGTTCGCGGCTATAGCGAATGTTCACACCGAATTGAGCCCCGCCCTTTAAGTGATTGCTGATCTGTTCGCCAAGGTGATGCAGGTTAATCACAATCTCGGTGACCCCGGCCTGGCTCAAGGCCATGACCTGTGCTTCGATTAGCGGTTTGCCCGCCAATTCGAGCATCGGTTTGGGGGTGTTGTCGGTCAGAGGCGCCAGGCGGGTCCCTTTGCCCGCAGCCAGGATCATCGCTCTCATATCAGCTTGGCGAGGGCAGGCTCGGCGGCTTCTATGCAACCAGTTAGTTGCACATCTAGCAGGCGTAGCTCCGAATATGTGCTGGCAAGCGTCTGCAGGCGGTGTAACAGGGGCTGTATGTAGCCTAGATGAGTGCCCTTGCCGTCGCGAAAATACATGCGAGCAAAAATACCGATGGCCTTGAGCTGGCGTTGTGCCGCTGTCCAGTCGAACCACTGTTGGACCTGATCGCGTGAAAGATCCTGCAATACCGGCGTCTGCACGATGAAACAGTCCAGCCAGCGAGTAATCTCCGATTCGGGAAAAGTGTAATAGCAATCACGCAGTAATGACGCGACGTCATACAGCACAGGACCGCGCAAGGCGTCTTGAAAGTCGACAACGCCGAGCTGGCCATCGTTGTACAGGAGGTTGCGACAATGATAATCTCGGTGAACGCAACACTTTGGTTGCAGTTCCAGCGCGGTTACCAATATTTCGCTGGTCTGGGCAAACATGCCCGTATAAATCTCCAGGCGCAGCAGTCGCCCCATGAACCACTCATTGAATATGTCGAGTTCAGCGTATAGACGTTCGCTGCTATAGGGTTCGATTGCAGGGTCATCGATGGCGCCCAGTTTCGGCAATAAATCGATGGCCGCTTGCAACGCGTCGTCCTGCTGCCCCGAGCCGTAGAGGCTTTCGAAGTGGCTATCACCCAGATCGCTCAGCAGAAACAGGCCGGTTTCTGGTTCCGCCGCCAGGATCTGGGCGATCGGTATGTCGTGGTCATGGAACACCTGCCCTACCGCGGCGAACAGATCGTTTCGCTCCAGGGCAGGGGGGCTGTCCATTAACACCACGGAACGTTGTCCGGTCTGCACGCGATAAAAACACCGGTGACTGGCTTCCACGCGCAGGGGTTCGAGGTCGGCAACGGTCTCTCCCGACTTCGACAGGACGTCCTCGCACCAGAGTACGGTGTGTTGCGGAACCACGATTTCTTTCACGTACGCATTATAACCGGAGCTTCAATTCATTATTATGCGCGCATGAAGTTAGAGCAGCGCCTTTTTACTGCGCTCTGTCTCGTTGTGTTTACTTGCTCGCCGACTGCCTGGTC
>Ga0315336_1000691_pt1 | contig 83159 bp, 84 predicted proteins | sample ASW5metaG_FD_204512 | JGI IMG/M metagenome (GOLD analysis project Ga0315336, IMG submission 204512) | Ammonia-oxidizing marine archaeal communities from Monterey Bay, California, United States - ASW #5 | ecosystem: Environmental > Aquatic > Marine > Intertidal zone | place: USA: California...
TCAAGGTGATGAAATTATTGATGAAAATATAGACTCCATCACAAATACAGAAATTGAAGATGAAATCAAAGAGCTTGCTTCATCTGAGGATAGTGAATTAGAGGAACATCCTATCACTATAAGTGATGAAGAAGAAAATCTTGAAATTGAATCTTCCAATCAAGGTGATGAAATTATTGATGAAAATATAGACTCCATCACAAATACAGAAATTGAAGATGAAATCAAAGAGCTTGCTTCATCTGAGGATAGTGAATTAGAGGAACATCCTATCACTATAAGTGATAATTTAGATAATTTAAGTTCCTCCAAAGAATTTAAAGTAAATTCTGAAGAAGTAGAATAATTTATTGCTTTTAGTTTTTACTAAATTTTATTTACATACAAAATATAAAATTTGTTTCTATGAAAAATAATATAGATAATGAATTAATCAAGCTTGCAAAAATTTATCTGGGTAAAAATGATTTAAACCTAATTCAACAAGCTATTAATTTTAGTAGAGAAGCCCATAGCAATCAATTCAGAAAATCAGGTGAACCTTATGTTAATCATCCAATAGAAGTTGCAAAAATATTAATTGATATAAAGCTAGATGCTTCATCAATAATAAGTGGATTATTGCATGATACTGTTGAAGATACCACAGCAACAATTAACGAAATAAAAATAAAATTTGGAAATGAAATTGCTGAACTGGTCGAAGGTTTAACTAAAATTAATAAATTTTCTTTAAAAGTTAACAATTTAAAGTTAGGTGAGAATTATAGAAAATTATTATTGGCAGCAACTCAAGATCTGCGAGTTATTTTAATTAAATTGGCTGATCGCTTACACAATATGAGAACGTTATCATTTATAGAAGATAAAAATAAAATAATTAGCACATCCCTTGAAACTTTAGAAATATATGCGCCATTAGCCCAAAGATTAGGTATGAGAGATTGGCAAGATCAATTAGAAGATTTAGCTTTTGAAATTATAAATCCAGAAGCAAGAAGTTCAATATTAGAACGTCTAGGCTCTTTAAATTCAAAAGAAGGCAATATCATTGATGAAATACGATATGAATTAAAAAAAATTTTTGTAGAAGAAAATATTAATTGTGAGATTTCTGGTAGAATCAAATCACCTTATTCTGTTTGGAATAAAATTAAAAATAAAAATATATCATTTGAGCAATTATCAGATATTATGGCATTTCGAGTTTTATCTAATTCAACAAGAGAATGTTATAAATTACTAGGAATCGTTCATAGGAAATTTTCCTTTATACAAGGAAGATTTAAAGATTTTATATCTTCTCCTAAATTAAATGGATACAGATCTCTGCATACTTCAGTTATAGGACCTTTAAATCAAAAAATAGAAATTCAATTTAGATCTAATGTCATGGAGCAAATTGCAGAATTTGGAGTGGCTGCTCATTGGAAATATAAAGATCCCAAAAAAATTAAAGAAAAAGATACAAAAGAATATCAATGGATGTATGATTTGTTGGATTTAATGAATAATTCATCAAATCAAGATGAATTAATTGAGAACTCAAAAATTAAATTATTTCAAGATAGTATATATGTATTTAGTCCCAAAGGAGATGTGATTGAGTTACCAAAAAATGCGACCTCAGTAGATTTTGCATATTCTATTCATTCTGAAGTAGGTGAAAAATGTGTTGCTTCAAAAATAAATGGAAAATTACAACCACTAAAAACAATTTTAAAAAATGGCGATCAAGTTGAAATTCTAACTTCTGACGATTCCCAACCTTCACCTTTATGGGAAAGATTTGCTGTGACTACAAAAGTAAGATCACAGATAAGAAGATTTATGAGATCAAAAAAAAGAGAAGAATATATATTGTTTGGAAAAGAAATATTAACAAAGCAATTTAAAAAGGAGAATATTGAATTTACAGAAATTGCCATAGGAAAAATTTTAAGCTCTTTTAATTGCAAAAATATTGATGCCCTTTATGAACTTGTTGGCTCTGGATCTATTACAGCAACTAGCGTTTTAAAAAAAATTTTTCCTGAATTAAAAATTAATTATCCGAAAAAGAGTCACCAATCATCTGATACGGCTATAAAATTAAAAGGATTAACTGCCGGTATGACCTATCACTTAGCCGGATGTTGCTCGCCTATTCAAGGAGATAAAATAGTTGGAATTGTTACAGCTGGTATTGGAGTTTCTGTTCATACTATTGATTGTGAAACAATAAGTTCGTATTCTGATAGTCCTGAAAGATGGCTAGATATTTCCTGGGAAGTATCCTCAGAAAATACACAAATCTCAACCGCAAGAATTAATGTCGTTATAAAAAATCAAGCTGGAAGTCTTGGAAAAGTTACTTCAATTATAGCAAAAAATAATGGAAATATATCAAATATAAATTTTTCAACTAGAAAAATTGATTTTTTTGAAATAATTATTGATATTGAAGTTAGAGATACAAATCATTTAAATAATATTATAGCAGCATTAAGATTAATTTCTGAAGTATCCTCTTTAGAGAGAATAAAAGGATAATTGATATATGATTATTGGAATTGGGACGGATATCATTGATATTAGAAGAATTGAAAATACAATAAAGAAGTATGGGGAAAAATTTAAAAAAAAATGTTTTACAATTAATGAAATTAATAGATCTGAAAGTAGATTGAAAGTTGCACACTCATATGCAAAAAAATATGCAGCCAAAGAAGCTTGTTTTAAGGCATTGAGTACTGGGCTTGCTAATCAAGTTTTCTGGAAGGATATTGAAATTTTAAATAACAAATTTGGCAAACCATCAATAGTTCTTCATAATAATGCTAAATCAAAACTTGAAAAAATATCTAAAAAAAAATGCAATATTTTAGTATCGATAAGTGATGAAAAAAATTATGCTATTTCGAATGTTATTATTTTTGAAAAATGAAAAAGAAAAATAATTTTTTAAGTAATATTCAATCTATTCTTTTAGCGATTTTTATAGCATTATTAATTAGATCCTTTTTAGCAGAACCATTTAATATTCCTTCAGGATCTATGAAGCCAAATTTATTAGTTGGTGATTTTATTTTTGTTTCTAAATGGTCATATGGATATTCTAAACATTCACTTCCTTTCTCCTTACCCTTAATTCCTGATAGAATTTTTGGTAAAATGCCAGAAAGAGGTGATGTGGTAGTTTTTAAAACTCCTCAAGATAATAGAACGGATTATATTAAAAGGGTTATTGGTCTTCCTGGAGATCAAATTAAAATTGTTAATGGTCAGATACAAATAAATAATCAACTAATTAATAGAAAAAAAATTGATGATTTTATTGACGTAGATAAACAATCTAAAACCAAAAGAATACGAAAGTATAAAGAATATTTTTATAATAATGAAATTGAAGTTTTGGATATTATGGATAATGGAATTGCTGATAATACAATAATTTATTCAGTTCCTGAAAAGTTTTTTTTTGTAATGGGTGATAACAGGGATAATTCTCAAGATAGTAGATTTTTAAATATTGTTGGTTATATTCCTATCGAAAATCTAGTTGGCAAAGCTCAATTTATATTTTTTTCACTTGAAAACTCACGTTTTTTTGAAGTTTGGAAGTGGCCCAAAGCAATTAGATATGAGAGATTAATTAAAAGTATTAAATGATTCTTAAAAAAAATATTGATGAGTTTGAGAAAATCATTCAGTACACATTTAAAAATAAAAACAACCTAACTCTTTCCTTAGTTCATCCTAGTTTTGTAAAAGAAAAAAATATAAAAAAATTCAATTTAGCTAATGAATTTGAAAGATTAGAGTTTTTAGGTGATAGAGTATTAGGAATAACTATAGCTTCTCTTATTTTTAATAAATTTGTAAATTTCAATGAAGGAAGTTTAACAAAAAAATTATCTTATTTAGTACAAAAAGATTTTTTATACAAAATAGCAAAAGAAATTAAAATTGATAAAATATTAAAATATTCATATAAAAAGGAAAATTTAAGAATGAATATATCCATATTAGCTGATTCAGTTGAATCTTTAATTGGAGGTATTTTTATAGATGGTGGGTACAATTCAGCTTTCAAATTTATTAAGAATATTTGGGGCCCGTATTTAGACCTTGAAGCTTCAAATCAACAAGACCCAAAAACAGAATTGCAGGAAATTTCTCAACAAAAATACAAAACTCTTCCTGATTATAAATTAATTAAAAAAAAAGGCCCATCTCATTCACCAATATTTACCGTATCTTTAAAAGTACTAAAATTAAAAATAATTAAAGCAACAGGAAAATCAAAAAGAGAAGCAGAAAAAGAAGCAGCAAAGATTGCTTTAAATATAATATATGACAAAAAAATTAATTAAGGTTGCTTTAATTGGTAAAACTAATGTGGGTAAGTCTACATTAATAAATTCTTTTGTTGGAGAAAAAATTTCAATAATTAATAAAAAAATTAATACAACTCAAGATCTTATCTTAGGAATAACTAATATAAATGAATCTCAAATTATCTTTTATGATACTCCCGGATCTAATATTTTAAAAACAAATAGTTTTTTTCAAAAAAAACTTAAAACTAATGTATGGGAAGCAATTAGTCGAGTTGATTTGATATTATATATAGTAGATTCATCTAAATATAGCTTTGAAAATATTCAAAATGAAATAATTAAAATTTCTGAACTAAATAAAATTATTATTTTGGTGTTTAATAAAATTGATTTAATTGAAAATAAAAAAATACTACCATACATCAAGGAACTTGAAAAAATGAGATTAATTGATTCTTATTTTAATATTTCAGCTAAATATGATCAAGGAGTAGATAGTTTATGTAATTATCTATCATCAAAAGCGTTAATAAATAATTGGTTGTACAATGAAGATGAAATAAGTGACAAGAATGATATTTTTATCTCCAATGAATGTACTAGAAATGCTATTTTAGAATTTATACATAAAGAAATCCCATATAATATTAAGGTTAATAATACCTTATTTAGATTTTTAAAAAATAATGATCTTAAAATAAAACAATCTATTGAGTTAAAAAACAAGAGATATAAACCAGTCATATTAGGAAAAAATGGGGCAATAATTAAAAAAATACGTGAACACAGTCAGAAAGAAATTGGTAAAATATTGAATTCCAAAGTTCATTTATACCTTCAAGTAATTGTGTCTAATGATTGAAAAATTTCAGGGATTAATTTTTTATATAAAGAAAATTAAAGATAATGATCTATATATTAAGGTACTTTCTAACAAAGATAAAGTAGTCACAGGAATTGTATATGGAGGAAATTCATCTAAAAAAAAATTAATATATCAAAATGGATATTTTATTGATTATTTTTTAAGTCAAAAAAATCAAAATTCACCATTAATATTTTCAGCTGATATTACTCAACCTTTAATTGGCAAGATCATCAATGATAAATTCAAAACATACTCACTTTTATCTATCTTATCATTAATAAATTTGTCAATATTAGAAGGACAAGTAATTAAAGGGTTATTTGAAAGTGTTAAAAATTTAATCAACTGCATTGTGATGAAAAAACATTGGATAGTATTTTATTGTGAATGGTTATTTAATCTTCTACAGATAATAGGTTATCAGATTGATTATAAGAATAATTCTCAATATCTATATTTTGATATGATTACTCAAGATTTCGTTAAAAAAAATAATTTTAATACCATAGAATTTCCTCACACACTTTTTCAAAACCAAAGCTCTTTAATTTTTAATGATTTAAATTCTGCTTTTACAATTTTTGAGAGCATCTTTTCGAAAAATCATTTAGATGGCATGAATTATAAAATGCCTGAAAGTTTTATTAATTTTAAAAAAATAGTACTAACACAACTTAAAGAAAAAAATAATGGATAACTATTTAAAATCTTCTATTGATGAAATATTAAGCGAAAAATATTTATCTTATGCAATATCTACAATTATATCAAGGTCTTTGCCTGACGTAAGAGATGGTTTAAAACCAGTTCATAGAAGAATAATTTACTCTATGTATCAATTAAAATTAACTAATAATTCCCCATTTAAAAAATCTGCAAGAATTGTAGGAGATGTTATGGGTAAATTCCATCCTCATGGAGATCAAGCTATTTATGATAGCTTAGTGAGATTAGCTCAAGAATTCACAACAAGAGTTCCCTTAATACAAGGACAAGGAAATTTTGGTAATATTGATGGAGATAATCCTGCAGCAATGCGTTATACAGAAGCTAGATTAGAATCTATAACTAATTATTTTTTGGATGGAATAGAAGAAAATGCAGTTGATTTCAAAGAAAATTATGATGGACAAAATTTAGAACCATTAGTTTTACCCACTAAATTACCAAATATATTACTGAATGGTGCCATGGGTATAGCAGTAGGTATGGCTACGAATATTCCTCCACATAATATTTTTGAATTAAATCAAGCAACAATAAATATTATCAAAAAACCAGAAATTACAACCACAACATTATTGAAAGATTTTCAAGGCCCAGATTTACCTACTGGGGGGGAAATTTTAATGACAGCTGATGAAAAAAATGAAATTTATACAACTGGTAAAGGATCGTTCGCTATTCGCTCCAAGTGGAAAATAGAAAATTTAATGCATGGTTTATATCAAATAATAATTACAGAAATTCCATATCAAGTAAATAAATCTAGATTAATTGAACAGTTAGCTAATCTTATTAATACTAAAAAAATTCCTTTGGATGATGTTTTAGATGAATCAGATGAGAAGATACGCATTGTACTAAAACCAAAAAATAGAAATATTAATTCTACAAGATTAATAGAATTATGTTTTAAATTATCTGATCTTGCAATCCGATATTCATGTAATTTTAATTCTTTAATAAACGGAATATCACCACAACAATTAGGATTAAAAGATATACTTAGCCATTTTATATCTCATAGATTGATCACAATTAAAAGGAAAGCTTTTTTTAATATAGATAAAATTAAAAATAAATTAGAAATTTTAAATGGATATTTGGTAGTGTATAAATTTTTAAATTTTATTATTAAAATCATTAGAACTAAAGTTGATCCTAAAAAAGAAATAATTTTAAAATATAAATTAACTGAAAATCAAACAGAAGCAATTTTAAATATGCGGTTAGGCTCTCTTAAAAAAATAAATGAGAATGAGACTAAAAAAGAGATTAATAAATTAAAAGATGAAATGAATTTTTTAAACAAATTAACAAAAAATGAGAGTTTTTTAAATAAATACTTAATTGAAGAAATAGAAAATATAAATAACGATCTATTGGAAAACAAATTTAAGCGTAAAACTTTTATTTTAACTCAAAATAACAATTACGAAGACATGAATTTCGAGGAATTTGAAGAAATAGTTAAAATGACAGTTATAATAACTAAAGAAGGTCTACTAAAAACATTTAGCGATCATTTAGATATTAAAAAAATAAAATCTATTCAAAAAGATATAGTTGAGTCGTATCAAATATTTTCTAATCAAAAATTGCTTATTTTTACTACATCAGGAAGAGTATTTACCATTAATCCAAAAAATCTTCCATCAGGTAAGGCTAGTTCAAAAAATTTCATTTATTATGTTGACTCAAATATGAACGATAAATTAGTAAAATTATATCCATATTCTGATAATCTGAAATGCATTATTTCCACATTTAACGGAAAGGGATTTATAGCAGATTTATCAAATATACAAACCTCTCAAAAAAAAGGAAAACAACTATTTATTCTTAAAAATAATGATAAAATAATATCTGTTGTCAATGCGTCCTTCTCTCATTTAGCTTGCGTTAGCAAGGAGGGAAAATTACTGATTTTTTCAATTAATCAACTTCCAACTCTTAAGAAGGGTGTTGGAGTTCAACTACAAAAAATAAAAGAAGGTAATAGGTTAAATGATATACAATCCTTTAACTTAGAGGATGGAGTTAGCTGGAAAATAGGTTCACAAAATCGTAATGAAAAAAATGTTGAATTTTGGATAGGTAAAAGAGCTCAATCTGGAAAAAAGGTTCCTAAGAGATTTAATAAAAATCTAAAATTTTATGATTAACACAAATAAAACAGTGATTATTACAGGTGGATTAGGTGGCATAGGTATTGAAATAACAAAATTATTTTATAAGAAAAAATACAACATCATTATTGCTGATAACAAAATTAACTCTTCATTTAAAAAAATTATTTTTGGTAAAACTAATGCCAAAAATACTATTTTGTATAAAAAAATAGATTTATCAAATCGCAAGTCAATTAAAAATTTGTTTATTAATTTAAAAAATCTATATTCAAAAATTGATGTATTGATCAACTGTGCGGGTATTCAGCATGTGGATCCTGTAGAATCATTCCCTGAAGATAAATGGGAACAAGTATTGAAAATAAATTTATCAAGCAGTTTCTATACAAGTAAATATGTTTTGCCATTAATGAAAAAAAACAAATGGGGAAGAATTATTAATATTGCCTCAGTTCACGGTCAAGTTGCATCAATAAATAAATCAGCTTATGTTGCTTCAAAACATGGAATGGTTGGCTTAACAAAAACCATTGCCTTGGAAACTGCCCAAATTCCAATTACATGTAATTCAATATGTCCTGGCTGGGTCAATACTCCTTTAGTTTCAAAACAAATAACTCATAGAGCAAAAAAAAATAATACTTCAAAAATGAAAGAAGAATTTAAATTATTAAAAGAGAAACAACCAAATTTATCTTTTATAAAAGGCAAAGATATAGCGGCATTAGCATATTTTTTATGTTCTGAAGAAGCAAACGATATAACTGGATCTACTATTAATATTGATGGTGGATGGACTTCTCAATAAATTTTTAGAAATTGAGAGAAATATCTCTATGGATCGAACGGCAACCAGCAACAAATTTTGCTTGTTCTTTTGTTAATCTTTCTTGTAAACGAAGACCTATTGTATCTTTAATTGAATTATCAAAATCAATTAGTTGAGGTAAAAGTTCTTTCTCAGCTTTGATTCTCCATTCTTTTTCAATTAAATAAATACCATCAGCTTCATTCAAATAATTCATTACTTGATCTATATCAGGATCATTTTTCTTCAATATTTTTCTAGATTTTGAAATCTTTTCTTTTATTAAATCTGCCCCAGCAATCTTATCAATAATTTTTTCTAATGCTTTCATTTTTTTCATTGCTTCATCACTAGATTTTTCTATTACTACTTGTTTCAAATTAACTATCTCATTTTCAATTTCATTAAGTTTTCCTCTGTCATTAATCATAGATTTATAAATTTGAATATTTTTATACACCTCATCAACATTTCGTCTGTATTTCATAACTGCCTTTTTTTTATTATTAGCAAAAACTTTATATTGTTTGTGTGCATCATCCCATGCAGTAGGAATATTTGATGAAATTAAATTTTTTTCATTTTCAAAATCAATGATTTTATTTTTTAATTTTTCTATATTTATAATTTTTTCTTCTCTTTCGAGATTTCTAATTTCTTTTTTTAAATTTTTAATATTTTTATCAATTTTAAAAATTCTTTTTTGAATTTTTCTTACAGAAGTGTGGAGTGATTTATATTCTTTGTTATAATTATTAAGAACAATAGTTTCATTTTTTAAATGTTGAACTAATTCAAAAGTTAAAAAAGCATTTGAGAAAGTACTTTTTAAAAATTCTTTATTATCTCTTGGCAAGTAATTAATATTTACAGAATTAATATCATTAATGTTTTGTTTTATTTTTGCTTCATTTTCATCATATAAATTGAATTTGTACTTCTGTACACATTCTTGCAATCTTGGATTCATGGGAGGAGGAGCAACTTCTGAAGTTAAATAAGTTCTATTTGGTAGATAATTAACAAGACTTGGATAGTAACCGACTATTGCTAATCCCACTAATTGTAAAAAAATAAACGCTATAGCACCTTTCCAAATTTGAATAGTTGAAACAGAAGAAGGGGCTACTCCTCTTAGGTAAAATAGAGAAAATCCAAAAGGAGGAGTTAAAAAAGAAGTTTGCATATTAACCCCAATCATTACTCCTAGCCAAACGGCAGTTATATTAGCCCCAGTTTCTGCAAGCAATATTGGGGCAATTATAGGAACAACTACAACAGCAATTTCTATAAAATCAAGAAAAAATCCTAAAACAAATATAACCGCCATTACTACAATAAACTGCGTCCAAAAACCTCCAGGCAATCCTGTAAGGAAATCTGTAACAAGTTCCTCGCCTCCAAACCCGCGGAAAGCAGCTGTCAACATAGCTGCACCAACTAGTATAATAAATACCATTGATGTAGTTACACAAGTTTCTAGTGCTACTCCTTTCAAAGTATTCTCTATTTTAAAAGTTCTCCAAAAACTCCAAAACACCGATACTAAAAGAGCAAATACAGCTATAGAAGCTAATGCAATACCAATAACATCATCAGAACTATTAATATTTTTTATAGTTAAGTCGAAAGAATTAATAAGAAAATACAGAGCAATTAAAGATATTCCAGCAATAATTGCAGGTGTGTACGCATGTTTTTTTCCTTGGTAGAGGCGATAACCACCCATAATTGTAGCTCCAACCGCACCTATAGAACCTGCTTGATTCACTGTAGCAATACCAAGTAATATGGAACCCAGTACTACAAATATAAGAGTCAGAGGGGGTACAAGAGAAAGAAAAACTTTTAAAGCAAATTTTCTATCATAACTCCCTTCATAATGAACAGGAGGAGCAACATTTTTTTTTATTAGAGCATAAATTAAAATATAAAGCATGTATAAACCAACAAGAACAAGGCCCGGAAAGAAAGCTCCTAAGAACATATCACCAGCACTAGTTGATGCGACACCGTAATCACCAGGCATATTAAATTCACCTGTAAATTGTTTATATTCAGCTTGTCTGGTTGTATTTGCTACATCTGATGCACTTGCTAACTGGTCTGCAAGTATAATTAGAACGATTGAAGGAGGAATAATTTGACCAAGTGTTCCTGAAGAGCATACTATCCCACTTGCAAGAGATTTATCATATTTATGTTTAAGCATTGCAGGTAAAGAAATTAATCCCATTGCAACCACTGTAGCTCCAACTATACCTGTAGTTGCAGCTAGCAAAGCTCCCACAAATATTACTGATATTCCAAGACCTCCCGGTATTGGTCCAAATAATTGTCCCATTGTAACAAGAAGATCTTCTGCAATTTTAGAACGCTGCAGCATAATTCCCATAAAAATAAATAATGGTATTGCAATTAATGTATCACGTTCAACTTCCCAATAAACTCCTCTAAAGTTTGTAATACCAGCTGTAAGCCATTGTATAGGTCCATCTTGTATAAAGTATTCACTAGGATTGCCTGCAAATAAATAGCCGCATAATGCAGCCAAAAGAATTGTAAGTACAGCTGAACCAGGTAGAGAAAATGCAACTGGAAAACCAGAAGATAAAGCAGCCATCATAGTTAAAATTAAAATAACAAGAAAAAAAGTAGCCATATTTATTCGACAATTGTTTTGATTGAATCAGAGGATTGTAAATCGCTAACTTGTATTTCTTCTTGCAATACAGAAGCGTTGCCTAAAAAATAACTTATAAACTGAATTAACATTGTTAAAGCGTAAATAGCAAGAAAACCAGCCATTAGGTATTTTACATACATTCCGTACCCACTCATTGAAGTTTCAAAATTTGTAAGAGGAGCATTAATTATACATTGTTTGCACCACATTCCTCTGAGTAAAATTGTCCAACATATAGGTACTCCCAATAGTAAAGAACCAAGAGAATTAGACCAAGCTTTTGCACGATTACTAAATTTTGTATAAATGACATCCACACGAACATGACCTTCATGAATTAATGCGTAAGAACTAGCAAAAAGGAATAGTGAACCGTACCAAAATCGAACTAAATCACCCATAAAAGTTTGTTCATATGAAAAAATAAATCTAGCTAGAACAATTTGAAACTCAGCCACAACTACAAGAACTGCAAGCCATAAAAATCCCAATGTTCTAGTAAAGTAAGCAATAATTAAAGAAATAAGCATTACCGGAAAATGAACATAAGTTCCTCTAAAATTAGGCCGACCTAAAGCCATACCAAGATCTTGACCAAAGAGAGGAATTAAATAACCTTCTACTCTTAAAAATGATAAAACCATATCAACAAGGCCGACTAACAGAACAATCCAAAAAGAAGCCCGAATTATATAGGCAGAAAGGGAAGATAAAGTTACTGAGTCCTGTATTAGTTTTTTATTTGATGTTAATAAAATATAAGTAAAGGATAAAAAAATAACCAATATATAACTAAATAATTGAATCCAAGCTTGCACTAAAGGTGGTCCTTCAAGCGGATTTTGTAGTTGTTTAAAACCAAACCATTCAATATTTGCAAAAAATGTATTAACTCCAGGCCAATCAGCCCAAAAATTTAAAAAATTATTTATTAAGAAGGTAAAAGTAAGAGCAACTATAGATATTCCAAAAAAACGAATTTGATTACTGACATTAAAATTCATTGATCTTATAATTCATGATAATTATTATAAGTAAAGCGGAACCACTATGGATTCCGCTGTACTTTTTTAATTGTACTAAAGTAATTTAGAGTCCAAGAACCCTATTACGTTGTCTTGAAAATGCAGCATCACCGAGATTCATCCAGCCACCCACATCAGCACGACTTTTAACAAAACTTGCATGTATGCGGTTTGCTAAATCACTATGTTGTTGAACTTCTGCATATACTTCTTCCGAAGCTTCACCAAATGAATCATAAACATCATCGTTAAATTCTTTTAAGACAACACCTTGTTCATTAAGTAATCTAGATAAAGCAGCACCATTTTTTGCATTATATTCTGCCATCATTACATCATTTTCCATTGAAGCAGCAGCCTCAATCATCAGTTGATCTGATGCTGACAAACTAGTTAACCATGATTTATTACAACCTGCAGCAAGCGCAGAGCCTGGTTCATGCATTCCTGGGAAATAATAGTATTTAGCTGCTTCATGGAATTTCATAATTTCATCATTCCATGGACCAACCCATTCAGTTGCATCAATAGCACCTGATACTAAATTTTCGTAAATTTGACCGCCAGGTAAAGAAACTGGAGAAGCACCTAATTTTGCCATCACGTCTCCACCAAGTCCAGGTATACGCATTTTAAGACCCTTAAGATCACTAGCTGAATTGATTTCTTTATTGAACCAACCGCCCATTTGAACTCCAGTGTTACCACATACGAAGTTTTTAAGACCATATTCTCCAGCTAATTCATCCCATAAAGCCTGGCCCCCACCAAAACGTATCCAAGCATTAAATTCTGTGTAAGTTAATCCAAAAGGAACAGAAGTATAATAAGCCCAACCAGGATGTTTACCTTTCCAATAATAATCTGCAGCGTGATAAATTTGAGCATTACCTGATGCAACTTCATCAAATGAATCAAAAGCACCAACACGCTCACCAGCTGCAAAATATTCAACATTAAATCTTCCATCACTCATATCACTTAATCTTTCACCAAACCTTTGAGCACCAGTACCTAATCCTGGAAAGTCTCTAGGCCAAGTAGTTACTATGGCAATGTCAACTCTATCAGCAGCAATAGCTGGAGCAGGAAACGATGATACAGCTGCAGCTGCAGCACCTGCTAAGCCTGCTTTTTTAATAAAGTCACGTCTTTTAAAATTTTTTTTCATATTTTCCTCCGAAGTAAAAATAATTAAAAATTAATGCTTAAATATGAACCAAAATTATTAAAAAGGAAAGCTTATTAGAAAGCATCTTATGTTTTTATATATAAATTTAATTAGAAAAATTTAAAAAGCATCAATATTTGTTTGAAATTTGCCTAATATTAACGAATGAACATCTTCCGCCCCTTCATAAGTTTTTACAGTTTCAAGGTTAACTAAATGCCTCATAATGTGATATTCTTCTAATAAACCATTAGCTCCCAACATATCTCTAGCCTCTCTAATAACTTCAATAGCTTTTTGACAATTATTTCTTTTCAGCATGCTTATTGCAACTTTAACATCTTTATTTTTATCCATTGCCCTTCCAGTATGTAGACAAGCACTCCACCCTAATGTTATTTCTGTTTGCATTAAAGCTAGTTTTTTCTGAATTAGTTGTTTTGAGGCTAAAGGTTTTTTAAACATAATTCTATTTTCACTATAATCTTTAGCGATTAACCAAGCAGTTTGTGCAGCTCCCATTACGCCCCATGCAATTCCATATCTTGCATTGTTAAGACATGAAAACACAGATTTCCATCCTTGGGCCTTAGGTAAAATATTTTCTTTGGGAATTTTTACATTGTTTAAAATTATTATTCCCGTTGGACTGATTTTTAAACTTGTTTTATTTTCAATTAAGGAAGTTGATAATCCAGGTGTATTTTTTTCAATTATGAATCCTCGAATTTCTTTAGCATCATTCAATGCCCAAATAATATAAATATCTGCAATCGGAGCATTTGTAATCCAATTTTTACTTCCATTTAAAACAAAGCTATTATTTTCTTCTTTAAAATTAGTTTTCATCGAACTTGGGTCAGAACCGGCTTCACTTTCAGTTAATCCAAAACAACCAACTAAATTTCCTTTAATTAAACTCGGTAAATATTTATTTTTTTGTTCTTCAGATCCAAAACAATTAATGGGATGTATAACTAAAGAAGATTGGACTGAAATAGCTGATCTATAACTACTATCAATAGATTCAAATTCTGCAGAAATTAAACCATAAGAAACCTTACTTGTATTAGGCGAACCATAGCCTTTTATTGTAGACCCCAAAAAACCCATTGAACCAAAATCTTTATAAATATTTTTATCGAAATGATGCTCTCTGTTGTCCTTAATTACTATTGGTAATAAATTTTTATTACAATAGTCGTAAGTTGTCTTTCTTATTGATTTTTCCTCCTCACTTAAAAGGTCATCTAAATAAAGAGGATCTATCCATATATTGTCGGAATCCATAATTTGTAATAATATAGTGTAATTTTAGAAATTAAGCATTATTAACTTTATTTATATGAGTGCAACTATTTTTATTGCTTCTGACCATGCTGGCTTTGATTTAAAAAAACAAATCCTAAATACTATAAAAGCTAATTTAATTGATTTGGGAGTTGATAGTGATAATAGCGTTGACTATCCTGATTATGCAAACATACTTGTTTCAAAAATTAATTCTACAAAAAATTCAAAAGGAATTCTCATTTGTGGTTCAGGCATAGGTATGTCAATAGCTGCTAATCGAGATAAAAACATTAGAGCAGGGCTAGCTTTTGAGCCCTCAATAGCTAAATTAATGAGAGAACACAATGACGCTAATGTTTTAGTTTTACCAGGTAGATTTATGGATATACAAGATATATTAAAATGTATAGAAAATTTTCTTACTACGAATTTTATGGGTGGAAGACATCAAAATAGAATTGATAAACTAAGTTAGGAAGATTATTGGATGAGCAAAATATATAAACAAAGTTTAAAAGACAGTGACCCCGAAGTTTTTGCTACCGTAAGTAAAGAACTTAATCGTCAACAAAATCAAATTGAATTAATTGCGTCCGAAAATATTGCTTCATTAGCTGTTCTCAATGCCCAGGGTTCTGTAATGACTAATAAGTATGCTGAAGGCTATCCAGGTAGAAGATATTATGGAGGTTGCGAATACGTCGATCAAGCAGAAGAGTTAGCTCTGCATAGAGTTAAAAAATTATATAATTGTAAATTTGCCAATCTTCAACCCCATAGCGGAGCACAAGCTAATCAAGCAGTTTTTTTGGCTTTGCTTCAACCTCATGATACTATCTTAGGTATGTCGCTTGCTTCAGGAGGTCATTTAACTCATGGAGCAAAGCCTAACATATCTGGAAAATGGTTTAATGCAGTTCAATATGGAGTAAAAAAAGAAGGTAATGATAAAGATTTAATAGATTATGATGAAGTTGAAAAACTTGCAAAAAACCATAAACCTAAGATGATTATTGCAGGTGCATCAGCGTATCCTAGAACAATTGATTGGAAAAAATTTCGTCAAATTGCAGATGAAATTGATGCTTATTTTGTGGTTGATATGGCTCACTATTCTGGACTTATTGCTGCTAAACAATATCCTAATCCAATCGAGTTTGCAGATGTTGTGACTTCAACCACTCACAAAACTTTGAGAGGAGCAAGAAGTGCAATGATATTAACAAATAGTGAAGAAATGATAAAAAAAATTAATTCCGCAGTATTTCCTGGTCTTCAAGGTGGACCACTGATGCATGTAATGGCAGCAAAAGCCGTTACTTTTGGTGAAGCATTAAAGCCTGAATTTACAGATTATATTAAAAGTGTAATTGCTAATGCAAAAACTTTATCAGAAGTACTTGTTCAAAGGGGTTTTAGAATTGTAACAGGAGGCACTGATTCACACATAGTTTGGCTAGATCTAAGTCCAAAAAATTTAACAGGTGATAAAGCAGAAAAACTATTAGAGGAAGTTGGCATTGCATGTAATAAAAATGCAATACCTTATGATCCAAATCCACCAAAAATTACATCCGGTTTACGATTTGGTACTCCAGCTGCTACAGCAAGAGGCTTTAATAAAGAAGATTTCCATAACGTAGGTAGTATGATTGCAGAAGTTTTAGATAGTTTATTACTTAATGAATCTGAAAGGGAAGAAGTTTGTAAAAATATAAATAAAAAAGTTATAGATTTGTGCTCTAATTATCCAATTTATAATGAGGCTTACTGATGCGTTGCCCTTTTTGTAGCAATCAAGATTCTCAGGTTAAAGATTCTCGACCAACTGAGGATAATACAGCAATTCGCAGAAGAAGAATATGCGATCAGTGTGGATCAAGATTTACAACATTTGAACGTATACAATTGAGAGATTTAGTTGCGGTTAAAACCAATGGTCAAAAAGAAGTGTTTGATAGAGATAAAATGTTTCACTCTTTATCTTTAGCGTTAAGAAAAAGAAATATAGATCAAGAGAAAATTGAAAAAATTATTAACGCCATAGTTAGGAAATTAGAAAATTCTGGTGATACAGAAATAAAAACTAGTATTATTGGCGAATATATAATGGAAGCCCTTTCTCATTTAGATCAAGTAGCTTATGTCAGATTTGCTTCCGTATACAAAAATTTCCATGAAGTTAAGGATTTTGAAGATTTTTTAGATAATCTTGAAGACAAATAACTATTCGTTTTTGTGAACGATAAACATATAAAATATCTAGATATAGCACATACATTAGCTCAGAAAAAATTTGGCTCTACATTCCCAAATCCTATAGTTGGATGTTTAATAGTTAAAAACAATAAAATAATTGCTAAAGCTGTAACTGCCCCAGAAGGAAGACCTCATGCAGAAGAAATAGCATTAAAAAAAGCAAATAAAATGACAAAGGGAGCTACTATGTATGTAACATTAGAGCCTTGCTTTCATCAATCACGAAATGGATCTTGTGTTGACCAAATTTTACGATCAGGAATTACAGAAATATACATAGCCAAGTATGATCCTGACCTTAGAACTAATAGAAAAAGCATTAATAAATTAAAGGATAACAAAATAATTACTAGTGTTGGTTTGACGGAAAACAAAACAAATTCTTTGAACAAGTTTTTTTTTGAAAGTTTAAAAAATAATAGACCTTATATTAAAGTTAAAATGGCGATATCAGAAGATCAAAAAATTGCTTGGTCAAACTATCAAAGTAAATGGATTTCCAATTCTAAAAGTAGAGAATTTGCTCACAAAATTAGATTTTCAAGTCAGGCTATTTTAACGACTGCAAAAACTATAATTAAAGACAATCCTCGTTTCACGGTTAGGAGGAATAATCGCATAATAAAATATTTGCCGATAATAATTATTGATAACTTACTAAAAATACCTTTGAAATCAAATATATTAAAAGATAATTCAAAAAAAAGAATAATTATTTTTACTTCAACTAATAATAAAAAAACTGAATTTTTAAGAAGATTTGGTTGTGAAATAATTTTATTGAAGAATAAAAAATACAATGAATTGAATTTAAAAACAATTACTAATAAAATTTATGCCCTTAAGATCAATGATGTTTTAGTTGAAGCTGGAGGTATTTTATTTAGCAACTTAATTAAACACAAACTTGTTGATGAAATACATGTTTTTACTGCTCCTTTTAATATCGGAAGATCAGGAAAACCAATGATTATAGGAAAAAAACTTGAGGAAATAAATATACAAGAAGTTTTAAACAAAAAATTTGGTAAAGATATATACCAATATTTTTTAATAAAATAGAAACTATGTTTACAGGAATTATTCAATCGTTAGGAATTATAGAAGACATTAATTCTAATTTTAATACAGTTTCTATTAAAACTAAACTGGATTTAAGTGATTGTAAAATAGGATCTTCTATTTGTTGCGATGGAATTTGTTTAACAGCAACTTCTATAAAAAAAATTAATAATCATTTTTTATTTTCTGTAAATGTTACCGAAGAAACCCTTCAAAGATCGAATATGATTAATTGGAAAAAATATGTAAAAATTAACTTAGAAAAGTCATTAAAAGTAGGTGAAGAAATTTCAGGTCATTTTGTATATGGTCACGTTGATACAATAACAAAAATCATAAAAATTGAACAACACAATTCAAGTTGGATATTTCAATTTTCATATTCTGATTTTATTAACCAAAATTATAAAAAATTCATTGTTGAGAAAGGATCAATTTCAATTAACGGAATATCTTTAACTATAGCGATGATTTATGAAGATTATTTTACTGTTTCAGTTATTCCACATACTTATAGTTTTACAAATCTATCTAATTCTAAAGAAAATGACTTAGTGAACATTGAATTTGATTCATTGGCGAGATATGTTCTTAAAAATATATGATTGATATTAAATATTTAAAAGCTTTATCCTCTACTGATAAAATTATAGATGATGCACGTAATGGTAAAATGTACATTCTTGTTGATGAGGCAGATAGAGAGAATGAAGGGGATTTGATTATTCCAGCTCAGATGGTTAGCCCTGAAAATATCAACTTTATGGCAAAATATGGAAGGGGGTTAATATGTCTAGCACTCACTAAACAACGGATTAATGAGCTAAAACTTCCTTTAATGAATCCTTCTAACCAAGATAATGATTTGACAGCATTTACAATTTCTATTGAAGCAAGAGAAGGTATTACAACTGGTATTTCAGCAGCTGATAGAGCCCATACTATATCTGTTGCTATTAACAATAAGAAAAATAGAAAAGATCTTGTTTCTCCTGGACATATTTTTCCATTAATGGCTTGGGATGGTGGAGTGTTAGAGAGAGCTGGACATACTGAGGCAGCGGTAGATGTAGCTAAACTTGCAGGTTTGAACCCATCTGGTGTGATATGCGAAATAATGAATGATGATGGAAGTATGGCTAGATTACCTGAATTAATTAATTTTTCTAAAAAACATTCTTTAAAGATCGGTACTGTATCTGATTTAATTAAATATCGGTTAAAAAATAAAAAAATAATTAAATTAGTTTCAGAAAGAGGATTTGAAAGTGAAATGGGCAGAGATTTTAAATTAAAAATATTTCAAAATACTTTATCTGGAGAAAAACATTATGCTCTTGTTAAAAATTTATCAATTGCGAATGAACCTATATATGTGAGAATGCATAAATTAGATGTTACAAAGGATATATTTGAAGAAAAAAATATATTTGGTGACGAAATAGCCAAATCCTTTAAAATAATTGAAGAGAAAGGTAGGGGAGCTATTGTTTTGATTAATAGTGATATGTCTCCGAGGATTCAGAAAATTTTCAACCGAAGAGATTCTAAATATAATAAGTTAGAATTAAGAGAATACGGTGTTGGAGCACAAATATTATTAGAATTAGGACTACACAAAATTATTTTATTGTCTAATAGCAATAAAAAAATAATTGCTTTAGAAGGTTTTGATTTAGAGATCGTATCTCAAGAAAAAATATAATTATGAAAAATGAAAAAGAAATTCTGATTGTTTCTTCTGAATATTATGCTCAAATACATGATAATTTAGTTTCTGGAGCTTCTTCATATTTAAATAATAATAGAATATCTTTTGAACAAAAAATTGCTCCAGGTTGTTTTGAGATCCCTTTTTTAATTAAAAAAAACTTAAACTTGTATAGCGGTTTCATTGCTCTTGGTTGTATTATAAGAGGTGAAACATATCATTTCGAAATAATTGCTAATGAATGCGCAAGAAAGATTATGGATTTATCTGTTGAATTTGGCAAACCAATTGGTTTTGGTATTTTAACTTGTGATAATTACGAACAAGCAATCGTTAGAAGTGACCCTTTTCAAAAAAATAAAGGTAGTGAAGCAGCTAGAGCTTGTATTAAATCTCTTACAAAATAACTTTTATGAACAACAAAATAAGGTCTAAAACTAGACTAGCAGCTATTCAATTAGTATCTCAACAATTGGTTAATAATCAAGAAATTGAAAATATTAAAGATGATTTTGATAAACATTATCTAAATACCAAAATTGACAATACCTCAGAAAAAATTCTATATAATATTAGTTTTTTATCAAAATTAGTAAGATACTTTAAAACAATTGACATAAAAAATTTATCTCAAGAAATAAATAATCAAATCAAATTTGATAGAAAATTTGAAAATTGGGATACAATTAATAAAGCTATAATTTTAGTTGCGATAGGTGAGTTAAGAAACTCTACAAATGATAAAATTATTATTATATTAAATGATTATATAGAAATTTCTAAATCTTTTGTTAATTTACAAGATACAAAATTTATAAATGCTATTTTAGATAAATTAATTAATGAAAAAAAATAATTATAAGAATTTAAAAATTTCTGAAAAATATATAATTAATAAATTATTAATTAAATTAAATTTTAATAAAAAAGAAACTTTTAATTTTAAAAATGATGGTGCTTTTTTAAAAATACCAAAGAACAAACAAATTGTTGTAACAAATGATACTATTAACGAATCTGTTGATTTTTTTACAACTGACTCAGCAGATTCTGTTGCCAATAAAATTATATGTTATAATTTGTCAGATATCTCTTCAATGGGTGCCGAACCATATGCCTATACTTTGTCATTATCTTTACCAATAAATATAAAAATATCTTGGTTAAAAAAATTTATAAAAAAACTTTATTTTTTGCAAAAAAAACATAATTTTTTTCTTTTGGGCGGTGATCTATCACACTCTGATAAAATTATAATATCTTCCAATTTTTTTGGTTTCGTTAAAAAAGGTAAAATTATAAAAAGAACAGGATCAAATGTTAATGACGATATTTGGGTAACTGGTAATTTAGGTGAATCTTCGATAGGTTTAGCTATTAGAAAAAATAAAATACAAATGAACTATAAAGATAAAATTTATTTTATAAAAAAATTTCTTTACCCTCAGCCCTGTATGATTGGAAAAAAGATATTTAATATTGCTACTTCAGCAATAGATATTTCTGATGGTTTTTATGGCGATTTAGAAAATCTTGTTAATGAAAATAAATTTGGTGCAATTATTCAATCAAATACTATTCCTTTTTCTAATAAAATTAAAAAATTGATTGACAATAAACATATTAATTTTGACTATCTTTTATCTTCGGGTGATGATTATGAGCTTATATTTACAGCCCATCCTAGCAAAACCTCTATAATTAATAAAATTTCTAAAATTAATAATGTTAAAATTACTAAAGTTGGGAGAATTATTGAGAATAAGGGTTTGTTTATGGATGGAAAAATTTTAAAAAAAATTAAAAAATCATTTCAACATTTTTTGTAATTTCTTGATTTTTTCAAACCTTTCTGTCATATGAGCTCAAAATTTTAGGAGTTTTTCGAAAATGACAATCATGCAAATATTTATACTTTTATGTGGTTTAGCTGCTGTCTTATATGGCATCATTACATCTAGACAAATTTTATCATTAAGTTCCGGTAATGATAAAATGCAGGAAATATCAAAAGCTATTCAGGAAGGTGCTAGAGCATATTTAAATCGTCAATATATTACCATTAGTATTGTAGGTGTCGTAATATTTTTTTTGATTTGGATAATATTTGGTTTAAGTTCTGGAATTGGATTCTTCTTAGGTGCTTTTTTTTCTGGTGCAGCGGGTTATGTTGGAATGAATATATCTGTAAGAGCAAATGTTAGGACAACTCAAGCAGCAAGTAGAAGTTTGGCAGAGGGATTATCTGTTTCATTCAAGTCGGGTGCAGTAACAGGTATGTTAGTAGCTGGATTTGCCCTACTATCTATTGCTTTTTATTATTTTATTTTATCAAATTCAGGAAATTTTGATGGCAGAGCCATAGTTGCTCCTTTGGTATCTCTTGGATTTGGAGCATCGTTAATTTCAATATTTGCTAGACTAGGTGGCGGTATTTTTACCAAGGGAGCTGATGTTGGTGCAGATTTGGTAGGAAAAGTTGAAGCAGGTATACCAGAAGATGATCCAAGAAATCCAGCTGTTATAGCTGATAATGTTGGTGATAATGTTGGTGACTGCGCAGGTATGGCTGCTGATTTGTTCGAAACATATGTTGTTACTGTTGTTGCCACAATGGTTTTAGCATCTATTTTTTTTACAGAAAATTTAACTAATAAAATGATGATGTATCCTTTAGCTATTGCAGCTGTTTGTATTATTGCAAGTATAATCGGGACCTATTTTGTGAAATTGGGTAAAACTGAAAATATTATGATGGCTCTATATAAGGGTTTCTTAGTATCGGCAATTTTATCTGCAATTCTATTATATTTTATAACAGATCATGTAGTGGGAATAGAAACTACATTTACTAATATTGGAGGTAAAGATTTTAATGGAATATCTCTTTTTTATTGTGGATTAGCAGGACTAATTATAACTGGTTTAATTATCTGGGTTACCGAATATTACACTGGAACAAACTATAGACCTGTTCAAAGTATAGCTAAATCATCTACAACTGGTCACGGAACAAATGTTATTCAGGGTTTAGCAATTAGTTTAGAAGCCACAGCGCTACCCGCTATTATAATAGTCACGGGCATCATAGTTACTCATTCATTGGCAGGACTCTTCGGTATAGCTATTGCTGTTACTTCAATGCTTGCTCTAGCAGGTATGGTTGTAGCATTGGATGCATATGGACCTGTAACAGATAATGCTGGCGGAATAGCTGAAATGGCAGACCTCGAAGAAAATGTTAGAAAGACAACTGATTCTCTAGATGCTGTTGGTAACACTACTAAAGCTGTAACAAAAGGTTATGCTATTGGTTCTGCTGGGTTAGGTGCATTGGTTTTGTTTGCTGCTTATACAGAAGATCTGAAACACTTTACTTCTGATGAGAGTAGTGCACTTTACAATATTGATGTTTCATTTGATTTATCTAATCCGTATGTAGTTGTGGGACTTTTACTAGGAGGACTTTTACCTTTCTTATTTAGCGCTATGAGTATGACTGCTGTAGGTAGAGCAGCAGGAGCTGTAGTTATTGAGGTGAGAAGGCAATTTAAAGATATTCCAGGTATTATGGAAGGAAAAGGTAAACCCGAATATGGGACTTGTGTAGATATTCTTACCAAGGCTGCAATTAAAGAAATGATAATTCCATCAATGCTACCGGTTTTATCTCCAATAATAGTTTACTTTGTTATTTTATTGATTGCCGGTCAAGCAGCTGCACTTTCTTGCCTTGGAGCTTTACTTCTAGGTGTAATTGTTACAGGATTATTTGTAGCTATTAGTATGACTGCAGGTGGAGGAGCATGGGACAATGCAAAAAAATTTATTGAAGATGGAAATTATGGAGGAAAAGGTAGTGAGGCACATAAAGCTGCAGTTACCGGAGATACTGTTGGAGATCCATATAAAGATACAGCTGGACCCGCTGTGAATCCAATGATCAAGATTACTAATATAGTGGCCTTACTTTTATTAGCTTCAATATCTTAGTAATAGTTTATTCAGCAGGGGTATTGGGAATAGATCCTTTTCCAATACCTCCAAAGATTTTTTCAAGCAAACCTCTTTCAACTAAATTATTTGGTGTTGTTGTTTTTATTAAGGTAATATCATTTTCATCATCTAATCCATATTTTGAGAATGATATAATATCGCCATTATTATTAATTTTAAAAACAAGCATTAATCTATTAACAATTTTTTGATTATAAAAATTTTTAACAATTTTTTGTTCTGAATAATAAAAATATTTTTTTTCTATAGGATCTATATAGTTTGGTTTACCAAAATTATCTATTATTTGTTCTATATTTGATAAATTTGAATAATCTAAATTCTCTAAATTAAATATTTTTCCTGAATATGATATTTTTTCTGTACAATTTGATATAACTATAAGATTGATTGTGATTAATAGAGTTTTAATAAATCTAATCATAAAAAATGGTTTTACATTATTTTAGTAGAAAAGAAAATAAAGATAAAGAATTGGCGTTTTTTATTTATAACTCAATTATAGAAGTAGTTAAACAAACCATTGAACTTCATTCTATAGTATTAAAAAAAGATTTTAATTCTTCATTTGAACTATCATCTATTTATTTATTTTCATTGTTTTATTTATCTAAAAAAAATAAGTCTAAAAATTTAAATAATGTTATGCAGGAATTGATGAATTATTTTATTAATGACTTAGATCAGTCTCTAAGAGAAAAAGGAATCGGAGATATGAGTATAGGCAAGTATGTTAAATCTTATGTAAAAAGGTTTTATTTTCGAGTTTCATTGTTGGAAAAAATATTTGATAAAAATAGCAAAGATGAATTTATTCAATATATTAATAATTTAGATATAATTTGTTCGAATAAAGATAGTATTCAATTTTCAAATATATTTTTTGATAAAGTCACAAAAATATTAAAGAATTCTAAAAAGCAAGATTTTAATGGTAATATTATTAAAGATTTACTTATTTAACTCTTGCATAAATAATAATTATGAATAAATGTCAGCAAGTAATATGGCTGTTCCAAAGAGAAAAACTTCGAGATCAAAAAGAGACATGCGCAGATCTCATGATAATTTAATTCTCAAAAATATTATCTTAGACAAGGAGTCTGGTGAGCCACGTCTCTCACATAAATTAGACATTTCAACAGGAATGTATAATGGAATGCAAATAATTAAGCAAAAAGATTCTAAAGATACTAACGATAATTAACATTTAATGGATCAAACTCAAACAACCATTGCAATTGATGCAATGGGAGGTGATAACTCTCCAACTAAAGTTATTAAAGGCTGTGAATTATTTTTAAATAATAATAAAAATGTTAAATTAATTATTTTTGGTAATAAAAATTTAATAAATAATGATTTCTTAGAAAAATATTCAGAAATTGTATTCTTTAATCATTGTGAAGAAATAATTTCTGATAATGATAAACCTTCTTCTATATTGAGATCAAAAAAAGATAGCAGTATGCGAAAAGCTATTGAATTTATAAAATCAAAAAATAATATTGGCTTTGTTTCAGCAGGAAATACAGGAGCTGTAACAGCACTATCGACGATATTGTTAGGGACTTTAGAAAATATAAAAAGACCTGCTTTTTGTTCAATGATACCAACATTAAAAGGTTTCTGTATTATGTTAGATTTGGGAGCTAATAAAGAGTCCAATGAAAATCATTTATTACAATTTTCAATTATGGGACATGCTTTTTCTAAAATTAATAATATTTCTAATCCAAAAGTTGCAATTTTAAATATAGGGACTGAAGTAGGAAAAGGAAAAGATTATTTACAAGAAGCTTTTAACTTAATTAGTAAAAGTTTTCTTAAAAATGATTTTATTGGATATATTGAACCTGATCAAATAACATCAGGAATAGCTGATGTGATAGTAACTGATGGATTTACAGGAAATATAGCATTAAAAACAGCCGAAGGTTTATCAAAGTTTATTATGTATAATTTGAAAAAAATTTTTAAAATGGGTTATATTAATAAAATTGCATATTTAATTTTAAGAAATGATCTTGCAAAATTTTCTAATACAATAAATCCTACTAAATATAATGGAGCTATGGTTCTTGGATTGAATGGGGTTGTTATAAAAAGTCATGGTAGCGCGTCCCCAGAAGCTTTTGCTCAAGCATTAAAAAATTGTTTAGAATTTGTTGAGAAAGATATAAATAAACTTATAATTGAAGAATTAAGATTGGTTAACATTGTCAATGACTAAAAATATTACAAGAGATGATATTGCGGAATATATAAATCAGGAATTTGGTCTAACAAAAAAAGATTGCAATAATTTAGTAAATGATATCTTAGAGCAAATTATTGAAGGACTTACGTCTGAAAAGATTGTTAAAATTCATAATTTTGGTACATTCAAACTTAAACATAAGAAAGAAAGAATTGGAAGAAACCCCAAAACAAAACAAAATTTTATGATTTCAGAAAGAAATGTAATTTCCTTTACTCCCAGCAAGATTATTATTTCTTTATTAAATAAAAATAATTGATGAAGGATAAACAATATATATCAATCACTGAAGTTTCCAAATTACTGAATATAAATGCACATGTAATAAGATATTGGGATTCTAAATTTGAAGGAATTTCAACCAGATTATCTGATAATAAAAGACGTTTTTTTAACAATAGTAATATTAAAAAATTAAGTGAATTAAAAAAAATATTATACCAAAATGGAAAACATAATTATTCTTTGGATCTTGCGAATAAAATGTTGAATAAAAAAGATCATAAAATTGAAAATCATGATCAATATGTACACAACATAGAAAATAAATATAATCATTTAAATATTAGTGAGTTAAAGAAAATATCTAATAATTTAAAAAAATTATTGGAAATTTAATTTTTTTCACAAACAATAATCAAAAAAAAACTCTTTTTTTGTAACATTTATTTTAATTAGTAATTAATTTCACTTAGGCGATATAGGATTTTAATAAACTTATTCGACTTTCATACTTTAAATTGAATATCTAATTTAGATAACTGTATAAATAAAAAATTATTAATATAAATATTTTGAAAGTAGCTAGTAAGAACGCTGCTAAATATATATAAATTTTTTTAGGGATTAAGTACATTATTTAATAATATTTTATATTATTATATTGACTTAATTTTAGCATATATGTATGTGCACCGCATGAAAACTTTCTCTCTAAAAAAAGAGCAAATTAAAAAAAATTGGATATTAATAGATGCAAATAATGCAGTTCTAGGTAGACTTGCAGTAATATCCGCTAATATTCTAAGGGGAAAGAATAAGCCAGAATACACTCCTAATCAGGACTGTGGTGATTATTTAATAATAATCAACTCTGATAAAGTCGCATTAACTGGAAAAAAAAGAACAGATAAAATTTATTATAAGCATACAGGATACCCAGGCGGTATAAAGTCGATTAATCCTGAAAAAATGTTAGAGAAAAAAAAATCAAATGATCTAATTAAATTAGCTATCAAAAGAATGATACCTAAAGGACCTTTAGGATATAAGCAGCTTTCTAATTGTAGAATATTTTCTGGATCTAATCACTTACATGAGGCACAAAATCCTAAGATATTTGATATAGCAAATTTAAATACAAAAAATATTTTAAGATAATATATGAACCAAACAGTTGAAATTCAAGAAGTTAAACTTGATAATAAACAAAGATCATATGCAACTGGTAAAAGAAAAAATTCAATAGCAAGAGTCTGGTTAAAAAAAGGTGAAGGAAAAATATCTGTCAATGGTAAGTCAATTGAAGATTATTTTTCTCGACCTGTTTTACAGATGATAGTTAATCAACCACTTGAAGTTATTCAATCTGTTGGAGGATATGAAATTAAAGCAACTGTTAAAGGTGGGGGACTTTCTGGACAAGCAGGTGCTTTGAGACATGGTATTAGTAAGGCTCTTAGTTTATATGATATAGGATTCAGAACAGCATTAAAAAAAGTTGGTTTTTTAACTAGAGACTCTAGAGTTGTTGAAAGAAAAAAAGCAGGGTTAGCTAAAGCTAGAAGAAGTTACCAATTCTCAAAAAGATAATTTTTAATGAATAACTCTATTAAAGCAGCCGTTTTAGGCGCAACTGGCTATGTTGGATTAGAATTGATAAAGATTCTATCTAATCACCCCAAAGTTCAGATCAAATTTCTTGGAAGTGAAACACCAAGTAAAAATATCAGTGAATTTGATAATCATATAAATAGTTCAATACTTCCAAAACTAGAATATAACAACAACTTTAATCCAACGAAAATTGATGTTGTTTTTTTAGCTTTACCTCATGGAATATCTCATAAATATGTAAAAAAATATTTTAATTACTTAAAAATAATAGATTTATCAGCTGATTTTCGACTTGATAAAAGAGAAGATTACATAGCAGATTATAAAGATGATCATTCTTGTACTGAATTGCTAAATAAATTTGTATACGGACTTCCAGAATTATATGAAAATCAAATATCAATAACAAACAACTTAGCTGTACCTGGCTGTTATCCAACTTCTATTTTATTGCCACTTATTCCATTATTAAAAAATAATTTAATTAAAGGTGACAATATTATTATCGACTCTAAATCTGGATATAGTGGAGCTGGTAAAAAATTTGATAAAAATAATATACAAAAAGGAAATTTATTAAATTTTTATAATTATAATACCAATAACCATCGCCACATTGGTGAAATATATCAAGAATTACAAAAACAAACTAATCAAGAAATAAATTTTTCTTTTAATCCACATATACTGCCAATTTATAGAGGTATGCTGTCCACTATCTACTGCGATTTAAATGAAAAGATTCATATTAGTGATATTGAAAATTGTTTAAATAATACTTATCAGAATACTCCATTCGTTCATCATATGATCGGAGAAGAAAGAGGAGATTTTTTTTTAGTACAAAATACTAACAATTGTTATATAAAATTACAAAAACATTCTAATTCATCCAAAATTATTATCGTCAGTTTGATTGACAATTTGTTAAAGGGAGCTTCAGGGCAAGCAGTTCAATGTATGAATATAATGTTTGATCTCAAACAAATTACTGGTTTGGAATCCCATAAATGAATAAATTTTTTTTAATATTTTTAATATTTTTATTATCATGTGGATATGAAGATATTGATTCAGTTCCAGATTTTAAAAATATGGTTATAACTGAACAAGAGTCTATTGATTTGTGCAATATGTCTAAATCTGATAATGAAGCTATCGCCCAATGTTTAAAAAATATATCAAACTCAAAAAATAACTAATGAAAACTTTAAATATTTGTATTGCAGGTATAGGAACTGTAGGCTCTAATGTTATTTTAAGTCTGATTAATAATGAAAATTTTATTATTAAAAAAGCAGGAATTCTTTTTAAAATTTTAGCTATTTCTTCAAAAAATAAATATAAAAAAAGAATTGTTGATACAAAAGATTTTGAATGGTGCGACAATCCATTGAATTTGACAGAAATTAAAGGCTGCGATGTATTAATAGAATTAATTGGAGAGGAAAAAGGAATAAGTTTTGAATTAGTTAAAAAAGCTCTAGAAAATAAAATTCATGTTGTTACAGCTAATAAAGCATTGTTAGCACAAAATGGAAATGAATTATTTCAAATTGCAGAAAAAAATAATGTTTTATTGTTATTTGAAGCTGCTGTAGGTGGAGGTATCCCGATAATTAAGAGCATTAAACATTCTATTTTTTTAAATAAAATAAAAAAAATTTCTGGTATTTTAAATGGCACAACAAATTTTATACTTACCGAAATGGAAAAAAATAATTTACATTTTGAAGAAGTTTTAAAACAAGCTAAAAAGAATGGTTATGCAGAATCAGATCCAACAAATGATATTGAAGGTATTGATGCATCGCATAAATTAACTCTTCTTTCAACTATATGTTTTGGATCTAAAATTAATCTTGAAGCAGCAAAATATACTGGCATAAGTAATATTCATATAGAAGATATTCGCAATGCAAATAAACTAGGTTACAAAATTAAATTAATTTCGGAGTCTGAGATCATAGATAATAAAATAATAAATAACACTGAACCTAAGTTAATAAAAATAGATAACCTTCTTGCAAAAGTTGATGGAGTATTAAATGCAATAAAACTTGAAACTGATAATTTAAATTCTCTTCTATTTACAGGAGAGGGAGCTGGAGGAAAAGCAACAGCAAGTTCAATAATTTCTGATCTTTATGAAATAGCTATAAATTCAAATATTCCATCACTTGGTTATAAAACAAATCAATTGCGTTCATTCGATCAATTTGACCATTCGTCAATAACTTCATCTTTTTATTTAAGAATAATAACTAAAGATATTACAGGGGTTTTATCAAAAATTACAACAGATTTGAAAGAAGAAGGTATTTCTATTGAAACCATACTTCAAATTCCTGATAGTTCTAAGAAGATTGATAGTATACCAATTATTATAATAACACACGATACCAAAAAAAATTTATTGTTATCTGCTTTAAACAAAATTGAAAAACAGGATTTTGTTTTAGAAAAAATCACAATTATTAGTATTGAAAAAAATTCTCATTAATTTGTACAAAACATTATCCTTATTAGACAATTATTGGCAAATAAAAAATTGCAATGAACGAGAGATTTTAACAATATCGCAAAGAAATAACATTTCTTTAAATTTATCTAGATTATTAGTAGTTAGAGGAATTTATAATAATCAAATTGATGATTATTTAAAACCAGATTTAATTAACAATATGCCTAATCCATTTGAATTAATAGATATGGAAAACTCTGTATCAAGGGCAATTAAGAGTATTAATAAAAATCAAAAAATTGGTATTGTAGCAGATTATGATGTTGATGGTTCTACTGCTGCTGCTATATTATTCCGTTTTCTAAGTTTTTTTAATATTAAAATTTCATTAAAAATTCCAAATCGGTTAACCGAAGGGTATGGACCGAATAAAAGAATTATGGATGAGTTTTTAAATGAACAAATAGATCTTGTATTCAGTCTTGACTGTGGAACTACTTCTTTTGGTATACTTGATGATAAAAAATATAAAAATATGGATATAATAGTTATAGATCACCATATTAGTGAGTCATTATTACCTGATGTTTTTGCTATAATTAATCCTAATAGACATGATGAGTCTAGCACATATAATGAAATGGCTGCCGTAGGAGTTACTTTTCTTTTTTTAATGGCGTTAAGAAAACGTTTGAGAGAACAAAATTTTTTTTTAACTCCTCAAAAAGAACCTAATCTATTATCATTTTTAGATTTAGTAGCTTTGGGGACTGTTTGTGATGTTGTGAAATTGAATAATTATAATCGTGCTTTTGTTTCGAAAGGATTAGAATTAATTAAACAAAGAAACCAAAATGCTATAACTCAAATATTAGATAATTCAAAACTTTATAATGCACCTACATCAAATGATTTAGCTTATATTATTGGACCACAACTTAATGCTGCAAGTAGGATAGACGATTCAAGATTACCTTCAAAAATATTAATTAGTAGTGACATTAGTGAAATTGAATCAATCTCTAGAAAGTTGATTTTATTAAATGAAAAAAGAAAATTAATTGAAAAAAGTATTTTTGAGAAAGCAATAATTCAAGCTGATCAACAATATAATCAAAAATTTATTTTAGTTTCAGGTAATGATTGGCACAATGGAGTTTTGGGCATCATTGCAAGCAGATTAATCAATAAATATTATAAGCCAACAATTGCAATTTCTTTTAATAATTCTATAGGTGTTGGTTCCGCTAGGTCTATTAATAATATTGATATAGGCAGCATGATTTTGTTAGCTAAACATGAAGGTTTACTCTTAAATGGGGGAGGTCATAAAATGGCCGCAGGACTAAAAATTAATAAAAAATTATTATTTGATTTTCAAGCTTTTTTAACTAAAAGTTTTAAAGATTATGACAATTCAATTTTTAATAAAATTGAATATTTTGATTCTAAATTATCAATAAATGAAGTTAATAAAGAATTATTAGAAAATATTGAAAAACTTGAACCCTGTGGAAATGGGAATGAGGAGCCACAATTTATTATTAACGATATAATAATTGATCATACAAAAATATTGAAAGATAAGCATGTACTTATTTTTTTTAAAAATGATTTTAACATCAACTTAAGAGGTATTTGTTTCAATTGTATTGATACTAAACTAGGTGAGTACTTACTTAATCATAATAACTTCAAATTAGAGTTAGCATGTACAATTAAAAGAGATAATTTTAAGGAATCATTTGAACCTCAGATAATAATTAAAGATGCAATGATTGCTAACTAAATAATTTGAATTATTATATGTAATCAATTATATAACGATTCAATAGACCCCTTCGTCTATCGGTTAGGACATCAGGTTTTCATCCTGGAAAGAGGAGTTCGATTCTCCTAGGGGTCGCCATACAATATAGATCACAATTCTTATTTTTCATGCAAATAAAACACTTTTTTTATACAATTTTTATTATGTTTATTTACGGAAGTGCTTATCCAATAGGGAAAATAGGCACAGATCAAATTCCTCCACTATTTATGGGCTCTTTAAGAGTCTTTTTCGTTTTTTTATTTATTTTTCCTTTTTTTAAATTTTCCATTCCTAAAAAGCAATTCTTTAAACTTTTTGTTTTTTCTTTTGTTATGGGCTTTTTAACTTATGGTTGTTTATATTTAGCATTAGATTTTTCTTCGTTAGTATCACCAATTATTATTGGAGCTCAATTAAGTGTTCCTTTTGGATTACTTCTAAGTAAATTTATGTTGGGTGAAAAAATTTCAAATAAAAAATGGTTTTTTATTTTTACTGCATTTGCCGGGATAGTAGTAGTCGCATATGATCCCCGATTTGTAAGAGAAATATATGGAATTATCGCCATTGTTATGATGGCTTTTTTCTACGGACTGGCAAATAATATGTCTCGACTTTTAAATGAAATAGATACTGTTACTCAACTTGGATGGCATAGCATTATTGGTTTTATTTTCTTAATGATTTCTTCATTGGTTGTTGAAGGTAATCCAATGCATAATCTGTATCAATTAAATTCTCTTTCTATCTTTGCTGCACTTCATGCAGGATTATTTGTTTCTTTAATAGGACATGGAGGTTTATTTTATCTATATAAATTTTATCCAGTAGCGACTGTTCTACCTTACTATTCTCTTTTTCCTTTATTTGGTATAGCTTTAACTTTTATAATATTTTTTGAAATTCCAGGATTATACGAGATTATTGGAGGACTTATTGTTGTAGGATCTGTTTACTTAATTCACCTAGAGAATAAAAAACTATTAAGGCCTTAATATAATAGATCCAGAAGAGTTTCTAGACTGAATCAAAGAATGCGCTTTTGAAGCATCTTGAAGTTTAAAAATTTCGTGAATATTTGCTTTGATTTCATTATTTTTTATTTTTAAAAATAATTTTTGTGAAGAAAGCTCCAATTCTTCTCTTGTAGAGTTATAATGCATTAAAGTTGGTCTTGTATAGTATAGACTTTTTGGGTTAAAAGTTTTGTGAAGATCGACACTGGGAACCATTCCAGAAGATTGACCAAAAGAAACCAATAATCCTCTTAGTGATAAACATTCTAATGAAATATTAAAGGTGTTTTTTCCAACTCCATCATAAACTACAGATACGAGTTTCCCATTTGTAATTTCCTTAACTTTTTCAAACACATTTTCTTGTTTATAATTAATTGTGTAGTAACAACCATTTTTTTTTGCTAATTCTGCTTTTTCACTGGTGCTTACTGTGCCAATCATTTTACTACCTATAGATTTTGCCCACTGTGAAGCTATCAAACCTACGCCTCCTGCAGCCGCATGAAATAAAAAGAATTCATTTTTTTTTAATTTATATAAACGCTCAAAAAGATATTCAACTGTCATTCCTTTTAAAAAAATTGATGCTGCTGTATCGGTACTTATTTCATCAGGCAACTTAACTGTTTTTGATGCAGGGAAATCTCGTATATCACAGTATGCACCAAGAGGAACTGATGCATAGCATACTCTATCACCAATATTAAAATTTTTAACATTAGAGCCTAACGAAATTATTTCTCCAGCTGATTCTAATCCCGGACATGTAGGTAATTTAGAAGGTAAGGGATAAATGCCACTTCGATGGTAAGTATCAATATAATTCACACCTATTGATAATTGTTTAATTCTAACATTATCAGGAAGTAAATTAGAATGAACTTCATAATTTACATATTCTAATACTTCAGGTCCTCCTATTTCAGAAATTACTATTTTTTTTGGCATTATTTTTTTGAGTTATATATATTTCATTAATTTTGCAATTAAATTGTAATTAATTCAATAATTCTACTTTTTTTTTAAATTCATCCAAGCATTCTGGATTTGATAAAGAATTTATATTTGATATTTTTTCTTTATTAACTATTTTTTTGATTGTTAATTCAACAATTTTACCATTTTTTGTTTTAGGTATATCTAAAACTTGAATGATTTTATCTGGAACATGTTTTGGAGATAACGAATTTTTAATTTTATTTTTTAATTCATTGATTAAATTATTATTAAAATGAACTAATTTATTTATTTTTACAAACAAAATTACCCTAGTATCATTGTTAAGGTTTTGTTCAACAGCAACGCACTCTATTATCCCATATATATTTTCCACAATCCTGTATAGTTCTGCAGTTCCTATTCTAATACCGCCAGCATTAAGAGTAGCATCCGAACGTCCATAAATTATGAACCCATTATTCTTTGTAATTTTTGCATAATCACCATGGTGCCAAATGTTAGGATATTTAGAAAAATAAGCTTGATAGAATTTCTTATTATTACGATCATTCCAAAAAAATAAAGGTTTAGAAGGAAAAGTTGATTTACAAACTAATTCTCCTTTTTTATTATTAATTTCATTACCTTCATTATCGAAAATATCTACATCCATACCTAATCCCTTGCACTGAATTTCTCCTGGATACACAGGTAAATTAGGATTACCCAAAACAAAACAAGATACAATATCAGTTCCACCACTTATTGATGCTAAATGAATATTTTTTTTAATAAATTCATATACGTATTCAAATGTTTCTTGAACTAATGGAGATCCAGTTGAAGCAATACTTTTTAGTTTATCTAATTTATATTTTTCTCTTATATTAGTTTTATTTTGTTTAAGAAGATCAAGAAATTTTGCTCCTGTACCAAAAAATGTAATTTTTTCATGTTCTATAATTTTGAATAAATGTTCACTGTCAGGATAGAAAGGTGAACCATCATAAAGATAAATACTTGCGTTTGAACTAAGACTTGAGATTAACCAATTCCACATCATCCAACCACAAGTTGTAAAGTAAAAAATCTTATCATTTTTTTTAATATTGCAGTGTAATTGATGCTCTTTTTTATGTTGAATGAGCGATCCTCCAGCACCATGGACAATGCATTTAGGAATTCCAGTAGTGCCACTTGAAAACAAAATGTAAAGCGGAATATTAAATTCAAATTGCTCATTTTTTTTATATTCATTACTTTTATTAAGTATTTCATTCCAGTCTTGATAATTATAATCCACACGATAATCTTCATTGGTTTCATCATATGGAATAATGATGATTTCTTTTAAATTAGTTAGTTCTTTTTTTATCTCATTTACTTTACTCAATGTTTCAATTTTTTTATTATTATAAAAATAATAATCAGAAATTATTAATACCTTCGGTTTAATTTGTTTAAACCTATCAATAATTGCCTTTGGACCAAAATCAGCGGAACAGGAAGACCATATAGCCCCTATTTTTGCTGCAGCAAGAAACGAAATTACAGTTTCTGGTATATTTGGAAGAACTCCAACTATTCTATCGCCTTTTTGAATATCAATATCTATAAAATGTTGAGCAATTTTACTTACATTTTGATCTAGTTTTTTCCAAGAAATTCTTCTTTTAAAGCCTTGTTCGGAATAAAATACTATTGCATCTTTATTGTCTTTTCTTTGAATTATATTTTCTGTAAAATTTAATTTTGATTTTTTAAAAAAGACTGAATTAATAAATGACTCCTCATTTTCAATGATTGGTTTTTTTTTAATTCCTTTTATTGATGTAAAATCCCAAATTGAGGACCAAAATTCGCTTTTATTGTTAATACTCCAATTATGCAATGAGGCATAACTAGTATCTTTAATATTATGAAGAATTTTTTTTTTAAATTGATTTAAATTAGTATCATGATCATCAGTTGACCACAAAAAAAAATTGGACATTAAGTTTAATTTTTATATTTTACCTTAAGAGTTCTAATTCTAACAATTACGTCTATGTCATGTAATTTTAAACAAGCAGGAAGAGAAGGAATATTTAAATCAATATTTTTAGTTGGAATATCAATAACTTTATTTTCATCTTCTATATATAGATGATAATGACTTTCTTTATTTGTACAATATAAAGATTTGTTTTGATCAACCACAACTTCGCTTATTAAACCTAATGAAGTAAATTGTTTAAGAGTATTATAGATAGTTGCTAATGATATTTTTCTGTCTTCCTGTTTTACCTCATCAAATAAATCTTCAGCTGAAATATGTCTCTTACCTTTTTCAAATAATAATTTCGCAAGGATCATTCTTTGTTTTGTTGGTCTTATGCCATTAGAAGAAAGCTTGGAGATAGCTTTATTATAATTACTTAATGGATTATAAACTTTATTGTGATTCAACATATGTTATTTCCTTATAACTCTATAATATGAATATGTATATCTTTTCTGCTTTAGGAATTTATATTTTTTTTGGCTTTTTTCTTTTCATATTCCAGCGGCGTATTCTCTTTAATGTTTCTGGAGTACCTCAAGAACCAACATATTATGGATTAAAAAATATTGAAATTATTAAAATAATCACCTCCGATGATATTGAGCTACTTGCCTGGTTTTCTCAACCAAAATTTAATAAGCCAATATTAATATATTTGCATGGAAATTCTTTTGATATTGGAGAGCGAGCAAATAGAATACAGAGATACATCGATGAAGGTTGGGGAGTTCTATTATTTGCATGGCGAGGATATAGCGGTAATAAAGGTAATCCAACAGAAAAAAACTTATATGAGGATGCAGAATCTGCCTTAAGATGGGTAGATAATAACACAGAACTAAAAAAATCTAATTTAATAATTTATGGAGAATCTTTAGGCACAGGTGTTGCGGTAGAATTAGGTACTCGCTACCTATTCAAATCAATAATTCTAGAATCTCCTTTTACATCTATTTCAGATATAGCCCAGAAAAAATATAAAATTTTTCCTGTTAAATTTTTTGTTTTAGATAAATTTAATAATTATAAAAAAATCTCAAAAGTTTCCTCCCCTTTATTAATTATTAACGGAATGAAAGATGAAGTAATTCCACACTCCCATAGTGTTAAGTTATTTCTAAAAGCTAATAATCCGAAAGATTGTCTTTTTATTGACGAAGCAATGCATAATAATTTATATGATTTCAATATAGATAAGAAAGTAATTAATTTTAACACATAATATGCATATAGATTTAACAACAAGTTACGTCGGTTATATTTCACTTATAATATTTGTATTGGCTTATGCCTTTGTTATGGTTGAAGAATTTTCTCATTTAAGAAAATCTAAACCTGTTATTATATCTGCTGCACTTATTTGGGGTATCATTGCATTTTATTATAGTTCTTTACCTGACTCTCATAGTAACAACCTTGAACAAGCTCTTGAACATAATATTCTTGAATTTGCTGAACTTTTTTTATTTCTTCTAGCAGCAATGACTTATATAAATGCACTTCAAGAAAGAAATGTTTTTGATTTTATACGCTATAAATTAATTTCTAAAGGATTTAATTTCAGACAATTATTTTTACTAACAGGAGTTATTACTTTTTTTTTATCACCAATAGCAGATAATTTAACTACTGCATTAGTAATGTGTTCTGTTTTATTAGCGTGCGGAAAAGGAAATAGTAAATTTTTATCTATAGGATGTATAAATATTGTTGTAGCCGCTAATGCCGGAGGCGCTTTTAGTCCTTTTGGCGACATAACGACTTTAATGGTCTGGCAAGCTGGAATAATTGATTTTTTTACTTTTTTTAATCTTTTTATTCCTTCAGTTATTAATTATGTAATTCCAGTAACAATTATGTATTTTTTTGTTCCAAATGAAATACCAAATGTTTCATCAGATAAAGTAATTATTAAAAGAGGGGGTAAGGTAATAATTTTTTTAGGATTGTTTACAATTTTCTCTGCAGTAAACTTTCATAATATCTTACATTTACCTCCTATGCTTGGAATGATGTTTGGTCTTGGATTATTAGGTTTATATTCTTTTTACCTTAAAATTACTTTTAATCCAGAGTATGAAGAAAGCAAATTTGATTTTCTAAGAAAAGTATCTAAAGCAGAATGGGATACGTTATTATTTTTCTTTGGTGTAATTTTAAGTGTTGGAGGACTTGGCTTTATAGGATATCTCACGTTTGTTTCAGAATACCTATATGTTGGTTTAGGAGCTACCTATGCCAATTCATTAGTAGGAATTTTATCAGCAATTGTTGATAATATACCTGTCATGTTTGCTGTAATCACTATGAACCCTTCTATGTCTAGTGATCAATGGTTATTAGTAACATTAACAACGGGAGTAGGAGGTAGTTTATTATCAATAGGTTCTGCAGCAGGAGTAGCTTTAATGGGTCAAGCTAGAGGTCATTATACTTTTTTTGGGCATTTAAAATGGGCACCTGTAATTTTTTTAGGATATATTGCAAGCATATATGTTCATTTATTATTAACAGGATTATCTTTATAAAAAATATTATCAAACAACAGATATATTAATAAACTAAATATCAACATAAAACCTGCAACAAAGGAAGCCTCATCAAATCTATATGATGTTATTAGTTTATATAGAATGGTAGGTAAAGTTTGGAATGATTCATTTTTAAAAAAAGAAATTATCGTAAAATCTCCAAAACTTATAGCTGCCGAAAAAGAAAATATATAAATTAAGTTTTTTCGTATTAGTGGATAAATTATTTTAATAAAATTATTTTCACTAATTCTAAAAGTTTTTTTTATATCATCAAAATTTAAAAAAATATTTTTTAGTTTAGTAAATAATATTAAAATTGAAAAAGGTATCAAAAAAACACAATTAATAACTATTATAACAGCATAAGTAATCAAAGATACGTACCGTAATTCCCCCAGCACAATGAAATATCCCAAACTTATAATTATTGGTGAGACAATTAATATCATCGAACTTATTAGAAATAATATTTGTTGTAAAAATATATTACTTCTAAAGTTAACTAGCAATATGGATATAATTAGTCCAATAAAGGTAACCATTGTTGCTGTAAAAAAACTTAATATAAATGAATTTTTAAAAGCTTCTAAAAAATATTTTTTAAAAAAATAATTTTGAACATATATGATCTCAATAAAGTTGGTTATTATGAAGATAATTGGTGAAAATAAAATTAAAGAAAATAAAATTATTATAAAATAATCATAACATTTAATAAAATAATTATTTCTAAACGGGTGCTCAAAATAATTTGTCTGGATTTCAAAAAAATTTGATCCTCTTAGTTTATAAAAACCTAAAACCAATAATATTAAGCAAATCATTATTTGAATAAAACTTAAAATTATTGCTTTATTAAAATTTAATTCAAACAAAGTAGATTGATAAATCGCAACTTCCATTGTTGATGTTGAAGGACCACCTCCAAGTGTCATTACTGTTGCAAAACTTAAAAAACATAAAACAAAAATAATAGCAAATATAGAAAACAAATTCTGTTTTAATATTGGCCATTCGATTGTAATTATATTTGACCAAAAATTTAGATTAAGAGAATTTACAACTTCTATATAATTTTTAGGTATGGTATTTAAATTTTGGAATAAAAGTCTTGTAGCAAATGGAGCATTTAATAGAATGTGAGCTATTAGAATAGCTTTTAATCCAAATAAAGATTTAATACCAAATAAATTATAAAAATTTATTAAATTGTTTAAAAGACCATTTATTCCGTAAATTCCTATGACTGAATAAACTACTAATATAGAAGGTAGAACAAAAGCATAGCCGCATAGTGAAATTATAAACTTTATAATTCTTAAATTTTTATGTCTATATAAACTCAGTGCAAATGGTATAGCTATTATACAGCTGAAAATAGCTGATAAAAATGCTTGTAAAAACGAAATATAGATTATTCTGATATTATATTTGTTATTAAAAAAATTAAATAAATAAGAAATTTCAAAATCTATCTTAGTAACAATTCCTATTATAGGCAATATTAGTACTAAGCAGAGTATGCTCAGTACTAAATAATATAATTTATATAACAATTAATTTTATGAAGCATTTAGCCATTCCTCAATCCAAATTTGTTTGTTAGATTTAATAATAGAAGGATCTATTTGAAGAGCTTTGGGAATTTCTAAAGATTTGTATACTTCTGGTAAGTTATTAATTTTAATGACTGGATACATAATGTTAGTTGACGGTATTATTGATTGAAAATCTTCAGTTAGCATAAATCTTAAAAATTTATTTGCTAATGATTTATTATTAGATGATTTTAGTATTCCAGCAAATTCAATTGTAATATAGTTACCTTCATTGAAATTTATGGCAGAATAATCATTACTATTTTCAAACATTATATGTGCTACTGGTGAAGTTGTATAACTCAAAACCATATCAGCCTCTCCGGCCATAAAAATGTTATAATATGCATCAGTCCATCCTTTTGTGACTGAAATTATTTTTTTATTTAATTTTTTCCAAGCATCTTCAGCTTTATTACCGTATATTACCTTTATCCAAGTAAGTAACCCTAATCCCGGAGTTGATGTACGAGGATCTTGGATTACTATTCTAGCATCAGTTTCATTTATTAGCTCGTCCATTGACTTTGGAGGATTGGTAAATTTTTTATTATTATAAACAAAAGCAAAATATCCATAATTATAGGGAATAAAATTTTCACTCTCCCACTCAATAGGTAAGTTAATTATATTATTTAAATGCCCCAAAGAATGTTTAAGAAATAAATTTGATTTATTTGCTTCATCTAGCAAATTCATATCAAGACCTAAAACTATATCAGCTTTAGTTGAAGATCCCTCTAAAATAATTTTTGTCAATAATGTTGCCGCACTATCAACTGTTACAAATTTAAGATGTCTTTTAAACTTGTCTTCAAAATTTTTTTTAACTATTGGTCCTGGACCCCACTCTGAAACAAAAGAATCGTAAGTATAAATAGTAAGAGTGTTTGAATGATTTGCATTAGCAGTAAAGCTATTGATAACAATCATACAAGATAAAAGGTATAATATTCTCATTTTTCCTCCGCTGGCATTATCCAGATCAGGTTAAGAGGGTATAAATCTCAGCATTTAAGCACCCCAATAATTAATATTTTATATCAATATATTCAGATTTAAAACAAATATTTGTTTTTAGTATATTTTATCACTATAAGACTTTTTTTACGGGGAGTAGCGCAGTCTGGTAGCGCACCTGGTTTGGGACCAGGGGGTCGAAGGTTCGAATCCTTTCTCCCCGACCATGTATTCCGCCAATTTTAGAATCTGATTTTTCTTCATTTTTATTTTGTGCTACACATACAAATAATATTAAAAAATTAATTAAATAATGAATTTAAAAAATAGATATGTAAGGGCAGTAACACTTGAAGGCAAAGGAAAACTAACTTTAAAAGATTATCCTTATCCTGAATTAAAACGTAATTGTGCAATCATTAAAATGGAATATTCCGGAATTTGTGGAACTGATAAACATTCTTTTGAAGGTTTTTTTGATCAAAAAGGTGGTAGACCCATTCCACTTCCAGTTATTCAAGGACATGAAAATATTGGAATAATTGAAGAAATAAATGGTGAATTATTAGATCATAATGGGACAAAGCTATCTGTTGGAGATAGAGTTGTACCCGCTCCAAATATATCTTGTGGTAAATGTTATGCTTGCAGAAATAATAGACCTTACTATTATTGTGATTGTAAATTAGATTATGGAAATAATATAGGAGCTGGAGAAGAACCACATATATTTGGAGGTTGGAGCGAATATCTTTATATACTTCCTGGTAGTCATTTATTTAAATTTCCTGACACCCTTGAACCTAAGTTTGGCACATTTATTGAACCAATGTCTGTGACTGGATGTCTTGACAAAGCTCGTCAATGGTCATCAGAATGGGAGCCTTTTAGAAGTGGTGATACAGTAGTAATTTTAGGTACAGGTCCTATTGGTTTATTTCATTTAATTAAAGCTAATTTAATGGGTGCTGGAAAATTAATTTCTGTAGATCCATATAGATTTAGAACTTCTATTGCCTCTGAATTTGGAGCTACAGATTTAATAATTAGTAAAAACAGAGAAGAAATTAAAGATAATATAAAAAAAATAACTGACAATATTGGAGCAGATTTAGTAGTAGATTGTACTGGTGTATCTGAAGGATTTACTATTGCTTTAGAATTAATACGAGAAGGCGGTATGGTTCTTGAAGTTGGAATTTTTTCCAATTCTCATGAAATTCCTATTAATCCTCATTCTCATATTCTAGAAAAAAGTGCCAGAATTATTGGTGTAGGCGGAGATGATATTTCTCAATATTATCCCTCAATAAGATTACTGGAGAAAAATATTGAAAAGTTACCTTGGCATAAAATTATTTCTCATCAATACCAAATAGAACAGGTTCATGAAGCTATGGATGTAGCTATGAGTGATAATTCAATGAAGGTTTTATTAAATCCTTAAATAATTGATTAGGTATTTAATGATTTATTTTAGATATAACTACACCTATTTACATCTATATTTTTGAATTAGTAAAATTTGGTATTGTGTAACTAGTTTTCACACTTGATTAAGGTAAGAAACAAAGGTGTTTTGTAGTGAACGAACTTGTTTGGGACCAGAGGGGTAGAAGGTTCGAATCATTACTCCCTGACCATGTTTTCCTATAAATTAATATATTTATTTAATTTTTTTTTTAAATAAATTTAATTTGTTGAGCTTTATTATTGGCATAATTAATCCTCCTATTATATATCCTGGGGCCTTAATAATATCTAATGATACTCCAATCATACCAATAAAAATCCAATTGATAGGAAAGATATTTTTTATGTTTACTTTTCTTTTAATAGGAAAATATATACCTCTGATAACTAGAGAAATAAAAGTAATTGAAAATAAATAAATTTTGGTAACATGAGGAATATACCAAACAGCTTCTTCAATCCAGTTTGCTATTCTGTCATTCCAATAAAAGATAGAAATAAAAATTAATATAAATGATAAATATGTAAAAAATAGAATAAATATGGAGTGTTTGATAATATTTTTTTGTTTTGTTATATTATTAAATAAAATAACAAAAAGATAAATTATTAAAAAAGTTATGATATATATTTTAGTAATATTTGGAATATAAAATCGACTTTGATCCCAGTCAGGTAAAAAACTATTCCATTTAGGAATAATTATAGCTGAAAGTAATAAAATTATTGTTAAATATAAATCCTTAATTTTATTTTGTACTTCAACAAAAGCATTATCAATTGCAGAAATAAAGTACTTGTATAAAACTTCAAAAATATTAGTGGGTAAGTCAGAATATTCTAAATTATGAGAATTAGGAGTATAAAAATGTAATTTTTTATTTTTAATTCTCTCTCTCCATTCTAAGTCATCTCCAGCTTTGACATTTTCGATAAATTTACCAATTTCATAAAATTTATTTTTTAAAATTAGTGATCCTGGAGTTGTTTCATGATTAATATTACCAAAACTTGCGCATAATAAAATTTTTTGAAATATTGTTTTATAATGAAATCTTGTAGAACCAAAAACTACGTCATAATTTTCTGCCATTAGTTTATTATATCCATCATATAGCCAATTTTTAGTTGGTACGGTTTTAACATCTAAAAAAGCAATAATGTCACCCTGGGCTATTTTAACCCCATAATTTCTTTTGCTTCCTGGGAATGATTTTAAATTATAATTAATAAGTTTTATATTAAGATTCAATTTTAAATCTAAGATGAAATCTTTTAATTTAGTATTTGAATCTTTATCGATTAACAGAACCTCATAAGGTTTTAAAGTTTGTTTATTTATTGAATTTAATAAATTTTTTATAAATTTAAGTGAGTTATGAGATGGTATAACAACAGAAATTTTCATTATATAATTATTATATTAATTTAAATTATTAAGTTGTGTTAAAGTATCTACAGCATACCACTTTTTCAAAATTAAATTTGATTTTTTAATTTCATTTAAAACAATTAATTGTTTCCAAACATCTTGAAAATTTTCACATGACTTTGTTATTTTATTAATTTTAAAAGGGTTCAAAATTTGTAAACCTGAGCAGTAATATTCAGATTTTTTTTTTCTTGTAATTTCTGTTATCACATTTTTATCATTTTCAATTATATAATCTCCATCCAAACCTTTGATAGGATTAACAGGTAAAATCATACAGGCAGGAGATTTATTATAATAATAATCATCAAGATATGATTTAAAATTTATTTCGAAAATATTATCGCAAGTAAGTACAAAGATTGGTGCATCAATACTCTTTATCAAGGTGTTATATAACCACCAAGAATTACCCTTGTTATTTGTATTAAAAATAGTATTTACTTTTAAATCGATTACGTGTCTTGCTAATAGAGCACCTTTATATCCAACTGTAATATGAATATTATTAAAATTTTTTGATAATTGATTTATTCCATTAGCAATTAATGTTGAACCCTTAATAGGAGCCATTGCTTTTGGTATTGAATCAGTAAGAGGTTTCATTCTCAAACCTCTTCCTGCTGCCATAATTATTACATGATTGTTTAATTTTTGAAACATTAAATTATTTTTCAAATTTAATTAATTTTAAGATTTCTTTTTTTGAAAATTTTTCTGCATTTAAAGTAGAAATGGGTTCTCTAATTTCTATTTTATCATTTTTACTAAAATCAATGATATAATGAATTATATTATTGATTATAATTTTACTGGCGTATTGAATTTCACCTTGTCCAATTAAATATTCATCGTATTTATCCCCAATCCTTTTATCAATTTTTTTCCATGATGTATTATAATTATTGCACCATATATCAAGAATATTAGAAATCTTTGATGATTTCATTTTCATTGAAACAGTTTTTCCATTAAAAATTGAAATATTTTCCAAAACTCTAATTACTAAATTTGTTGCATTATCTGCAGAGAGAAAAAATCTTCTCATATCTGGTCCGGTTGATTCAATTAAATTATTTTCCTCCATCATTTTCTTCCAGATAGGAAATACAGATCCAGTTGACCAAGGAATATTTCCAAAACGAACACATGCGAATTTTGTGTCATTGACATTGGATAAATTACAAAACATTCTTTCCATAATTGCTTTACTCAAACCATATATATTGAGTACTGGTGGAGCGGTTTTGTCAGTTGAAATACCAATTACCGTTTGAATTTTTTTATCAATGGAAACTCTAGCTATATTTTGGGAACCAATAATATTCGTATCTATACATTCTAATGGGTATTTTTCTGAAGAATCAACATATTTAGATGCTGCTGCGTGAATTATGATTTTTGGTTTAAAATGGTTAAAAACATCTTTTACAGACTCAATATTATCGATATTCATTGATATGGCTTCGCAACCAGTCTCATCTTCAGCCAGTTTATTAATTGAGTTATTTCTTCCCGAAATAATAACTTTATAATTAGATTTTAATTTTTTAGCAATATGTTTCCCTAAAAATCCTGTTCCTCCGGTTATTAGTATTTTTTTCATTTATTTAAAATTATCGATAAATTTATAAACATTAATATAAACTAAATTATAATCTATGATAAATACATTATCTACAGTAAACCCTCTATTGTGAATCTCTCTATTGTGGTATCTTTATCTATGTAATGACAATTAATAATATCAAAGGCTTATTAATAGATCTCGAGGGCGTCTTATATACAGGAGATAAGATTATTGAGGGTTCAATTAATACAATAAAAAAGCTTAATAAAAATTATAAAATAAAATATTTAACAAATACTACAACAATCTCAAGACATTCAATCTATAAAAAATTAAATCAATTAGATCTACATTTAAATGAAAATGATATTTTTTCACCTTCAATCGCTGTTAATGATTATTTAGAAAATAAAAAAATTAATAGAATTTATTTATTAGCTAATAGAAATCTTAAACCTGATTTTAGTGATTTTATTTTAGATGATCAAAAACCAGAAGCAGTTATTATTGGAGATATTTATAAAGATTTTAATTGGGATAATTTAAACAAAGTTTTTGAATTAATTAACAACAATCATGCTATATTGATTGCACTTCATAAAAACAAATATTGTAAACGTGATGGAAAAATTTCTTTAGATTTGGGACCTTTTGTTAATGCATTGGAATATGCTTCATCAGTTGAAGCAGTAATTATTGGCAAACCTGAAAAGGAATTTTTTAATTTAGCGATTGATTCTCTTAATTTAAAAAAAAATGAAATAGCTATGATAGGAGATGATATTATGTCTGATATTGCTGGAGCTAAAAACAATAACATTTTTGCTATCCAAGTTAAAACGGGCAAGTATCAACTCCAAGATGAAAAATCACAATATATTCAGCCTGATTATAGGATAAATTCCATTATAGATTTGCCTGAAGTAATAAATCTTTATTAAATTAATAATAATAAATTTAAATTAAACTGATAATAAATATTTAAATAATTATTTATACTGATAGAAATACATTTTTAATGAAAACTGCACTCATAATATTACACCAAGATAGATCAATACCAGGAGATATAGGTAGAAAATTAATAAATAGAGGGTACAATTTAGACATCAGACGACCATGTATTGGCGATGTTTTACCAAATCATCTTAATGAACATGCTCTTGTTGTAATTTTAGGAGGCCCGATAAGTGTTAATGACCAAGCTGATTATATTAAATATGAAATTGATTGGCTCAAGGTAGTATTAGATTCTGGAAAACCTTTTTTGGGAATTTGCTTAGGTGCTCAAATGCTTGCCAAGTATTTGGGTTGTAAGGTTGAAAAAAATTCTTCTAAATTAGTAGAAATTGGTTTTTACCCTATTAAACCTACTGAAGATGGAAGAGAATTATTTAAAAATCAGGAAGTTTTTTATCAATTTCATGATGAAGGATTTGATATACCCACCAATAGCAAGTTATTAGCTGAAGGTAATAGATTCAAACATCAAGCGTTTCAATATAAAAATTGTTATGCATTTCAATTTCATCCGGAGGTAAATTTTTATTTACATATACGGTGGCTATATTTTGTTTTATTAAAAAATCCAAAAAAATTATTTGTTAATGGAGCTCAAAATATTATCTTCCAATTATACTTACGTTTGAAAAATAATAGAAGAGTGTCTTTTTGGCTTGATGATTTTTTAGATAATTATTTACTCAAGAATTAATAAATGCAAGTTGGTGCTTTATTATTTTAGGCATTAATGGTTTGCTATATAGATAATATTTTTTATTCTCCTGTTAAATCTATATCATTTATTGATATTAATAGTGTAAAAATTTCTAAAAATAGAGGAATAGAGAATGATAGAATTTTTTCTTTCACAAGGATAATTGATTTTGATCTAGCCTCATTAATTAATAATGACCCAATTCAACGTAAGTTACAGTTCTTTCTCACACTTAAAAACACCCCTTCTCTAAATAAATATAATTTTTTATTAGTTGATAATTATCTGATTTTTAAGCGCTATGATTCCGTCAAAGAAATTATGAGAATTGAAACTAATAATATTAATGATTATAAAAAAATTTCTGAAAAATTAATTGAACTAGAGACTAATATTAAAAAACCAATATATTTATTAAAGAATACAAAAAATCCTTTTTTTGATACCACTCCAAAAAATACAATTTCTTTGATTAATATTAATACTGTTAAAGAATTCTCTGATAGAATTAAACAAAATATTCAAACTTCAAGATTTAGGGGTAATATATATGTTAATGATTTAAAACCATGGGAAGAATTTACTTGGGTTGGAAAAACGATTGAAATTAATAATGTTATTTTTAAAGTTACTGATAAAATACCAAGGTGTTCTGCTACAAATTTACAGCCGGGTACTAATAATGTAACTTTAAATTTACCTCTTACTCTTAGAAAATTTTACAACCATAATTTTATGGGTGTTTTTATTACTCCTGAAAAGGATGGCTTTATTTCAAAAAATAATGCCATTAATGTTTTATGAAAAAATTTTTAAATAAATATTCTAATCAAATAAATGGATATATTTTTATCTTACCAGCATTTCTAATAATAAGTTTGTTTGGAATTTTCCCTGTTTTTTTTGGCATGTACATGAGTTTCCATAAGTGGAAAGTTTTCAAAGGGAGATTTTTGGGGTTTGAAAATTATCAAAGAATTTTAGGTGATATTAGCTCTTTTTGGTTATTTGTTTTAGGGCTTTTGATAATGATTTTTTCATATTGGTTTTGGTCTGAATATAAAAATAAATTTAAGAATAAATTTATAGTTTTTTTATTTTCTACTATTTTATTATTAATAAGTTTAGTAATTATTAATTATACCTGGTCTAATATGATGAAATCAGGTGACGATGATTTCTTAAACTCTTTGATCTATGTATTTTATTACTCTTTTTTTGCCATAACTTTAGAAGTTGGATTAGGTCTTATTATTGCTTTTGCTTTGTATCAAAAATTAAAAGGGAAACAATTTTTTCAAATGGTTTTACTTTTTCCTTATATAACCCCTGCAGTTATGGGCGGTGCCGTTTTTTTTATTATTTTTGGTAAAGCAGAAAATTCACTTCTTAATGAATTTATAGGTTTGTTTGGACTTGATCCACAAGTATGGCTTTTTGACAAAAGATCTTTATCAGAGATTTTCTTTGGTGTGAAAATTGAAGGTATTTTCGCGGGACCAAGCTTAGCTTTAACCACTTCAATTATTTATGGAGTTTGGTCTTATACTGGATATTATGCCATTATTTTATTAGCAGGACTTTCCATCATTCCATCTGATTTGTATGAAGCTGCAAAAGTAGAAGGAGCTTCTAGATGGCAAACATTTATAAAAATTACAATTCCTCTTCTAATGCCTATCATTTTCTTTTTACTTTTGACTGGTTTTATAAATTCTTTTCAAGCATTTAATCATATTTTAGTTATGCAAACATCTTCAGCTGGGGATACCATGGATGTCGTTACAATAGAAATATTCGATCATTTTTGGGATAGAGTAAAATTTGGATATGCAGCAGCGGAAGGAGTTGTATTATTTATATTATTAAATGTTTTAGCGGTATCTCAATATGTAATTTTCAGAAAAAGATTGAACTATGATTAAATTTTCTAATAAAGAATTAATATTACCATATTTTATTTTATTTATAGTATTAGTCATATCGATATATCCTATTTTATATATGATAAGCACTTCACTCATGACTTCTGGTGAAGCTTCTAATCAATATTTATTTCCAAAAAAATTAATGTTTGAAAATTATTCAGAAGTTTGGTCATCAAATAGTTTTCAGCGATATACTACCAATAGCATAATTATAAGTTTGGTTATTGTTTCTGGAGTTTTGTTAACGGGAATTCCAGCAGCCTATTCCTTTGCAAGAATTAGCTTCCCTTTTCGAGATATTCTTTTTTATTCCCTATTATTATCTTTGATGATCCCAGAAATAATTTCTTTATTGCCACACTTACTTATAATTAGGGGAGATATATTTCCTCTTCCTTTTGGACCATCTTGGATGAATACTCTTCAAGGCTTAACTGTTCCTTTTATGGGTAATATTTTTATTATTTTTTTATTAAGACAATATTTTAAAAAAATTCCTAAGGAATTATGGGATGCGGCAAGAATGGATGGTTCTACACATTTATATTTTTTAATAAAGGTAGTTATACCCATGAGCAAACCTATTATTGTAACTGTTTCATTATTTGCCTTTATTCTTGCTTGGAACTCGTTTGCATGGCCATTATTGATTTTAACTAGAGATGATTGGTTTCCCGTCACAGTTTCCATTTATAGCTTTATTAGAGAAGTAGGCGCTAATTATAATCTATTAATGGCAGCTTGTTTAATTTCAATATTTCCAATTATTGTTTTGTATTTTTTCACTCAAAGGCTGTTTTTGGAAAGTATTTCAAATTTTGGTTTAAAACATTAATATTTGTTAACAATTTTTTTTAATCATACCATCATTTAATCATAGTAAATTTTAGTTAAAAAGTTTAATTTCATAATAGGGGATTGTTTTATGAATATTTTTATTAAGTTATTTACGAATTTTATTTTTTTAACTACTATTGTTTTTTCCTCAAGTATCTATGCGGTAACAGCTGAAGATATAGAGAATGCAAATCCAAAAGGTCAAACTGTAGAATTCTGGGTTCAATATTCAGATGAAAGATTGGATGCTGTGAAAGCTAGAGCTGTGAGATTTGAAGAAGAAACAGGGATAAAGGTTAATGTTACATACAAAGGTCATTATGGAAAAGTTCAATCAGCTATGATGACTTCTGCAGGCACTAAGGATATTGCGGATGTTGCACGAGGTTATGGTAACGCTGCAGCAGATATGTATCAAATTGGAGCAGCAATTGACCAATCTATTTTAGCGAATAGTAAAAAATGGGGAGTGACTCAGGCAGATATTGATGATTGGGGAGCTAACTGGTCTGTTGGATTTTCACCATATTTCGATGGAAATCCCAAGCTTCTTCATGAAGTGGGTAAATCTATTGAAGTTGTTTATTACAACAAGGATTGGATGGATGAATTGGGATTAGGTGAGCCACAAACACCTGCTGATTTTGCTGAAGCTGCTTGTGCAGCTACTAATAGTGTGTTTAGCGGTCGTGTTGGTGAGACACCCAGCCTTGGTTATGAAATTGACACTGATGCGAGTAATTTCGCAGCATGGGTATTTGCTCATGGAGGAGATGTTTTTGATTATAATTCCGGTAAGTATAGTTTGAATAGTAAAGAAGCTATAGCTGCTATGGAGTTTATTCAAGGAATGTCTAATCAAGGATGTGCACAAGTTACTAGGGACAAATATAGCGATCAACAATACCTAGGATTAGGTTCTGTTATGTTTGCATTAGGATCAACATCAGGAATCACATATTTTCAAAGAGCTATTCAAGAAGGATACAACGGTAACTGGGAGATTTCAAAAGTACCCCACTCTTCTTCTGAACCTGTTATGAATTTATATGGGGGTGGTTTGATTATGGGTAAAACTGATAATCCTGATAAAATGGTCGCAACTTATCAGTGGATGAAATATATAACAAACACTGAAAATTCCGCTGTATGGTCTACAGAGAGTGGCTATGGTTTTGTTAGAACTTCTTCAGCTGATCATCCAGTAATTGTAGCTAAAAGAAATTCACTTCCTCAATATGATAAATCCTTAGGATTAATTCAATATGGAAAAGGTGAACCATCTGTTCCTGCATATTATTCAGTCAGAGGAGAGGTTGAGAAAGCATACGCAGCTATAATTAATGGTGATGACATTGTGACAACATTAAATGATCTTAATGATGAGGCAACTGCAATTCTTGCTGATGCTATTGCCAATTAATATTTAAATATATTATTTAGATAGAAGGGTGGTTTATACCACCCTTTCTTATTCAAATTTATGATAATTGTTTGTTCTCTTAAAGATCTAAAAAATGTTTGTGAAAGTATTAAACCTTCGCATTTAATTTCAGTTATTGATCCTGGTTATGAACCTCAAACACCAAATGGTGTTTTCAATCATTTAAAATTAGGTTTTGATGATATTGATGAAGTTAGTGAAAACAATTCAATTTTTCGATTAAATCTGGATAAATTTCCTCAATTGCCTCCAAATGAAAATCATACTAATTCTATTATAGATTTCACTAAAGATTGGGATAATAAAAAGCCAATTGTTATTCACTGTTGGTGTGGAGTTTCACGATCAATGGCAACAGCTACTTATTTAATGTGCAAAGAAGTTCCCGCAAATATTGATAGAAATATTAGGTATATACGATCTGTTGCCCCACATGCTAATCCTAATAAACTTTTGATTCAATTATTTGAAAAATCACTTAATTTGAATGATGAAATATCAAAAGCCTACTCAAAATATCCTTATACACAAACATATGACTGTTCTATTAATTTTGCACCTGTTACAATCTTCAATTTTAATGATATGATATTTTTTCAATGAAAGAATTTGTTCGTACAATTCTAGATTATCCTGTTAAGGGAATACAATTTAGAGATATTACGACCCTTCTTCAAAATTCTAATCACTTTGCACAAGTAATAGATGAAATGACAGTTCCTTGGAAAAATGAAAAAATAGATGCTATTTTAAGTATTGAATCAAGAGGTTTTATAATGGCAGGAGCTATAGCTTATAAATTAAATACTGCCTTTATACCTTTAAGAAAACCAGATAAATTACCTGGAAAAACTTTTAAAGTTTCATATACTTTAGAATATGGTTCTACAGAAATGCATATTCACAAAGATGCCTTGGACGAACACACTAATCTTTTGATTGTAGATGATTTACTAGCAACCGGAGGAACTGCTTTAGCGGCTATCGAACTTATTAATAAATTTGATAATAAAAAAATTGTAGGTGCGGGTTTTATAATTAACCTACCTGATTTAAAAGGTGATAAAAAACTAAGTGAACGAGGAATAAAAATACATTCATTAATGGAATTTTAATTAATGTCTTCAGCTGTTCTTGTTGGCTTTAAAAGATCGCCATTTACTATTTCAAGAAAAGGTGCTTTAGCTCAAGTTCGTCCTGAAGATATTTTATCTCAAGTTATTAATGATTTGATAGAAAGCACAAACATCAATAAAGATGATATTGAGGATATTATAGCAGGTTGTGCTTATCCAGAAGGTGAACAAGGTTATAATATAGCTAAGATAGTTACTTTCATGACCGATATGCCTGATCACGTTGCGGGAATGACGGTTAATAGATGGTGCGGATCATCTATGCAAGCAATTCACGATGCTGCTGGAGCTATTGCTATGAGTGCTGGCAATATTTTTATTTGCTGTGGAATCGAGAGCATGACTAAAGTACCGATTAATGGTTTAAGTTTTTCACCTCACCCTGAATTAAAACTTTATAATCCAAATGTTTATTTATCTATGGGAGATACAGCTGAAAATGTTGCAAAAAAATATAATCTTACTAGACAAGAACAACAAGAATTTTCTATTAGCAGTCATCTAAAAGCTTCTAATGCCGAACATAATAATTATTTTAAAGACGAGATTACTAAAATTCAAACTGGCAATACTTTTGTAGTAAAAGATGGATGTATTCGACCAAATACATCACAAGAAATTTTAAATGGATTGAAATTAGCATTTGATGAGGAGGGGACTATTACAGCTGGTACAGCATCACCTTTGACAGACGGAGCATCTGCAACTTTAATTTGTAATGAGGATTATGCTATTAAAAATGATTTAAATATTATAGCAAAAATAATTTCTACTTCTGTTCAAGGATGTCCTCCAGAATTAATGGGATTGGGTCCCATTGAAGCTTCAAAAAAAGCACTAAAAAGAGCTAATTTAACAATTAAAGATATTGATGTTGTCGAATTAAATGAAGCTTTTGCTTCTCAATCTTTGGCTTGCATGAAAGATTTAAATATAGACCCACAAATAGTAAATATTGATGGTGGAGCAATTGCTTTAGGCCATCCTTTAGGAGCGACTGGTTCTAGAATTACTGCTAAAGCTGCTCATATATTAAAAAGAGAAAATTTGAAATATGCTCTTTCTACTCAATGCATTGGCCTTGGGCAAGGAATAGCAACTATTTTGGAAGCTTATTGAATAATGTTAATCTTTGATTAATTAATTAAAATTTATATAAGTTATACAATATGCAGATTTACAAAGCCCCACTAAATGATATTAAATTTCTTTTAAGAGATTTTTTAAATTTATCAGACCAAAATTCAATTATATCAAATTCTAGTTTTGAAATTTCTGATTTGGAAATGGTTATAGAAGAAGCAGCCAAAATATGTGAAGAAACACTTTTACCCTTGAATCAAAGTGGAGATATAGAGGGATGTAATTTTAACAATGGAAAAGTTACTGCTCCAAAAGGTTTTAAAGAAGCTTATAAAAATTTTAGTGATAATGGATGGCAGGGTATAAAAACTCATGAAAAATATGGTGGTCAAAATCTCCCTTATATCATTAATATGATAGTTGATGAGATGATTAGCTCGTCAAATATGTCTTTTGGTTTATATTCAGGACTTACCAGTAATGCTATAGATGCAATTGAAAAAAATGCTTCTGATGATTTAAAAAAATTATATTTACCAAAACTTACTTCTGGCCAATGGACTGGAACTATGAATTTAACTGAGCCACAGTGTGGAACTGATTTAGGACTAAGTAAAACAACTGCAATTTTACAAGAAGATGATTCATATAAGATAACTGGAACTAAAATATTCATTACTTGTGGAGAGCATGATCTTAGTGAAAATATTGTTCATTTGGTTTTAGCACGTACACCTAATGCACCAAAAGGAATTAAAGGACTTAGTTTATTTTTAGTTCCAAAAATTTTACCAAATACAGATTGCTCTTTGGGAAAAACAAATACTCTTAAGTGCGGATCAATTGAAAAAAAATTAGGTATTAATGCTAGCCCTACTTGTGTTATGCATTACGATAATGCCAAAGGTTGGTTAGTAGGTGAATTAAATAAAGGAATGAAAGCTATGTTTATTATGATGAATGGAGCACGTCTTTTTGTTGCTATTCAAGGTTTAGGAATTTCTGAAGTAGCATATCAATCAGCCTTATTTTATGCGAAAGATAGATTACAGGGTAAATTACCAGAAAGTGAGAATGTAGCAGATCCTATTATCGTTCACCCAGAAATAAGAAAAAATTTATTATATATGAAATCTCTTAATGAAGGAATTAGAGGCTTAATGATTTGGGTTGGATATCAATTTGATATCATTAATTCAACTCATGATAATAATATTAAAAACAAATCAGAAAATATTATAGCTTTAATGACTCCTATTTTAAAGTCATTTGCTTCTGAAGTTGGATGTGAATCTTCTAACATTGCTTTGCAAATTTATGGTGGACATGGTTACATACAAGATCATGGAATTGAACAATTAGTTCGTGATGCAAGGATTACAACAATTTATGAAGGTACAAATGGTATACAAGCGATAGATTTAATTGGCAGAAAAATGCAAATGAAAGATGGTAAAATAATAGATGATTTTTTCTTATTAATTAATGAATTCATAGACGAAATATCTAAAAATAATGAGATAAAACATTGTGTTAATCAATTTAAAAAATCATTTGAAGAATTAGTTTTAGTAACTAATCATATACGTGCAATTGATAAAAATAAAATACAAGAAATTAATGGACCAGCTGTTGAATTTCTCCAATTATTTTCTTACATTTCTGTTGGATTTATTTGGTTAAAAATATTAAATATTTCATTTCAAAAAAATAAGGTTGAATCAACTAATTTTTTAAAAACAAAAATAGCTACAGGATTATATTATTTTGAAAAAATACTTCCAAAAACCTCTTATTATAAAGAGCTTATTTTAAAAGGTTCATCTAAATATAATAATTATAAAGATGATTATTTTAGTTCTGGATTTAGTTTATGACAATTAAAATATACAAACCTTCTAAAACAGCAATGCAATCAGGATTTGGAAAAACTAAAAAATGGTTAGCAGAATATATATCTGATCAAGAAACTGTTAAAGATAATTTAATGGGATGGAATAGTTCTCATGATACACAGAGTCAAATTAAAATTTTTTTCGATACTAAAGAACAAGCAATTGATTGGGCTAATAAAAATAATTATCAATTTATTGTAGAGGAACCAAAATCAAAAAAAATAAAACCAAAATCATATTCTTCAAATTTTGATATGCATCGTAAAGAACCCTGGACACATTAATGTAATTTTCATTAATAAAAAAATCTAGTTTAAAATAGTTTTTATGATAAATACATTACGAAGCGCTCTTAGCTCAGTTGGATAGAGCATCGGTTTTCTAAACCGAGGGTCGCAGGTTCGAGTCCTGCAGAGCGCGCCAGATAATTCTTGTTTCATTAAATTCTGATAATGTTGATATTATTGATGAAATAAAAGGTAAAAGATTAAATTAAATTTTTTTCATCACGACTTCTCTTCCTCCAACCACGAAGAATGTTGAAAATAAATTAAAAAGGATAGCCTTCATAAGTTTTTTGTATAATCTAGGAGACATAAGCAATTTTACATCTCCTAGATTTTGAATTAAAGGATTTTACGGAGTTGTAAAATCACCCGTCCATGTCAGGGACCAATCAGACCCATCTGCACTGATATTTCCACCAAATGCGCATTTTCCAGATCGTGTTACTCCAGCATATTTACCCCAACCAGCTACAGACTTAAAAAAACATCCACTCCAATCAGGATTAGGATCTCCACCTACATTTATAAAGCCGTCACCGTCAGCATCCGTTGCAGTGCAATTAAATGTTAGCCCTAGATTGGCAAACTCAGGGGATCTAAGACTCATGTTCTGACAATTTGCTGAAAGATTACTCGGAAAGCCGTCAGGCAATCCATCAAGAACCCAAATACTGTGGTTTGTAGACTTAACAAAGGTATTACCATCTGGGGTGACTGTCTCCTCTGAAGTTAGTGTAGTTCCTTAGGCAACCCCCGTAACGGTTACTGTGTCTGCCAATACAAAACTGTTAAAAGCAAATACAGTTACTAGAGAGAGTATTAATATTTTTAATGTTTTCATAAATTCTCTGACTGTTTGTTACATGATATCATAAGATATATTCATAAAAATAAAACATTTATATTATTAAAGCTCTTTTTTACCTCATGAGAAATAATATATTTAATTTGTCTTTATATTTTACACTCAAACTAAATTAATGTTAATATAGTAAAATGTTATACAAAGGATCATGTCACTGTGGGTCTGTTGAAATAGAAGTCGATACTGATCTCTCCGTTATTAAACAATGTAATTGTTCAATATGTAAAAGAAAAAATGCAAAAATGAATATTCTACCTAAAGAAAATTTAAAAGTAATTAAAGGAGAAGATAATTTATCGGTTTATCAATTTGGAACAAATATTGCTAAACATTATTTTTGTAAAAAATGTGGTATTTACACCCATCATCAACGAAAAATGGATCCAAATGGCATTGGAGTCAATATTGGTTGCCTAGATGAGGTAGATTCATTTTCAGTAAAAAGTGAGGTTTTGGATAATAAATAAAACTTACATCTTTTTTTTTATTTTAGTTAAGCATATATATTTATTTTTTGTGGTTATATGAATTTTACAAAGTTATTACAAAAAATAATTGAAAATAATTTTTTGATTATAGGAAGAGCCGGAGTTGATATATTTCCAGATCCACCAGGAACAAAAACTGAATTAGCTACTAATTTTGTTGCTCACTTAGGTGGCTCATCTGCGAATATAGCAGTTGCCTTAACTAAATTAGGAGGAAAGTGTAAGTTATTAACTTCTGTTTCAGATGACGCGTTGGGGCGATTGGCATTAAATCAATTAAATTATTATAATGTAGATACTTCTTTAGTGCGATCTCAAAAAAGGGAAGCTCGTATTTCTTTTGCAATTGTTGAATCCACAATAGAAGATCATCAGTCAATTATTTACCGAAATGGTGCAGCTGATTTATTGATGAATGAATATGACATTAGGCAAGTTGATTTTGGAAATTTCTCTTGTATCATTTTTACTGGTACTTGTTTGGCAGCTAATCCATCACGTTCTGCTATTTTTCTTGCTTTGGATAAAGCAAAAACAGCTAACATACCTATAATTTTTGATATTGATTATAGACCTTATACATGGAAATCAGTAGAAGAAGCTTCTCAAGTATATTTAAGAGCAGCTAAGTCTTGTGATATTATAATTGGAAATGATGATGAGTTTGGAGTTATGGCGATGAATTATGATAAGGGTATGGAGATAGCTCGCGATCTTAGTAAGGAAGTATCCATAGTAGTTTATAAGAAAGGAGAAAAGGGTTCTATTACATTTTTGAATAATAAAGAAATAAATAAAGGAATATTTCCAGTAAAAGCTTTAAAACCAACGGGAGCTGGAGATGCTTTTATGGGTGGTTTTATAGGAGGTTTATTGAGTAAAAAATCTGTGCAAGAGTCCGTAGAATATGGTTCTGCTTCAGCTGCAATCGTAGTAACAAAAGTTGGATGTGCTCCAGCAATGCCACTCCAAAATGAAATAGAAGATTTTATAAAATCAAATACAATCAATACTTAAATAAGGAGAATTAAAAATATGCATATACCTCCATTTGATAATAAAAATGTCCCAATAATAGATACGAATGATTCGAAAGTACCTTTAAATTATTTTAATATTGTTAAAATAAAAAAAGATCAATTTTTTGAATTTAAAGTTCCCGGATATGAAACCTGCATAGTTCCAGCAACTGGAACAGTTAATGTTAGAGTAGAAGGAATGCAATACGATAATTTAGGTCTAAGGAAGCTAGATGTGTGGGACGGCCAACCCGAAGGTGTTTATGTACCAACAAATATAAAAGCTGAATTTGTCTGCACAACTGATGAAGCTGAAATATTTATAGCTGGCGCTAAATTTGAAAAAACACTTGAACCATTTGCTGTGAGATCAGATGATATTGATACAGTTCAATATGGTTCTGATGATACCAAAACACATAGAAAAATTAAACATATATTAGGAGCTAATCATCATGATAAAGTTGGAAGATTGCTGTGTAATGAACTCTATACAGTTGGACCTGGAGGATGGTCAGGATTTCCTCCTCATAAACATGACACTGATAGATTGCCAACTGAAACACGTCATGACGAAACTTATAACTATCGTTTTAAACCCAATAATGGATTTGGATTTCAATTATTTCAAGCCGAAAATGAATCAGTGGGACAAGCGGCACATATTCTTAACGGTTCTACAGTCGTAATTAAGAGCGGATATCATCCTTGTGTAGTTGCTCCTGGATATGAAATGTATTATTTCACTATATTAGGAGGATTAAGTCAGCGCTCTCTTGTTCAGTATTTTCAACCAGAACACTCTTATCAATTAGAAACCATTCCAGGCATTAAAGACATGATAGCTAAATATAAATGACAGCGGTTAATTTAAGTACTCTTCTTAAAAAAGCTAATAAAAATAATTATGCAATTGCAGGGTTGGTTGTCCTTGGTTGGGAAGATGCCTTTGCTTATACCCAAGCAGCTAACGAAACTGGCATTCCTATAATATTACAAGCTGGACCTTCATGTCGAGAACATACCCCTGTTCCAATTTTAGGTAAAATGTTCCGGTATCTTGCTGAGCAAACAAAAATTCCTATTTGTTGTCATCTTGATCATGGTTATTCTTTGAAAGAGTGTAAGGAAGGTATGGACAATGGATTTACATCTGTGATGATTGATGGATCTAAACTTTCTTTATTAAAAAATATTAAACTTTCTTCATCAGTCGCAAAATTTGCTTATTCATACAAGGTATCAGTTGAGGGAGAAGTGGGTATTGTTGGGTATCATAATGGCAAAATTTCCGAAGGAACAAATATAGATGAAGCTAAAAAATTTGCTATTGAAAGCGGAGTTGATGCAATGGCAGTTTCAGTTGGAAATACACATTTACAAACTAGTAAAATTGCTAAAATTGATTTTAATAAAATTATTGAAATACAAAAAGTCACTAATATACCATTAGTTCTTCATGGCAGTAGCGGTATTGTTAATTCAATGAGAAGGAAAATTGCAAAAAATACCAATGTTGCAAAATTCAATTTCGGTACTGAGTTGAGATTATCTTTTGGAAATTCATTAAGGTACAATCTTCTAAAAAATGAAAAAGTTTTTGATAGAATTAAGTTGTTAAAACCTACTATAAACCCCATAAAAAAAACTACAAAAAATATTATTTTAAATATAGGACCTAGAAATGAATAATTGTTTAGGTTTTATCGGTGGAAGTGGATTATATGAATTAGATTTTTTAGAAGATGTTCAATATCACAACATTACTTCTCCAATGGGCAGTCCATCCGATAAAATCATTGAGGGTAAGTTGGGTAATAATATCATATATTTTTTAGCCAGACATGGGAAAGGCCATAGATTATCTCCATCCTCTATTAACTATCGAGCTAATATTGATTGTTTAAAGAAGTGTGGAGTTACAGATATTATTTCTTTATCAGCTGTTGGTTCATTAAAAGAAAACTTATCTCCAGGTACATTTGTTATTGTAGATCAATTTATAGATAGAACTATTAGTAGAAAAAAAAGTTTTTTTGATCATGGTATTGTTGCCCATGTTCCAATGTCCAACCCAGTATCAAAAGAACTCATGGATCTAAGCAAGACCATTCTTGAAACATTACAAATTCCATATAATTTTGGTGGAACTTATTTGGCAATGGAAGGGCCACAGTTCTCTTCATTGGCAGAATCTAATCTCTATCGTCAGTGGGGATGTGATGTAATAGGTATGACAAACATGCCTGAGGCTAAATTAGCAAGAGAAGCTGAAATTCGTTATTGTTCTATTTCAATGGTTACAGATTATGATTCATGGCATCCTAGTCATGAAAGTGTTGATTTAGATCTAGTTCTGAAAACTTTAAGAATGAATATTGATAAATCGAAATCATTTATTAAAACATTTTCTGAATCTTATTATCAAGGAATTGATTTTAGCTATGATAAAACTTCAAAAATCTTGAATACTTCGATTGTGACTCATAGAGATAGTTGGAACAATGAAATTGAGAAAAATTTATCTTCTATTTTAAAAAGATACAAGAAAGAAAATTAAATGTTAGTAAACGGAAAACATTTGACAACGATTTGGTATGATGAAGAAAAAAATCAAATTAGAATTATTGATCAAAGATTACTTCCACACGAATTAAAAATTATAACATTAGATTCTTTATTTGAAGTTTCTTTTGCTATTAAAGAAATGCAAGTCAGAGGTGCACCTTTAATAGGAATTACTGCTGCCTATGGAATGTATATTGCTGCTAGAGAAAACCCAAGTATTGAATTTTTAACAAAATCTGGTGAAAATTTGAAATTAACTAGACCTACAGCGGTTAATCTTTCTTGGTCAGTAGATTTAATTCTAAACAAAGTAGATAAGATTGAAAAATCTTATCGTGCCAAATATATTCTAAACTTGGCTAATCAAATGAGGATTGATGATATTAAAGCTTGTAATGATATTGGCGAGTATGGATTTAAACTTTTAGAATCTATTTATAATAAAAAACAATCTACCATTAATATATTGACGCATTGTAATGCAGGATGGCTTGCTACAGTTGATTGGGGAACAGCTTTGTCTCCAATTTTCAAAGCAAATAATAAAAATATACCAATTCATGTATGGGTTGATGAGACAAGACCACGTAATCAGGGATTTAATTTAACGGCATGGGAACTATTAAATGAAAGAATTCCCAATTCTCTAATTGTTGATAACGTTGGAGGGCATTTGATGCAACAAGGTTTAGTTGATGTATGCATAACCGGCACTGATAGAACCAGTTCAAATGGAGATGTTTGTAATAAGATTGGTACTTATTTAAAAGCTTTGGCAGCTTATGATAATAAAATTCCTTTTTATGTTGCAGCTCCTATTTCTAGTATTGATTTTAAAATTAAAAATGGACTTAAAGAAATACCTATAGAGGAAAGAAAAGCGGATGAAGTTTCATTTATCGAAGGTATTGATGAAAATAATAATAGAAAACGAATTAGAATTACTTCAGAAAAATCAATTTGTAAAAACTATGCATTCGATGTTACACCTTCTAAGTATATTACTAAACTTATAACTGAAAAGGGAAACATAGATGCTAATACTAATTCAATCAAGGAATTAAATTTATAAATTTTATGAAAAATTTATGGGAAATAAAAAATGCAAAAAAATATGTTTCAAACTATGCAAAAATTGGAATTAAAGAAGATTTAGCATTAAGAATTTATACGACTCATTTATTAGGTAGAGAAAAAAAACTTGTGTTACATGGCGGAGGAAATAGCTCTGTAAAATCTTTTCATAAAGATATTTTTAGCAAAAAAAGAGAAATTATTTATGTCAAAGGTAGTGGGTGGAATATGTCTAATCTTAATCATAAGGGTATGCCAGGATTATATTTGGATTCATTATTAAAAACCATCTCATTAAAACATATGGATGATCAAACTATGGTTAATTTTTTACGCTCTAATTTATTAGACTCAACGGCACCAAATCCATCTGTTGAAACTTTGCTCCATTCTTTTTTACCACATAAATTTATTGATCACACCCATTCTAATGCTGTTTTGAGTCTAGTTAATTTAAAGGAATCTACTAAGATAATTAAAGTTATTTTTGGTAAAAGATTAGCCATTGTCCCCTACGTTATGCCAGGTTTTAAATTAGCTAAACTAACATACGAAATTTACCTTAAAAATAATAATGTCGAGGGTATGCTATTATTAAATCATGGTATTTTTACTTTTGGTGACAGCGCCAAAGAAAGTTACGATCGCATGATTAAATTTGTCACAATGGCTGAAAATTATATTTCTAAGTCTAAAAAAAATTTTTCAGTAATTAAATTTACGAATATAGCAAAGCCGAACAATTTGACTGTTGCTTGTCGAAAAATATTTTATAAAATTGATAAAAATAAGTGGGTTATTAAATTAAATAATAAAAGAGAGGATATTGATTTTACTTTAAGAAAAGATATTAATTTGTTATTTAAAAAGGGACCTGTTACTCCTGACCACGTTATTAGAATAAAATCACAACCCTTAATAATAAAATTAGAAGATATTAAAAGATCCTATTTAAATATTAATTATATTGAAAAATTAATTTTAAAATTTTGTAAAAAATATAATGAGTATTTTTCTAAATATAAAAATGAAATTAAAGATTCAGTAATTTCAGATTCCCTTCCTAGAATTATAATTTTACAAGGTTGTGGTTTTCTATCTATTGGAAGAAATTCTTCAGAAGAAAAAATTTCAAAAGATATTTTTAATTCTATGAAAGAATCAATTCTAGACTCTACAAAAATTGGTAATTTTTCTTCAATAAGTAAAAAAGAAATTTTTAAAATGGAGTACTGGCCCTTAGAAAGAGCTAAATTAAAAAATAAAAAAAGAAATACACTTGATGGGAATATTGCAATCATTACAGGAGGCGCAGGCACCATAGGTATGGCTATTGCAAAAAAATTTTTAAGTGAGGGAATAGAAGTTGCGCTTATAGATAAATCTTTTAATTATAATGATATAAACATTAAAAAAATCTTAGATAATTCTTATTGTGTAGAATGTGACTTAACAAAAGAAAATCAAGTTAATATAGCTGTTCAAAAAATTATTAATCAATTTGGCGGAATAGACATATTAATTTCCAATGCCGGTGCGGCATTTCAAGGAAGCATTGATAATGTGAAAGAAAGTATAATTAGGCAAAGTTTTGAGGTTAATTTTTATGCGCATCAAAAAATTACTCAAAAAATTATCAATATAATGAAATTACAAAAAATGGGCGGTTCTATAATGTTTAATTTGTCCAAACAATCTATCAATCCAGGAAAAAATTTTGGCCCTTATGGTTTGGCTAAGTCAAGTGCATTATTTCTTATGAAGCAATATGCTCTTGAATCAGGTAAATATAATATACGAGTTAACGGTATTAATGCAGATAGAATTGAGAGTGGAATTTTAACAAAAGATTTAATTAAACAGAGGGCTAAAGAGAGAAAAATTTCTAAAGAAAATTATCTAAATAATAATCTATTAAAACAAAAAGTTTTACCTGAAGATGTAGCCGAAGCTTTTTTTGTACAGATCTTTTTAAAAAAGACAACTGGAAACATTATAACTGTAGATGGTGGAAATATTGAAGCCAGTTTAAGATAATTTAAGATCTTTTATGCTCCTTAAAATATTAGAAAAGATAGGAAGAAAAAAAGTTGTTTTAGACAGAGGACCTTCTCATCCAGAATATAATAAAGCAAAACCATGGATGGAAAGATATTATATTTTATTTAGAAAGAGGCCAAAATGGTTTCCTTTTAATGTCATTGTACATCATATGCTTGACAATGATCATGGTGACGGCGTTCATAATCATATGTGTCCATATATTACAATTATATTAAAAGGCGGTTATTGGGAAACAACATCAAAAGGAAAATTTTGGCGAAAACCTGGTTATATAGGGTTCCGTTCAGCAGATCATTTGCATAGAGTTGATCTTGAAAAAGATTTTGATACAATGACTTTATTCATTCCAGGACCATTTGGTATGAGAAAAAATAAAAGAGCTAATTATAAAACAAAAATTTAATAAAGGTTATAGAAATGGGAAAAGGTTATTGGGTTGCTTGTGTAAATGTGAAAAATAAAGAAGAATTTAAAAAATATGTAGATTTAGCTGGTCCAGCAATCAAATTACATGGTGGAAAATTTTTAGCTAGAGGAAATAATGTAGAACATATTGAAGGTAAAAAATTTGAACGAGTTGTTGTCTCAGTTTTTGAATCTAAAACTAAAGCAAAAATGTGTTATCATTCAAAAGAATATCAAAAAGCATTAAGTTTTTTAAATGATGATGTTGCTGAAAGAATAATACATCTTGTAGAAGGTTTAGATTAAAATATTCCATCATAAATTAGTTTTATTCCACCCAGTCCAAGGAATAAATATATAAAAAAATAAAAAGTTTTTTCATTAACTTTTTTATGCAAATAATAACCTAGATAAATACTAATTGGAGCCAGAGGGCTCAATAATAGAGAGTTTCGTAAATTTGAAAAAATTAATTGATCCAAATAATAATAAGGTATTAGTTTAACAGTATTAATTATTAAAAAAGCAAGAGTCATGGTTGCTACGTAAACTGTTTTGTCTAATTTTTGTGGTAATAAAAAAAAATTCACAGGAGTTCCTCCAGAATGAATTATAAAACTTGTATAACCACCTATTAATGACCAAAAAATACCTTTATTTTTTGTAGGTTTAACGAATTTATTGTTTTGTTGAAGAAAAGAAAGTAGAATAAAAATTAAAGCAATACATCCTATAATAATCCTAATACTATCATCTGAACTATATTTAAAAGTTAATGTTCCTATTAAAATTCCTAATAATGCTGGAGGTATGATAATTTTGATATTTTTTAAATCCCATTTTTTCCAGTAAATATACATAGCAACGATATCCATAATTAATAAAACTGGAAGTAAAATGGCTGCAGCTGTTATTGGGCTCATACTTAAAGCCATTATTGGAATTGCTAAAATAGCTATTGGACCTGCAAAGCCACCTTTAGATATGCCAAACAATATAACACCTATTGAGGCTGTTAAATAAAAATTTAAGTCAATCAAATTGCTATCTTAAAACTTTTAATGCTTTAACAATGTCATTTATCTGGTCCTCGGAATCTTCAATTCCACAATAAATTCTTACAAGAGAACCTTTAATATTATTTTTGTATTTCCTATTATTAATATTTGGAAAAGTAATTAAACTTTCAAATCCACCCCAACTATAGCCAATTTTGAATACTTTTAATTTTTTATAAAATTTCTCTAACATTTTAAGAGAATATTTTTTCTTTAGTTCAATACTGAAAAGCCCCGAGCTCCCAGAAAAATCTCTTTTCCATATCTTATGATTTATATGCTTTTTTAATGCAGGATGAAAAACCTTTTTAACTTTATCTTCTTTATTTAATTTTATTGCTAAATTTAAAGTATTTTTTTCAATTTCTTTAATTCTTAATTTTAAAGTTGGGATACCTCTTAGAGCTAAATAAATTTCCTCTGATCCAGGACAAATTCCTAATGTCTTAGTATATGATCTAATAATTTTTGCTGTTGATTTATCTGAAGAAACAAAACCTAAAAGTATATCTGAATGTCCATTAATATATTTAGTGGCTGCTTCAATAATTATGTTAACTCCTAATTTAAGAGGATTACAAAATATAGGGGAGGCCCAAGTATTGTCCGCTACAGTGACTATTTTATATTTTTTCGCTATTTTTGTTATTTTTGGAAAATCAATTATATCAAATGTAGCGGTTCCGGGTGACTCTAAAAATATCAATTTAGTGTTTTCTTTTATTAATTTTTCAAATTTGTCGATATTTTTTGTTGGGTGAAAATAATCAATTTTTATTCCATAGTTTATTAAAATTTTTTCACAAAAATTTCTTGTAGGGTTATAGAGTGCATCAGTAATAAGGACATGATCTCCTTTTTTTAAAAATGCAAAAAAAGGTATAATAAGAGCAGCTAAACCTGAAGGTGTAGCAACTGTGTCAAAAGCTTGATATAAATATGAAATTGCTTTTTCCAATTTATTACAAGTTGGATTATTGTTTATACCATAATACGCAGTATCATCATCTTTGCGATCTCTGTCATTAATATAGGATTTGAAATCGTTAAATATTATAGTAGATCCTTTATAAATTCCTGGATTTACAAATCCTTTATTTTTTTTTGGATCTCTTCCTATTTTAGTTAGTTTGGTTTTTATGTACATTTTATTTAAATAAATTTTAGAGAAAACACATTTAAAAGTATTTTTTATAAATTAATAATGTTAAATTATATTATATACGAAAAATATATTATTTATTCATGTGTTTATTTAGACATTTTCTATTAATTATTGTTTTTTTTACACTTACAAACACCTCTAATGCTACTGTTCTTGATGATGTAAAAGATAGAGGTTTCTTAAAATGTGGTGTTTCAGAGCCACGAATTGGTTTTGCTAATATTGATGACAATACTGACTGGATCGGATTTGATGTTGATATGTGTAGGGCAGTAGCAGTCGCAATTTTTGCTGATCCAAGTAAAGTTGAATTTATTACAACTACTAATAGATCTAGATTCCCAATTCTTGCGGGAGGAGAAATTGATATGCTATCAAGATTAACAACTTGGACATTTTCTAGAGATGTTAATCTTGGCTTTGAATTTACTGGAATAAATTTTTATGATGGACAAGGTTTTATGGCAAATTCTTCTTCTGAAGTTTCTTCTGTTAAAGACTTAGATGGTGCCTCTATTTGTATTATACAGGAGGCAGCCTCAACATATAATATTGATAAATTTTTTAAAAAATATGACCTTAAGTATGAACCTATTATAGTTGAATTTGACGATGAAGCATTTGAAAATTTTATTGCAGGCCGCTGTGATATATATTCAAATTATATCACAGAACTAGTTAACAAAAGAATTTCACTTTCAAATTCGAATAGTTTTATTATTTTGCCAGAAATTATTTCTAAAGAACCATTAGGACCGTTAGTAAGACATGGAGATGATCAATGGAGAGATGTTGTATCATGGAGTTTAAAGGTGATGATTATTGCTGAAGAATTAAATATTACTTCAAAAAATATTGATGAATATTTAGAGTCTGAAAACAATGAAATTTTGAGGTTATTAGGAGAAGTAGGAGCATACGGAGATATGATAGAACTTGAAGAGAAATGGTCTTACAATATAATAAAGTACGTGGGTAACTATCAGGAAGTTTTTGATAGAAATTTAGGTCCTGATACTCTAATAAATTTGAGCAGAGGTTTAAATAAACTATATATTCATGGAGGCCTATTATATGCACCTCCTTTTAGATAAAAATATTTTTATTTATTATTTATGTTATTTTATAGAATTTTATTAATGGAAAAATATTTTAAAACAGGTATTAACTAAGATTGCAAAAAAAATGCCAAATTCAGTAGAAAAAAATAAAGAACCTATAATTTTACTTGAAAAAGTTAACAAATGGTTTGGTGATTTACATGTTTTACAAGATGTAGATCTAATTGTTGGCAGAAAAGAACGAATAGTTGTTTGTGGTCCATCTGGATCGGGTAAATCTACAATGATAAGATGTATTAATCGTTTAGAAGAACATCAAGAAGGTAAAATAGTTGTAGATGGTATTGAGTTAACTGGAAATTTAAAAAATATTGATAGTGTAAGAAGTGAAGTTGGAATGGTTTTTCAACAGTTTAATTTATTTCCACATTTATCAGTAAAAGAAAATGTTTCTCTTGCGCCTATATGGGTTAAAAAAATGCCAAAAAAGGAAGCTGAAGATTTAGCTATGACACATTTAGAAAAAGTTAAGATACCTGAACAGGCTAACAAATATCCAGGTCAATTATCTGGTGGACAACAACAACGTGTAGCAATAGCTAGATCTCTTGCAATGAATCCCAACATAATGTTATTTGATGAACCAACTTCTGCTCTTGATCCGGAAATGATTAAAGAGGTTTTAGATGTGATGGTTGATCTTGCAGAGGGAGGGATGACTATGATTGTTGTAACTCATGAAATGGGATTTGCAAAAACTGTAGCTGATCGGATGGTTTTCATGGATGAGGGAAAGATAGTTGAGGAAGCTACTCCTGATAAATTTTTTAATAACCCTGAAAGTGATCGAACTAAACTTTTCTTAAGTCAAATACTTAGTCATTAAGTAGTAAATTTACTCTTCTATTCATTTTTCCTTTATTTTCTATTTTTCCTATTTTTATTTCTCCTATTTCTTTGGTGCTTTTAACATGTGTTCCACCACAAGGTTGCAAATCTATATCACCTATTTTAACTAATCGAATTTTATTTTTTGTTCTAGGAGGCTTTACTGACATAGTTCTGACTAATTCAGGTTGCTTATCCAATTCTTCATTGGTGATCCATTGATATGAAATTTCATAATCATCCAAAACTAATTGATTGATTTTATTTTCAATTTCTTGTTGGTTAATTTTATCTTCTGCATTAAAATCTAGTCGACTCTTTACATATGAAATTTGCCCTCCTGTTACATCATAGGGTATTAAAGAGCATAAAAGATGAAGAGCACTGTGCATTCGCATATGCTTGTATCTATTTTGCCAATTTATTTTTCCATTTATTTTGTCGCCAATTTTTAACTCATGATTATCTTCACAAATGTGCAAAATTCTTTTTTCATAATCATATATTGTATCAATAATAGATATTTTTTTTTCATTTAATATTATATTACCTATGTCTCCTGGTTGCCCACCACTTTTTGCATAAAATGCAGTTTCTTCTAAAATTATATGATTATTTTCAATTTTTTTTATTTTTGATTCAAATTCTTTTATATATGGATTGTCAAAAAACAACATTTTATTATTCAATTAAAAATAACTTGTCATATATTTTTTGAACCCAGTTTCTAGGTTTGCAGTTTATTTGATTTGGCTGGTCTAAATTTATTCTACACTCACATTTAAACATAATATCTAATTCAGTTTCTCTATATTCTGCTATCTTAATAAAACGTTTATTTGATTCATTAATTTTTTGTATACAAATTTTATAGTTTGGTTGTGTGATTGGCGACCATCCTTCTTTACCTAATTTATCAGCTTCAATCCAAGATCCTTTAATTAAAAAATATACTACTAAAAACCATTCCATATCTATATCTTGTATTAATAATAACTTTATACACTATATGTATTAAATAAATTAAAAATTTTATTCAATTAAAAAAAACTATTGATCATTTCACTTACTTAGAGCAATGATGCTTACAATTTAATATTAATATTAATTTTTCAAAAAGGAGAAAATACATATGAAAATTTCTAATGTATTAAAATTATTTACTTCTATTTTAATGCTATCATTTGGAACTTCTGCAATAGCAGATACTCTTTCTGATACATTAGATAGAGGTAACGTTCGATGTGGAGTGAGTCAGGGATTACCTGGTTTCTCAAATCCTGATGCTGATGGTAACTGGGTTGGTATTGACGTAGATGTATGTCGTGCTGTTGCAGCTGCTATTTTTGGAAAAGGTGGAGATGACAAAGTAGAATACTTTCCTGTATCTGCAAAAGAACGTTTTACAAAGTTAACAGCAGGCGAGTATGATATTCTTTCAAGAAATACAACTTGGACATTATCTCGTGATGCAAAAATTGGTTTAACATTTAATGGTGTTAACTTTTATGATGGACAAGGCTTCATGGTTCCTAAAGCTCTTGGAGTTACAAGTGCTCTAGAATTAGACGGTGCTAGTGTTTGTGTTAACACAGGTACAACAACAGAACTTAACCTAGCTGATTTTTTCAGAGCTAATGGTATGAGTTATGAACCAGTTGTTTTTGAAAAAGCTGATGAAGTTCTTGCAGCTTATGATTCTGGTCGTTGTGACGTTCATACAACAGATAAATCAGGTCTAGCAGCACAAAGAACTAAGCTTGCTCAACCAGATGAACATATGGTTCTTGGAGAAACTATTTCAAAAGAACCTCTAGGTCCTGTTACTCGTGAAGGTGATGAACCTTGGAGTGATATTGTATTTTGGACACTTAATGCTTTAATTACTTGGGATGAACTAGGTTTAGAAGCTGGTGATGCTCTTAAAAACATCGTTGGTGATACTAGTCAAACTCCTGAAGTAAAACGTATACTTGGTGTTGAAGGTGATCAAGGTGGACATTTAGGCCTAGATAAAGATTGGGCTTATTGGGCTCTTTTCGAAGTTGGTCATTATGGTGATATGTACGAACGTCATGTTGGTGCAAATACTCCTTTAGCTCTAGCTAGAGCAGGCTCACCTAATGCTGGTTGGAAAAATGGCGGTCTAATATACGCACCACCAATTAGATAAGTATTAAAATACTATATAAAACTATATATATGCTCGGTATAATAACCGAGCATTTTTTTTGTTGATCTAAAATGAATATAAGAACAGATATTATTAAACCTCCTAAACAGGATATTTTTAAAAGCGGAAAATTTAGATCTATAGTTGTTCAAATAATAGTTATGGTTCTTGTTATTGGATCCATAGGTTGGATTATAAATAACGCTGCAACTAATATGGCTGCCAATGGCATATCCCATGGGTTTGCTTTTCTATGGGAAACTTCTTTCTTTGATATCGGTTATTTACCTTTTATAGAACATACAGCTTCCCATACATATTTTAATGCGTTTATTGTTGGCTTATTAAATACAATTTTAGTTGCTGTTTTAGGAATTTTTCTAGCTACAATAGTTGGATTTTTAGTTGGTATTGGAAGGTTATCGAATAATTGGTTAGTCGCTAGGTTCTGTGGTTTTTATGTTGAAGCACTGAGAAATATTCCATTATTGCTTCAACTGTTCTTTTGGTATCATGCAGTTTTAAGAGTTCTGCCCAGAGCAAAGAACAGTCTTAATTTTGGAGATAGTTTCTATTTAAACCTAAAAGGTTTATTTTTGCCCAAACCTATACCAGAAGTTGGTTTTAACTATGTTTTATTAATTGGAGTATTTTCCATAATATCAATTATTTTTTTATATTTTTGGTCTAAAAAAAGACAAGCTCTTACAGGTCAACAGTTCCCTGTGTTTTATGCATCTTTAGCTATATTTATTATTCCTGTTTTAATTGTTTCCTTTCTAAATAATACCCCAATGTACTTAGAAGATCCTGTTTTAAAAGGATTTAATTTTAAAGGAGGCATTAGACTTATTCCTGAACTCGTAGCATTGCTTCTAGCCCTATCTTTATATACAGCATCTTTTATTGCTGAAAATGTTCGATCAGGCATACTAGCAATTAACAAAGGTCAAATAGAAGCTGCAAATGCTGTAGGTTTAAAAAGAATACCAATTTTACGCTTAATTATTATACCGCAAGCAATGCGTGTTATTATTCCACCTCTTACAAGTCAATACTTAAATCTTACAAAAAATTCATCTCTTGCTGTAGCAATAGCATATCCTGATTTGGTGCATGTTTTTGCAGGAACAGCATTGATGCAAACAGGACAAGCAGTTGAAATACTTGCAATTACAATGTCTGTTTATTTAACCTTGAGTATTACCATCTCCTTATTGATGAATTGGTACAATAGAGCAATGAAATTAAAAGATAGTTAAAATGAATAATCAAATGAATCAAAGTGTTAAAAAACCTCCGGTAATCAACATAGGAGTTATTGCATGGTTGAGACAAAACTTATTTTCAACATGGTATAATACTATCCTTACCTTTTTAGGTATTTATATTTTATATGTAGCGATCCCACCTTTTTTCCAATGGGCGATTCTTGATGCTGTGTGGAGTGGGGAAGATCGAACAGTTTGTGAGTGGTATGATGAGAATAAAGTTAAATACAGAGCAGGGGCATGTTGGCTTTATATCAAAGTATGGTTTAATTTTTTTACTTATGGGTTTTATCCAGATGAATTGCAATGGAGAATAAATTTAGCATTTATTATTTTAGCTATCGCAACTGCTTTACTTTTCATTCCTAATTTTAAAAACAAACACTATGTTGGAATATTTCTTTTTGCAGTTTATCCAATTATAGCCTTTTTCCTTTTATCTGGGAATGAAACCCTCGGCATGAAACATGTTGGTACCCACAAATGGGGAGGTTTGTTTTTAACATTTCTTTTAGGATCTATAGGAATTGTATTCGCTTTACCTTTGGGCATTGTTCTGGCTCTTGGGAGAAGATCCAAATTACCAGTTGTTAGAATTCTATCTGTAATGTTCATAGAATTTTGGAGAGGCATACCACTTATTACTGTTTTATTTTTTGCGGCAGTCATGTTCCCTTTATTTGTGCCCCAAGGCATTGAAATTGATAATCTTTTAAGATGTATTGTTGGTTTAACCGTATTTGGTGGCGCCTATATGGCAGAAGTTGTAAGAGGCGGGCTTCAAGCTTTGCCAAAAGGTCAATATGAAGCAGCACAAGCAGTTGGTCTTGGGTATTGGAGAATGATGGCTCTAGTTATTATGCCCCAAGCACTTCGCATTGTTATACCTGGTATAGTTAATACATTTATTGGCTTATTTAAGGATACCACGCTTGTTTTCATTATTAGTCTCATGGATTTATTGTTAACTGTATTTACAAGCATGTCCAACCCAGATTGGATGGGCTTCCCATTTGAAGGGTATGTTTTTTGCGCTCTTGTTTATTTTGTTATTTGTTTTAGTCTATCCCGTTATAGTTTAAGAGTTGAAAAGAAATTGATGGTAGTTCATCAAAAATAATTTTTCTTCATCTATATTTTTATTCATTTTTATTGACTTTCTTTATATTTTTAATAATATAGAACAAATATAGAACAAAATATTAATATAATTAATAAAATTATTGTTTTTCAATAAATTATTATAACTTTTAAATAAAGTGCTTAAATATAAAAATATTGATTTTTTTAGTATAATTAAAAATACTCAAATAAATACACCAGTATTTTTGGATAAAGTTTCAGCCGGTTTTCCATCTCCAGCAACAGATTACATGGAAAATAAATTAGATTTAAATGAATATCTAATAAAACATCCAGCAGCTACATTTATTGTTAGAGCAAGTGGTTTTTCAATGACAAAAGCAAGTATTTATTCGGATGATTTATTGATTGTTGATCGAAGCATCACACCCAAAAATAACAGTATTGTCATAGCTTCTATTTTTGGCGATTTAACAGTTAAAAAATTAAAGAAAAAAGAAAAATCATTTTTTCTTATCTCTGCGAATGACGAATATCCTAGTATTGAAGTTAAGGAAGAGATGGAATGTTTTATTTGGGGAGTGGTAACTTATATAATTCATGAGACAGCTTCCACTTAATCATCAATCATTTAAACAATCAATCGCATTAATAGACTGCAACTCTTTTTATGCGTCATGTGAGAGATTATTTAATCCTAAGTTATTAGGCAAACCTATTGTTGTTTTATCAAATAATGATGGCTGTATTATTACACGTTCAGTAGAAGCAAAGGCACTAGGGATTAAAATGGGAGAACCATATTTCAAGGCAAAAAAAATTATTAAAGAAAATAATGTCCATGTTTTTTCGTCTAATTATTCTTTATACGGTGATATATCTGAACGTATCATGGAAACATTGTTAAGATTTGCACCAGATGTAGAGATTTATTCTATTGATGAAGCTTTTCTTAATTTTAAAGGATTTAGAATTAATAAGTTGAGAACTTATTGTCTACATATTCGAAATATAATTAAACAATGGGTGGGAATTCCAGTGAGTATTGGGGTTAGTTCTACTAAAACACTATCCAAAGCTGCAAATCATTTAGCTAAAAAAAATCCTGAACTTGAAGGAGTTTGCGTTCTTCAAGATTCAAAAAAAATTGATGAAGCGTTAAAAACAATAGAAATTGGAGATGTTTGGGGAATAGGAAGAAAACTTTCAAAATTTTTAAACAGCCAAGGTATTAAAACCGCAAAACAATTTGTAGATTTAGATCAAAGGTGGGTTAGAAAAAATATGAGTGTGGTAGGGGAAAAAACTCAAATGGAACTGAAAGGAATTTCTTGCCTAGATTTAGAGTTATTACCGAGTACAAGAAAAAGTTGTTGTGTGTCTCGATCTTTTAGTCAACCTATTGAAAATATTGAAGAATTAGTGGAGTTCATTGCTAGTTATGGATCACGAGTAGCAGAAAAAATACGAGAAGAAAATTTAGTCTCTCAGTTAATGAGTGTTTTTGTTCTCACCAATCATTTTAATAGAAAAGAAAAACAGTACACAAATTCTATTAGATTACAATTAGACTTTCCAACAAATAATAGTTCTTTGATTGTCAAGAAGGCAGTAGAGGGAGTAAGAAGCATATTTAGAAGTGGTTATCGCTACAAAAAAGCAGGAGTTATTTTATATGAATTACATGACGCTTCTAGTGTTAGAGGTTTATTGGATTACAATCGAGAGCAGTCAGAATTGTTGATGAAATCTTTGGATGAAATTAATCTTCGTTATGGAAGTTCAACGTTAAGATTAGCAGCAGAAGGTATTAAAAAAAAATGGAGCTTGAAAAGAAAAAAAATATCTCCTTGCTATACTACTCGCTTTGATGAATTAATGATTGTGAAGAGTTAATATGAAAAATTTTGGAGCACAAAATATGGTTTCATCCTTAAAAAAAGTTTTAATGAAGAAACCACAAACATTTATGTCAAAAGTTGATACACAAAAATGGAATTATATAACGCCCTTAGATCAACATCTCATTAATGAAAACTACAATGATTTTTACAAAATAATAAAAAATTCAGGAGCTGAAATAATTGAATTACAACTAGAAAATGAAAGTGAAGAGCTATGTGATTCTACTTTTACACAAGATCCTTCTTTAATTCTTAATGAAGGTGCCATTATATTAAATATGGGCAAGCAATTAAGGAAAAAAGAAACGCTTGCTCATAAGAATTTTTATGATTCTATAAATATTCCAATTCTTGGCAGTATTATCAATGACGGAACAGTCGAAGGAGGAGATTGTCTTTGGATTAACAATACTACATTGCTTGTTGGAGAAAGCTATAGAACCAACAGAGCAGGTATTGAACAACTTCATGAAATACTAAAATCATTAAATATTCAGTTAATACCTATTAAATTACCACAGAATAATAATAAAAGTTCTTGTTTTCATTTAATGTCTATCATCTCAATGCTAGATCATGACTTAGCTATTGGATGTGAACGATTATTACCTTTTGATTTAAAAAATATATTAAAGAATAATAGGATCGAATTAATCAATATGCCAGAAAAGGAATACTTTAAAAGTAATACTCTCGCCGTTAATGTTTTAGCTTTATCTCCAAGAAATCTAGTTACTATAGAGGGATATCCTAAAACATTAGATTTATTATCTAAAGCAGAATGTAAATTAAGTCTATTTTCAGGAAGTGAACTTTGTATTAAGGCAGAAGGAGGACCTACCTGTCTTACAAGACCTATTTGGAGAAACTAATTTTTTTTAAAAAATTGTTTATCAACTTTAATATTAAAATTATTCTACCATCATAAATTTTAGAGTTAAATGTTACAATAGGAATACTTAAATGAAAATTCTTCGATGGATCATATGTTTCAATGATAATATTATGACATTAGATTAAATAGTAGTAAAAAATGGCTCCCCGGGCCGGGCTCGAACCAGCGACCGATCGGTTAACAGCCGATTGCTCTACCACTGAGCTACCGAGGAACACAATAAGCTTGATAATAAAATATATGAAAAAAACAAGAAAAAACTGGAGGCTCGGAGCGGAATCGAACCGCTGTGCAAGGCTTTGCAGGCCCCTACATAACCACTCTGCCACCGAGCCTTATATATCGACAAATAATGATTTATTGTCTTTAAGTCAATTAAACACATATTAAGGATAAAATTGTATTTTTATAAAGTTGTTTAAGTATTTAATTATAGAGTAAATAATACTATAAGCTGATCGCTGTTTGTATTCCAAATTTATGAATTTTAATTATCAAAAACTTAGAGATTTTATGGTTGAAAATCAATTAAGGCCAAATAAAATTAATGACCAAGAAATTCTAGAAGTTTTTAAGAGTACACCTAAGGAAATTTTTCTTCCTGATAAAATGAAAAAAATTTCTTATGCTGATTTAGATCTTAATTTGGTTAAAAATAGAGGATATTTAAAAAATCTTCATATAGCTCAATTAATTTATCACTCAAAAATACAACATGATTATAAGATTTTACACATTGGAGGGATGACAGGTTATGTATCAATAATGCTTACGAAATTATGCAAATTTTTGTTTGTTACTGAAAATGATAAAAAATTAATAATTGAATTAAAAAAAAACATGAGAGATTTAAATGTAAATAATATTGAAATTATCAACACTCAATTAGATCAAGGATATGAAGAACACTCTCCTTATGATCTAATATTTATTGACACACCAATAAATGAATTATCTGAAACAATTAAAGATCAAGTGAGTAGTCAATCAGGCAGAATAATAATGATACAAAAATATAATAGTTATTTGAGTAAGGCCTATAAAATCACAAAAAATAATAATCTATATTCTAAAGATTATTTATTCGATGTTTTTTCTACCTATGAACTATATAAACACAAAGAAAAATTTGTTTTTTAATGTACAAAATTTTTCAAATATTTTTATTTATAATATTATCTTGGAATGTTTTAGCTGTTGATATTGATAGTGCTATTAAAAGTACTGTAGAAAATAATCTAAAAGTTAAAATTGCATTAGAAAAAATTAATGAGTCTAGAGAATTAATCCAAAATGCATATGGCTCAAAACTTCCAACAGTAACAAGTACAATTTCTGGTACTTACTCCAATACTGATAAGACAACATCAACAGCATCTACCACACCTGAGACTTTTACTGATAATTATAAGATTACAATGTCTAAAAATCTTTATGATGCTGGGTACAACGATTTGGAAATCGAAAGATCAAAAATTTTATTTGATGATGAAATAATAAATTTTAAAATCACTATTCAAGATTTAATTTTAAATGCAATAGAAGGGTATTTATCAGTTATAAATTTTGAGCAATCATTAGAGTCTACGAAGAAAAATTATGATTCTGTAACAAAGGCTTTGGATGAAACTAAAACTAGATATGATTTAGGGTCAGCTACTTTATACGATTTACAAAATGCAGAATCAGGATTTGTCGTAGCTACAACTAATTTATTTGCAGCAGAACAAAATGTTAAAATTAGTAAAAAATCTTTTCAACGGATTGTTGGAATTAATGCGAATAATTTAGAAGACGTAATTGAAATTGATACTTCCTTAAACTTATCTAATCTTATAAATAATGCATTTAATAATAATTTAAATTTATTATTAATTCAAAATGATATAAAAAATAAACAAATATCAGTCCTTAAAGAAAAAAAATTAAAAAAACCAAATTTAGATATAACGGGAACTGCCCAGTATTCTGATAGTGGGAGACTTGATTCTGGTACGGAATCCACCGAAGGATCTTTCGCTTTAACATTAACTGTTCCTTTATTTCAACAGGGGAAAGATAATTCTAATATCAGAAAATATCAATCCCAGATTCTACAAGCAGAAATGAACTTTGAAGATTTTAGAGAAGAATTAAAAATATTAATATTAAATACCTATAAAGATTTTAAAGTTAGCGAGGCTAGTATGAGCTCAAATTCAGCTGTTATTATTGCAACTGAAACAGCCTTGGATAGTCTTAGACAAGAATATGATATTGGAACTAAAACAATTTCTGAATTAGTTGAAGAAGAAGGAAAATTATTATCTTCAAGAGTTGATTATTTAAATTCTAAAAAACAGTTTATATTAAACTATTATAAGATTAAATCTCTTGAAGGTGATTTAATAAATATATTCAATGACTATATTCCTACAATTAATTAATGATTTCAATCATACTTTTCATAAGTTATAAACTATTTGAAGATGCCAGAAGAACAATCAATTAAAGATACTCTTAATGTTATAAGAAAAGCTCTTGAAGATGATGAAGATTCAGTATTGGAATCAAAAGATAATGTTTTAATATTAAACAGACTAGTAAAAGATGATGGAACTATAAATATTTTAAATGATCAAACTCTTAACAAAAAAGAAATTAAGGAAATTTTAGAAAAAAAAATTACAGAATTATTTGAAGATCATTTTGAAAAGTGGCTTGATAAAAATGCACCTAATTATTTAGATAAATATTTTAAAAATAAATAAATTTTTCATGCGATTAGAAAAACAATTCAATTTTTTACTAGATGAAAAAGTTATTTATGAGAAATGGGAAAAGTCTGGTTTTTTTAAACCTATAAAAAATATTGAACCATATTGTATTATGATGCCTCCCCCAAATGTAACAGGGAGTTTACATATGGGGCATGCACTAACATTTACTATTCAAGATATACTTATTAGATATCATAGAATGAAAGGGTATGAAGTTTTGTGGCAAGCGGGAACAGACCATGCAGGTATAGCAACACAAATGGTTGTCGAAAGAGAATTACAAAAACAAAAAATTAATAAACATGACTTAACTAGAAATGATTTTATCGAAAAAGTTTGGCAATGGAAAAAAGAATCCGGCGGAAAAATAAATAATCAGTTACGACGTTTAGGTGCTTCTGCAGATTGGTCACGTGAAAGATTTACCATGGATGAAGAATTATCTAAGGCAGTAAGAAAAGTATTTGTAGATCTATTTAAAAATAAAATAATTTATAAAGATAAAAGATTAGTTAATTGGGATCCAAAGTTATTAACTGCGATTTCTGATCTTGAAGTTGAACAAAAACAACAAGAGGGATCTCTTTGGCATATTAAATATCCAATAGATAATAATAATTTTATTGTAGTAGCTACTACTCGTCCTGAAACATTATTAGGTGACTCCGCTGTAGCAGTAAATCCAAATGATGAGCGTTACAAAAATCTCATTGGAACACACTGCCATCTTCCTTTAACTGATAGAAAAATTATAATTATTGCAGACGAATACGCTGATCCTAAAAAAGGATCTGGAGCAGTAAAAATTACCCCAGCACATGATTTTAGTGATTTTGATGTTGGTAAGCGGCATAAATTACAATTTATTAATATTTTTGATCAATATGCAAAATTAAATAATAATGTACCAATGAGATTTCAAGGTTTAGATAGGTACGTTGCTCGTAAAAAAGTTCTTGAAGAACTTATCTCTCTGAACTTACTCTTTAAGGAAGAAAAACAGTCTATGGTTATTCCATACGGTGACAGATCTGGTGTTGTTATAGAACCTTGGTTAACAGATCAGTGGTTCTGTGATGCAAAAAAATTATCATACGATCCTATTGAGGCAGTACAATCTGGTAAAACAAAATTTTTACCTAAACAATGGGAAAAAACATTTTTTAATTGGATGGAAAATATTCAACCTTGGTGTATCTCGCGTCAACTTTGGTGGGGACATCAAATACCAGCTTGGTATGGTCCAGATAAAAAGGTTTTTGTTGCTCTCAACATTGAAGATGCCAAAAAAGAAGCTTTCATATTTTATAATAAAGACGTTAATTTGATCCAAGATGAAGATGTTTTAGATACTTGGTTTTCTTCAGCTCTTTGGACTTTTTCAACCTTAGATTGGCCAGAAAATAGTTACGAACTTAAAAGATTTTATCCTGGAAATGTACTTGTTACTGGTTTTGACATCATATTTTTTTGGGTAGCAAGAATGATGATGATGGGTTCTTATTTTATGAAGGAAACTCCATTTAAGCATGTTTACATTCACCCCCTCATTAGAGATGAAAAAGGCCAAAAAATGTCTAAATCAAAAGGTAATATTATAGACCCACTTAATTTATTAGATAAATATGGAGCAGATACACTTAGATTTACTTTAACAGCTTTATTGAATCCTGGACGAGATGTGAAATTATCTGAGTCACGAGTCAAAGGTTATAAATCATTTTCTAACAAAATTTGGAATGCAGCTAATTTTCTAATAACTAATAATTGTCAATTAGATTCAAATTTTGAATATACCAATATTTCTCTTCCGTTGAATCAATGGATAATAAATGAACTTGCTCTGATTTCTGATAAAATAAAACATTATATGTCAAAATATTTATTTCATGAAGTTGCAAATGAAATTTATCATTTTATTTGGCATACATATTGTGATTGGTATATTGAATTTGCGAAATCTTATTTTTATAATAAATCTGAAAAAGATCAAGAAACCAAAAAAGTTGCAATTTGGATTTATGCTGAGATTTTAAAAATAATTCATCCAATCATGCCTTTTATTAGTGAAAAAATATGGACCTCTATTTCAGATAACAATTCATTTTTAATTAATGAAAACTATTTTGATATAAAAATTCAAAAAAACTTTATACACTCACAGCAAAATTTTAAAAATTTAACTCAAATAATTTCTTCAGTTAGAAATTTGAGAGCCGAATTAAATATTTCTTATAAAGAAGGAATTACTTTAAATATCAACAATTCAGATGATGAATTTATATCTTTTTTAAATAAATTTAATAAACAAATCTCAAGTTTATTAAAATTAAGTAATTTAACTTTTAATAAAACACTTTCTAAACTAGATGGATCGGCTTACATTGTTGTTTCTAATTCAACATTAAATATTCCATTAAAAGGAATTATTGATACTAAAAAAGAAATTGATAAATTATTAATTAAAAAAAATAATGAGTATAAAAATCTAATTAATTTAAAATCTAAATTAGAAAATACCCAATTTATTTCTAAAGCTCCTCAAAATATTATTAATCAATTTAAAGAACAAGCTTTACAAACTCAATCTTCTATTGAAAAGATTGATCAAATAATAAATACTATAAAATAGATATGTCTGATAAAGGTTCTAATATTAAATCTAAATTACCAAGTAGGCACGTAAGTGTAGGTCCAAAAAGTGCCCCTCATAGATCAATGTATTATGCTATGGGTTTAACTGAAGAAGAGATATATCAACCTTTTATTGGTGTAGCCACAACATGGAATGAATCTGCTCCTTGCAATATAACCCTTAGTAGACAAGCCCAATCTGTAAAAATTGGTGTAAAAGAAAATGGAGGAACACCTCGTGAATTCACAACTATTACAGTTACAGATGGAATTGCTATGGGTCATGAGGCAATGAAATCTTCCTTAGTTAGCCGTGAAGTTATAGCCGATAGTGTAGAATTATCCGTTAGGGGTCATTGTTATGATGGAATAGTTGGTTTAGCTGGATGTGATAAATCTTTACCTGGTTTGATGATGGCTATGATACGATTAAATGTTCCTTCAGTATTTATTTATGGAGGATCAATTTTACCCGGTAACTATAAAGGTAAAGATGTTACTATTGTTGATGTTTTTGAGGCTGTTGGTAAACATGCTGCAGGTAGTATTGATGACAATGAATTGAAGGCAATTGAACAAGTAGCATGTCCTTCAGCTGGGTCTTGTGGCGGTCAATTTACAGCAAACACAATGGCATGTATATCTGAAGCTATAGGACTAGCACTCACGAATTCAGCAATGACACCAGCAACATATGAAGAAAGAGATAAATATAGCTTGGAAAGTGGAAGAGCTGTTATGAATTTAATTTCAAAAAATGTTAGACCAAGAGACATTGTTACGTTGGATTCTCTTAAAAATGCTGCGGTTGTTGTTGCTGCAACAGGAGGATCAACTAATGCGGCTTTACATTTACCAGCTTTAGCTAATGAAGCTGGAATAAAATTTACTTTAAAGGATGTAGTTGAGATTTATAAAAAAACACCATACATTGGAGATATGGCACCAGGAGGAAAATATGTTGCAAAAGATTTATATGAAGTAGGGGGAGTTCCTATTGTTATTAAATCTCTTCTTGAAGGAGGTTACATAAACGGTGATTGCATGACAGTGACAGGCAAGACAATTGCTGAAAATCATAAAAATATAATATTTCCAAAAAACCAAGATGTTATTTATCCTTGTAATAAACCAATTAGTGAACATAGCTCTGTTGTAGGTTTATGGGGAAATCTTGCCGAAGACGGAAGTATTTCAAAAATAGCAGGTCTTAAAAATTTAAAATTTAAAGGAAAAGCCAAATGTTATGACTGTGAAGAAGACGCCTTAACTGCTGTTTTAAAAAATGAAATTAAGTCAGGAGATGCAGTAGTCATTCGATATGAAGGACCTATCGGAGGGCCCGGAATGAGAGAAATGCTGTCCACAACTGGTGCAATTTATGGCCAAGGTTTAGGAGAGACCGTAGCCTTGATAACAGATGGAAGATTTTCTGGTGG
>Ga0315336_1000692_pt1 | contig 83106 bp, 84 predicted proteins | sample ASW5metaG_FD_204512 | JGI IMG/M metagenome (GOLD analysis project Ga0315336, IMG submission 204512) | Ammonia-oxidizing marine archaeal communities from Monterey Bay, California, United States - ASW #5 | ecosystem: Environmental > Aquatic > Marine > Intertidal zone | place: USA: California...
TGGCGTTTGCCAACAACGTGCAGCTCGTCCAAATGCTCATTCAACCAGACGACACACTCCATGGGGCATGCCTGCGCGACGCGGGATTCCGAGTACTTGCGTCGCTGCACACGATGGAACGCACCGTGCCCCATCGACTGTTGCCCGAGCCTAGACAGTTACGCAATCAGTCACCCGACGATGCTGTAACACTCGTGCCCTGCCTGGACCTGCCCACCAGTCGTGTCGCAGCGGCGCTCGAATCGACCTATGCCGGCACGCAAGATTGCCCTGGACTCCTCGGGCTGCGCACAGCAACTGACACACTTGCAGGCCATCGTGCCACCGGGGAACCGCTGCCGGAGTTGTGGTCACTTGTGCAAGTTGATGGACAGGATGCCGGCGTGCTCTTCGTCAGCCGACAAAGGGACTGCTGTGACCTGATTTATACCGGCTTGATTCCGGAAGCGCGAGGTCGGGGACTCGGCATGTGGTTGTTGCGCACCATGCTCTCCACCCTGCGCCAAGGCGGCCACAAACGCATTCGACTCTGCGTGGACAGTAGTAATGAGCCCGCGCTGGCCCTGTATCGAACCCTTGGCTTCACCGTTCGAGCTACCACGCTGGCGCTTATCGCCACACCTGAGGATGTGCAAGCGACACGCTGAAAGAGTGGTTGTCCACGGCTGTTCATGGAGGGTGTGGACAACGCGTGTGGATGAACCTTTTTTCAAGGCGGTCGAGCCCTGAAACAACGGCACTTGCGCGCCTCGTGCCGGCGGTGGACGGCGCTTAGGGCCTTGTCAGGGCGCACGGCGGTGGTCTATTTTGCCACACGTCCAAGGAAGGACGCCGCTGCAGTGCTTGGTGTATTGCGGAGGGGAGTGAAGGAGTCGCCGCCCTGCCTGAGCGAGGCACCCCTGGTCCTGTACACGGCACCCGTTGGCCTCTTGGCCTGCATGACCTGTGACTGGCCATCAGTTGGGCTACCGTTCGACTGGTCATGCTCGCTTCGGCCCTCAGTGATCTGCTTGGTACACGACCTACTCCTCGCGATGAATCGTCTCCGACAGCAGCGGGCATTTGAACACGGCTCCTTGCACGCCTTGACTTGATGAGTTGAGTCATGCACGGACCACCCAAGACCACGCTACGCCCGCTGCGGCCTCTGGCAGGCAGAAAGACTTCTTCTTGGACAACGCTGGATCCCAACACGCTGAACCATCGGCTGAACCACCGGCTGACCGCCTGGCAGAGCCTGAAACGAACTCCAAGAGCCACCGGGAGTCCGATGGCACCCACGACCAGCATCAACCCATCGGCGACAGCCCCAGCGACGCCTCGATCGCCGACGAGTTGGAACGCCGCATTGGCACCAAGCCGTTCCAAATGTGGTTCGCCGCAGCAGGTTTATCCGTGCAGGACGGCGCCCTCCAAATCGAAACAAGCTCGAAATTCGAAGCCGACTGGATCGCTCGCCGATTCGGACGTGACCTCGATGCCACCGCCGACTACACGCTGGGCAAAGGTTCCAGCGTCTCGATCATCACGCGCGATGCGCCGGTCTTGGCACGGAAGCCCGATCCGGCGGTCGCGTCGATGCAGCAGCAAGCCGGCGCACCTCGACGTCGATTCCTGAATCTCAACGACTTCGTAGTGGGCCCGAGCAATCGACTCGCGTGGGCGGCCAGCACAGGCATCGTGGACGGGTCATCACCCAATGCCCCGCTGTTTATCCATGGACCCTGCGGCGTGGGCAAGACCCACCTGCTGCAGGGACTGTGCCGACGACTTGGGGAGCGGGACGGCTGGTCGGGCATGCGCTACCTGACCGGCGAACAGTTCACCAATGAATTCATCGCTGCCGTGCGTAATAAGCGCATCGAGCGATTCCGCCGCAGCCTACGACGACTGCAGCTGCTTGCGATCGACGATGTGCACTTCGTCGCTGGCAAGCAACGCACCCAGGAAGAGCTCCTGCACACGATCGACGCCATCAATCTGAACGGGGCACGCATCGTGCTCGCCTCAGATGCCGCGCCAGACCAGATTCGTCGCTTCCAGCGCGGACTGATCAGTCGCTGCCGCGGCGGCAACGTGGTGGGCATTGAGCCACCGGACCCGGAAACCAGCCGTGCGCTGGCTGTCCAGCTTGCGGCTGTTCGAGGACTGACACTGGAGGAGGCCGCCATCAACATGGTCGCGGTTGAAGCCGGTGATGAAGTTCGAGCCATGGAAGGGTTGCTCACTCGCGTTGCTGCCGCGCGCATGCTGGCACCGACCGACGGTGCTGTTGCCTGCAGCGAAGTCCGCGCAGCACTGAGCTGCGGTCGCCTCCGCGCACCCATTCGGCTGCAAGACCTAGTCCTGGCAACATCCGACGTGCTCGGATTGACAGTGGCCGCCTTGACGGGCAACTCCCGCACCGCCCGGGTCGTGCTGGGCCGTGCCATGGTCGCTTGGCTGGCCCGCGACTGCACCAGCGCCTCCTTCCCGGAGATCGCCCAGACGCTCAAACGTAAATCCCACTCGTCCGCCATCGCCGGTCAACGCAGGATCGATGAGCAACTCAAGGACTCTGCTCGGGTGGCCATGGGACAGTCCGAGGTCGCTGTGGCAGACCTGCTGCAGCGCATTCGGCGGCAAGCTCAGCCCTGACCGAACCGAGACGTCTACTGCCCCTCGCATGGACCCCCAAGAACAGGGCCAGACCGGCTCATTTGCCCTTGCCGGGTACACTCAAGACCATGCGAATCGCCTCGTGGATAGCCGCCGCTGCGCTGTGCAGCATTGCCGTTGGAATGACGTCGGAACGGGACGTCACGTCGGCGCTGCGTGTAATGCACCAGTCGCTGACCCCACAGCGCGACAACTCGCATCTGAATCGTCTTGCCGCGCTGCGATCGCTGCGTGACCCGGCCCTTCGACCCATCTTCGCCGATCTGGTCGAGCACGAGCACTGGCCGATTCAAGTGCATGGCGTTCTTGGGCTGGCCGAACTCTCTGACAACGGCATCGACGCGGCGCTGATCATGCAACTGGACCCGGCTGCGCGTGAGCAGGCATTGCTTGTGGGCTTTGCCATGGACGCGGTCACGTCATCGACAATCGAAACGTTGCTGCAGCACGAAAGCCTTGAACCCCATCTGCAGACACTGCTGCTGCGTACAGCCGTCAAGAGAGGCATGGACGTGGATGTGGCTGCCCTGCACGCCGCACTGAAAAGTGATGACCCTCGAGCGGTCGGTACAGCAGCTGTACTGCTGGCGGCCAGAGGCGACGCCGAGGCGTTCGGAACCTTGGACCGTCGCTTGATGACATGGGAACCCGCACGACAACTCGACGCGACCTTCGCTTCGCTCTCAACGCTTTCAGAACATGCTTCGCCCGCTGGCGTCCAGTGGATTCAAGACCTGCTTGAAGCGGACACAAGACCAGGGCCTCGCCGATTCGCATTACTCACCTTGCTGCAGACCGATCCTGCTGCAGCTGACACACGGTGGATGCAGGCCTGGACAGCGGCTGCACGCCATCGCGATCGGGTGGACCTGGCACTGCTGCGACTGATGGCCCAAGCACCCTTCCCGCCGAACATCCATGCGGTGCTAAAGGACGATGCCCTGCTGTTGCACATTGCTCAAGCCGGCTCCGCCGTGACAGCGCCGGACTCCGGCGATCCTGCATCGCTTGTTTCCCTGGTCGATACGGGGCATGGACGCAGCATTGAGTGGCTGCTGGACCACGCTGCAGCGCTGCCGCCGAGCCTCGTACAACCCGCCTTGGAACGCCTGATCGAGCAAGTTCCCGGCACCGGTCAATCGCGGGCCAACACGGCGGACCGCGGGCTGCGAGCCGCCCAGCTGCTGCACGGCATGGCGCCGCAACGCATGCGTCAACTGCTCGCGGATGCGCCGGATGACGGCCCACGCCAGCAGGCGCTCCTGATGGCCGCGCTGCAACTCTCAGACCGTCAACTGAAGACCGTCGCTGAGTCGATTCGCCAGATCGGCTTGAACACCGCCGACGCCATGACGTTGCTGCTGCGTGCCAGATGGGCCGAGCACTTGTCCGATCAGGACATGAACCGCCTGTCCTTGGCAGTCGACGGCAGCCGACTGTCCGAACCCCTGCGAGCACAAGCAGCCTGGTTGATGCTCAAGCATTCCGGCCACATTGCCGATGTCATGCAGACACTGGCAACGACACCCTGAATCGACGCACGCGAGCGACACCTTGCCTGAAACTATTCGCCTTGTGGAACCGGCTTTCAATCCGGAAGAACTTCCCGCCATCGCTGCCGCGCTGAATGGCACGGCCGACAACGCCCTGCCTGCCGTAGAGCAGGCCGTGGCGAACTGCACACGCCAGCACGACGCCGTCGCCGTGGCATCGTTCGAAGACGCGACTGTCATGCTCCTGAAGGCCTCTGGTGTGGGGCCCGGCAAGGAAGTGGTCGCCGGTGGCCTGCTGGATGCCCGGCTTGAAGCCGCAGTGCATCGGGTGGGGGCACGACTGGTGTGCGTGGATGTCGATCCCGTGCATCTGGGCCCCGATGTCGAAGCGCTGGCACATGCCATGACCGCTTCGACACGAGCCGTGTTTGCTGGCCCCATCGATGGCAACTGCACCATGGTGGAGGCCATTGCCGTCGCCTGCGTTCGACAGGGGGTTGCGTTCGTGGAAATCGTGAGCGCTTGGCTTGGCCTGCAAGCCGGCGATCGCCCGCTGGGGGCACGAGGCCGAGCGGCCCTTATTGATCTTGGCGGGCTGTCGCCTTGCGGCGTGGAGTACGGCGGTGCCGTGGCCACCAGCGACAACACCCTCGCGTGCGCCTGCAGAGCACTCCGGACCACCAGCGGCCCGGCGCCCTGCATCCTGCCGCCGTCCATGGCCGTCATCGCAGCACTGCGATTGGCCCGGCTCGATGCCATCAACGAGTCTTGCACTCGCGCAGCGGGGATGTATGTCCGCACGCTTGCCGGCACGGCCGAACTCACCCTGCCAGCACTGCAGGGCCCGGCCTGGCCACGCTTTGTAGTGCGACTGGACGACGCCTTGTCTGAGACGGAACGCGAGGAAATACTCGACGGTATGCGTCGGCATGACATTGAAGTGTGCATGACGGTTGAAACTGCCGGGTCAGCCGCAAAAACCTGCCCGCGCGCCGTGGCCATGGCGCCTCGACTGCTCACGCTGCCGTTGCATGCCCAGCTTTCAGATGCCGATGTGTCGCTGGTTGCCCAGACGTTGGAACTCATGATTCAACGTGCCACGTTCCATCGCGATTGACTTGAGATCCTGAGTAGGCATGCGCCGTCAGACGCCTGGCGGCAGCAATCTGGCGATACGCCACTGTGACAACTTGACGCCCAGCGTCCGCAATCCAATGCCCAGCGCTTCGGCCGTTCGGCGCCGGTGCCCGCCTTGGCTTCGCAACGTCGCGACTACTGCTTGGCGTTCGAGATCGGCCAACGTACTTGTGCCGTCGCAGACAAAGGACGCTGTGGGCAAGGCGGCGGTGGTCAGCGCCGCCAGTGTGCAACGCAATTCCATTTCTCGATCGTTGCCTGGCCAGCCGTAGTCCGCATCGACGCCTGGGTCTTCATTTCGTGCTGCTGCACTGCCCATGGCTGCGATCAGCAGCGGCAGGTCTACACGTCGTTCGATCAGGGCCGGCACACGCACGACTTTTGAAACCCAACCTGCCGGAATGCCCGACGCCGCCGCGACGGTGCCGGGCAGGGCGGGATCCCGTTCCACAGTGCCGATCAGCCGGCACCGTATGGGACGCGCCGTTGCGTCGGCGTGGCTGATCCAGGTTCCATCGGCCAGTTGTGCGAGCACGTCTCCCATGGCGCCCTGTGCTGCATCTACGTGCTGCAGCACCAGCGTGCCCTCGGCGGCCAGATCGACCAACGGCAGATCAATGCCACCCAAAAGCACCTTCATGGCATCATGCCGGCGAAGATCAACCTGTAACAACGGTCCGCTACCACGGTTCGCATGCAGCGAGCAGCACGCCGCCAACAACGGTGTCCCCGGGGCTCCAGCAATGGTGACCGGGCCGGTGCAATCTGCCACCTGCCGCAATCTGGCCCGCAAACCGGCCATGGCATCTGACTCCCCGATCAGACCGCCCATGGATTGCACGGCATGCTGGCCGGCGACGGCTTCTCGCCGCTGCCGCCGCAGGAGTGCCGCCTGCTGCAGCAGTCCCTTCCCCAACGTTGTCCCAGGCTCGTGGCGCAGCACGTTCAGGGCCGCGTCCAGATCCGCCAGCACCCGCTCTGCGTCCGGCCAGACGTGCTCGGCAATGATCGCCACATCCACGCGGCCACGGCGTACCAAGGCTGTCAGGGCCGCTGGCGAGTCGCACGGGACAACGCCCTGTGCGTACCCACCAAGACCCGCCGGCGGCGGGCCAAGCAAGGCGATTCGAATGGCGGTTTGGTCGAGCGCGGCGCTCATGCACCCCTGTCATCGACCGACCCCCCCTTGCCCGATCAGTTTCCCGACGGACCTGTGTCTTTCAAGAACTCCACACGGTCGGGTCTCAACGCCAGACGAAGGCGTTCCAGGTCAAAGACGGCCTCGGGCAGTTCGGTGGGCGACGACCCCTCAGCGAGCAAAAGCCGCATCAAGGTGCTGTCAAATCGCACATCAACATAGCGCGCCAACGTATGACCGCCCAACCTGATCCCTCGGTCGTGTTCACGGTGCTCGGCGGTCACGACGGCGCCGTCTGCTGTCGTGATCGTGATGTGCTTCACCAATCGCCCGGCTGCGTCCAGATCCAGCACTTCGTGGCTGCCGTCGGCACGATCCAGCTCGACATGCACCACGTTCGGTCCAGATGTCGAAACTGCTTCCGCCGGAAGACCTGCAATGCCCAACAACCGTCGGAGTGCCGCCGCGGGCAACACGGCTGCCGCCCCTGTGACCGTATCTGCAGTCGTCAAGGTCGTGGGCTCCGACGCAAGATCAAAGGTAAATGAGCCCTCTGGAGTGCTCCCGGACCAAAAGTAGACGTCACCGAACTTGGTCACGCGGGCCGACACATGGTCGTTGCCGCGCATCCACACTTCGAGATCACCCTGCTCCTGATGCGTGCCCTCGTCGTCGCTCCAATGCAGTTCCACCAGACCACGCAAGTGCACCGTGTCCAGCGTGCCCATCGCATACATGGTGCGGTATCCGGTTTCAGCGTCGCCGGGACCGACAGGCTCAGGCGACGAACACCCCGCCAGCGCGAGCACCATTGCCAGACATGCTCTAGCCCAGATCGCCATGCAAGATCTCGCCCAGTTGTTCGTTCACCGCAATGATGTCAGTTTCGGACATGCCCGGATCAATCACTTCCATGGGTGGCCCATCGCTGGATGCGCCAGCGCGGACGCTCCGCGGTCGCATCAGCCACACTTCGCCAGCCTCACCATCACGCCGACCTTCAAACTTCAGTAATCTCTTACGCAACAGCACCAGACCCAGCACATACCGGAACGCCTGGCGTTCACGCCGCGCATCGCCTTCCAGACGACTGAAGAGGTCCAGCAGGGCCTCATCATCCACAAAGGCCCTTCTTGGACCGTCATCGCTGGGCACGCGGGTTCGCCACATGCTGAAGAAGCCCTCCGGACGGTCTTCTTCAGACCACGCGTCCAAGGCGAAGTCCACCCGCTCCAACTGCCCCTCGTCACGTTCACACAGCGTGGCGATACACAACTCGCCAGGCTCAAGCGTGCGACCAGTCTTTGCACATGTTCGTGATGATTTTGAAACGCTGTAGTCGTCAAGTGCCATGAACGCAGTCCTAAGGGTCGAACGAGCCGGCCAAGTATACTCAGACGCCGAGGGTACCTTCCTTCACCCACGCCCACTAGCCCGCCACTACCCGCCTACTACCCCGCCACCCCAACCCCCTGAACATCCATCCGCCCTATGCCACAGGCACTGCAAAGTATCGACCTCCTTGAACTCCTCGTCGAGTTAGCGGTCATCTGGGTGGTCGTCTACGTGGCCTATCGCTTCCTGCGAGGCACACGTGGAGCAGGTGTATTGCGTGGATTCGCCGTCCTGCTGGTGCTGTTCATCCTCCTGCAACTCATCGGCCTTGGCACGGAACGCTTCGCACGACTGAACTTCATCGTCGAGTCCTTCGTGAGTCTTGTGGCAATCATGCTGGTCGTGATCTTCCAGCCGGAGTTGCGCCAAGCCGCCATTCGACTGGGGCAGGCGTCCTTTCTGCGAAGAACCAATCGTGAACTGGCCACCGGCGTCGACGCCGTCTCAGATGCAGTCGATCTCCTTTCGCGTGGGCAGTTCGGCGCGATCATCGCCGTTGAACGTACGGTCCGTCTGGGCGGTTTGGTCGATGAAGGACAACTCCTCGATGCACGCCTGTCCGCGCCGCTGCTGCAATCCATTTTCTGGCCCAACAGCCCATTGCACGATCTGGGCGTCGTCATCCGCGGCGATCGCATCATCGCCGCCGGCGTGCAGTTTCCCCTCGCTGAAGAAGGCACCGTGCCGTCGGGCTTGGGGTCCAGACACCGCGCTGCGATCGGCCTATCGGCTGAGACGGATGCAGTCGTTGTCGTCGTGAGCGAGGAAACCGGCACCGTGTCACTGGCGGTCGAAGGTCGGCTGGAACGCCCTATTCCCCCAGCGAATCTCGCCGCGCGGCTGCGTCACCATCTGGGCGCCGGCACACCTGTTGATGATGAAAGCAGTGCTGTGGCAGGAGATGACACATGAGCCTTCCACGCCGCATCCTCACGATCATCGTGGTCAGCATCGTCTCGCTGCTGATCTGGTTGGTGGCCGAGAGCCGCACCCGATCAGCCGAGTCCTTTCCAGGTCGAATCGAGTTCGTTGTCGCGGCTGGCGACGGCAGCGCCAACTTCTCAGTGACGCCTTCGGGCATTCCCGTCACAGTTAATGTTGCGGGGCCCGCGGCGGCGATCCGCAAGGCGAGAGAACTACTGCGCCGCGAGTCCCTGTCCATTGAAGTGCCCGCCGAGCACGGCCCACATGAAGTCAACGACCTCACGGCGCTCGTAAACAAGCTGCCGTCGATTCGAGCACTGGGCCTCGATGTTGAGTCAGTGGACCCGGACTATCAGGTCTTGAACATCGAAGAGCGCGTGCCGCGCCTGGCGACCGTACGTCCCGTGCTGCCCGCGGAGTCGCGCGTCGAGGATCTCTCGGTCGAACCCAAGAGCACCACGATCTATGTGCTTAGCCCGGACCTGAAGAAACTGCCCGAGACGCCCATCGTCGAAGCGATCGTGGATCCACTGGATCTGACTTCGCTGGAGCCGGGCAAGGACCACACAGTCAACGCGACCCTGCGGCTGGCAGGCGATCACACACTTTCCGCTGCGGCAACCATCGACCCGCCATCGGCGCAGGTTCGCTTCCGGCTGCTTGGAGCGCTGCAACAACTGACTGTTGATCGTGTCCGCGTTGTGATCCTGACCCCCCCGCCGAACGTCGGCGCGTTCGCCGTGACGGTCGCAGATCCACTGCTGTCAGACGTTGTAGTGGAGTCGATCCCCGAGACGATCAGCATGATACAGAGCGGCGAGCGCCTTGTCTTTGCCGTGGTCTACCTGACCACCGATGAAATGGAAAAACGCATTACGTCAAAGCGAGCTGCGGCCCTGCTGGCCGTCCGCGGCGATGCGCCCGGTCGCCCGGTACACATTGTCGGCGGCGAAGAGGCCATGCCGATCATCAAGTTCACTATCGAACCGGTCAACACGCCAGCCCCCGGCGGCTGAACACACCCACTCGGTATACAGAGACCGCATCGGGCCCGACGTCAGGTCCAGCGTGTTGCGTGCCAGGCCTTCTTGCCACGCTTGAGCAGAATCGTGCGCCCGTGAAGCAGATCGCCGGTTCCGAGCACTCGGCCTTCCGCCTGGTCACCGTCTACCTTGATGCCGTTGATCGAAATCGAACCGTTCCGCAGGAACTCACGCGCCTCGCGGCGTGAACCCGCCAACGAGGTCTCGGGCAGCAACTCGGCCAGCTCCACACCGTCGCCCTCCAGCGATGTCGTGGCGTGCTGCGATGCGGGGACGTCGGCGAAGACTTCCTCCAGCATGTCAGCTTCGATCACTCGGACATCTCCGCCGAACAGCGCCTCGGCTGCTCGTTCCACGCTGGACAGGGCTTCTTCACCGTGCATGAGCCTCGTCATGTCTCCGGCGATCGTTCGTTGCGCACCGCGTTGATGCGGCGCAGCGGCATGCTCGGCTTCAACGGCCTCGATGTCGGCCTGCTCGCGGAAGGTGTACCAACGCAGGAAACTCGCGGCATCATCGTCCGTGACGTTTAGAAAGTACTGGTACATCGCCCACGGACTAGTGCGATCTGTGGTCAGCCAGATAGCGCCGAACTCGGTCTTGCCGATCTTGCCGCCATCGGCTTTCGTTACCAACGGCGACGTAATGCCGAAGCCCCGTGGCGCCGTGTCATCTGCGCCTTGCATGTCGCGCCGGATCAAGTCAATGCCCGACACGATGTTGCCGTACTGATCGCTGCCGGCGAGTTGCACCGTGCAGTCCATGGTCCGCCGCAGGTGCAGAAAATCGTAGGCCTGCAGCAGCATGTACGAGAACTCCGTGTACGACATGCCCTGTTCGCGATTGTGCAGACGTTCCCTGACCGAGTCCTTCTGGATCATCGCATTGACCGAGAAGTGCTTGCCGACGTCACGCAAGACATCGAGGTAGCCAAGATCGCAGAGCCAATCGGCGTTGTTCACGATGACCGCGGCATTGGGGCCGTCGAAGTCCAGCACGCGCTCGAAGATGCGCCGTTGACCTTCAATGTTGGCCTCGACCTGCTCGCGCGTGAGCAACTGACGCTCGGCATCCTTGCCGGATGGATCACCGATCAATCCCGTGCCACCTCCCACCAGTACGATGGGCTTGTGCCCAGCACGCTGCCAGTGCGCCAGCAGACTGATGGCAATGTAGTTGCCGATCGTCAGGCTGTCCGCCGTGGGATCGAAGCCGCAATAGGCCACACGACCGGACGTCGACAGAAATCCCGGCAACACATCGTCCGCCGTGGTCTGGTGCAGCAGTTGCCGCCAACGCAGTTCGTCGAGCACGGTTGACATCAGTCGTTGCGCCCCTTCACACAGGACAGCACGATGATCGGCCAGATCACCTGGATTAAGGCCTGCACGGCGAGCGCACCTATGCCGAAGCCCTTGCCGAGGCTGGCCATGGTGTCTTCATCAAGCTGCGGCGTGTCTGCACCCTGCGCTGCGGCAGCCGTGCTCTGCTCTTCAATCACCTCATTCATCTCGCTGGTCACTGCGGTCATGATCTCATCGAAGTAGATGAAGGTCACAACCAAGCCCAGTGCAACGGCCAGCAGCTTCAACCAGGCCCACGTGCGCAACAGGCATCCCGAGCCCATGCTCATCGCCTTGGAACCCGCCACGATCAGCACGATGGCCAGCACGAAGTTCACCAGTGCAGTTGCGATCGATATGGCCAAGTGGCCGGAGCCCATGGCCGCTTCCACCTCGCCCCCCTCGGTGAACCACGTTGCCGCACCGTTGCCGCCCCAGCACAACAACCCCAAGATGCCGAAGATGATGGAGCACACAGCGATCCACTTTGGCACGCCTGAGCAGACCACGGACAGCTTTGGTTCAGAGGTCAGCTCAGGTGTCATGCCTTCGGGCGGCGTCATTCCAGTGTCTTGCACTTCAAATCTCCTCAAAATCGGCGCAGGAAGCGCTCGTCGTTTTCGTACAGCCAGCGAATATCAGCGATGCCGTGTTTACGCATGGCAATGCGCTCCACACCCAGTCCGAAGGCAAATCCGGTCCACTCTTCGGGGTCAATGCCAAGTCCTTGAAGCACGTTCGGGTCCACCATGCCACAGCCGCCAAGTTCGACCCACTGCCAAGTACCTTTGATCTTCATCTTTATGTCCACTTCAGCGGACGGTTCGGTGAAGGGGAAGAAGCTCGGTCGCATGCGGACCTCCGCCTCTTCGCCGAAGAAGGCGTGGGCAAAGGCGAGCAGCGTGGACTTCAGGTCGACGATCGTCACGTTTCGATCCACGTACAGACCTTCGACTTGGTGGAACATGCTGTAGTGCGTGGCATCGTGCGTGTCGGGTCGGTACACGCGCCCAGCGGCGACGATGCGCACCGGCGGCGGCGTGTGATCGAGCACTCGGATCTGCACCGTGGACGTCTGGCTGCGAAGCATGCGTCCATCGCCTAGATAGAAATTGTCGATCGGTTCGCGGGCGGGGTGATCGTCCGGGATATTCAACGCGGTGAAGTTGTGACGCTCGTCCTCGAGTTCAGGACCAGTGACGGGCGTGAATCCCATTCGACCGAAGACTTCGAGAATGGCATCGATGGTGCTGGTGATGACATGGCGTCGGCCGGCTTGGGCACCCAGTCCCGGCTCCGTCACATCCAGAGGCGCTGTGTCATGCACGCCGCCCGCCTGTCGAGCCGCAAAGGCCTCTTCCAATGCACCCTTCAGGGCGTTGAGGTGCTTCCCGAACGCCTTACGGTCTTCCGGAGAGACATCCTTGATGCGACCCATGAGACCCTTGAGACGGCCCTTAGTGCCCAGCCAGGAAATGCGCCACTCCTCCAAGGCGTCAGTGTCACCGGCGGCCTCCAGGGCCTGCAGCGCTTCGGTCTGCTGTGTTTCCAACTCAGCCAGCATTGCAGGATGGTACTTCAACGACAGCGACCAGTCGCTAGGCGACTGGCCGCTGGGGATTCATTGATCAAACTGCTGGACTCAGCCTTCGGCGTCCTCGGGCTTGTCCTCTTCGGCAGCAGGCTCTTCAGCCGGTGCTTCAGCAGCAGGGGCTTCGGCAGGCGTCTCAGGAGCAGCTTCGACGGCGGCTTCCTCGAGAGGTGCTTCGTCCACTGCATCCTCTTCAACAGGCGCTTCGACAACGGCATCCCTCCGCAGCGAGGCTGCGAAGGCGGTTCGACGGTCAGCTGCACGACGCCGTGAAGACATGGCACCGCCGATCTGCGGGCCCTCTTCCTCGCCGACAAGCTGCAACACCACGATGTCCGTGCCATCCCCCAAGCGATTACGGCCGGTCTTCACCACGCGGGTGTAGCCACCATCTCGGTCACGGAAGCGATCCGCGATGGCCGTCATGATGTGCTGCACCAGACGAGGCGCCTTGCGGACTTCGCCGTAACGATTGAACTCGATCTGGTCCGCATCCGGAAGATCGAAGTAGTCGTTGTGCTTGCGGCTGTCGGGCACATTGGAGTCGGCCACCCACGCGTGGATGAACCGATCATTGAGCTTGGCCTCGATCTGACGGCGAGCCGTCAAACCACCCTTTCGAGCGATCGTGATGATGCGCTCGACAAAGGGCTGCACTGCACGTGCCTTGGGACCGGTGGTCTCGATCGAGCCATGCTCGAAGAGGCCCGCGGCCAGATTGCGCAGCATCGCACGACGGTGTTCACTGTCGCGACTGAGCTGTTTACCTTGGATTCGATTACGCATCGTTCAACTCCTTCCCTTGGCGGCGCCATCCGGCGACGCTGCGGGTTCGGCCTCAGCCGACCGTGACTCCGGGCATGGTGTAACCCTCGGGCAACTGCATGCCGAGCCCCAGCCCGAGATCCTCGAGCTTCTTCTTCACTTCACGCAGCGACGTTTTACCGAAGCTGCGAACACCGAGCAGTTCCTGCTCTGTCTTGCTGACCAGTTCGGCGACGGTGGCCACCTGTGCGGTTTCGAGACAGTTGTTGGCACGAACCGTGAGATCCAGTTCCATGACCGACATATCGAGCTGGCGTGTGAACGTGTCGTCGACAGCGGCTACGGCTGCAGCCTCTTCGGACACGCGAACAGCGCCGACTTCGGACATCTGCACGAACGGGTTCAGGTGCTTGCGCAGGATTTTGGCGGCTTCCGTCAGCACCATTTCGGGTGACTGCGTGCCGTCGGTCCAGACATCCAGCACCAGCCGATCGAAGTTGGTCTTCTGACCGACGCGGGTGTCCTCTACGCGATAGCGGACACGCAGCACGGGGCTGTAGACGCTGTCGACCGGAATCTCGCCGACAATCTGGTCGTCAGCGCTGCGCTGATGACGCTCGGTGGCGGGCGTGTACCCACGGCCACGATCAACCGTGATCTCGATGTCGAGATCGACTTCATCAGTCAGTGTGGCGATCACGTGCTCCGGGTTGTGAATGCAGATCGCGGGATCAGCTTCGATAAGCTCAGCCGTGACGTCGCCGGGGCCTTTGGCCCGAAGCGTCATGCTCCAATCACGTTCTTCGTCACTGTCGACACTGATCACCAAGCCACGAAGGTTCAGCAGGATGTCGGTGACGTCCTGCTTGACTCCTGGAATGGTGCTGAACTCGTGATCGACACCGCCGATCTTGACGTTGGTGATTGCAGCGCCTTCGATGCTGCTCAGCAGAATGCGACGCAGACTGTTCCCGATGGTGGTGCCAAACCCACGTTCCAGCGGCTCAATGATGAACCTCGAGAACATATCGGTTCCCGACTTCTCATCGATGACCACCTCTGCAGGCAGCTCCAGACCTCTCCAACGAACATGCATAGCCATAATTTCAAACTCCGACGGATGGTTCCAAACAGTGGAAGAGGGCCGGGTTCACGACTGGGCAACGCTCCGTCGATGGCGTTGCCTGTCTTCTGCTCCAGGCCCCCATATAGGGGGGAATACCTTGGGCTCAGCAGCGGCGCTGCTTTCGCGGACGACAGCCGTTGTGTGGGATCGGCGTGCGATCCTCTACGGCGATCACGTCGAGACCGGCGTGGCTCAGTGCGGTGATTGCGGACTCGCGACCACCACCGGGGCCCTTCACACGGACTTCGACTTCCTTGACGCCCATGCGTTTGGCCTTCGATGCGGAGCGTTCCGCAGCACGGCTTGCAGCAAACGGTGTTGCCTTTCGTGCACCTTTGAACCCAACGGTTCCGGCGGAGTCCCAACACAGGGTCTCGCCGTTCACATCGGTGAAGGTGACGATAGTGTTATTGAACGTAGCCTTGACATGCACAATCGCACGGACAACGTTCTTTCTGATCTTCTTCTTGGCCATCGATGAATATCCTCTGCGAGGGGCGATCAGCCCTTGACGCCCTTCTTACCGGCAACCGTGCGCTTGCGACCCTTCCGAGTACGGGCATTGCACTTGGTGCGTTGACCCCGAGTGGGAAGGCCACGGCGATGCCGATCGCCGCGATAACTGCGAATGTCACGAAGACGCTGCACGTTCTGCTGTACCTGACGACGCAGCGCACCTTCAACGATGTAGCTCTCGTCGATCAGACTGGCAATCTGGCCGACTTCAGAGTCAGTGAGCTCGCCAGCCTTCTTGATGGGATCCACGCCTGCTGCTTCCAAAATGCTGTCGGCGAACTTGGGGCCGATGCCATGGATATAGCGAAGCGAGTAGCGGATCTGTTTCCGCTCTGGAATGTCGATACCTGCAATACGTGGCATCTGTCTTCTCCGGGGGGCGTCGTGTGTATGACGCGCGGGGTATCAGCCCTGGCGGGCTTTGAGCCGCGGGTTCTTCTTATTGATGATGTACCGCTTGCCTTTGCGAATCACAATCTGGCAATCCTTGGTACGACGTTTAATGCTGCTTCTGACTTTCATGATGCTTTACCTACTTCCGCCTCACTGGCGGTAGACGATCCGTCCTTTGGTCATGTCGTAGGGACTGATCTCAACTCGAACCCGATCACCGGGCAGAATGCGAATGTAGAACTTCCGCATGCGCCCGCTGATGTATGCCAGGATTTCCTGCCCGTTCTCCAGCTTCACCATGAAGCGGGTATCCGGGAGTGCCTCCGTGACGGTGGCTTCGAGCGTAATCTTTTCCTCTTTGGTCATTGGCTGGATCGATGCTTCCGTAATTCAGGAACGACTGCTGCCGCGACGCTGGGCGTCGCTGCTGTTCAGCAGGCCGTCATAGTTGCGCATGAGCAAGTTGGCTTCGACACGCTGGACCAGATCCAGACCGACGCTGACAACGATCAGCAGGCCGGTGCCTCCAAGGAAGCTCGAGACGAAGAATGGAATGCCCATGTAGCGGGCGACAAGTGCCGGAATCACGGCGATGAGGGCCAGAAAGCCCGCACCGACATACGTAATGCGGCCGACGACAGTCTCCAGATACTCCGCCGTACGCGGGCCTGGACGTAGCCCCGGGATGAACGAACCGTTCTCTCGAAGTTGCTGAGCCATGTCTTCAGGACTGAAGACGACTGTGGTCCAGAAGTAACTGAAGAAGTAGATCAAGATGATCTCGAGCACGATGTAGGGGTACTCACCGAACTCAAAGTTGCGGTTCAGGAAAAACACCGTGTCGGACAGCCAGACCGGTGACTCCGGGGTCATCGACGATGCCCAGTAGCCCAGAATCGATGCGGGGAAGATCAGCAGGCTCGAGGCGAAGATAATCGGCATGACGCCGGCGTGGTTTACACGCAGCGGCAGGTAGTGCCGAGCACCGCCGAAGGTCTTGCGGCCACGCGTGTGACGCGCCTGTTGAATCGGAATGCGACGTTGCGCCACGGTGATCAGAATCGAACCGGCGACCACGATGACGAAGGCCACCATCAGGAACACCAGACCCAACACACCCACCGATGACTCGCCGCCGCTCTGCAGCGACAGGCTGGTGTTTTGAGTCAGCCATCCGATTGCCTGTGGCATTTGCGACACGATGCCGGCCGTCAGAATCAACGACACGCCATTGCCGATGCCGAACTTGTCGATCTGCTCGCCCAGCCACATCAGGAAGACAGAACCGGCCGTCAATGCTGAGACGCCCGCGAAGAAGAAGATCATGGTGCCCGCCGGTGAGCGGAACTGCGGCATGACGATGCCCTGGGACTGCATGAACTTCAGCCACATGAAGCCCTGAATCATGCACATGGCGACTGTTGCGTAGCGGGTCCACTCTGTGATCTTCTGCTGTCCAGAGGCGCCTTCCTTCTTGAGCTCCTGCAGACGCGGAACCGCGGATTGCAACAGCTGGAAGATGATGGCCGCCGTGATGTACGGCATGATGCCTAGACCGAAGATCGTGGACTGTTGGAACGAACCGCCGGAGAACACCGACACGTAGGTCAGCAGTTTGCCAAAGCCACTGCCGGCCTCCTGCGACTGTTGCGCAAGATCAGCCAACGATCCCTGGTCCACGCCCACGAGCGGGATCCAGAACCCGATCCGATAGATTGCGATCATGCCGAGCGTGAACAACACACGGTTGCGCAGCTCGGGGATTCTGAAGATGTTGATGATGGCCGTCAGCATTTAGGAGGTTCCAAGACTCAGTCTTCAGTGGACTCCGTGGTCTCTTCAGCCACAGGTGCTTCTTCAACGACCTTGGCCTCAGGAGCTGCCTCGGCGTTGCCTGCAGCACGCAACTGCTTCTTGGTCGGCACAGTGCGATCACGCATCCACTTGGTCAGCGGCTTCTCGTTCACCGTGCCACCGGCGGCCTCGATGGCTGCCTTGGCGGACTTGGAGAACTTCGCAGCCGTCACCGTAATGCTCTTGGTCAACGCACCCTCGCCGAGCACCTTCAGGGGAAGCCTGGCATCACGGATGAGGCCCGCCTCAGCCAGTGCGGCGGCGTCAATCTCAGCGCCCTTCTTGAAACGTGCTTCGAGATCACGCAGGTTGACCACGTGGAAACGCGTCTTGAACGGTGCATTGGTGAAGCCACGTTTGGGAATACGCCGGACCCAGGTCATCTGGCCGCCCTCGTAATAGTGGCGATGGCGATGCCCCGCGCGGGAGCCGGCACCCTTGTGCCCGCGGCCGGAGGTCTTGCCGTGACCACTGCCAGGACCGCGCCCAATTCGCTTGCGCGACTTGTAGCGTCCGACAGTGCAGGTTATTTCATGAATCATCATCGTGATTGATCCTCAGAGATCCTTGTCCGATCAGCGTGATCAGGCGGGGACTTCTTCGTTCTCGTTCGATTCGGCGGTTGGTGCGGCAACGGTGCCACTGGCGATCATGTCCTCGACGTCCGTGCGACCAATCTCCATCCCACGAAGCGCCTCGACTTCTTCCTTGCTGCGAAGCTGGGAGAGTCCGTCGATCACTGCCTTGACGACGTTCTTGGGGTTGTTGGAACCGAATGACTTAGTCAGACAGTCGTGCAGGCCCATCATTTCAAGCACGGCACGTACGGCGGCGCCGGCGATGACGCCGGTACCGGGCGATGCCGGAATCAGACGCACACGCGAAGCACCGAAGCGACCTTCGACTTCATGCGTGATCGTTCGCCCCTGCATCGGATAGGACCGCATTGCACGACGTGCAATCTTTTGGGCCTTCTCGATGGCGTTGGGAACTTGATTGGCCTTGCCGTACCCAGTGCCGACGCGACCAGAGCGGTCACCAACGACAACGAGGGACGAGAAGGAGAAGCGGCGACCACCCTTGACGGTTGCGGCTGTGCGGAACACGCCGACCGTGGTTGATTCAACGCCGCCTGATTCGTCGATGTACTCAGCCATCTGCTCAGAACTCCAATCCGCCCGCTCGGGCGGCATCGGCCAGCGACTTCACGCGGCCATGGAAACGGAAACCATTGCGGTCGAAGACGACCTTCTTGATACCTGCTTTTGAAGCACGCTCGGCCAGGCGAGTGCCAACCGTTGCCGCTGCTGCGGCGTTGCCGCCGGAGTTGCCCGTGTTGTCCTTCTCGGTCGTCGATGCGGACAACAGCGTGCGGCCGGACAGGTCGTCGATGACCTGGGCGTAGATGTGCTTCGTGCTTCGAAACACCGACAGACGCGGGCGTCCGGGGCCACCAATGAGGCCCTTGCGAATGCCCTTCTTGCGTCGAAGGCGTCGTGATTTGCGTGCGAGTACGCGGTTCATGTGGTGCTGCTCCTGATCAGGCGCCGAAGGCCTTGCCCTGCTTGCGGATAATCACTTCACCCTCGTACATGATGCCCTTGCCGTTGTACGGCTCGGGCAGTCGCTGGGCCCTGACATTGGCCGCGAACTGTCCGACGAGGTGCTTGTCCGCCCCGGTGATGGTGACCTTGTTGTTGTTCTCGATGGAGAACTCGACACCGGCGGGCGGCGTCAGATCGACGGGGTGGCAAAAGCCGATGTTCAGTTGAATGTTCTTGCCCATGGGCTTGGCATTCCAACCGACACCGACGATGTTCAACTTCTTCACATAGCCCTGCGTGACGCCGATGACCATGTTGTTGATGCGGCTGCGGGCCGTGCCCCACTGGGCGCTGGCTTTCCGGCTGCCCATCAGGTCAGCACGAACCGTCGTGATGATGGTGTCACCCTCATGGGACACTTCGACATCCTTGTGCCAATCAAAGGACAGGTCGCCCTTGGGGCCCTTCACGCCGATACGGCGCGCAGCTGCGTCCACGTTGACCGTGACGCTGCTGGGAACCGAAATGGGGGTCTTTCCGATACGGGACATGGGTGAACTCCTCAGTGGACGGTGGCCACAACCTCGCCGCCGATATGCTCGGCGCGGGCCTGACGACCGCTCATGACACCCTTGCTGGTAGAGACGATCACTGTGCCCAGACCTTGCAGTGGACGTGGGACGTCGTGTGCGTTGGTGTAGACGCGGCAACCGGGCTTGGATACGCGTTTGATGCGACGAATGATCTGCTCACCGTGCGGGCCGTACTTCAACTTCACGCGAAGCGACGACTTGTTGCCGACGGCTTCGACATCGAAGTCGGTGATGTAGCCCTCGCTCTTGAGGACGCCTGCGACACCGCGATTGAGGCAGTTGTTGAGGCAGATCACTTCAGGTGTGCTGTTGCGAGCCGCATTGCGGATTCGCGTGAGCATGTCAGATGTAAGGTCTTGTTGAGACATGGAATACTCCGGGCAAAGGCCCTCGAATCACCAACTGGCCTTCCGCATGCCGGGGATCTTGCCTTCGAGCGCAAGCTCGCGAAGCATGATGCGGCTGATGCCGAACTTGCGATAGACGCCACGACCACGACCAGTGATCTGACAACGGTTCTTCTTGCGAGAGGAGAACTTGGGCTCCCGCTTCATTCGTGCAAAGACTCGCTTGCTTGCCATCTGGTCTTTTCCTTTCAGCGGCGTATGCCGTCGTCCTTGCGGACGAAGGGCATACCCAGTTCGCTCAGGGCGAATCTGCTCATTGCAGGGTTGGACTGCTCGAAGCAGATGTTGATGTTCATGCCATGTGTGAACGAGACAGTGGCCATGTTGATCTCGGGCCATACCGCCTGCTCAGTCAGGCCTAATGCGTAGTTGCCGGCGCTATCGAAGGCTGTTTCCTTCACGCCGCGAAAGTCCTTGATTCGCGGCATCGCCAGATTCATCAGGCGATCCAGGAAGTGCCACATGCGATCTCGGCGGAGCGTCACCATGAATGCCGAGGGCGCACCTTCGCGAACCTTGAAGTTCGCCACGGACTTCCTCGCCAGAATCATGATCGGCTTCTGGCCGGAGATCGTGGTCAGCGTGTCGATGACAGTGTCGCGGATCTCGGGCTTGAGCTTCTGGTTCTCAAGAAAGCGACCGATACCGACGTTGATGATGATCTTGTTCACCTGAGGACAGGTGTGCTGATTCGTGAGGTTGAACTCCTCACGCAGCTTTGGTAGAACCTCGTCGCGGTACTTCTGCTCGAGTTTGGATTTGCATTGGGTAACCATTGCGATATTCCTTTGACGTCACTCAGCCCTTTGGACCGCGTACGACGCCGAGCTCCTCACCGTTGCGCACCGCGACGCGGACTTTGGAGCCATCCTTCTTCATGTCGAAACGGACACGGGATGCCTTGCCGTCCACGGCCGGGCTGACGTTGCTGATATGGATGGGCATCTCCTGACGGAGCAGGCCACCCTGGGGGTTCTGCTGCGTGGGCTTAACGTGCTTGGTGCGAATGTTCACACCAGCCACGACCACGCGGTCCTCCTTTGGAACGACCCGGAGAATCTCACCGATGGTTCCACGGTCATTGCCCGCGGTCACAATCACACTGTCACCTTTGCGTACGTGACTAGCCATCAAATCACCTCCGACGCGAGCGACACGATCTTCATGTAGTTGCGCTCACGTAGTTCACGGGCGACCGCTCCGAAGATACGGGTACCCTGGGGGTTGCCTTCCTTCAACAGCACACAGGCGTTCGAATCGAAACGCACATACGAGCCGTCGCGGCGGCGGGTTGGATACTTGGTGCGGACAATGACGGCACGCACAATGTCGCCGGGCTTCACGGCTGAATTGGGAAGCGCCTTCTTCACTGAGCACACGATGGTGTCACCGATACCGGCCGTTCGACGAGTCCGTCGAGCACGGGCAGTCGAGCCACCAACGACGCCGATCACGGAGACGATTTTCGCCCCGCTGTTGTCCGCGACTTCGAGTCTGGATTCTTTCTGGATCATGAATCTGTCTCCGGTTCAGTCCGGCTCAGCCCTCGTTGGCCTTCTCAACGACCTGAGTCAGAACCCAGGCCTTCGTCTTGGAAATGGGACGGCATTCGGCCACCTCGACGGTGTCCCCAATGCCGGCCTCGTTGTTTGCGTCATGCACCTGCAGCACTGTTCGACGACGTATGTACTTGCCGTACTTGTCATGCTTGACCAGGAAGTTGATCTCCACCTTGCACGACTTGTCGCGCTTGTCAGAGGTCACCACGCCGGTCTTGCGCGGGGAGGTGTCGGGAATCACGATGTCCTTCGTATGGGCCACGTCATCAACTCCGAATCATTGCGCCGAGGCGGCCGCGATTTCGCGGGCTCGCTTCTCGGTCAGCAGCCGGGCAATGTCTCTCTTGACGTTGCCGAACTGCGTGGTTTCCTGGATCTTCTCCGTCACCATCTGGCAACGAAGGTCGAATAGGCGTCGACGCAATCGACCGACTTCGATGTCGATCTCGTCTGAGCCCAGTTTCTTGATTTCTCGTGTGTCCATGTCAGCAACTCCAGACGGCCTCAGACCGAAAGCCTCTTGCCGACGAAGCGACATCGAATGGGCATCTTGCGAGCGACACGAGCCATCGCTTCACGTGCCAGATCCGCCGGCACACCCGAGATTTCGAACATGATGGTGCCAGCACGAACGCGTGCTGCCCAGTAATCAACATCTGCCTTGCCCTTGCCCATGCGCGTTTCCAAGGGCTTCTTGGAGATGGGCTTGTCCGGAAAGATCCGAATGGTGACCTTGCCTTCGCGACGCAGGAAGTGCTGCGCCGCAATACGGCCGGCTTCGATCTGACGGGCGCTGATCCAATGTGGTTCAAGCGCCTGCAGTCCGAAGTCGCCGAAGGCGACGTAGTTCCCCCGCGATGCGCGGGCCTGAAGGCGACCACGCATCTGCTTGCGGAACTTGACTCGTTTTGGCATACGGGGCATTGATCAGTCTCCTGTCGTCGCGGGGCGACTCAGCGGCGTCCTCGCGCACGGGCCCGACCACCTGCAGCGCGGGTGGTTGCCGGATCTTCATCAGCGTCGGTGTACATGCCCTTGTAGATCCAGACCTTGACGCCGATGATGCCGTAGGTCGTTTTGCTCTCGACCAAGGCATAGTCAACGTTGGCCTGCAGCGTGGACAACGGAATCGAACCCTCGCGGGTGACGAACTTGCGGGACATTTCCGCACCGCCAAGACGGCCGGACACCTGAATGCGGATGCCCTTGGCACCGGCCTGCATGGCGGCCTCGCAACGCTGCTTCAGCATGCGACGGAAGTTGCCACGCTTCTTCATTTGCTCGGCGATCGACTCGCCGACCAGCATGGCACAGGTATCAGGGCTGCGGATCTCCAGAATCTTCACGGAGACCTTGCGGCCGGTGAGGACCTGCAGGTCATTGGTCAGCTTCTCAATCTCGGAACCCTTGGGACCGATGACCAGCCCAGGACGGGCGGTCTTCACGATCACGGTGAGTTCCTCACGCGTACGTTCAATGTGAATGTCGGCAACAGCCGCGAACGGGGGCGTGCGGTTGAGCCGCTTGTCCACGTACTGGCGAATGCGGTAATCCTCGACGAGGAGTTCTGCAAAGAGCGCTTTGGGGGCGTACCAACGAGACTTATGAGCCTCGGTGATGCCGACACGAAATCCGAATGGATGGACTTTTTGACCCATGGGTTCAGCCCTTCTCCTCGAGCACCACATGCAGGTGGCTGGATGGCTTGCGAATGGGATGCGCGCGGCCGCGATCCTTCGGATGGAAACGTTTCATGACCGGGCCTTCATCGACCCAGCTGCGAGACACGACAAGCGCGGAGACATCTGCCTCGCGCTCTTCAGCATTGGCGACAGCACTCTTGAGCACGGCCTTGAGATACCAGGCAGCGCGCTTCTTCGAGAATTCCAACTCGTTCAACGCAGCGTCGACGCGTAGGCCTCGGATGAGGTCTGCAACGAGTCGCGCCTTGCGAGGCGAGATGCGTGCGAATTTGTGTGAAGCTTCAAACGACATAGTGTGGATACATCGGTGTCAGGCTCATTTGCCGATCCGGATGCCCTCCTTCTTGTTCGTATGGCCGCGGAAGGTGCGGGTGATGGAGAACTCGCCGAGTTTGTGCCCGACCATGTCCTCGGTCACGAAGACCTCGGGGAACTGACGACCGTTGTGGACCATGAACGTATGACCAACGAACTCGGGCACGATCGTGCAGGCGCGGGCCCAGGTCTTGATCGGCTTGCGTGTGTTGGCCTCGTCTTGAGCCATCACCTTGCGGTACAGCTTCTCGTCGACGTACGGGCCCTTCTTGAGTGAGCGTGACATGTGTCAGTTCCTTCCCGGTCAGAGCTTCAGTTGGCCGTAGCGCTTGCTGCGGCGACGACGGAGAATGCGGTCGTTCGACCACTTGTTTCGTTGACGTGTATGTCCACCCTTGGACTTGGTGCCTGAGGCACTGGCCGGCTCGCGTCCACCCTTGGACTTGCCGTCGCCACCGCCCAGCGGGTGGTCATGGTGGTTCTTGGCCACACCACGGGTCTTGGGACGTTTGCCCAGCCAGCGGTTTCGACCGGCCTTGCCGAGCTTGACAAGACCGTGATCCGAGTTGCCGATCGCACCAATCGATGCACGACAGTCGACGGACACCTGGCGGATTTCACCCGAGGGGAGCACGATGGTCGCCCAGCGACCTTCCTTGTTCGTCAGGCGGGCACCAGAGCCGGCACTGCGACAGAGTTTGCCACCCTTGCCAGGCTCGAACTCGATGTTGTGCACCGTCTGGCCAGTGGGAATGCATGACAGGGGCATGCACACGCCCGGCGTAGGATCGACAACGTCGTTCGTGGAAACGATGGTCGCGCCGACTTCCAGTCCCTTGGGAGACAGGATGTATCGCTTGTCGCCATCTGCATACTCAACCAGTGCAATGTGGGCACTGCGATTGGGATCGTATTCGATCCCGACGACCGTACCCTTGACATCCAACTTGGTGCGACGGAAGTCGATGATGCGGTAACGACGCTTGTGACCGCCGCCACGACCTTGGACGGTGATCTTGCCTTGGTTGTTGCGGCCACCGTTCTTCTTGATGGGCCTCAGCAGGGACTTCTCCGGCGATCTCTTGGTGACCTCTGTATGGAGGTTCACCGAGGCACCGCGTCGTCCTGGCGTAGTCGGCTTGTATTGGCGGATAGGCATGAGGTTTGTCCTTCGGAACTCAGATGAGTTCGATGCGATCCTCTGCGTGGACTTTGACGATGGCCCGCTTCACGTCACGCGTCTTCCACGAACCGTTGCGGTTGCGGCGCATTTGACCCTTGCGGTTTTGAATAGCGACGTTGATCACTCGAACGCCATACAGCTCTTCGATGGCACGGCGGACATCGGCCTTACGCGCGGTGGAGTTGATCTCGAAGGCGTACCGGTTGTGCGCTGATGAGGCCCAAGCGGTCTTCTCAGTCACAAGTGGCTTGCGGATGACATCTGTGGCAAGCATCAGGCAGCGTCCTTTCCATCGACGGCGAAGGCGCTGCCGTCCAAGAAGGACTCCAGCGTGGCTTTGTCGACCACCAGATAGCGATGATTGAGCAGCTCGAATGCATTGAGCTGGTCGATGCGGATCGTGCGAACGTTGTCGATATTGCGCGCAGACAATGCCGTTTCACGCTGACCAATGGACAACGCCACCAAGCAGGTGCGATCGATACCCACCGCTTCGAGCACGGCCTTCATGTCTTTCGTGCAGGGCGTGTCGAGATCGAGCGAGTCGATGCACTTCACTTCGCCATCCACAAGCTTGGCCAGCAAGGCGTTTCGATTTGCCAGACGCCGCATCTTTCGAGGCATGCGTTGACGCCACTTGCCGGTGTTCTTGTCCTTGGCGAACGTGACACCGCCACCCTTGCGGATGGGCGTACGCACCATGCCGGCACGAGCATTGCCCGTGCCCTTCTGGCGATACAGCTTGCGTGTGGAGCCGTCGACCATGCCGCGGCTTTTCGTGCGGGCCGAACCCTGGCGCCGATTGGCGTGGAACATGACGTAGGCCTGCTTCAGCAGCGTAGGACGTACCTCGCTGCCCAGTTGGCCTTCGTCAATGCTGAGGGCATCAACCTTCTTTCCCGAGTTGTCAAGAACGGGTAGTTCAATCATAAGTCACACCTGTTGGAACCCCGCCGTAGATGGGGCCCCTCCTTTCGCCTGGTGTTCCGTCCGCTCGCAGCGGATCTCGGCAACACCTCGACTCGGCGTCGTCTGGTTGTCACGGCCGAAGCCGTTGCAGTCATCCGGCCTTTGCAATCCTCGCTTTGGTCTTGTAGAGACGAGTGGCAGCGTGGACCATCACGATGCCGTCAGCAGGACCCGGAATCGGGCCCTTCACGAGAATCAGGTTCTTGTCGGCATCGATGCTGACCACTTCCAGGGACCGAACGGTGACCCGTTCGTGTCCCATGTGACCACACATGCGTTTGCCCTTCTTGATCTTGGGGCCAGTGCCAAGGTTGGCACTGTGGCCGCCGATCGAGCCACCATGGCGATGCTTGCGCTTAACGCCGTGTGATGCTTCAAGACCGCGGAAGTGGTATCGCTTCATGACACCGGCAAAGCCCTTGCCCTTGCTAGTACCGGTGACGTCGACGAACTTCGTGTCTTCAAGGCACGACACGTCGATGCGATCACCCAAATCCACACCGGCGTCGTCCACACGGAACTCGCGGTGCACACCCAAAGGGCCGCTGTTTGCACGGTTGTCATGACCGATGACCGGCATGGTGCTTCGACGCGGTTTGACTTCGTCGTAGCCAAGTTGCACCGCGTTGTAGCCGTCGGTGTCGTCGGTCTTCACCTGCGTCACAACGCAGGGGCCTGCTTGAATGACGGTGACCGGAACATTCTCGCCTGCTTCGGTAAAGAAGCGCGTCATGCCAACCTTGCGTCCGATGATTGCGTTCAACATGGCAGTCCTTAGGCCTTGATCTTCACGAATACACCTGCGGGAACAACGAGGCGGTTGAGTGCTTCGACTGTGCGCGGGTTGGGTTCGGAGATGTCGATGATCCGCTTGTGTGTGCGGATTTCGAACTGCTCTCTGGACTTCTTGTTGACAAAGGTGGAGCGGTTCACGGTGTAGATTTCTCTACGCGTGGGCAGCGGAACTGGACCTGCAACCCTTGCGCCAGTGCGCTTGGCGTGATCGACGATTTCCTTCGCCGACGCGTCCAGCGCCTGGTGGTCATAGGCTTCCATTCGGATACGAATCTTCATCGTTGTTACTCAAACTCTCGTACCGGTCTTGTTCCGGGAAGCCATCGGCCTCATTACTGAGGCACTTGCGAACCCGACTCCTCGACATGCCAAGCCCCGTCACGTGACGGGGCGCGAACCGAGGATTCTAGTTACCTCAACGCGGTTGTCAACTCCTACGGCCCTGTCCACCCCGCTCTTTGGGTACGCTTTTGCGATGTCTCTTCGCCACGTACGGCCACTTCTCACTGCAGCCCTCTTCGCTGGCTCCATCACCGCCGCCGGCGCTGCCCAATCAGACACCTCGACGATTGCTGTGCCGAGCGTCAACCCCGGTCTGGAGTGGGTCATGCTCGACCCGTTAGGGGCTCGATTTCAGGTGCCCTCGGGCACGCAGTTGATCCACCGACCAAGCGCCACCGAGCCATATCTGCTGCTGCGTGACGGCGGGTCACGACCATCCTGGAGCCTGCGTGCAGAGGCCGTTTGGCCCCCGGAGGGCAGCCTTGGTCCAGCCATGGCGGTCTTGCATGGCAATGATGTCCTCGCGAAGGCCGACCCAGATGCCATTTTGTATCAAGGCACTCGGCTCATTGACGGCCGACACGCCCACGAGGCCTGGATTGGCAATACCAACGCCTCCGGGGCCCCGGTCACCTTGGGCTGGCTGACGGTGCCACGAATAGATGGACAAATCATGCTCTTTACGGCAGTTACGACGCCAGCAATGCTCCCTGTGTCCCGTCCGGTGATCGAGGCCATCTTTGAGTCGATCACGCCTATCGATACGGCCCAAGCGAAGCTGATGGGCTCCATGGCGCTGGAAAGCACTGCAAATCGCTTCAAAAACGCCCTTCCAGCAGCCCTGCACAAACTCGAGGGCCTGCGGAGGGTCATTCGAATCTGGCAACCCGACGGTGCCGGTGGCAGCGGTCGGGAGCTGGCCTTCGGCATTCTCACCGCCGAAGCTGGCACTGTTGATGCCATTCACCCGGCTGACAGCGCCGCTGCCCTAGGGAGCCCCGGGGTAGAAGGGCTCTTGGTGACGGTCCATCTGCGATTCGCGGTGGATCCAGCGCGGGATAGATATCTAGATCAAGTCATGCGGTCTTGGATCGCCTGGGACGCCGCTTCAGAGCAGTGGTATCTCAATGCGACTCGCAAGCAACGCGGCCTGCAGAACTGGGACAGCGAGTTGGGTCTCCGTACGGAGGCGTCCGTCGGACAGCCTCGGCCCACGCTGATGGTGATTCGGGAGGGCGGCGCGGGAGACCGATCCGAGTTTGAAAACCCCGTGCCCCCCGGCTGGCTGCCGCGCAGCCTTGAGTGGCTGGTGTACGACGTGCTTCCCGGACAACATGGTTCGGCCGCCATGTGGGCCGCGTGGGATCCCTCCGGCGACGTCCCTCGCATGCTGCTGCGTCGCGATCACTGGACGGCAGTCCCTGATGGCACCTTCATCGTCCGCACATGGCAGGGCATGGACGGTCTGCCGTCGATCTCTCGGGTCACTCGCTCGGGACCCGCGTTCACAGACCGGCCCGATGGCACGCGCATCGAAATCGTCGATGACGACCGCATTGCGGCACTCTGGCAGGCTGCCGGGCTGAAACTGCGTTAGCGGGCCGCTCTCGTCTCGCATTCGAGTTCTTAGGCGGCCTGTCAGCCCACAAGCGAACTAAACGCTTCGTCGCACGTGGCTTGAAAAGCGTTGCGCACTGCCTGTGGCATTGAGACCAGCGGATAGTCGCGCCGTGCAAGCACGTCGTGCTGTTCCGACACCACTGCCAACTGTTGCACAGCATCGATCGCCGCTTGAGCGGACTGCGCCTGCAGCTGAACATGCATCTGCGCAAACGCCTGCCGACGTTCAGGGCCACCCCGTGGCAGCGCTTCGATGTCCGCGAGCAGACGTCGTTTGAGCTGCGGATCACCACCATCGTGTCGCACTGTTCGAACAGCGGTGGTGGCCTGCTCAACAGCTGCGGCGCTCTTGGTCAGGGCGGCGTGATCGACGTACACGTCTGCCGTCACTATGGCGAATGGCAGAGGTGTACGACCAAGCCACGCCTGTACCCACCGATCGGTCACTCGGTCATACATGGCTCCACCAGTGCCGTGCACGAACAGGTCACACACGGCCAGTCGCATGATGGCGGTCGTCAACACTGCCCGTGGGGAGAGCAGCACCTCTGTATTGTCAAGGTCCGACAGCGTTGCGACATGGCGGACTGTTGGTTGCCCAACCGGCGCTGCCCACAACGGCAACTCGTCGCCATGCGGCGGGCGCAGGCCCGAGCCAGGCACCGCTGTAACCGCTTCACGGAGTGTGTCGGTGCAGCGTTTTGGATCCGACCGCATGGCCTCGAGCATGGACTGTCCGGCGGGTGTATCCAACAGGTCCGACGCCCGTATCACGCGTGGATCAAGGTCAAAATGCGCCCACTGCGCCTGCATGCACTCCAGTGGCGAGTGGCCATTGAACACCGATTGTTGCTGTACCTGCCAGATCCCATCCACCTGTACCGGCACATCGATCTGCGCATCGAGATCAACAGCCGTGTCGAGCAGCAGGTGTACCCCAGCCCCACCGTGACGATGGACCATCGCCCGCACAGCCATGTCCTTGGCGATGAGCCCGCCATGATGCAGCCCGGGCTGATGGCCAGTGGCGATGACTGGTCGGTCGACCGGAAGGCCAAGTGCGGCACGTGATGCCACGTCGCCGCCACAGGTGACGTTGCGCTCCAGACCCTCGTGCCGCAACACGATGCCGTTCAGGAACACGGTGCTGCCATGGGCAGCCGATGCGCCCATTGTTGACACTCCCGATCAAGGGTTGCCTGGTACACGCGCCGTCGATTGGTTGCTTCATCGAGCGGGCCACCAAACGAACGTGTGGGGTCGTTGTAGATCAGACGCACGGGCAACTCCCGCACGCGCAACTGGTGCGCCACGGCCTGCACCCAGAACTGCATGGGAAAGTCGTAGCCGTCCACGTGCAAGGGCAGATTGCCGCAGGAGATGGTGCGGTAGGCCTTGAAACCGCAGAAGGCGTCGGTCAACTGCAGATCAAGGCGTTCATTGAGCATCTGCGTCATGGCATGATTGATGGTGCGACGGTCCGCGGGCACTTCACCTTCAGACTGCAGATCGCCCAGATAGCGACTCCCGGAAATGACATCTGCATCGTTGTCTGCGATGGCGGCAAAGAACTCGGGCAGCGCCGCGGGCTCGTGCTGCAGGTCGCAGTCCATGGTGACCAGCCAGTCGAAGCCGTCAAAGGCTGCTCGCCGCAACAACTCCTGCATCGCTCGGCCGTAGCCACGATTGCTCGCATGACGGATCACTTCCACCGGCTGCTGCGCCAGCTCCATGGGTGTTCCATCCGTGGAGCCGTCATCAATCACCAGCACATCGGGGGCGTGCGCACGCACGGCTTCAAGTACGGGTTGCACGTGCTTGGCTTCGTTGTAGACCGGAATGCCGACTAGAATTCGATCCATGGAACGGATGATTGTAGTCAGCTATCGCCGTCAGGACGATGCACAAACAGCCGATGTCCCAAGCCTCGAATGACCTCAGTCATACCCTCGGGCCGTCCGGCGACGGCATCGACAGCCTGCCGGGTGTGCGCTTCGAGCGCGTCAATGCGAGCAACGAGAATCGCTTCAGGTGTCATCGGCGGCCGCGCCGCCCCGTGTTCTGCAATGCCGTGGTGTGACAGCACGATGTTCTGCAGCACCCGCAGTGTGTTCTCTGAGACCGATGGTGCCCCGTGCATCTCTGCTTCAGCCGCCTTGGCTTCGATCATCGCTGAACCATCCACAATGTGCCCGATCAAGTTGCCGCGCACGGTGTAGTTGAAGCCGTCAGTCCACTGCAACTCTGTGGTCTTGGCGAGATCGTGAAACAGAATGCCTAGCAAGACCAGATCACGATTCAACTCGATCCCCGCATGTGCATAGGCGCAGACCGTAGCATCTGCGATACGAAGCATTTGATTCGTATGCTCCAACAAACCGCCGATCCAAGCGTGGTGCATACTCATGGCCGCAGGCGCGGACTTGAATGCATTGACGAGTTCGTCGTCATCAAAGACCGCCTCGGCAATACCCCGCAAGGCGGGATCGTCAATGGTGCGCAAAAGTGCATGCACCTCTGCGAACATCTCTTCAATGTCGCGTTTGGAAGTGGGCAGCAGCGACGACAGCAACTCCGCAGTGGCGTCCACGGGCTTGATGCCATGGATATTCACCTGCGGTTTGCCTTGGAACGCCACAACTTCACCATCAATCTCGACCACCGGCGAACGTTCAAGTTCCGGCAGCACGCCCGGGTCGAATGTCCAGCGTCGACCGGCCACTTCGCCGGTGGCGTCACGTAATAGACACCGCAGATACGGATCTCCGTTGCCTTTGGTGCCAGCCTGTGGATTGACGAGCAGATACACCCCGCCCTGCAGTTGTGTACCCGGTTGCAATGCCTGCACTGTCTTGTTCATGGCGTGCTGTCCTCGAGCACGGCGGCGATGTGATCTGCAAGTTCACGCGCCAACATGCCCCTCGACGATACCGACTCGGCGTACAGAAGCCCGGCTAGAGCGTGTACTTCGACCGCAAGTCGCGCCGCAGCGGCGAGATCTGCGTCTCCAGCGCGGGCGCATTGCGCAATCATCGCCGCAATCAACCCACTGAGCACATCACCACTGCCAGGCACCGCCAGAACATTCGTGCCGCACGTGCAGGTCCACGTCTGTGCATCGGGCCCCGCGACGACTGTCCCGTGCCCTTTGAGTACGACAAACGCCCCTGTCTCCTGGGCCAGTGCTTCAGCGGCGATCCGCCGTGATGCATCGTTCGTGCCGGCCGGCGGCAGACCATGGCGCTGCGCCAGTCGTGCGTATTCGCCCGGATGAGGTGTCAGCACCACGGATCGCCCGGCTGGCCACAGAGGCCCTTCACAATGGGCGATGGCATTCAGGCCGTCGGCATCAATGATGGTGGGCGGCCCGTCCTGCGCCAAGAGTTCTTGCACAATGCCGGTTGTCGTGCGAGCCGAGCCCAACCCGGGCCCGAACACCAAGGCATCGCACCGCACCTGCAGAATGCGGGGAAGCGCACGCTTCTGGTCCAAATAGCCCGAGCCGCGCACAGGCAGCGGGATCACCGTGGCCTCGCACAGCTGGGACAGGGCCGGCACAGCCAACGCTCGCGGAACGAGAAGGTGCACGCCGCCACAACCGCCACGTAACGCAGCGCGGCCAGCAAGGACCGGCGCGCCGAGCATCACCTGATGTTCGTCATGGCAGCCACCAACAACGGCGACGATACCGAAGTCTCCTTTGTGTGCATCTGCCGGCCGAGCGGTTGGACGCGGCACGGTCAAGGCCCGGACTCCGCGACTTCAATATTCAGATTGCCCAACAGGCCAAGCAAGCCGATCAACTCACCTTGGCCATCACCGTCCGCCAAAGCAGACGTACTCACCAGAATGTGACCTGGGGAATAGGCCATCGGCAACGTGGCGTCGAGATCGACCCACCGGCCGTGCAGCATCGCCTGCGTCCACATGTGCCAGCCAAAGGCATCGGCCCAGTCGATCCAGACTAGCCCTGTCGCGACGCGCGATGGAATCCCGTCGGCGCGGAGCATGGCCGCAAGCAGCACCGCGTGTTCAGAGCAATCACCTTCTCGAGTCTGAGCGGTCTCCGAGGCCGACGCAAATGCCGTCGACAACCCCTTGGTGCGTACCCAGCGGCGTACGAAGTCACGCATGGCTTCAGCCCGTCGCGGCCAGTTGGCGTCTCGCTGCGGCACCGCTTTGTGCACCAACGCCACGACGTGTGGATCGGCGGAGTCAATCAGACTCGAGGCCTGACGAAACGACGGGTCGGCGGCTTCATCGTCCGCCACGGGAAGCGGCGCGGAAGGATCCACCAAAATCGTAATGTGACCCTGTCCGCGACCAGCAATGGTCTGGGCGCCGGACGCTTCGAGTTTAATGTCAGAGCCGTCCTTCGAGTGCAGGCGCAACAGCAATCGATCCTGCTGATGCACGCCCCCGAGATCTCCCTGGGGCTTCACAAACAGCGACGTAAACAGCTCCGGCGTGTCGCCGGTGAGGTGTTGAACCTCCGGACCGGCAATGGCGTCGCTGAGTGCACCAAAGGGAAGATGCATGACGCCGCCAAGCGGTCGCCAATCACTGGACAGCAGTTGTTCGCCGGTGAAGGGCAGCCCCTTCGTCTCTATGGTCCAACGGGTTGCGGGAAGCGCCTGGCCCTGCCAATGCACAGTCTCCGTTCCCAGTCGCTCAAATCGCTGTTGCACGACAGCCGCGCCCAGTTCAGGCAGAATCGTGCCGTAGACAATGACATCGGCGCCGGCGTCGCCACGGGCGGCTACGAATGTCCGCGCCGTGGGCGGTGTCAGCCAAGGCTCGGTTGGCGATGGCACTTCGGACGTGTGGGTACGACCGCCCTGCACGGTCGTGATCTCGATGTGACCCTCGCCAAACCGCCATGTTGAAATAGACGGTGCATCCCCCAACACCTGCCGGGTGCGTACCTCGATCGGACGGCCGTCGAGATCCGTGATCCACTCGATCTGAGCCTCAATTTCCAGTACCTGACCGCCGCGGTTGATTCGAAGGAACTCGGTTGTCGTCCACTGCAGCCTTGTGTCGGTGCTGGATTCCACAACACGACGCCACCCTGCCTGCACGCCGCCGAGTTCCAGCCGAAACCAGCGTGTGTCCGACGCTGCCAACACGCTGGTGCTCAGCAGCATGGCTAGCGTCACTGCAGACCATTGCATCAGGCGTATCAGGTGCATCACTCGCCGCCTTCAGGCCGCAACAGCGGGAACAGAATGACATCGCGAATACTGGTGCGACCGGTCAACAGCATGACCATGCGGTCAATACCAATGCCCAGACCGCCAGCGGGTGGCATGCCGACCATGAGCGCGTCGAGGAAGTCCTCGTCCATGCTGCGGAATGCCGCAGCCTCTTCATCGATGCCGTCCATCTGAGACGTGAAGTAGTTGCGTTGCACGTCCGGATCATTAAGCTCGGTATAAGCGTTGCACAGTTCCATGCCCGCAATAAATAGCTCGCTGCGCCAGGCCAGCGTGGGATCGTCTTCGCGAGGACGCGCCAGTGGCGACGTCGCCGATGGAAAGTCAACGACGAATGTCGGCGTGTTGGGATCGATGTGCTCTTCAGCGTGTTCAAACAGCGCCTCCACCAGCAGCCAGTGATCGCGTGTCGAGGCGTCTCCGAGCCCCCGCTTTGCCGCCAACGTACGCACCGCCGCTTCGTCTCGCATGTCCATAGCGTGCGCCCTTTCGAACAGGTCGGCGTACGTCACCTGCGTAAAGGGCTTCGAATAATCGATCGTGTACTCGCCCCACTCGATGATGGTGTTGCCGATGATGGTCTCGGCGAGATGTCGAAACAACGACTCGGTCAACTCGAGCATCGACGCGCGATCACCAAAAGCCTCGTAGACCTCCATCATGGTGAACTCCGGATTGTGCCGGCGACTGATGCCCTCGTTGCGGAAGTTGCGGTTGACCTCGAACACCTTGTTCATGCCACCCACAAGCAGTCGCTTGAGATACAACTCAGGTGCGATGCGCATGTAGAGGTCGAGGTCCAGCGTGTTGTGATGCGTCATGAACGGCCTGGCGGCGGCTCCGCCGGCCACGGCGTGCATCATGGGTGTCTCGACCTCGAGGAACCCCCGGTCTTGCATGAATGTCCGGGTGGATGCAACCAGTTTCGAGCGAAACAGGAACGTCTCCATGGTGTCGGCGTTGGTGTACATGTCCACGTACCGACGTCGCGCACGCGCTTCGGGATCTGCAAGGCCATGGAACTTCTCCGGCGGCGGCGCCAGAGACTTGCAGTGTACCTCGAACGAGTCCGCCCAAATGCACACTTCGCCTCGCTTGGTCTTCCCGACCGGGCCGTGGGCCACCACGATGTCCCCGTAATCAACTTTGGACGCCAACTTGAACTGCTCCACCGGAAGGTCAGCCTTCGACAGCGAGACCTGCAGATCACCGCTGGAGTCGCGAAGCGACATGAACGTCAACTTGCCCATGGCACGGTGCTGCATGACGCGACCTGCCACGTGAGCCCGCGGTCGCGGATCCTCGGCCGGCGTCTCTTCCGCCTCCATGGCATCCGACGCCTGCTGGTCGAACAACGCTCGGGCGTCGGCCAGCGATACGAGGCCGTCGACCCGATGGCCATACGGCTGCAAACCCAACTCCTCGCGCCATCGCTTGAGTTTGGCTCGTCGGTTGGCGATGAGTTCGGCTTCACCTTGCGTTGGTGCCTGCTGTTGACTGTCGGTCATCCCCGTACGATACCTCCACCGTGCATACCACCGAGTCCAACCCACACGCATCGCCTTCCCCCGGCCCTCCGGTGTCCGCCCCTCTGATCATCTCCGGCGCCAGCAGCGGCATTGGACGTGCCCTCGCTCGACGACTCGCCGGAACCCGCCCCCTCGTGCTCACGGCCCGCCGCGGCGAGCGTCTACGGGCCTTGGCGGAAGAACTCGCCGGCGAAATCGCGGTGGTCGAAGGCGACATCACTGATCCAGCCACGGCCCAAGCCTGCCTTGCAGCGGCCGGCAACACTGTCGGCGGCATTGTGGCCAACGCTGGTGCCATGCCCATTGCACCCCTGGCGAGCGCCACGCTTGATGACTGGATTCACACCGTGGACGTCAATCTCAAGGGCGTGTTGCATTTAGTACATGCTGCGCTCAGAGCCATGCCCGCCGGTGGTGACATTGTGCTGGTGTCGTCCGTGGCCGGCAGGGTCCCCTTCCCGTCCGCCGCGGTGTACTCCGCCACCAAGGCGGCACTCAACTGCATGGCCGAGGCGCTTCGTGCGGAGACAGCGGCCGCCATGAAACACGGCGGGCCTCCCGTGCGTGTGACGAACATCCTGCCCGGGGCTGTGGCCACCGAACTGCCGGTGAGCATTCGCGACGACGCCACGCGCGCCGGCACCGAGGGGTACTACGAGAGCCTGCCGCACGTGCTGGATCCGCACGATGTCGCCGAGGCCATCGCCTTTGCCCTTGAACAACCGCCCCATGTGTCAATCAACGAGTTGGTCATTCGGCCCACCGGCATGGTGCGGTGAGACGCTCTGGGAGCACATTGCAATGGCCTGCTAATGTGCGGCCGTGGACATGACTTCCTGGCTGCTGTGGATTGTCGGCGCGTACCTGCTGGGCAGCGTGCCGTTCGGCTTGATCATCGGCCGGCTGCAGGATGTGGACATTCGTGACCACGGATCTGGCAACATTGGGGCCACAAACCTGTGGCGCACCTGTGGGCGAGGATCCGGCATTACCTGCTTCCTGCTGGATCTGGGCAAAGGGCTGGTGCCCACATTGGGCGCGGGCATGGCTCATGGCCTTGTCGGCGATTGGATGACGGCCATCGACGCCACCCAATCGTGGCTGTGGCTTTCCGTTGGTGCTGCTGCACTGCTGGGCCATGTGTTCCCGGTGTATCTGGGGTTCAAGGGCGGCAAGGGCGTGGCGACCGCATTCGGCGTGTTGCTCGGCGTCTTTCCCACGCTCACTGCCGCAGCTGGCGCGGCCCTGATCACCTGGCTGGTTGTCATGGCGCTGACGCGGCTGGTCTCCATGGCCAGCATGATCGCCGCGTGCATGGTGCCGATCACTACGGCAATTGTGCTCTATCTGTTGCCACAGCAAGAGACGCCTGAACTGGCCGCCCGTACGACGCCAGCCATGGCGATTGCGGTGCTCATCGCCGCGCTTGTACTGGTGCGGCACCGCAGCAATATCGCTCGACTGCTCAAGGGCGATGAACACACCGTGGGTGAGACGGATAGCTCTCGCTGATCTGGGCCGGCGTCAAGCCGCCACAACACACCAGGCAACCAACACACTCAACGCTCCGATTGCATCAACCAGATCACGAGAGCGTCGTGGTTTCCACATGGTCAATACACCGGATGCCGCAAGAGGAATGCCACCCATGGCGATCGCGGGCAACCACCCGATATGGGGTGCTTCTGCACACGCTGCACCGGCCGCGGCGACGTCCAGCAGCAAGGCAAGCCGCCAAGCAGCTGGCACGCCCAACACGTTCGCCACTGTGCGCGTACCCTGGCGAGCGTCGGATTCGGCGTCATCAATGTCGCACCGCATGGCGTCGGCTGTGATGCGCAACAGAAGTACCACGCCTGCCAGCAGGAACATCGACCACTGTGTTGTTGACGTTGCATAGACCAACAGCAACGCAAAGGCCGTGATACTCACTGCGACCGTCGGGTTCTTGAGCCATAGAACGTCCTTCAATCGTCGCCCGTGCGCGGACCATCGGCTGTAGCACAACAGGCCGACAACGGACAGTGGCACCAACGCCGCGTACACACCCCACGGCAGCGCCAGCAGCAGCGCCAGTGCCAGCGCCGCGCACGCCAACAGACGCACGGGCAGTTGGTATGCCAGCATGAAACGGACACGTTCGGGTTCCGCACGCAAGTCGCCGGGGTCCGGCGTGCCAGCAAAGGGGCGGCTGCGGTCCACCAGATAGGTGCCCAGCCCTGTGAGGCCGGCCACCAGTACCGCCCGCCAAGACACGGCGACGCCGGCGAGCACCGCCGCGGCCACGACTTGCGCGGCCACGTAGCACGCAGCAAAGATCGCAAGATGTCGCACTGCAGCAACCATGGAGGCAGTATCGCCGCAGGCAGTGTTGAGGAGTCGATTGTGAGGCCCCTGCGGGTACAATGTCCTCTTGGATACCTACCGATCACCGCTGGAAACCCGGTACGCATCCCCCGCCATGCAGTCGCTTTGGTCCGACCAGCGACGCTTCGGCACCTGGCGCCGGCTCTGGCTGGCGCTGGCCGAATCTCAGCAGGATCTGGGCCTGCCCATCACCGACGCTCAGATTCGGGCCTTGCGTGACCATCTCGACGACATTGACTTCGAAAATGCCCGGACGCATGAACAGCGGCTGCGGCACGACGTCATGGCCCATGTACACGCGCTGGCGGACGTCGCGCCTGAAGCGGGACCCATCATTCATCTGGGCGCCACGAGCCAGTTCGTCAACTGCAATACGGAGTTGATCCTGCTTCGAGAGGCGACGGACCTGATCACCGGCAAGGCCGCCGCCGTGATCTGCGCCTTCGGCGACTTCGCCGCTCGATACCGGGCGCTGCCGACGCTGGGCTTCACGCACTACCAACCTGCGCAGCCTGTCACAGTTGGCAAGCGTGCAACACTGTGGGCGCACGACTTGTGGCTCGGCCTGGAACAACTGCAGCACCAGCGCGACACGCTTCGCTTCCGTGGTATTCGCGGCGCCACCGGAACACAGGCGTCCTTCATGGCGTTGTTCGATGGCGACGCGGACAAAGTAGAGCAACTGGATCGCCAAGTCACTGAACGCATGGGCTGGTCAGTGGATCAACGCTATGCCGTTACCGGCCAGACGTATCCGCGCATTGTCGATGCACAAGTGCTCGGTGCCTTGGCGAGCATCGCCGCCGCGGTGCACAAGTGCGCCACCGACATTCGCCTGCTGTCGAACTTGCGAGAAGTTGAAGAGCCATTCGAGAAGACGCAGATCGGTTCATCGGCCATGGCCTACAAACGCAACCCCATGCGATGCGAGCGGGCGTGCGGCATGTCGCGCTTCGTCATGAACATCATGGCCAACGCCCTGCAGACTGCCGCGGTGCAGTGGCTGGAACGCACGCTCGATGACTCGGCCAATCGCCGCCTTGTGCTTCCAGAGGCCTTCCTGGCGCTTGACGGCGTGCTCGACATCATGCGAAACGTCGCCGAGGGACTGATCGTCAACGAGGCGGTGGTCACCGCCCGTCTGGATGCCGAGCTGCCCTTCATGGCGACCGAGGACATGCTCATGGAAGCCGTCCGCAATGGTGTAGATCGGCAGGCTGCCCATGAAGTCATTCGAGTGCACGCCATGGCGGCCGTCGAGCAGGTCAAGGCTGGCGAAACAAACGATCTCTTGGAACGCCTGGGCGGCACGCCGGAGTTCACCGGCCTGGACCTTGAAGGGCTGCTGGATGCCAGCCGATACGTCGGTCGGGCCCCTGAGCAGGTCGATGCTTTCGTGGAATCGATCGTCGAACCCCTGCGTCACAGATACGCCAAGGCGACTGCGAACGCCGTTAAACTGCGTATCTAACCTACTGAAACACCATGAATTACCGGACAAACCCAATGCAAATGGTGTTTGAGGGCTGTTTTTTGGGTCCATTTTCGGCCATCTGAGGGCCCTTCAACCGATACTGGACATGACCTGGTCCGAACTCGACCCTCATTTCCCAACTGGAGATCCCGCATGAGCATGGAGTCATACGAACAACTCAGGGCGCTTGTCGCCTCTTGCGAAGACGACGTCGCCAAGTGTGCCGGCGGCAACAAGGCTGCCGGTACCCGCGTGCGAAAGTGCATGCAGGACATCAAGAACGCAGCTCAGGATGTCCGCAAGTCGGTTCTGTCCGCCCGCAGCGACTGAGTCCTCTTCAAGAATCAACGATGACGCCTGCGATCGGATGCCGATCGCAGGCGTTGTTGCGCGTTGTGTGCATGGTTCGCCTAGTGCGCAAGAGCCCCAGCAGTGGCTATTCTCCCCCGTTCCATGCCAGACCCCCTCTTTGATTACACCGCCATCGACCTGAGCGAGACCTTTCTCGATGCTGACCAGTTGAGCGAGTGGCTCCCGCAAACCGGGGCCATGAGACAACTGGATCGCGTCGTGCACATTGACGCACCTCGTATCCACGCTGTGGGCATCAAAGAGGTCCGCGACGATGAGTTCTGGGTTCCGGGGCACATTCCAGGTCGACCGCTGCTGCCTGGTGTCATCATGATCGAAGCCGCTGCCCAGATCAGCAGTGTGCTGTACCAATTTCGATTGATCCACGATGGCCGCGACGAGAAGGGCTTTTTAGGCTTTACCCGCGTGGAGAACTGCACGTTCCGTGGCCAAGTCGTACCCGGCGATCGGCTGGTGCTCGTAGCAAAGGAAGTGAAGTTTCAACGTCGACGGTTCGCGTGCGACGCGCAGGGTTGGGTCAACGACAACATGATGTTCGAGGTCAAGTGCACCGGGATGCGGATCTAACCGCTACCAGCCGCAGCTTTGAAGCCGCATGTTGACACTGGCACTGCCGCCAAACGACATTCCGCTCCAAGATCCGCCGTACGACGAACAACCGAACCAGCCGCCACCCCAATACATTGGCCAGATAGACCAGTATCTAGGCCATCCCCAGTTGTAGTTGTCGGTCCAGTCCCATCCGCCCGAGTTGTACCTGCCCGGGATCTGCTCAATGGTGACTCGCGAAATATTGACGCTTCGAGCGTTTCCAGCCGCATCCTGAGCGACTTCCCGAGCGGCGAAGCGTTGCAGCGTCGCCTTCGAATTCGCCGTCACCTCCGCCGATTCCACAGCAGGAGGCGGCGGCATGTCGATGACAACATCCGAGGCCATACTCAGGGCAAGCGCGAGAGCCAGATTCGTACTGAGCAATGCCATGACTGCACTGTAGCCCCGGATCCCCATGCACAGCACACCCTTCACCCGAGTTCTGACGTTCACCCCGCTTCTTGTGCCAAAGATCTGGGGTGGCCGACGCCTGGAGGGCTGGGGCAAAACCCTGCCGGAGGGGACCATCGGCGAGTCATGGGAGGTTGCAGACCTCCCGGATGACGGCCCAGTCTCGATCGTGGACGCCGGCGCGTACGCTGGAGCGACCCTGCGGAGCCTGCTGGAGACCCACGCTGAGGCCATCATGGGTACCGTGGCATTGAACGGTCAGGGTCGATTCCCGTTGCTGGTCAAGTTCCTCGACGCCTGTGAGAATCTCAGCGTACAGGTGCACCCGGATCAGGCCTGGGTCGACACCCACCCGGGCGACCACCTGAAGTCCGAGGCGTGGCTCGTGCTCGACGCCGATGACGGTTCGGCGATCTATGCCGGCCTGGCCGAAGGCATGACGACCCAGCGACTTGCCCGAGCGGTCAACGACGGCACGGTCGAACGAACACTGCACAAGGTTCCAGCCATGCCAGGCGACTGCCACACGCTTGTCAGTGGCACGTGCCATGCGTTGGGGGCCGGCGTCCTTGTTGCCGAAGTGCAGACCACAAGTGACACGACGTTTCGCGTGTACGACTGGGGACGCACCGAGCGTGACATGCACGTGGCCCAGTCGCTGTCGTGCATCGATCCACAAGCGTCACCCCCGTGCGTCGAAGCACGCCCACTACCGGAGGTCGGCGTGCAGGATGACCTTTTGGCGGAGACCGACTGGTTCACCATGCGCCGCGTCGCGTCTGCGGGGGATCCCTGGACGCGTCCCGATACCGGCGGTCCGACGGTGCTCATGTGTGTCGCTGGCGAAGCGGTGATTGATGACGTCACGCTGACGCGCGGGCGGACCGGGCTCGTCCCGGCATGTGCAGGTGCCTTCGACATTGGCCTGAAGCCAGGCACCGTGCTGGTGCGTGCCGAACCAAACGGTGTCTGACACCCTTGCTCAATACGCCTTTGCCCACACGACCCGCTTGGGGCTTGGTTTACCTGAGAAGGGGCACGTTCCGGGCTCATCATCGCCGAACGGAATACACCGCACCGTGACACCCAGTTCAGCGCTGATTTGCTCTTCAACAGCTTCATCGCCGCAGAAGTGCGTCAAAGCGAATCCACCATGAGGTGGCGTGGGCTCACCATCAGCCGCCTGGAAGAATGCTCTGAACTCGTCAGCGTCATCGATCACGCGGGTGTGCTCTTCGCGGAAAGCCAGCGCCCGGTCATAGAGTCCCTGCTGCATCTCGTCGAGGATGTCGGTCACCGTGCTGAGGAACTCGACACGCGGGACACCCGACTTCTCGTTGGCAGGCTTGTCACGACGTGCCATGTAGACGCTGTCGGCTTCCATGTCACGCGGCCCGACCTCCAGACGAATCGGCACGCCTCGTCGCACCCATTGCCAGTTCTTCTCACCGCCACGGATGTCACGATCGTCGACCTCAACCTCCAAGTGGCGGCCGTGATAAGGAATGACCCGAAGGTCGTCGGCGAGTTTGCGGCAGTAGTTGTGAATCTGGTCAGGATTGTCACTGCGACCGGTGATCGGCAAGATCACCACGTGCGCGGGGGCGAGTCGTGGTGGGCAGATGATGCCGTCATCATCGCCGTGACACATGATCATGGCCCCGATCAAGCGGGTGCTGACACCCCAACTTGTTGTCCAGCAATGCTCAAGTTTGCCCTCTTCACTTTGGTAGGCGATGTCCTGAGCCTTGGCGAAATTCTGCCCGAGGAAGTGGCTCGTGCCAGACTGCAGCGCCTTGCGGTCCTGCATCATCGCTTCGATACACAGCGTTTCAATGGCGCCCGGAAAACGCTCGCCCGAAGTCTTTGATCCGGTGAGGACTGGCATGGCCATGTAGCGCTCGGCGAACTCCACATAGACACCGAGCATCTTGTGCGTGTGCGCCATGGCGTCTTCGGCTGTGGCGTGGGCGGTGTGGCCCTCCTGCCACAGGAACTCGGTGGTGCGAAGGAACAGTCGCGTGCGCATTTCCCAGCGGACGATGTTGGCCCACTGATTGATCAGCAGTGGAAGGTCGCGATAGGACTCGATCCACCTGCTGAAGGCGTCGCCAATGATCGTTTCGCTGGTGGGCCGCACTATGAGCGGTTCATCCAGCTCGCCGGCCGGCACGAGTTTGCCATCCGGGCCCGCTTCAAGACGGTGGTGCGTAACGACCGCACACTCCTTGGCGAAGCCATCGACGTGTTCGGCTTCCTTCTCCAGAAATCGAAGTGGAATGAACAGCGGGAAGTAGGCATTGCGGTGCCCGGTTGATTTGAACATGCCATCGAGCACGCCCTGCATGTTTTCCCACAGTGCGCAGCCCCATGGCTTAATGATCATGCAACCGCGTACTGGCGACGTCTCTGCCAAATCGGCGCGACGGACCACCTGTTGATACCACTCGGGGTAGTTCTCGGCACGGGTAGGCGTAATGGCGGTCTTGGGTTTAGCCATGGTGTGAGGATTGTAGGACGGTCTCCGACAGGTCGTTTCCCAGCCATCGCTACCATCGGGGGCGTGAGCACCGCAGCCACACCCTTACCTTCGCCGGCCAAGGCATTGCTGGGCGACATCAAGATCGCCCACAGCGTCTTTGCACTGCCATTTGCACTGCTCGGTGGCGCCATGGCAGCATGGCCGCTGGAGGACAGTGCCCCAGTGACCGGCACTGCACTGGGCTGGGCGTTCGGCTTGATCGTCGCCGCCATGGTGTCGGCCCGCACCGCAGCCATGCTGTGCAACCGCCTCTTCGACCGACACATCGACGCTCGCAACCCCCGCACGGCCCGACGACCACTTGCTGCGGGCGCCGTGCCGGTGCGCAACTACGTGGTGGCACTGACGCTTGCGTTGATCGTGTTCTTCGCCTGCTGTGTGCTCTTCCTGACCCAACTCGACAATCCCCTGCCGCTCTACCTGTGCGGGCCGGTCATCCTCTGGATCTGCGCGTACGGGCTCTTCAAACGGTTCACCTGGCTGTGCCACCTGTGGCTTGGCGCATCGCTAGCCCTCAGCGTGCCCGCCGCCGCCGTGGCAGTAAGCGGCGACGCCGTCGCCCACATGCCGGCGCTGTGGCTGTTGGCCGCCATGGTGCTGTGCTGGGTATCTGGTTTCGATGTCATCTATGCACTGCAGGACGTCGACACCGATCTCGCAGAGGGTCTGCACTCCATGCCATCGAAGCTCGGCGTGCGCCGGGCCATGTGGTGCAGCCGGTTTCTGCATCTGGCCGCGGTCGCGCTGTTGTTCGGCGCCTGGTCAGTGGATGCTCGATTTGGTGTTGCATTTCTCGCTGCGGCATGCGTTGCCGCCGCCCTGCTGCTCGTTGAGCACTTGACCGTACGTCGCTGGGGCCCAACGAAGATCGCGCTGACGTTTTTTACGCTGAACGGCATTGTGTCCTGCGTGATCGGCGCAGCGGGAATCTGGGACGTATTGAACGGTTGACGGAAGGGATCAGGTTCCAGGAACCTGCCAACCGTCTCGCACGGCTCGTACCAACCTTGCATTTCCGATGGCCGCGTTGGCACCGACAAAACGCTCTGCGGCGGGATCCCACTGCAGGCTTTCGCCAGCCTCGTAGCCGATGATCGCCAGCTCGTTCATGCTCGCTGTGCGGTGCCCGACCTCTTCATTGGCCACCGGTTTCTCACCCCCGCGGATGCAGTTGATCCAGTTGTCCATGTGGTTGCGATGCCGCGGAATCTCAATGTCGCCACTACCTCGCGGATCCTTCAAGATCGCCTCGTCACTGGCTTCAAGGCCACCACGGTCCACCCAGACCGTGCCATCCGTGCCGTGAAAGGTGATGCCGTTGCGCCCGCCGTGTTCGACACGGACGCCGTCGGCGTACTCGAGAACCAAGCCCCGCTGCTGTTCTGGCGCGGGGCGCGTACCGTCGGCATTGCGTGGCGGCACGATGATCTTCACCGGCCCGGTGCCGTCCGCATCCATGCCCCACTGGGCAATGTCGTAATGGTGCGCCCCAAAGTCTGCGAAGGGACCATTGCAGTACTCCCGGTAGCGGCGCCACTGTGGATAGTGACCATGCACGCCGATCGGGCACAACTCGGCATTGAAGGCTCGCTTGGGCGCCTGGCCCAGCCATCGATCCCAGTCGTAGCCGTCAGGCGTTGCTTCGTCAGGAAGATCACAGGGTATCGGTGGATCGCCGATACCCACTTCGATGCGTTCGATCCTGCCGATGCGGCCATTGCGGACGGCCTCGACGGCCTGCGTAAACCGATGGCTATATTCGGAGCGTTGTTGCGAGCCGGTCTGGAATGCGACGTTGTTCGCGTTGACTGCGGTGCAGATCGCACGGCCTTCCGGAACGGTCAACGTCAGCGGTTTCTCGCAGTAGATGTGCTTGCCGGCCTTGGCCGCATGCACGGCTTCGAACGCATGCTGATGATCCGGTGTGGCGATGATGACGGCGTCCAGGTCATTATGTTCAAGCAGATCCATGAAGTCTAGATAGGCGGCGCAGGTGTCGCCGTCCTTCGCTTCGGCATTGCGCATCCCACGAATCAACCTCGGCCCGGCAACATCACACACACCGACAATGCGCACGTCATCGCGATCCATGGCCTGATTCATCAGGCGCCTCCCCCGAATCCCAAGCCCGATCACGCCAATGCCGATGGTGCCATTGGCCTGCGTGGATGCTCCGGCCAGGCCGGATCTCGTCATGATCCAAGGGAATGCAACTGAGGCGGCGGCGGTTTTGACAACTGTGCGGCGATTGAAAAGGCGATTTGGCATGTCAAAAGAATACGCCAGACTGGATCAGATGGCCAAAGGAGAGGGCCTCGCCCACGTCCCCGTGCCCATGCGGCCAATCAACCGCATGTCCCCCAGGCACCAACCACCACCAGAATGTCGTTCACGTCGACAACACCATCACCGTTTGCATCGCCTGAACTATCTGTCGATCCGTATGCCGCCAGCACTGCAAGGATGTCCTTGACGTTGACTGCACCGTTGCCGTCCACATCACCCTCGCATGGCTCCACATCGTCGCAGGTCATGCGCACAAGCGAGATCGCATCCACAGCGGCCTCGACAACGCTGCTGCTGCCGATGTCTTCGGCACTGAAACGCAGCCAGATGGAGCCCGTGTCGGGCATGCCGGCGATGGCGTCGAGTTCATGTGCAACCTGGAACCAGCCGCCATGCGTGCCGTCGCCGCTGGGGCCGACAGTCTCCAACGGATGCCAGCCTCCGGTGAGATCATCAGTCCACTCCACGATGAATCGATCCTCACCCGGCGCCGCGCCGAAGTCATTGCTGAACCAACGCGCATAGTTGAGTTCATACCCCGCGCCGGAAAGGTCGATCGTGGGTGAGATGAGCACAGCCGTGCCACCATCGACATCGCTGTTGCCGGCCACGTTGTCTGTCAGCCAGCAGGCGCCTGAACCGTCGTAATCCGTCGGCGGATCCCCCCGCGCACCACCACCCACTGGAACACCACGGTCCCATTGGCCGTCGGTGGCATCTCCGGCGCTTTGCCAGTTACCGTCGGTCTCACCGTCGTCCTCGAAGGCGTAGTCGATGGCGCTCATAGGAGAAGCTGAAAAGACATCGCCTGTCGCGCTTGCCGGAAGCCGTATAGTCGTGCCGACGGTCGATACGACTTCGATGTAGTACTCCGGAACCGTGGCGCACGCGAAAGTCGGCAATGTGGCCGTGTACAGATCGGTCCCATTTTGGGCCAATGGCGCTGTGACATACGAACCGCCGTCGCCTCGCCACAGGAGCTCCGCTGTTTCCGCGTCCTCGTTGATCGAAGCAATGCGCACAGGGAACAGCGTGTCACTGTCGGTCCGTACGACGGTTGGTGCGCCTTCGGGAAGGTCGATGCTTATGGAGGCACCGAACCATTGCAGCATCGCGATGGCGCCTTGAAGGTTCTCTTCGGCACACGGGCGAATCTCGCTCGGAGGCGGATCGAATCCGCCGGCGGCGGGACGCAACTCGATGCAGTAGGCGAAAGAGCCCAGTTCTTCGTACGGCCAGTCGATCAAGGTGCCGCTGGCGCAATACAGCGTGTTACAGGGCGTGTCACTGGTGTAGTTGTGGCCGTGGACAGATTGAATGGCGTCTCGCATCGACACACCCAGGCCATGCAGCGCTTCCCAATCCGGCGGCGGCGCGGCGGTGTAGCCGCTGGGCTCCAGAATCAGCTCGACTGCGGAGTGATAGTCGATCTGCCCCACGATGTTCCCGTGGTTCAGGCAGTAGTTCGCCAGTGCCTGCACTTCCGGCTCACTCATGGAGGACGGTCCTACATAGACATCGCTGCAGGGATCGTTGCTGGTGCTTTGGCCGCCGTCCCAATCAGCACCCCAGTTGCGGTTCAGATCCACACCTTCACAGGAGCCGGCGTTGTCCCGACGGTTCTTGCGCCAGAAGCGGTAGCCGCCAGTGGCGTAGGTGTGCTCATAGCCGTCTGGATTCGTGATCGGGATCACGATGACTTCCAGACGATGGAGCAGTTCCGTGATCGTTACATCCGAACCGTAGCCGGCGAGGAGTTGCTCGCCGATGTACGTGACCGTCATCGGCGAAATCCACTCGCGCGCATGTTGGCAGCCGTTGAAAACGATTCCGTTGCGTCCATTGTCGGCGCCGGCGCGAATCACGATGCCGCGAATGTCGCGTCCCTCGTGAGACTGTCCGATGGTGATAGGCGTCACCAGATCCGGATAGTCGGCGGCCAGCGTGTCGAGCCGGTCGTACGTTTCGTTCATCGTGCGGAAGTCGTCGTAGTAGGCGTCGCCGCGGGCGTTGCGGGCGGCTAGGCGTTCTGCATTGCGATCCGTCATGTAGCGAGACAGATCGTCGATGATCACGGTCCAGTCCAGCCCCATTGCTTCGATGGTGGCCAGGTCGACGTCGTCCACGACCCACGGGTGTGCGCCAGGTCCGGGCGTACAGGCTAGGCAGTCAATGCCGCTGTCCATGAGGTTGTGTAGGTGCAGGGGATCGTCGATGTGCACCTCCACGACCTGCTTGCCTATGTAGTCGGCGGGGTCGGGCATGGGGGCATCGGCCATCAGGACCGGGGCCAGTGCAAGCGTGGTCAGCAGCATCAATCGACTCCTCATCCCTCCCCAGGGGCTGTGTCACTACCAGTGTCGCCGATTGTCCGCGGAAGGCAAGAGAGAGTGGGAGGGAATGGGGCCAAGGGAGCCGGAGAACAGTAGAGCTGTATGGCCCTTCGGGCCATACACAACAACCCCGAGCAACCGTTGCTCGGGGTCGTTGTTGCGATTCCGCCTGGCCAGTCCCGTGGACAGACGGCGTGTCTTGTGTGCCGAGGAGCCGGTCAGGCTTCGTCTTCCTTGATCTCGTACTCAGCGTCGATAACGTCATCGGCTGACGCTTCAGCAGATGCTTCAGCAGGTGCTTCGCCGGTGTCACCCGAGTCGGCATTCTGCTCGGCGGCGGCAGCCTCATAGGCCGCCTTGCCAAGTTCCTGCGCAATCTCGGTGACCTGCTTGATCGCGGCCTCAATGGCTTCCTTGTCGTCGCCCTTGACCTTCTCCTCAAGATTGGAGCAGGCGGACTCGATGGAACCCATCGTTGATGCCCCGACCTTATCGCCGTGCTCTTCGAGCTGCTTGCGCACCTGGTAGGCGATCTGCTCGCCCTGATTGCGCACCTCGATGAGCTCACGACGTGCCTTGTCTTCACCCGCATGGGATTCGGCGTCGGCCTTCATCTGATCGATCTCATCCTTGGACATGCCCGAGGAACCGGTGATCTCAATGTTTTGGCTCTTGCCGGTGGCCTTATCGGTCGCGGCGACCTTCAGAATGCCGTTGGCATCAAGCGCGAACTCCACTTCGATCTGCGGCATACCGCGTGGCGCCGGGGGGATGTCCGTGAGGTCAAACTTACCGAGCGTGCGGTTGTCCTTGGCGAACTCACGCTCACCCTGAAGCACATGGATCGTGACCGACGTCTGACTGTCGGCCGCTGTCGAGAAGGTCTCCTTCTTCGACGTGGGAATCGTGGTGTTCTTCTCGATCAGGCTGGTCATCAACCCACCGAGCGTCTCCACACCCAGGCTCAACGGCGTGACATCCAGCAGGAGCACGTCCTTGACATCGCCTTGCAGCACACCACCTTGAATGGCAGCACCTACAGCGACGACTTCGTCGGGATTGATCGACTTGTCGAGTTCATCTGTGCCGAAGATCTCCTTGGCGATGGCCTGCACCTGCGGAATGCGAGTGGAACCACCAACCATGACGACTTCGCCGATTTCCCCGCCACCGATGCCGGCGTCCGACATGGCAGTCTTGCATGGCTTGACCAGACGGTCGAACAATGGCTTAGCTAGAGCTTCGAACGTGGCCCGCGTGATCGTGACCTGCAAGTGCTTCGGGCCGTTCTGATCCGCTGTAATGAAGGGCAGATTCACAGTGGTCTCAAGTTGCTGAGACAGTTCACACTTGGCCTTTTCGGCAGCTTCCTTCAGCCGCTGCAGGGCCATGGCATCACTGCGAATATCGATGCCTTCGGTCTTGCGAAACTCCTCGGCCAGATGGTCGATGAGCACCTGATCGAAGTCATCGCCACCCAGATGGGTGTCGCCGTGCGTCGCAAGCACTTCGAAGACGCCGTCACCGATGTCCAGCACGGACACGTCGAACGTGCCGCCGCCGAGATCGAAGACTGCGATCTTGGTGTTCGTCTTCTTCTCTAGGCCGTAGGCCAGTGCAGCGGCCGTCGGCTCGTTGATGATGCGCTCGACCGTCAGGCCGGCGATCTCGCCGGCATCCTTGGTGGCCTGGCGTTGGGCGTCATTAAAGTACGCAGGCACGGTGATGACAGCGCGAGTCACGCTTTCGCCGAGGTACTCCTCAGCGATACGCTTGAGCTCTCGCAGCACCATGGCCGAAATCTCCGGCGGCGTGTAGGCCTTGCCGGACACGTCGACAGTGACGAGTTCTTCACCTGCGAGTGCATAGGGAACCATCTTCTCTTCACTCTGGACTTCGTTGTGACGACGCCCCATGAAGCGCTTGATGGAGTAGACGGTGTTCGTAGGATTCGTGACCTGCTGGTGACGAGCGGGCTCGCCAACCAGCCGATCGCCCTTGTCGGTGAATGCAACAACGGACGGTGTGGTCCGGTTCCCGGAAGCGTTGATCAGGACCTTGGGCTGGTCGCCTTCCATGACGGCAACACAGCTGTTCGTAGTCCCGAGGTCGATACCAATGATTTTGGACATGTGTGTCCTCCTTAGTGGCCGCCAAGCTCTTGCCAGGGTCGGCCGTCGCAGGCGTCATGCCCGCTCTAGACACTCTTGCAAGGGGCGTGCCAAAACCAAAACCGCCTGAATTGGAGGCTAGAGGCTCATTTCAGGCCTCAATCGCCGTGCCGGACTGCCAGTCTGGCACTCCACCAGATCACAGAACCCCTCAGGCGGCTGCCTCTGCCTGCGCCGTGCCGAGGACGCACCGGAGGCACCGTCCTCCGACCACACAAACAAGGCGCTGCGATCGATCTGCATGGTGTAGTTGCGGCGAATGGAGAACCCATGCGTCTTAATCATTGCGGCATCCATGCGTCATGTCGTCCCTTCTACTCGATACCCAGATGGCACAACGCCACGACAGCGAGTCCTCTCACTCCGTTCTTCATGCACTCGAGAGTGGAGGTGTGCCTACGGCTGTCGTCGAACGAGGGCAACAACGCGCAACCGCAGCTTGACACCTTGTTTGACCGGCGGACTTGCTTCGCAACCTCCAGAACGCGACCATGGGCCGGACCATGCTTGGCATTGGAACTGTCCAACTCGACTCGCGCGCCCTGCTTGCGCCGATGGCCGGACATACGGATCTGCCGTTCCGGCTGCTGTGCCGTGAACTTGGTGGCGTGGGTCTGGCCAGCACTGATCTCTTGAATGTGCACAGCATTCTGCGTGAATCACCCAAGGCCATGGCGTTGGCGGCCACCGCCCCGGGCGATGAGCCACTGTGCATGCAGCTGTATGGCAACGAACACGACCCGCTGCCAGCGGCCGCCGCCTGGGCGGTCGATCACGGCGCGGCGATCGTCGACATCAACATGGGTTGCCCCGTCGACAAAGTAGCCAAGAAGCACGGTGGGTCGCTCTTGCTCTGTGACATCGACTCCACGGTGCGTCTGGCGTCTCACATAGTCGAGGCTATTACGCCGCGGACAGGCGTTCCAGTGACGGCGAAAATACGACTGGGTTGGGACAACGAGCGGATCGTGGGGCCCGAACTGGCCGTCGCTCTGGAGCAGGTGGGTATCGCCGCTATCACCGTCCATGGACGTACGACCGAGCAGTTCTTCAAGGGGCACGTTTGCCATGCCGGCATCAAGGCGGTCGTCGACGCCGTGGACTCCATCCCGATCATCGGCAACGGTGACATTGAAGTCGCTGCAGACGCGAAGGCCATGATTGAACGAACCGGGTGCGACGCCATCATGGTGGCGCGAGGTGCGTTGCGTCGACCGTGGATGTTCCAGCAGATTCGTTCTTTGCTCGTGGACGGCATCGAGCTGCCGGAGCCGGACTTTCGCACCAAAGTCGAGATCCTGCTTCGGCATCTCGAGTTGATTATGGAGCATCTCGACGAGCGCAACGCCCTGCATCGCATGCGCAGCGGCATTGCGAAGTTCTCACGCACCATGGGGCATGTGAAGCCACTGAAGGAAGGCATTCGTACGGCCACGTCTGCTGACGAGATCCGCCGCGTGCTGGAACACTGGCACACCAAGGCCTGTGATGGCTGGTCCCCGAATCCCATTGTGGAGGGCCGAGAGGCCGAGGCACGGGCACGAGATTTGGTAGTGGTCGGCGAAGGTGTCTGACACCCTCTTTAGACCATGCTGCTGAGCTTGAACACCGGCAGCAACAGCGCCATCGCCACCGAGCCCACGATGATGCCCATGACCACGATCAGGATCGGCTCGATCATCGATGTCGCACGCTTGATCCCGGAGTCCAGCGTCTCATCACTTCGAGCCGCGACCTTCTCCATGACCTCGGCCAGGCGACCACTGCGTTCGCCTGATGCAATCATCGATGCCACATCCGGTGGAACGTGCAGCGAATCCGTGAAGGCACCACTCATCGGCTTGCCGTCACGAACGCGCTCTTCCATGTCGATCCAGAGCTCATCGAACGCGGTGTTGTTCGTAATGCCGCGACAGATGCGGATGACGTCCAACAGTCCCACACCGCCAGCGAGCAACGTGGCCATGGTGCGCGTTGTACGCGCGACATAGAGCATGGCGACCATCGGCCCGACGATCGGCAGACGCAACCACATCCAGTCCAAGGACCGCCGCCCACCAGCCGTGCGCTTCCACACGCAGAACGCGATGAGCACGACCACCAGCGTCGGCGCCCAGTACATCCAATCCTGCCGCAGAAAGTCCCCCATCGCCATCATCACCTTTGTGGGCGTGGGCAATGTGGTCGCCTTCATCTCGTAGATGCGGGCGAATCGCGGCAGAATGACCACCAACATGAAGCCGACCACGGCGAACGCTGTCCCGAGCATGAAGCCGGGATAGGTCATCGCACCCGTCACTTGGCGGCGGGTCCGCAACTCTCGATTCAGATAGTCGCCAACGCGGTCAAGCATGAGCGCCATGGTGCCACTGGCTTCCGAAGCCTTCACCAAGCTGATGACGACCGGCGGGAAGATGCGAGGCCGACTAGCCATGGACCTGCTCAACGGCGTACCTCCACACACTTCTGTGTGCAGATCACGCACGAGTTGCTTTACTTCGGGCTTGCGCGACTGGAGTTCAATTGCCTCGAGTGCTTCGGGCAGGGGCACGCCCGTGTCGAGCATGACACCGAGTTGCTGGCAGATCACGGCCACATCAACAGTCTTGATGCGCCGGGCACCGGCAGTGGCGCGAACTTCGATCAACTCCTGCTCGAAGTCGACGTCCAATCCCGCCGGACGAATCGCGGTCACAATCAGACCGTCGCTTCGCAACTGGTCCGCGACAGCCTCGAGGCCTGGCGCCACCAGCATGCCGGTGACGACCTCGCCATCGCTGCGCCGAGCGCGCCATGCGTACGAACTGCCCGGTGTTGCCGGGTCAGCGTCGATCGGATTGACAGGAAACGTGGTCATGGTGTGTCAGGCCAACTCACTGGGCAGCGGCGTACAGCACCTCCTGAGGCGTGGTCAGGCCACGGGCGACCTTCTCCATGCCGTCATCACGAAGCGTGCGGAACCCGGTGGCGTCCAACTTGGCACGTATTGATTGCAGAGACTCCCCTGCAGCAATGGCGTCGAGCACGTCGCCTTGGGGCACCATGAGTTCAAAGACACCCAGGCGACCTGCGTAACCGGTGTTGCGACACCGCGAACAACCTGAACCGCAATACAACTGCGTTGGATCACCGCCGGCGGCGGTGATTGCAGCCAGTGTGCGGTCGTCACACTCCAGCGTGGCCTTGCAGTGCGGACAGATCTTGCGCACAAGTCGCTGCGCAAGCACGCCACGAAGTGTTGCGGCTACGAGATACGGCTCCACACCTAGATTGACCAGTCGCGTGACAGCGCTTGGCGCGTCATTGGTGTGCAGCGTCGAGAACACCAGGTGACCCGTCAGCGCAGCCTGTGTCACGATGCCGGCAGTCTCTCCATCGCGGACTTCACCGACCATGATGATGTCAGGATCCTGGCGCAGCATGGCTCGAAGTGCGCCGGAGAAGGTGAAGCCAGCCTTGACGTTGACCTGCGCCTGGTTGATACCCGGAATGCGAGCCTCAACCGGATCTTCAATCGTCGAAATGTTCAGTTCATCCGTGCTGATCTCCTGCAGCACTGAATACAGCGTGGTGGACTTGCCAGAACCCGTAGGACCAGTCACCAGGGCAATGCCGTTGGGCTGCTCGACGACATGCTTCCACCCCTCGAGCGTCGTGGGCCCGAAGCCCAACTGGTCAAGACCAAGCCGCGCATTGCGACTGTCGATGATGCGAATGACGACTTTTTCGCCGAACTTGCCCGGCATCGTCGAGACACGCAGGTCGATCGGGCGACCTTCGATCATCACGTTGCAGTCGCCGTCTTGTGGAACGCGACGCTCAGAGATGTCGAGGTTGCTCAGAATCTTGATACGTGACGCGATCGCTGCGTGCATGCGATGTGGAGGTGACAGTCGCTCGTACAGGCGACCATCCACGCGGTAGCGCACACGCAGTCGGTGATCCTCGGGTTCGATGTGGATATCCGACGCACCCTCCTGGACGGCGCTGAACACCATGTAGTTCACGAGCTTGACGACCGGACCATGCCCCGCGACTTCTTCCAGATCGGAGAGCTCGGTTGCCTGACGTTCGACGACGCTGAAGTCCTCTTCCTTGAGGTCTTCGTAGATGTCGTCAATCACGAATACGTTTGCCGCAGGCAGATAGGCGCGAATGGCGGACTCGATGTCCTCTTTTGAGGACACCGCAACCTGCACTTCACTGCCACTGAGACGCGCCGTCTCTTCAACCAGCCAGAGGTTGGCGGGGTCCGGCACAGCCACGGTCAGCGTGTTGCGCACATGAAACAGCGGCAGCACGCAGTGTTCCTCAACGAACTCTCGCGGCAGCAACTCCAGCGTAGTGGGATCCGCCGTGCGTGCGGGCTGGGCCACGAAGGGTACGCCCCAGCTTTCGGCAAGTGCCTCGGCAATGGCCTCCTGCTGCACGAAGCCCAGTTCAACCAGCATCTCGCCGAGCAACTGATCGTACCCCTGCTCAGACTGCTTGGTCAGTGCCAGCTGCAGCTGCTCATCAGACAACAGCCCTCGATTCAACAACGCCTGCCCCAGCGGAATCTCCGGGACGGTTTCCAACCCACCATGACGTGTGCTTGATCCGATCATGCGGCCCTCCCTGCCTCTGCTGCAGACCCGGGTCCGCGTGACAAACTGCGCGCAGCGGACTCAAGGGTGGCGTGCATGGCCATGTGCTTCTCGATGCGTGTTGCGTGCATCGCGGCTTGCGGTTGCCCACCAGGACGCACCAGTCGCAACTGTCCGCCGCGCCGAGTGATCTCTTCGGAGAGCCACAGCATCGCTTCGAATCCGGCTGAGTCCACACGCTCAAGCGTGCGGAGGTCCAACACCAGGCGAGGCCCCGCACCAAGACGTTCTGTGCAGGAACGGCGTAGTGCGTCTACGGCGTCGGCGACGAGTTCACCCGTCAACCGAAGCACGGTTCCGCTTCGATGGTCTTCCCATTCAATCTTCATGCTGCAGCCTCCTGATAGCCGTCGGTGGATCGATGCTCTTGCACCATTCGGTCGTAGGCCGTGAAGTCAAGCGACAGGAATGCTGGGACAAGCTCTGGATCGAACTGGGTGCTGGCACACTGTGCAATCTCATCCAGCACCGCGGTACGCGTGAGCGCCTGGCGATAGGTGCGCGTTGAGCACATGGCGTCGAACGTGTCGGCCAGCGCAATGAGGCGCGCCGCCAGTGGAATGTCGTTGCCGGAGATCCCGTGCGGGTAGCCACGGCCATCCCACCGTTCATGGTGGTACAACACGCCGCCAAGAATGTCGTCGAAGTCCGGAATGTCGCGGAGAATCCGATGGCCAATGGCCGGGTGCTGCTTGATCGCTTCGAACTCACTATCCGTCAGCTTGCCCGGCTTGCCGAGCACCCTCTCGGGCACGCCGATTTTGCCCACGTCATGGACCAAGCCGGCAATGTGCATGCGATGCGCCGTGGCGTCATCCAGACCCACGGCCCGGGCCAGATGGCGAGTCAACATGGCCACGCGGCGGGAGTGGCCCGACGTGTATCGGTCCTTTGCATCGATCGATGCGGTCAAGGCATCCAGCGTGCCCAGGAACATCGCGTTGAGTTCGTCATACAGCCCGGCGTTTTCCAGAAAGATGCCGACATGGGCCGCTGCTGCAGAAATCAACTTGGCATCAACGGAGGACACACTCGCGTCGTCGCCGGTCTTGTCACCGGCGAACAGCATGCCGATCACGCGACCATCGCGGGTGATGGGCTGTGCGATCGCGGCAGTGCCAAGCGTCTCAAGACGAACACCCAGCGGCGCCGACGATGCCACGACAGGCGTGTCACCTTCGCAGGTCAGCAGCAGCCGGCGTGAGAGATCCCGGAGATCGGGTCGCGATACGGCGGGTGTACCGGAGACGATGAGTTCTCCCTCGCCACGTCCAGCACGATCAATCCAAGCAGCAACCCAGGTGTATGGCAGCGTCTGCAGCAGTTCCTCGCAGGCCATGGAGGCAAAGCGATCGGGGCGCTGTGACAGCGTCATGTTGCCGGTTACCGAATACAGCAGGCTGATTTCTTCGTACGTACTCGAAAGTTCCTGCCCCACTGTGTCCAGCGTGTCGGCCTGCTGTGAGGCACGGCCATGCTCGGCGCAGAGGCTGCGTACCAGCACGGCCAATCGGCCCACCTCGCTGGCCGGGGGCGTACCGAGGCTTGCAAGCATCGATACGGTTGCTCGGCGATCGAGACGAGCCGCCTGGCACAGCGCCGCAAAGACGCCGCTTGAGGCCAGTTCAGTAGTCGGCACAAGGGCAGTGATCCAACCGGCACATTGCCGACGCACGTACACCGGTACGGGAATGCACCAGAGACCTTCGATCAGACGCACGGGTTCGGCACTGTCGCCTTGCGCCCACGTAGCAGCTGCGTCACGCATCGCAGATGCAATCATCTGCGAACTGGTCAAAAGACCGGACAGCCAATCGTTGCGGCCCACCCCGCGGTGCAGTGCACCGTCGACATCGCAACCCGCCAGCACGAGACCTGCTTCACGCAAGGCCGTCGCCAACGAAGGGCGGGCCAGCAAGGCACCCAAATGGACGTTGGTCGTACTCACGCTGCCTGCTCCTTGGAGCCGTTGATAGAGGACACGGCTTCGAGAATGGCCCGTGGGCTGAAGGGTTTGCTCAGCACCGCACACACATTGGAAAGTTCATTGGCCTCTGCACCCAAGGCATACCCGCGAGCGGTCAGCACGATCACAGGCACATCGCAGGTGTCTGGGCTGTCCAGCATGGCGCGACACAGACCAATGCCGTCGAGATATGGCATCTGCAGATCGGTCACGACAATGGAAGGTACGCGTGCTGCGATCGCATGCAACGCCTCTTCGCCATCGGCGGCCGTCTCTACTTCGTAGCCGGCATTGCGCAACTTCAAAGAGACCACGTGCTGGATGTGGGACTCGTCATCGACGACCAGGATGTATGGCGTGTTGTTCATGGAGTCTGTACTCATGCGGCGATCCGAATCGCCTCTGCCTTGCCCATGGGCACCGTGAACCAGAAGCGCGACCCCATGCCGAGTGTGGAATCAAGGCCGATCTGACCGCCGTGCACCGTCTCGACGATGTGACGACAGAGATTCAAACCCAGACCCGTGCCCTTGGCGACGCGCTTGTAGTTCTCGACGCGGAAGAACTTCTCGAAAATGCGATCCATGTCGGCGGGTGGAATACCCAAGCCGGTGTCCTGCACGCCCACGTGGACACAGCGGGCGAGGTTGTCCGAATCGGCGGTCACAGTGATGCGACCACCTTCGGGTGTGTACTTGACTGCGTTGCTCAGCAGATTGACTACGACCTGTTGCAGCATGTCCTGATCGCCGCTGACATGCAGGTCGACCGGAGCAATGTCGGTGTGCAGCGTCTGATCGCGTTCGCGTGCCTGCGGCTCGATTGTTCGCATGGCCTGTTCAATTACGCCACCAAGATCGACCGTTCCTGTCGCGACTTCAATGATGCCCGCTTCGATGCGTGAGATGTTCAGCATGTTGTCCACGAGACGCGACAGACGCTCGGTCTCGCTCTGGATGATGCCGTAGAACTCTTCGCGGGTTGCAGGATCATCGGCTTCGCCGTCGACAAGCATCTCGACACAGGCCCGCATGGATGAAAGCGGTGTGCGAAGTTCATGACTGGCTTTGCTGACGAACTCACTCTTCATCTGTGCAATCTCTCGCTCGCGGGTCAGGTCATGCAGAACGACAACTGCAGCGGACGGACGATCCCGCCCGTCAATGACACATCCCACCGTGACTTCGCACGCGATATCGTCGTCGAGCATCAACTCAGCTTGCCGTGTGCCATTGCCGGCACCCTCGAGCGTCTCAGAGATGATCCGCCGGAGCGTGGAATCGTTCACGGCTTCCGCCAATGGACGACCGTTGGATGCTTCGTGATCAAAGTTCAGTAGTCGCCCGGCAGCCGCGTTGGCCAGCACGATCTCGTTGAAGGGATTCACGACCAGCACCGCCTCGTGCATGACCTTGAGCACGGCCTCAGCCTGTTCGCGGCCTGACTCAGCCACGCTGGTCCGGATCTCCAAATCACGTTCGCGGGTTGCCCAAGCGTCTTCTCGTGCGGCGAGTCGGTCCAGGCAGGCCACCAGGGTACGAGCTGTGGGGCGAAGCCAGCGTGGAGCCCCAGCAACAGCTTCTGCCGTTTGCGTGGCTTCCAAGCGGGTTCGAAAGGCTGCGCTGCTGCGTGCGATAAGAGTCACGCCAATCCCAGACAGGATGAAGGCCGCCACGGCCCCACCCAGGACCACGGGCCACAAACCCGCTTCCGGGCCTGCCAGCAAGGACAGTCCGATACTACCGCCAGCAACAGCACCGCTAAATGCTATTGCTGCGAGCATCGATCGGGTCAACGTCTTGAACATGGGAGCCCTTCATCATCTGGGGTGGGCACCCGGTTCCGAGCCCTCAGGACCCGTCCGAACCGAATACCCCCGTCACGCGAGGGTCATCGGCTCGAGTAGGGTCGCACTTAACTGCGATGTCCCGGGCTTTTGCAGCTCCCACAGCATCCCCCGCCGCCGCCCGAAGGGGGGCCAGCAGGGCCCAGCCCTCTGGACGGTCCGGATCAGCCTTTACGAGGCTCTCAAGCAGCTTTCTGGCCACAAGCAGGTCGCCTGTGCTACGGGCATGCAGGGCCTTGAACAGCGTGGCCTCATACGTGCCAGGACGCAGATTTTCGATCGCCACCCCACAGGTCTGTACAGAGTCCCAGTCGCCCTGTTCCCAGGCCAGCAAGCCCCGCTCGCGCCAGAGTGCGTCGTTTTCGGGATCCGCATCGCAGAGGGCCCGATACACAGACCTCGCTTCATTGTGCCGCCGGACCAAGACCAGTGACCGAGCTCGCAACTGGTCCAAGGCCGAATCGACGCCCTTGAATCGTGCATGCCAGTCTTCCACGGCATTGATACAGCCGGGCCAATCGCCGGCACGGAACCGCATGCGACACAAATCGCGAGCAATGGACTCATCTTCAGGAGCCAGCAGGCGCGCCTCTTCGCAGCGTTCGGCTGCGATGGCGGCATCATTCTCAAGCAACGCCATGTGTGCCAGCAAGTGCTGCATGGCGGCATGGTGTTCGAAGCGAGCCAGCCGTTCTTCAATCAACGCGCGCGCAGCGGGGACATCCCCCACTGCAAGCCTGGACTCGGCGGCAGCCATCAAATACTGCGGCTTGGCGGGGTCGGCTTGATGCGCAGCCGTGTAGTGCTTGGCCGCTTCGGAGTCCTTGGACCAGCGCTCATAAATCACACCCAGGAAGTAGTGACTCTCCGCGTGCTCAGCATCAAGCTCTACAGCACGATTCAAGGCGAGCACTGCTTCGTCGAGCCGCAGTTGCTCCATGAGAATCCGTCCAAGCAGCGCCCAGCTCTGCGGGTCTTCTGCATGACGCTCGATGCCAGCGGTAACGAGTTGACGGGCCTTGTCCAACTGGCCGGTTTCAAACGCGTTGAGAGCCTGCTTGCGGGACATCGCCGCCGTTACTTGATCCATGCGATCGTGCGCGCGCGTTCGTGCTTCGATACCGGATTTGGGCATGGCATTGCAGCCGGCCAGCACCATGGTGGATAGAGCGATGCTGAGTAGACGTGTTCGCATGTGTTGCCTCCGCATGCTGGGATCAGATACCACTGCCACCGAACGATGCAGTGCTCAACTGCTCGCGCATCGTCGGTTGAGGTTGGGTGTTTTGTGTTGCAGTCGCAGGCTTGGCACCGCGAGCATCGTTGTTGGAGAAATCGCCTGGTTGACCCTGATTGTGCAGCTCGCCATCCAGAATGCGGCGTGTGAGACTGCGTTCCCAGTACACATCCGCTTCGCCAGTCAACGTTGCGCGCAACTGCCGCAGTTCGGGCTGATGGGCGTTGTGTCGAAGCGAGTTGTCGGCATAGAAGAGCGCCAGATCGAGATCGCCCTCGCGATAGGCCTCCAGTGCATCACGGTTGTAGTTCGCAGTGACTTGTTCACGACTCCAGGGCAGCAGTCCGCTGCGTGCGCCCACTCGGATGGCGTCCATGATTTCAAGGCTGTCCTGACCAAGATCTGCCAGTCGCTCGTCCTTTACGACAGTGGGCGTCAACAGGAAGATCACTTCTTCACGGCCAACATCGTCAGCCTGCCCCTTGAATGCATTCCCGGCGATCGGGATGTCACCGAGCAGCGGTACATTGCGGCGGGAGATTGTGGTCGTCTCCTGAAACATGCCGCCGAGCACGATGGTCTCGCCATCGCGGACACGGACGTTGGTGAAGACCTCGGTCGTGTTTTCATTGGGAATCGTGACTGTGCCCGACGGTGAGGACACAGGCGCGATCGTTGCACTGGACAGCCGGGGATACAACTCCATGCGGATCATGTCGTTAGGACTGATGTACGGACGAAAGACCAGATGCGTGCCGGTATCGAGGAATTCGACGGTCTGCGTCGTGGTCGTGTCGGTCTGTGTCGTGGTCAGGTAGCCAACACGCTCACCCACGAGAATCTCGGCACGCTGCCGATTCAGGCACAGCACCTTCGGCCGAGCGATCACGGTGGTGTCGGTCACCTCATCGAGGGCACGCAGGAAGAACGAGAAGTTGTCCTGGATCAAGCCAATCTTGAAGCCGGCAGCTTCACCGGTCTGGCCGACGGTCGACTGAATGCCCGTTGTGTTGCTTTGGTTCGGTGTGAACACAGTCGGATTGAGAATCTCATCGACCACTGTGATCGGGTTAGTGAATGAAGCCAGCGGCGGAGGATTCACAATGAACGACATATCCACGCCGAATGCGTTGTCTTCGGTAACAGCGGCAGCCAGGATCGTGCCTTCGACAAGCACCTGCTTAGGCGCAATGTCGAGTTCCTTGATGAGTCGTTCGACGCGCTCAATGTTCTCTGGATAGTCCATGAGCACGAGCTTGGCAGCGAACGCATAGGAGTCAATGCCGCCGCTCTGCGTGTCTGGGTCGTAGCCTTCAGACACGTCACCGAGCGCAATGACCTCACCGATGGCGCTCTTGAGCGGCTCGGCAATCTTGGCTGCGTCTGCAGCCTGCAGGTAGTACAGGGGAATGATCTTCTCAATGCGCTGGCGGGCTGCGTCTTCCATCTCGCGAATGGTCTCGAGCGGATAGACGTAGATGAAGTTGCCTTCGGTGATATGTCCGTAACCGTTGACTTTGAGAATGGCACCAAGCGCCTCGTCCAGCGTCACGTCACGCAGGCTGGTCGTAACGGTTCCTGAGACTTCGCTTCCAAAGACGATGTTCTTTCCGAACCCATCTCCGAGCAGCCGAAGGACTTCACTCATGTCCTCGCCGCGCACCGTGAGATCCACGGTGCCGAACCGGTTCACCTGAACACCTTCGTCGGTGCCAAGAAGTGCGTTGGCGCCGTTGCCATCAGCACGGTCATCTCCGGTAGCAGCGCTTCCGGGAACGCCGGCATCGTCCGGATGATCAACAACTGCGGGTGCGTTGGGTGCGGGGCCACCTGGATCATCGGCGAATGCCAACGGTGCCAGTCCAAGCGTGAGTAGTGCAAGCGTGCGATTCATTGGCTGACGGCTCCAGGCCTCCAAATGGGGTGAGGTCGCCAACAGCGAACCCAGACCCTTAATCAATACGCAGGACGAACTGACGCCCTTGCGTTTCAAGCACCGCATACGTCCGGTGGACCTCCACCAACTCGAAGCGGTCATCAAGCACACCGGACACGGCCTGTCCGACTCGAACGGTCACTCCATCGATTACCGCTGCACTTGGTGGCAACGTGGCTCCCAGTCGGAGCGATGAGGCGGCCTCGGCTGTGAGGTCGGTCGTCTTGGCGACCGACTTGGGTGAATTCGGCGAGGCAAATGAGGTTTCCTCAATCACCGGGAAGAACACGCTGGACACGCTGAAGGGGTTTCTCTCGGGCTTTTTGGGAAGAACCAACCGTACTGGCACCGAAACCCGGTTGATTACCGGATCCGTCATGGCCACGATCACCTGCTCATCAGCCATGGCAACCTGCCCTACTCGATCATGCAGGACCAATCGGGTCCAAAACACCAGGGCAATCGCCGTGAGCATGCACAGCACGGTGAACCGCTTGCGGTCCGCCGTGAGCCGCACAATCAGTCGTCGACATTCCAACAACAGCCGTTCCATCACTTGGCCTCCTCTACTGCCGGTGCGTAGACCACATCCAGAGACAACACTGCACGCAAGGGCTTGGTACCCGGCGCATCGTCGCGTCGGGCGGTGGACGTGATGTCCAACCCCGACACTCGGACGAGCCGATCCAACAACTCGGCACGTTCAAGCACATCCCAAATGCCATTGAAGTCCCCAAGCACTTCCAGTTCCAACGGCAAGGCTTCATAGTGTTCCGAGAGTTCACTTGGCGCATCCGCCACCGTAAATGTCTGGTCATGCACACGACGGCCATCGACTTCCAATGACAGCGCCTGCATCAACGCGGCAACGTCCGCCATGTCCGGCACTTCCCGACACTCAACCCGTTGCTTGGCCCCCGCTGCACGAAGACGCTCCGTTGCGTTGTCCAATGTGTCCTTGGCGCCGGACAAGTCGACGATCTTGCGTTCAAGTTCCGCGACTGTCACCGACTTGGCAGACCCCTCCGCCCACTGCGGCCAGGTACACGTCCACGACAGTGCAAAACCTGCCGCCACGGTGGCTGCCAGCGACCAACATTCGATACTTCGGCGATTCACTGTCGCGTCTCCTGGGTCGAGTGATCGACTGCAGCCACGGCTGATTCAGCACGCGCTTCAGGGCCGACGACGACATACGTCTTCTGCAGATCAATCTCAAAACTGACGGCGAAGCCCCGTGCCTGATGATCATGTACAACACGGCTTCGGCTGTATTCCAACCGGACACTCGTAAAGGGCGCGCGGCCCGTCAAACGCCGCGACAACAGCGCCACATCTTCATCGCTTGCGGCAAAGCCGGAGAGACCGCCTCGCAAGACGCGCGTCCGGGCGGCATCACTCGATTGACTCTGACGCTCATCCAGCGAAAGCGTCAAGCTCTCGAGCGTGACGCCGTCAGGGAGTGTCTCGGCAAGCGCAGCAACGAGTGATGACACGCTGACCGGAAAACTGACTTCGTGATATTCAGCCACAGCCAGCTCAATCGTGGATGCTGTCACATTGCATTGTGTCGCCTGCTGCTCAAGTTCCAGCGCTCGGCTTGCCAACGTCTGCGCCTGGCTCAGCTGCACTTCAATGCCATCCAATCGCAGACTTGCCCACGATGCAGCACCGCCTGCACACAGAGCGATCACGGCGCATGCGGCGGCGAAGCGTCGTGTTCGCGCCCCGGCTTGTGTACGTTGGCGAATACTCGCCGGCATCAGGTCAATCATTGGCCCACTCATGCTGCACGCCTCCGGGCCGTTCGCTCCAGGCCACGCAAACTCAAACCTGCGGTGATTGCCCACCCCGAAGCAGGCCCTGCAGAGCTATGCAGAACGCTGGACAGGCCCTGTCGCAGAGCAGCCGTGCCGTCGCATTCGTCGTCCAGCCCGACCGGCAGTCGGCACGTGGACTCCAAGACATCCGCGAGGCCCTGCTCAGACGCGTGCACGCCGGTCAACAAGAGTTGGTCTGGAGATCCTCCTCGGACGCTGACCGCGAAATGGCGCAGGCACAACATGGTGTCGCGTGCGAGTTCGGCAATCACGCTTCGAGCGGCATCCCGTACGGCATGTTCAGTCGTAGCATCAATCGCTGGCCCTGCCTCGTCCAGCATTGCCAGACGCAAATTGCGCACAGCATGCACGTCCTGGCCGAGTCGCTCGGCGATGTGTTCATCAATGTGTCGTCCACCCATGGGCAGAGGCTTACAAAAGGCAACGTCGGCACCTCGAAGCACCAGCACCGTGGAACCACTGTCCCCAACTTCCAGTACAGCACGCACAGTTGCATCGCTGTCGCGTCGATGCCGTCGGCTGAGCATGCGGGCGATACCACCAAAGTGCGTATCCACAGCCAGTGGTCGCAACCCTGCATCAAGCACTGCCTGAAGACGTGGCTCAAGCGATGACTTCGCTGCGGCAATGACCAGGACTTCCTGTCGACCCTTCGCGTCCGTCGGAGCACCTGTACACAGCACGTCGCATTCAATATCTGCTCGGGCGACGTCGAGGCGATCTGCTGCCTCCCAGGCCGCAGCTTCCCGCAGCTCTTCGGCGGGCATGTCTGGTAATCGCACGGCTTGTACATGCACTTCTTCGCGAGGCAGACTGATCGTGCATGTCCGGCCCAGAAAGCCCCCGGAGACCACTGCGGCACGCAGCTGTTCGGCGAGGCGCTGGCGGCATCGGGTTGTGTCCTGCCCACAGTCCTCAAGTTCGACCCGGGCCGCACCTGCGACGCTCAAGACGCCACGCTGTTCGCGAACCTGCAGCATGCGCACACGGCCCGGCTCAAAGGCCAGTCCGACGCATCCAGTTCCCGTTCGTTTTCCCGTTCCAAAGCGCCGCATGGCGAGTCTCCAAGTCAGTTCAGTTTCCGTACCGAGCTTCGACCCGTCACCGGTGCGACGGCTACTTCCCAACGACTGTCATCTCCAGCAAGCACGACCGTGGCTGCGCCAGCAGCGGTGCCAGGTGCCGACACGACGCCGCCTAGAGCATCGAATGTCAGCGACGTCATACCTTCCGCAGTCGCGACCGATTCTACGGAGACCGATGCAAAGCGATCGTCCTGCACGAGGTCCACGATGAAGTCGCCGCCACCTCGCTGTACACCGGCGGGGTCGGCAACGTAGTCCGCCTCGGTCGCATCGAACGGATCAAAGAAGCCCGCGCTGTCAACACGAACTAGGCTCCAGCCGCTGCCGTCTTCATGAAACTGCACGCGGAGATACCGTTGGTGTGCTACTGCTTCAGACTGTGCAAAGGCAATGTCCGACACAAGTCGCCGGACTGCGGCCTGCGTTTCGATGGCGCCGAAAGCACCCAGTGAAGGCACCAACAACGCTGCGGCAATGCCCATGATCACCAGTGTGACCAGCATCTCCACAAGCGTGTAGCCGTTGCGTGATGTCACGAGCTGCTTCACCGTTTTGGTTGCCCCATATTCACAACTTCAACTTTGAAGGTGATGGTCTTGAAGTCGGATCGCAATCCACTTACTTCAGCCTTGATGCCCTTGAGCAGCTCAACCATTTCCTTCCGTTGCGCAACGGCGTCGGTCTGTGCCGACCCCACGCCCTTGGTCTGCGTCCGTGCATTGCGATTGACCGAACGCACTTGAGCATGCGCGGCGTCCGCCAGCACGGGCCGGTCGATGAGTCGCGTCCAGAGGTCGACGGACAGCAGGCAGGTGGTGACGGTGAGCACGATGCTCAGATAGGTGTCACGGGGTCTGGAAGTGATTTTGGAGGTCGGTGTGTGCATGGGCAATGGTCCTGTTCCTGATCGTGGTCAAAAACGTCCTTGATCCGTGCATCGACCGGAAGTGGGCGTGTCTGAAGGGAAAGGCCCCACCCACCCGCCGACCACATGAAGCGTCCGGTAAGAACCGGTCTGTGGACGGCAGGTGGGCCAAGCCACCGGTGCATTACCAGGCAGCTACTGCCGTGGCGTCACCGGAGTCCGCTGCCCCATCGCCGTTGACGTCGTAGTACGGCGATGCCAGCGTCAGCGAGAAATCTCCACTCGTGGCGTTGTAGGCCTCAGTGAAATTTGCGGCCCAAGTAGGGCTCGATCGCATGTAACTGGCCGAGATCAGGTCGTCCCACTGGTTCTGGACGCCGTTGACGTCCTGGTCGGATCCCGCATCAGCACCATTGGAAGTGGGATAGGCACCACGCTGGGCCCGATACAGTTCAATCTGACTGCGCATCGTCTGCAACTGGGTACGAGCTGACGAGATGCTGGCATCATCAGCGGCATTCGTGAACTGGGGAATGATCACGGCGGCCAGAATCCAGAGGATCACCACCACAATCAGGATTTCGATGAGCGTAAAACCGGTGCGAAGCGTTGAGGGTGTTCGAAAGGTCATGGGACGGTCTCCTGAGCTTGGATCAAAGCGATCATGGCCTCGATCAGACTGGGTGCAGCCCTTGGACAACCGACAGATCCCCTTCGACGTTCACCTCAAACATCGAGCACGTCCGAAAAAACACTGCCGGCCCGCGCTTTTGACGCAGGCCGTACAGATTGAGCGATCAGCATGCAGCTCGCCGCGGCCACCCACAGCGGCGGCGGGCATTCGGACATCCGAACACCCGCCACATTGCCGCATGCGATGTAGTGGTTACCAGTTGGTCACGGCGGTCGCGTCTCCGCTGTCAGCCGTGCCATCGCCATTGACGTCGTAATAGGGCGAGTTCAATGTCAGGGTGAAGTCACCCGTCGTGGCGTTGTAGTTTTCGGCGAAGTTGGCGGGCCAGCCGGGGCTGGATCGCATGTAACTGCCTGCAATGAGGTCATCCCACTGATTCTGGACCCCATTGGAGTCCTCATCAGCTCCAGCAGTGGCGCCATTTGCTGTGGGATAGGCACCATTCTGGGCCCGATAGAGTTCGATTTGGCTGCGCATCGTCTGCAGCTGCGTGCGTGCCGAGGCCACGCTGGCGTCATCTGCAGCATTGGTGAACTGCGGAATGACCACAGCGGCAAGGATGCCGAGGATCACCACCACAATGAGGATTTCGATGAGCGTAAAGCCGGTGCGATGTCGTGTGCGGCGAGTCATGAGAGGTACGTACTCCAAACTAGAGGCCCCCTGGTCTCTATCGAACAACGCGTTCAAACTGGACCGAGCCCCTTGGGTGTGTAGAACCGATCGGCCCAGCAGCGGTCGCACTGGAGCCTCTTGTCCACTTGTACACCTCTCTTGCCAAATCCAAAGGCGCTGTGATCGTCACAATCGATACAGACCCACCCGCAGCGCCCCACCAATCTTGACGGCGAGCTAAAATCCCCGCTCCCCACCACTCCCTTAACACCATCTACCCCCAGCAAACGCCTAGTACCCAATGCGCATCAAACCCTTTCCAGCACTGCGTCCACCAGCCAATCGAGCTGCAGTTGTGTCATCACCCCCCTACGACGTGGTCAACCGCGACGAGGCCGCTGCGGAAATCGCCTGCCACGCCCACTCCTTCATGCGCGTACTGCGACCTGAGGCCACGTTGCATGGCACTGTCTCCACCTATGCGGACGAGGTTTACGACGCCGCCAGAGAAGCACTTGCTGAACTGCAGGCTGCAGGGTCGTTGATCCGCGAAGACGGTCCTTGCATCTATCTGTATCGCCAGTCCTGGCAGGGCCGCCAACAAATCGGTGTCGTGTGCTGTTGCCATGTCGGCGACTACGAAACGGACATCATCAAGAAACACGAGAAGACCCGCAAAGCCAAGGAAGATGATCGCACGCGACACGTGCTGGCAACAGACTGCAACGCCGGCCCTGTCTTTCTTACATACCGGGATGATGATGATGTGAATCAGCTGGTCGATGACGACATCGCCGAACGGCCGTTGTTCCACTTCGTCGACTCCGGAGATGTCACGCACACGGGCTGGATCGCACGCGATGCCAAACCCTATGTGGCACTGTTTGATGCGATTCCACACGCCTACGTCGCAGATGGCCACCACCGCAGCGCAAGTGCCGCCCGCGCTGCCGCAGCATTGCGCCGCGCCAATCCTGCTCATGACGGCACCGAAGCGTACGAGTGGTTCCTGTCCGTACTCTTCCCTGCCAGTCAATTGACCATCCTGCCCTACAACCGAACCGTGGCCGATCTGCATGGGCACACCCCCGATGAGTTCCTCGATCGTCTTCGAGCAGTTGGCCTCGTCACTGCAGTTGATGGCCCCACTGCGCCAGACACTGCCGGAACCTTCGGCGTCTACGTCGACGGCAACTGGTATGCCCTGACACTCAACGCTGATCTGATCGATGAATCCAAGCCAGTTGACAGTCTTGATTGTGCCTTGCTTGAAAGACACGTACTTTCGCCCGTGCTGGACATCCACGACCTGCGTACCGATCCACGAATAGGCTTCGTGGGCGGCATCCGTGAGCTGCTTGAACTGCAACGTCGCGTCGACAGTGGCGAGGCCGCTGCAGCCTTCACACTGCATGCGGTAACCATCGAACAGTTGATCAAGGTTGCCGATGCAGGCCTCTGCATGCCACCGAAGTCAACGTGGTTCGAACCAAAACTGCGCAGCGGCCTGTTCATTCATCAACTGGACGCCCCCGTTCAAGTCTGACGCACCTCCACTCGGACTTCAGGAGAACTCTCATGCACGCCACCGCGACCGAAAACGCACAGGCCACCATTCTGGTCGCCGACACACTCTCGGAGTCTGGACTCAGTGCCTTGCGTGAAGCAGGCTGCCAGGTGCGTTCTCAGCCCGAGTTGAATCCAGACACGCTCGCCGAAGCCGTCAAAGCCTATGACCCGGACGTGCTCATCGTTCGTTCAACAAAGGTCCCGGCTACTGTCTTTACCGCCAGCAATCGCCTGAGCTTGGTCATCCGAGCAGGCGCGGGATACGACACAATCGACATCGAGGCCGCATCTGCACGAGGCATCTCAGTCGCCAACTGCCCCGGCATGAATGCGATCGCCGTCGCAGAACTGACTTGGGGCTTGATCCTGGCCTGTGATCGAAACATACCGGCGCAAACCGCTGATCTGCACCGTGGCGTCTGGGCAAAGAAAGCATGGAGCAAGGCGGAGGGACTGTGCGGTCGCACACTGGGCATCATTGGCACCGGACGTATCGGCCGAGAGGTTGCCTTGCGTGGACGAGGCTTCGGCATGAAAGTGGTCGGTTGGAGCCGAAGCCTGACGCAGGGCCAGGCCGACGCCATGGACATCGGCTTCTGTTCAAGCCTGCACAATCTCCTGAAGATGAGCGATGTCGTCAGCCTGCATATTGCGGCCACGCCTGAGACCAAGCACCTTGTCGACGCGAGTTTCTGCAAGGCACTGCGGCCCAATGCGATTCTCGTCAACACCACCCGCGGCAGCGTTGTCGACGACACGGCACTCGCCGACGCGATACGTTCCAAAGGCATCAAGGTTGGCCTTGACGTCTACAACGACGAACCTGGAACCGGCGACAGCGTGTTCACCAACCCGTTGCTGGACCTGCCGGGGGTCTATGGCACGCATCATGTGGGCGCCTCGACCGCTCAATCGCAGGATGCCGTCGCCGACGAGGCCATTCGGGTCGTGGAAACGTGGTTGAGCACCGGCGATGCACCCAACTGCGTCAATCGTGCCACGGCCACGTTGGCAGCCAGTCTACTTTCGGTACGCCACCTGAATCGGCCCGGCGTACTGGCCCACATCTTCATGGCCCTTCGGAGCTCCGGTCTCAACATCGAGGAAATGGAGAATGTCATCTTCGAAGGTGGCGTGGCCGCCTGTGCCCGCATTCAAGTAGATGGGCAGATTCCCGATCATGTGCTGGCTACGGTGCGCGAACATGAATGCGTCTTGTCGACCGCGACTTCATCCTTGCCGGACGTCATACCCGGCGCCACGCCCCTGTAGTGCGCCCAGCACCTGGAACCCATGCCATGCCCCACGTCGTTGAACATGCACGAACCTCGCTGAACTTTTCAGCTGGCCCCGCCGTTCTCCCTGAATCGGTTCTTGAACAAGCTCGCGAAGACCTTTGGAACATCGATGACAGCGGCATCGGCGTATTGGAGCACTCCCATCGCGGCGCCGTCATCAATCGAGTGTTCGAAGAGGCCGAAGCTGACTGCCGACACGTGGGCGACATCCCAGACGACTTCAGCGTGTTGTTCCTGCAGGGTGGCGCGTCAATGCAGTTCGCAATGATCGCGATGAACTTTCTCGCGGAAGGCCGTACAGCTGACTACCTGCACACTGGAGCCTGGACCGAGCGGGCAATTGCAGACGCACGTGTCATTGGCAACGTACACCTTCCCTTTGACGGCACCGACGGCGGGTTCAAGTCAATCCCGGCGAACGACGCATTGCACTGGAGTAACGACCCGGTCTATGCCGCCTACTGTTCCAACAACACGATCTACGGCACGCGCTTTAATCACGTCCCGAACGCCCCGGCACCTTTGATCGCCGATATGAGTTCCGAAATGTTCAGTCGCCCGATCGATTGGTCCAGCCACGCCATGGTGTATGCCGGTGCGCAAAAGAACCTCGGCCCCGCAGGCGTCATGCTGGCTGTGATTCGAACTGACCTGCTTGAACAGACCAACGACAGTCTGCCCAGCATGCTCAGGTACAAGTTGCATGCCGACAAAGGCTCCCGCTACAACACGCCCCCGGTCTTCGGCGTGTACATCTGCTCTTTGGTCTTCAAGTGGATCAAGTCAATGGGTGGCATCCAGACCATGTCGGATCGCAATGATGCCAAGGCGAAGTGCATCTATGACGCTATCGACAGCTCTGGCGGCTTCTGGACGGGCCACGCAGACGCAGACTGCCGCTCAGTCATGAACATCCCCTTTGTCTCACCCAGCCCGGACCAGGATGCAGCCTTCCTCCAGCGTGCCGGTCAGGAAGGCATGTCCGGCCTCAAGGGACACCGAAGCGTCGGCGGCCTGCGGGCTTCGATCTACAACGCGTTTCCGGATGCAGGCTGCACGGCCTTGGCTCAACTCATGCGGGATGTCGCAGCGGCCGGCTGAGTTCAGTCGCCTTGCAGCAGTTCGTCCAACAGTCCTTCACAGGCGTCATCGAGAAGGTCCAGAACCAGCGCAAAGCCATCGCCTCCGCCGTAGTAGGGATCCGGCACGTTGCGCCTTCGACCTTTTGTGGCGAACGCGAGCATCAGTTGCACCCGTGCATCACCACCCATCGCCTGCACGTCGCGCAGATTGTCGGCGTCCATGCAGATGATGTGATCGAAACTCGTCAGGCACTGGTTGGTGATCTGGCGGGCTCGGAAACTGAGTTCGATCCCACGGCTTCGCGCACTCGCTTGCATGCGTGCATCGGCTCGCTCCCCGGCATGCCACCCGCCGGTACCACAAGAGTCGATCGAGAATCGATCCAGTATGTCACGTTGCGCCGCCTTGGCACGAAAGATCGCTTCCGCTGCGGGCGAGCGACAGATGTTGCCCATGCAGACAAACAGGACGCCGACCTTTCTCATGTCAGAGCCCGCCTCATGTGTCAGAAGCGTTTCGTGCCTTCGCTTCGCGGCGTCCCATGCGAATACCGACCAACCCCGTGCCTCCGAAAATCACAATGCAGATGACATAAGGGACCATCACGCGAATTTCGTGGGTCAGCGTCAGCAGCGCCAGCGTCACACCGGTCAGCGTGAGCAACCCCTCCACGCAGTACATGCCTACGACTGCAGACTTCACGCCTCCAAGCCATCGCTTGAAGTTGTGGTGCATGTGATTTGCGTCTGGACTCGATGCAGGAAGCCCCTGCACTTTTCGACGTGCGATCGCCAGCACCGTGTCCATGATGGGCAGACCGAACACGATCAGTCCAGCAACAACAAGGTGCGTTTGTCCCTGATCCCCCAGCATCAGTACGAGCGTGACACAACTGAAACCAAGCAACAGACTTCCGGCATCACCCAGAAAGATCGTCGCGGGATTCCAGTTGTAGGGAAGAAAGCCCAACACGGCGCCCAGCAGCGCCATGGACAAGGCAATCCGTGCGCCGGCGAGCGTGATGCCCTCATTCTCAACAATACTCGCAGACAGCAGGTGCTCAGCTGCAACCAGATCGGCGTCAGTCAGCCACATCGCGGCAAGGAGTGATATCGCCAGGAATCCTGTCGCAGCAATCGCAACCGTTCCGGACAACAGGCCGTCCAGACCGTCAATGAGATTTGCCGCATTGCACCCGCCAAGCACAAAGATTGCAATGAGCGCTGTGCCAGCCCACTCCGTGGCGTTCACGGGAATATCGACCAGCGGTGTGGGGATGACGAATGCCAGATCTGCGGACCCCAAGAAGAAGGCGATGAACCCGGCTGCGGCCTGCGTGCCCACACTGGTCAACGAAAGCGCCGCCGCAGCCACCAACTGGCCAGCCACCTTCCACCGCGGATCCCAACCCCAGACATCGTCGGCAATGCCGGTCACGAAAATCGCAAACATGCCGAGGACGATTGAAATGGGCACTGGCCGAAAGACAACCGGTACATGGACCGCATACCCCACAGCTATACCGCCAATGAGCCCCAACAGAACCGCCCCACCCCCCAGATAGGCGATCGGCCGCGTGTGCACTTTCCTTGCTTCGTCCGGCCGGTCGATGACGCCACAGGAAAAGGCAATCCGCCTCACGATTGGCGTCGCGACCAATGTCACCAGGAATGCGACGATCAGCACCGGCAGATACACGCCTACCAGTCCCATTCCTGAGAGTTCCGTCACTGACCCGGCTGCAGAAGGAAGATTGACGTCAGTCAAGACGCTGCTCTCCGATCTGACCATCATCCTCGCCCCAAAGAGGTTGTGGATGCGATCTGTTCATTCCGGGCCTGCCGTCCTTATCGAGGCAAGTCAATCCTCATTGTCTTCTTCGTCTTCAGTTCCATACGATGACATGACCTCGTAGTTACGGCGGAAGTAACCGCCAACGGCCTGACGTGGACGGTTGAGTATGACGCCAAGCAGCTCGGCGCGAGCGTTGATGAACTGGCCGGCTAGGCGCGCCACCAGGCCTCGCTCCTCTCGCGACGCCTGAATCACCAATGCGACGGCATCTGTTCGAGCCGCCAACTCGAGTGCATCACCGGCTGCCACTGATGGCGCCGAGTCGATCAGCACATAGTCGAACGTCGTACACAACTGAGACAGCACACTGGCCATCGATTCATTGGCGAGACGTTCAAAGATACGGCTCTCAGGATCGCCAGCTGCGATAACGCTGACTCCACCCTTGCCCTCACGCACAACGTCATCGATTGTTGCCGTGCCACCAAGTACCTCACCGAGTCCCGGGGATTCCTCCACGCCCATGACCTCGGCAAGCCGTGGTCGCCTGAAGTTGGCATCGACCACGCACATTCGGAACCCGCTTGCCTGACCTGCTACGGCGATGTTCGAAATCAATGTGGTTGTACCCGCGCCGGGAAGGCCTCCGGTCAATAACAGCGTACGGTGTCCCTGCTCCTGCATGGAACGGAGCATGCCTCGGCCGATCTGGCGCAGCGACTCTGCGGTAACACTGCTGGGCTCTTCGAGCACCACGCACTCCGCGTCTTCAGGCTCTCTCGGGTCGTCTTCGATATCGGGCACGCCGCCAAGCGGACGCACGCCGGGAACCACCGAAAGGTCGCTGAGACTGCGAACCTTCTTGTTCGACACTTCACGCAGGAAGATGACCACAACGTACAGGCCGCTGATGAGCAGCACGCCAGCGGGAATGATGTACTCAATGCGTGGAAAGCTGGGCTCTCGTGGAATTTCCGCAGGGCCGTATCGGGTAACTCGGTTGGCGTCGGACCGGAGCTTCATCAAGCTGATTTCACGCAGAATCTGTTGTGTCGAGTCGCGCTGCACCTCAAGGTTGTCACGCTGCTGCTTCAACGACTCGTAATACGCAGAGTGCGCTGTGAGATCGCGCAGCGATGCGTCTTTCGCAACCAACTCGTCTTCGAGATTCTCGATGATTTTCGCCATCCGATCAGTGTCTTCCTTCAGCAGCCGCATTCTCGCGTTGAGATTGCGGCGGAGGATCTCCTCTAACTTCTCTGCAACTTGCTGCTCTACGGCACGAACGCGCCTTTCAATGGAACGAACCTGAGGCGTGTCTTCGTTGAAGCCCTCCCGGATCTGACGTTCTTCAGATCGCATGATTTCTAAACGCTGCAACTGCTGGACCAGCGAGACATCCTGCTCAGCCTCACGTACGTCCTCGGCGGAAGACTTCATCGTGCCTTCCAACTTGGCCGCCGCCTGCATGTACTGGGTCTGGGATGACGACAGCTGCTGCTTGGCCTTCGTCAGCGACGTTGCCAAGTTTTCCACCTCAATAGCCGCCTGCGAGAATCGAGGATCGTCGAGCGTGGTAATGCCCTGGGCGCGAATGAACGACTGAATCTCGTCGTTGAACTGGTCGATTTGCTCGCGAACTCGGTTGACCTGATTCTGAAAGAGCTGTTCATTAGAGTCAAACAGTTGGTTGTCCAAGTCACGACGCTTGGCCATGAATGAACGGGCGACCGCATTCAGAACGACTGCTACATCATTTGGATGATGTGCTGACCAACGGATGGCGAACAGGTTGGTGCCACGCAGCACCGGAGTCTTGAGATCCTCCTCCAACTCGTCCACTGCCGGCTCGACCATTGGACGACCGGTGGCTTCATCGTAGAACCAGTTTCGAATCCACTCAGTATCGCGAACATCCGGCGACTGCATTGCCTCTGCCAGGATGTCACGACGCCGGATCAGCTGCGTCTGCGTACGCGACATTCGTTCGACTTCCTGATCACTCAGGCTGGTAGCTGTTCCGACATCAGTCGACTCCGAGACTCCCGGCTTCACTTCGAAGAGCACTTCAGATGTGTACAGGGGGTAGATCATGTTGAGCAGGAAGTAGGAGGCCACGCCGAAGCCTGTACCAAAAATGACGGATGCGAGAATGCCCACCACATGCTGGCGAAGCACACGAACCGGGTCGACCGTTGATCGGCGGGCCGGAGATTGAACTGGCCGTGAGCGGCCTCCAGATGGTGTGGGTGAATTCATGCTGCTTCTACTTGATCGGGTCGCTCAGCCAGTCCCCTCCAGCGCAGATCGCACCTTGGCGATCTGATCCAGTTGAACCGTGTCTGAACTGAGTGCTTCCGCTTGCCTGAGATGATCGATCGCTTGGGAAGTTCTGCCTTGTTTCGCGAGAACTTGGGCAAGATGCAAGTGAGCTCTTGCAGTGGGTTGGCGTCGAATCGACTGTTTGAGACGATCTTCGGCACGAGCTGCCTTGCCGGACTGAAAGTCAATCCAGCCGGCCAGATCAAGTGCCGCGGAATCGCGTGGAGCCAACTCAAGTACCCGCTCCGCGTATGGCCGGGCCGACTGCGCATCCTGAAACTGATCAATCCACGCCTCTGCAATTTCCTTAAGCAGATCAGGGCTGTTGGGCTGCAGCCGCAACCTGGACAGTCGTGCGCTCATTGCGGCCTGATGATCTCCCTGACGCACATAGACCTCCGTCAACGTATCCAAGAACGAGGGTTCAAGTGGAGACAGCTCAATAGCCTGACGAGCCAAGGGCAGTGCTTCATCCGGCTTGTTCTCCAGTGTGGCCAACAACCACGCAAGATTGTTGAGCGCGACAGGATTGGTTGCATCCCGGCGGACGACCTCGCGAAACGTCTCGATGGCTCCGATGTTGTTTTGCGCCCGCAGCTGGATTGATCCCAGTTGATTGAGCAGTCGAAGCCGATCGGATCCTGAGGCACCAGAGAGGGATCGCTTCACAAGCGACGCCGCTTCCTCATGATCACCTTCAGCGCCACGCAGCGCAAGAAAGTGTGCATGCCCTGCGAGCACTCCCGGAGCGTCGAATGCCCCTACCACCGACGTAATAAAGGCGTCACCCGCATCCACATCGGCCGTGCGGAAGACGACGCTTACATCCTCAAACCACTTCATCATGGGTACATGCGCCCCTTGATTGGTGTCACGAGTACTCAAGACCCATGCTTCCCGAAGTGTCTCTCTCGCGTGATCACGCAATCCTTGAGCAGCTTCGGCACGGGCCTGCAGTCCACGTACTTCTGCGTTTTCTGCAAACCGGTTGGCCAACTGCTGTACTGCCTGATAGACCGCTTCATGATCCCATGGTTCAGTGGTCAACGTCAGTTGACGCAACTGGTCAAGGCGAGCCTGGTTTGGCTCATCGGCCCATGCCTGCGCCACGAGGCCGGTTGCAGCGACTCGGTCCTGATGGTGCGTCATGACATGAACCGCGAGCCGATCCCTCCATGCTGCAGGATTCCGCCCATTGGCGATGGCATCTTCCAAAATCCGGCTTGCTCGGTCCGGAGTGCCTGCGGCCACATGCATCTGCGCAAGGACAATGCGCACGTCATCAGCGCCGCGACTTCGTCGCAAGAAGATCTCAAGATCATTGGCCGCATCTCGCGGTTTACCAAGTGCCTCAAGTACCAGCGCCCGTTGCACTACGAGCGATGGCGCATCAGGATTGAGATCCAGCGCTGCAGTGGAGTATCGAAGCGCCTTCTCCAATACGGAGCGGTCGATGGTGCGCCTGTATTCGCGAATGAGCGATGAAATCAACTCCAGATATGGCGAAACTTGCGATGGATCACGTCGGCTCGCCTCTTCAAGCGCAGCTCGATACCGAGCCTGCGCATCGGCCATCCCCTCGACGTCATTGTTGATCTCTGCCTTGCCTTGCTCAGCGCGTGCAATAAGCGCTCCCAGCATGGTTGTTTCATACGTGTCGGGCGCCCGCTCGATAATGCCTGCATAGATGTGCTTTGCATCCGCAAGTCGCCTTAACTGCAGCAGTACTTCGACAAGTCGCCCTTCGCTGCTGACGTTCCCGGCACGGACCGCGTCACGCAAAAAGCCTTCAGCCTCGGCCGCCCTGCCGGAGGAAGCAAGTATGCCTCCTATTGCCACATCGATTATGGCATCTTCAGATTGGCGATCACGTCTTGCCCGCAAGAACGCAACGGCCTCACTAGCTCGATCTGCTTCCAGCAGAAACTGGGCTACTGAGAGAATCTCCACTTGATCATCGCGATCCGCTGCGCCTTCGCGATCGACATACGCCGAGAGCCGATCGAGCATCTCCGTGTGGCGGCCAGTGTCATTGAGCGCACTCGCGTGCATGAGCAGTAGGTTCAACGTTGCATCGGGAGCATCGGCCAGTGTGTCCAGAATCTCGCCCGCTTCTGTCTGCCACTGATCCGAGAGTTGTCGCATTAACCTTTGCTGCTCATCCGACTGCAGTGCAAGCCATTGACGAGCAGAGAGTGCCGACTGCATGAGTTCGAAGGTTGGCTCCAGACTCACCAGTAGCCCGGCAAGACGGATCGCATTGGCCCGATTGTCTGGATCAGTCGTTCGCAGTCTACGCCGCTCTGACAGCACTACTGACCGGTCACCAAAGGCTGTTTCGACCGACAACCAGTCTTCGACCAGCATCAAATCCTCACGATGCCCACGCACCGCTGTGCCCAACACGCGTGCTGCCAGCAACTTATCGCCTCCGGGCTGCAGGAGCAACTGGGCATAGGATCGAGCTGTTGCTGGATTGGAGGGATTACGTCGCCATGCCTCGGCCCAGGCCAATCTTGCCTCTGGATTGTCTCCAGTGAGCTGCAACACGCGACCAAGTTGACGCCAGGTGCCGTCATTCCATCCGGCCTCCTGTGTCGCCCGACGCGCGGTATTGACCGCACGCTGCCCGATTGCCTGGCTTTCAGGGTCATTCGCAGCAATCGCGACTTCATAGCGGTGGATCAGAAGTTCAGACTCAATCAGATGGCCCCCAGCCTGGTCATGGTTCTTTTTACGCCCCTCTAAGATCATGCGTTCGGCATCTTCGATGCGGTTCTCTCGCAGGGCTGCGCGGAACTGGAGGAGAAACGTGCCCGCTGTGTCGTCGGTCAACGCGGCCACCTGAACACGCAGCAGGTCCAGTTCAATCTGGGCTCGCTCAATCACCAAACGAGACTCCTCAACCTTCTGCTGATTGCCAGCACGTTCATGCCTTGAGCGTTGCGCGACCTGAGCCGCCATGATCCCTTCCATGGCGATCTGCAACTGCCGCACACGATCATCCTCACCTTCAACATTGTCCTGAATGTAGTTCTTGATGCGCTCGATCGGGTCCTTGATCGACAACGCATACTCCAGCTTCTTCAGCTTGTCATCATCAGGACGGCGTGCTCGCGCCAACGCAAGCAACCGTAATGCCTCGGTCTGATTGTCCGCCTGCGCTTCTAGTCTCGCCGCTGCAACCATGGCCGCAACGATCCCTGGGTCTTCACCGTGTGAGGCAATAGCGCTCTTGAGCCTTTCGATCGCGCCGGCCAGATCACCATTCTTATACAGTGCGTCTGATTCCGTCACCGCAATCAACACAGGGTCGTCCAGATTCGACGTGTCACCGCCCGATTGGGCAACTTGCATGGCCTCCAGGATCCCTCTCAAGTTACGAACATCCTCATTCGCCTCCACGCTCGCTGAAATGGGTTGCAGTACGAGCAATCCCTTGCCTGGATGGCCAAGCCGTCCGTAGAGAGCTGCCAAGGAGAGGCGATTCTGCGGGGAATCAGGGCGCTGCGCCACAGCGGAGATGAGGCGGTCCACCGCAAGCCCCGGTTGCCCGATTGCTTCTAATGCAACTGCATCGATCCGCAAAGTCAATGGTTTGGCTGCTCCACCCTTAGCTATTTTTTCCAACTTGCTTGCGGCCAGCCGCATGTCCCCGTCCATGAAGGCAATCCGGCCATCTGCTTCTATGACCAGGTTGTTGCTGTCGTCGCCTTGGAGTAGCTCAACGAGCAACGTTCTCGCCCCTCGAGCTGACTCCAGGAAACTGTCCTTGTCTACGTCATCTGCAGTAGCCCAGCCATCGGCGGCTGTATCAAACAGCACCTTCGACGCAAGCGCCTTGACAAGGTATTGCTGTGCTGCGCCTGCTGCCACACTTCGTGGATCAGCGTCCAACACCTGTCGAATCTGAATCATGGAATCAGCACTGTCCCCCAAAGCATGGAGCGACTCGGCCAGCTCAAGCCGCCGTAAATCATCATCCGGATGGGCCTTCAGATACATGTTGATCACATCAACTGAGCGCTCGTGGCCGTGGTCTCGATCGCCGAGTCGAACGAACTGCACAAAGTCCGCGAGCAGGAACGGGTCGATGTCATCAGCGTCGCGAAAGACCGCTTCAACCTGATCTAGGCGCAAGGCCAGTTCAGCCAAGACTGCATCCAGTTCCTCCGACGTGAGTACGCCGAACTGCCGCTCTTCACGCGATGCGCTAACACGATCGTGCAGCACGAGATGACGAATGTAAGCGAGCAGCGTTGCCGGCCCGTTTGGATTCGCCGCGAGGGCACTCTTGAATGTGGCCTCGGCCAGTTCGAGGTTTCTGGCCTCCTGTTGGAACTGCTCCTCGAGTCCCAGTCGTCGTGCCACGGCCATTCGACCAAAGGAGAGTTGGGCCAGTCCCTGGTCATCGTCAGGACGAGCTTCGAGAAAGGCAACCAGTTCAACCTCACCGGGGAAAATGACATTGCCCTGATTGTCTCGCTCACTGGTGAAGCGCTCTGTCTCTAGAGCCAACCGTGAGAGTGCTGTGAAATACAGCGACTGCACGGCGGCATCGCTGTCTGCGGGGAAGTCTTCGCGAATGCTCTTGGCGACGGACTGAAGCAAATTCCAGGTCTGGGAACCACCAAGCAATCGGCCGGCCCGATAGGCCGTCTCAAGCACACGAATGGCACGCTCGTTGTCGCCCGGGTGATAGCGCATGTCATGGATAAGCGTCGAGAAGTACTGTCGCCGCAAGTCCATTGCGTGTTCACGCGTCGATGGAACCCAGTTGGAATAGACCTCGAGCAGTCCATCCATGCCTTCGCTGTTTGATGGATCCTTGCGAAGGACGCGGCCAAAGGCCCGCTCCGCCTTGTCCCAGTTTTGCTCCGCCATATAGGCGGTGCCGGAGTAGATATTCCTCGAAACAGATCCCTTGACACGCAGGGTGAGTAAGCCCGCACCGATGCCACCCACAATGACGGCAGTCAAGCCGATGATCATAAGTAGACGGGTGTTCAGGCGACTCTTCTTCTTTTGCTTCTTTAATTTCGTCTTGTGCTTGGCCATGGGAGTCAATGTGTTGCTGTCTCAGTTGGGGTTGAGGGCGCCTCATGGATTGAGGACTCTTCGAGTGAATCTTCTCCTTCTATCGCCGCCGCCCAATCTGGCAGCGACCGCATAAGAGAAGGCATGACCAGCGAAAGAAATTCACTGGCTTCGTCAAGAAAGGCCCCTTCGTCAAAACCCCCTCCGCCGACTAGGATGATCTGAACTTTGCAGTAGTACGCATAGACATCCGGTCCCATGAATGAAGTCAACTTGACGCCACTGGGAGATGGTGTCATACGTCCATTTGCGATAAAAAAGTACCCCGCCCAAATGCGATCGCCAGGAGCGTTACTGTCAAAGAACTCCATAGTCCGAATCTGTGGCTCGCCTATCGGAAGGTGAACCTTCATTGAGCCGGAACTGACAGCGTCTACTTCAACCTGGTGCCAAGGCTGACCGTCAAGTGTTCGATCAGGGTCGACTTCGGCGCCCTCCACTTGAAGTTGCCATGTGAGGTTCTCAGGTTCAGCTGTGCGCGGATTCAATCCACCGGCCACGAGGCACCGATCGGGAACATGCGGAATGGCATCGATGGTGTCGGTGTAGTAGGCCAAGTGAAACTGCACAAGGCCACCTTTTTGCTTCTGGTACACCCGACTGATTGCGAATGGAGTCCCGAGTTGCTCCAGGTATGCAGCGTCGAACGCTTGATCATGCTTCAGCTGCCAATCGCCGACCGCCGATGGCAGCAGGCTCAATGACTCGCGAAGTTGAATCGGTTGCTTCTGCAGATGCACATTAAGCATATTGGCGAGCACGGAGAATCCAATGCCGCCGATGACCATGACAAGTACGCCAAGTATGAACGTGCGACGTACTCCAGAGTCGAAACACAGGCGAATCGTTCCGGGCTCATCGTCAACATCGCCGCTCCCGGACTCATCCACGACTAGGTTCTTGAGTACCCACATGACACCCAGATAGATGAAGAACGCCGGGATGAGCCACAGCATGCCGATCATGGTGTGGAACTCGCCCGCGGCAAAGCCGGCGTCGAACGTGGAAAGAATGCCCAGCGTGATGACGCGGAGAATGTTCACGAAGATCGCCGTTGGCACGGCCATCGCGAACAAGGCAATGCGCTGCCAATGTCGCCCCAAACCGCGATAGGCCATCGCCACACCCAACGCGAAAAATGCCACAAGCATCCGCATGCCGGAGCAGGCCTCGGCGATATTGACCGGTACATCAACGCCGGACTCTTGATGAATCGTCAAGGTGTGCCCTGCCCTGCTGACGTCATATCCAATCACAGCCAAGCCATATTCGGAACCCACGGTGGCAACGCCCTGCAGTTGGAAGGTGAGCAGTTCCAGAAACCGATCGGATACGGTCTGCCCGAAGATGATGAGATACACGACAGGGAACCAGAGCCATCGCATGGCTCGCCAACCACAGAAGGCCAGCACGATGCCAAAGATCACCGCTCCAACCCCCATGCCCATCAGATTGTGATGGCGCATCCACACCGGACCAAGCGCGGCGATGCTGTACCACGCCACGCCCAAGGCAATCAGAACCAGCCCGATCATGCTTGGGCGCAGGGGCTGCGCGAGCACTCGACTGCGGTTCAGCCAGACGAACCAACCGGCGATGAATGGGATGACAAGCGTATGCCCCCAATCAGCCTGTTGTTCCACCGCGAATCGAACTTGCCGTTCAAGAAACGCCCAGAAGATCCAAACGAAAATCGCCAGGAACGTGGCGGCCGCCAATGTCGCCGCAGCGGGGCTGGTCGGCTGCGGCAGGTCAGCCGCATTTGCCTGTGTAGTGTTCATGACCGGACGACACCGAGTGAATCAGGAGTATTGGCAATCCACATGCGATCAGCCTCCGACGACATTGACCGGCGGTGGGCCGAACACGTCGTTTCCGAAGTTGCGATCAAGCAGGAAGCCGAATCCGTAGTTCATGCGCAGACCATTGCGGAACACGGCCAGCGGATACGCCCAGAAGTCCGTGCCCACGATGATGTGGTCACCGGGCTTCAGATACACATCCGGCTCGGTTCGGGACCGAATGGCAGAGAGGTCCAAGCGAATTGTTGCTTCACGACCGTTGCCAACAAGCCGAACCAGATCAACTCGGTCCGGGACAGCCAGAGCGCCAAGACCCCCTGCGCCTGCAACGGCACGCGACAGCGTGATCTGTTCTGATGAGGTCGGCAGGTCATACACGCCAGGACGGACCACTTCACCTTCAATGTAGTAGAGGCCTGTCGGTGGACCATCGACATAGATCTGGTCACCTGGACGCACGATCAGGTTGAGGTCGTTCTCTCCGCGGGACAATCGCTGGTAGTCCACTTCGATCACCCGCTCAAGGATGAGATCATCCGTCGTCGATGTTGTGTCGGCAAGGGCGTCTGAAGGCTTAGACTGGGCCACGTTGGTCGAAACAGTCTCGTTCTCAATGAACTTCTGCACGTGTTTCGGGGCAACTTCAACCCAGGCATCCTGCTCAGGAATGTACACCCAAGATGTGGTGGCATCGCCAGCGGTATCGACGGACGGTGCCGTCACGGTCGGGGCATGCACGTCGTCGATTGACACCGGCGGCGCGGATTGCACGGAGAACACGCCTGGACTTGGCGCAACTGGTTTGGATTGAGAGCCGTCATCGAGCTGGTTGATGAGCTCTTCCAGGCTGGGCGCCGAGGTCTTCGTCTGCTGTGCTGATTCGGGTCTGGTCCCCGGCTGGAACAAGTGCTCGTCGATGGTGGATACCTGGCGGACGACATAGACGGTGCGTGTCGCCAATGGAAGCCCGCCGGACATGGTGAGCGCCTCAAGTAATCGAAGCGTCGGGTCTGAGAGCGAGTACCTTCCCGGAGCCGGGACATGCCCATAGATGATGTAGTTGAATGCTGCGCCCTCGACCAAGTTCACGGTCACGGTTGGGTTGCCCATGACTCGGGTGCGCAGCGCGTGTACCAGCTCCTGATGGAACTCATCGATCGTCAAACCAGCGGCGACCAACTGGCCGATTTCTGGAACTGTGATGTAGCCGCCGTGATCCACACGACGCGAAATGGGATGAAAGCTCTCGGTCGCATACAGCTCATAGATCTGAATGTCGATCTGATCACCCGGGTGGAGCCGGTAGGTGAGGTCGTTGGGCAGCAGATCCTCTGGAGTGACCTGTGCAGTTTCCCCCCAGGGATTGGTCGCTGGCTCGATGGCGTCAATGCGGTCAAGGATGGGCATCGTGGTCGGTGTGCGGTGGAAGTAGCCGGTCTTTGAAGGGTCAAGAAACCCCTTGGCACCGGTGCATCCGACTGCCCCAAGCGCTACGCCGAGCAGGCACAAGGCCAGTACACCGTGCTTGGCACGGTTGACAAAGCCTTTTTGTTCTTTCACACCCAGCTCCTGCGACATCCTGTCCATCATCCCATCCGTGGTTGTTGGGTAATCTACCCGAACCACGTCTCCAGCCCTCTCAAATCGACCTTCTGCATGGCTACGGAGTACACCTTTGCGAGGATCGCCCAAACACCCTACCTCTTTCGGAATCGCCGTTGAAACGACCTTCGTCCCATGATCTATCGGATGCGTGGTCCCCATCCACACAG